>Ga0208979_100238_pt1 | contig 66826 bp, 65 predicted proteins | sample HotLakConsUCCSLE_FD_184738 | JGI IMG/M metagenome (GOLD analysis project Ga0208979, IMG submission 184738) | Hypersaline microbial mat communities from Hot Lake, Washington, USA - Hot Lake Consortium UCC-SLE (SPAdes) | ecosystem: Environmental > Aquatic > Non-marine Saline and Alkaline >... | reverse complement strand
GGCAGAGGCCGTGATGAATTTACGCGCCTGCTACCTCAGCAGTTCAACGCGATGGCAAGATTTTTGGCGAGAACACTCTAACCATTCATGACCGGCCATAAATGACCGCGCTTTTTTTCGTCCACCCAGGTTTTCCTTACCAGCACCCGGGGCCGATTGCAGATGCAGGCTAAAGCTCGGGTTGAGAAAAAACAGCCTTCAGCAGAGATCTGCGGATCAAATGTCACTGACATAAGGCTGGTGGACAGTGCCCACCCTACGGCAGATCAAGGCTTTCAGCAATTTGCAGAGGCTGATTTCAGCTTAATTCAGTGACATTCATCTGCGGATCTGGGAATTTGCATCACTTCTTCAGGATAAGGCCACAGATGGGAACGCTGGAATGCAGGCCGAGCAGAAATTGCTGAATCCCCCATCTAAAATTGCCGTTAACCCCTGCCCAGAGCCAGATGTAGTGTTTTGCCAAGAAATCCCCAGGTCTTGAGCTGGACTTAGTATTTTCAGTAGATCGCAAAGATCCTGCAGCCTACCCTCCGGGAAGCAAGCTACACCCCCAGAGCCTCTCCCGGGAGGTGGATGGGTCTTGTTCAAAGGTGAGTTTTAGGACTTCAATGGAAAATATACCAAGTCCAGCTCGAGATCTGGAGTTTTCTCTAAGGAATGGGAATTCAATAATGTGGGATAGCCGTCTCGGCTGTCCAAGAGCGGGCAAGATACCTGCCCTACAAAATTGGGTGTTATCAAGTCCTCGTTCCTAAGGTAAAACTCCACTTCTGGCCTTGGACAGGGTTTAGCAATGAGTAAACGGTGGGGAGTGCCCACCTACGGGAGCTTGAAAGAGGTATAACGGTAACTGAAATGGCGATTTCTGAAGATAATATCCAAAGCAATTCTAGCGGTTCGGGGAATATCAACCCGGAAAGAATTCAGTACATGATTGAGACCCTGGAACGGGATCTACCGCCGCTTTTTGAGCGGGATATTGGCTACGATATCTACTCCCAGGATATTTGTTTTACCGACCCCATCAACACCTTCAACGGGAAATTTAGCTACCGCATCGTTTACTGGACGCTACGATTTCACGGGCAGCTGTTTTTTACCCACATTGAGCTAGACCTGCATGACGTGGAACAAACTGCCCCTGAACATATTGAAGCTAACTGGACGGTGAAGGGAACTTTGCGACTGCCCTGGAAGCCAAAAATCTACTTTAACGGTACGTCGAACTACAGCATCAATTCCGAAGGTTTAATCTACAAGCATGTTGACACCTGGGATCGAAAGCCCATCGAGGTGCTGAAGCAGTTTTTTCGGCGGGGGCAGAATAAACCTTCTTAACCTCAGAAGGATGACTTTCACCCAAACCTTGTCTTAAAACAGGGCGTGGAAGTTATCGAGAAACACCATGCGGCTCAATTTTACTTTGCTCTGGGTGACTCTGACGTTTGTCATCGTAGGGGTCATTATGTTGATATTTCAGCCCCAAATTTCAGGTTAGCTTAGTTGGAGATTGAATCCCTATGCAGCTCAGCCTCAACCAAAATCAAATGGTTATTCAACTGGATTGGTACGAGCAGCTTTTGGCCTTCACGCTGCATAATCCCATTACAGTTTCTCTCGACCATCTCTTGGAGGCGACAGCAGAAGAACCCCAGAGCCGCTGGACTGATTTAAGGGCACCCGGAACCCACCTGCCAGGGGTAATCAAAGCGGGAACTTACTACACGCGCCACGGTCGAGAGTTTTGGTACGCCACTATCGACCAAAAATTCCTGGTTTTGGAACTGCGTGAGGAACCCTACCAAAAGATTGTGCTGACAGTGGCAAATAACCAAGCATGGGTAGACAGATTAAACCAGGCAAAATCAAATTCGATTGGAGGTTTACCGTGATTGAGTACCACCATAATCCTGCGGGTGCACTCAATCCTGCCAACAATATTGGGTAAATTAGCGTCGAAGGCTAAATCTTAAAAGTAGATTTTGACCAAGTTTTTGCCCAGATCAAGGACGATATTTAACAGCATGGCAAATTCCCTATTCTTAAAGAAATTCGCTTCTCTCTATGAATCAGCAGAATAAACCGAATCAGCAGAATAAACCAACGGTAATTGTCGGCGGTGGATTTACCGGACTGTTTACCGCCCTTCACCTCAAGCATCGCAACTACCGCCGCCCGGTGCTTGTGATTGACCAGAAAGAGCGGTTTACCTTTCAACCCCTGCTTTATGAATACTTTAGCAAGGAGATGAATACTGACCAGGTGTGCCCCCGCTATGTTGATCTGCTGGAGGGGAACGGCATCACGTTTGTTCATGGGCATGTAGAGAAAATTGACCCGTTAGGGCATCGGATCAGACTAGATGCCAACGGAGACCATGACTACAAGTATCTGGTGCTGGCTTTAGGCAGCGTTGTCAACTACTTCGGCATCGACGGGGCTGAAGAAAACTCCTGGCCCTTCCGCACTCAGGATGATGCTTTTGACCTTTCGACCCACATTCGGGACTGTTTGCAGCAAGCCAGCAGAACAGACGACCCGGCTGAACGGCAGAAATTGCTGACCTTCGCCCTTATGGGCGGTGGACCCAGCGGCGTAGAACTGGCCGGTACCCTGGGAGACTTACTGCCCAAGTGGTATGCCGACCTGGGCGGCGACCCAAAGGAGATTCGCCTGATTCTATTTGAGCAACATCCTGACTTGCTGCAGGGAGATATTAACAATCCGGTGCGAGATACGGCTCGGGAAGCCCTACGCCAGCGAACGATACCGGTGGACGTGAAGCTGAAGCACACGGTAACTTCCGTGGCACCGGATTGCGTTCGGTTCAAACACAACGACCAGGCAGACACCCTCCCCACCGCCACGATGATCTGGACTGCCGGGATCACGACCCATCCTTTAATAAAGGCCCTGCCCCTGAATGAAGAGCAGCGCGATCAAAAAGATCGTCCCCTCGTCACTTCCACCCTACAGCTCCCCGATTTTCCCGAAGTGTTTGCCGGAGGTGACTGTGCTGCCGAACAGGGGGACATTTTGCCGCCCCTGGCCCAGGTCGCCTACCAGCAGGGAAAAACCATTGCCCATAATCTGGATGCTCTGGAGCATGGCAGAGAACTGGCTAACGCTGAAGTAAATCTGCGGGGTTCTCTGCTGAAGCTGGGATTGGGTAACAGCGCAGCCCATCTCTTCAACCGCTTTGAAGTATCTGGCACTGCAGGCCATCTCATTCGCCAGGGCACTTACCTGGAGCTGCTGCCCTCGCCAAAACACAATGTCAAGGCTACCGCTGAGTGGTTTCTGGAGGAACTGTTTCAGCGGCATACCCGGTCCCAATCACCCGTGGGCTAGGGCTTTGCAGTCCGCTGGTAGGGTGGGCACTGCCAGTCCTACAATTACTAACCGTTGTTATTTACTAATCGTTGTTATTTACTAACCGTTGTTATTTTTGGCTCACCTGTGTGCGTCGTCCTATCCCCATAATTCTCTATTGCTCCCGTTATCCAAAGGCGGTTGCCAAAGCCATCCTGAATGGCCATACCTTGAAGCCATAACCAGAAACTTTGCCCCATCAGTCGGCTGGGCCTTTCCCTCTGGCCTGCGCCGAACTTATGCCAAACGATAGGCGTTAAAACGCTCAAATTTCTATAGGCTAAACAGTGTTACACCTTGTTCAAGTCCAGAAGGGGAGTTTTGCCTCGGGGAAAGCTACAGTTTTCGAGCTGAACTTGGTATGGGGTAAGGGCTAAGGGGATCATTTTTTCATGGATTACTCCTGGAGAAAACTCCAGATTTCGAGCTGAGCCTGTTATAAAGTCTGCTTTTCAGATTTTTCTTGACCTGAAAAGTCTCGATGCCTGGATCGGGGGAAGATTAGCGAATGTCAACTCCTCAAAAGCCGTGAACATGCAACTCGATCGTTCCAATTTGTCAAAAAATCAGAGCAGACTGATTCCGGTTCTTCTCATTCTTATCACCGCGATTTTGAGCATTTATGCTTTAAAAATGACTCGTCCGGTGACCATGCCAGTAGCATTTGCCTTTTTCATTGCGGTGTTGGTTAATCCCATGCAGCATTGGCTAGAGCAGCGCTTACCCCGATGGCTGAGCCTGGGAATTGTCATGGCAATGCTGCTGGCAGTACTGGCCATTTTTGCCGGAGCGATTGAGCTGAGTTTAGAGCTGATTGAACCTCAAATTCCCCAGTATGCTGACCAGGCGCAGCAGTTCTTGCAGTCAGCGCGCACCTGGTTACAAAATCACGGATTGCCCACCGGGCAGAATGGCCAGGGGAATGCTGCTCTATCTCAGGTATTTCAGCAGGCTGTTGGTGGGGCCAGGTCAGTGTTGACGGCCTTTAGCCTGTTGATATTGATTGCTTCTTTCTTAGCCCTGCTGCTGTTGGAAGTTGGCAAATATCGCGATCGCACCCAGCAGGCTTTTCCAGACGGGGCAGGAGACCACATCATTCATGCCGTTACCAGTATGGGAGAAAAGCTGCGTCGCTTCTTTTTGGTGGTTGCCTTCACCAGCTTTATTACAGGAATTTTGACCGCTGTTTGGTGTTGGGTTCTGGGGGTCGATTTAGCCCTGGTTTGGGGATTTCTGGCCTTTATTCTAAACTTTGTGCCAACCCTGGGGTCAATTATTGCTGCGATTGTTCCAGCCCTGGTGGCAACAGTGTTTCAGGGGCCAGTCATTGGCGCTGCTGTTCTAGTAGGGTTGGCTATTATTCAAACTATTCTTGGTAATTTTGTTGATCCAAAATTGCAGGGCAAATACCTTAAGCTATCTCCCTTTGTGGCCCTATTTTCGATTGTATTTTGGGGCTGGGTATGGGGCATTCCCGGTGCATTTATTGGAGTGCCAATGACAGCTGCTATTGTGCTATTCGCTAACGAATTTCAGGCAAGTCGTCCTATTTCCATCATGCTGGGAGATACCGACGGCAATTCGTGAAGAGTTATTTTTTTCTGGCTGAAGAGTTGTTTTTTGCTTGCTCATGAATACTGCTAAAACTTCATTGCCCGTGCTGAGGTGGGGGCAGGGCAGCCCAGCGCTGGTCTTTCTCCATTATTTTGGGGGTGCTGCCATCAGCTGGAAATGGGTGGCTGAGGCCATCGCTCCAGAAGTTTGCTGCATTGCCCTAGATCTTCCTGGTTTTGGTTCAGCCCCTCCTTTGCAAAGCCCATCGCTTCGGGCCTATGCCGACTATGTAATCTCCATTCTGCAGGAGCAGGACATTGACCAGTTTGTGCTGGTCGGCCATTCCATGGGGGGCAAAATTGCCCTTCAAATTGCCGCTGACCAACCTGATGGGCTGCAGCAGGTTGTGCTCATTGCTCCGTCGCCACCAACCCAGGAACCCATGCCCGACGACGAGCGGCAGCGAATGCTATGCAATCACCCAAGCCGGGATAATGCTGCCACTACCATACATCAGGCCAGCCAGACCTCTTTACCAGAGCAGCAGCAGTCGGTAGGCATCCAAACCCACATCACGGCAGACGATTCAGCCTGGCGCTGGTGGTTGCTGGAATGCATGAATCATTCCATTGCGGACCAAATGACTCAGGTAAAAGTGTCGCTCACGGTGGTGACCTCAGAGGACGATCCGGTCATTCCCATAGAAGCTATCAATCAGGAAGTCATGGCCTATATACCTGCGGCACAGCTGTTGCAGACCTCTGGGGTCGGTCATTTAATGCCTCTGGAATGCCCAGAGTGGATTGCTGAAGTTCTGATAGACATAGTCCGTCAGGGGAAGGGCTAAACGGCAACGGGTTGCTTTAAGAGACCCACCCAATCTACCGATTTTTTTTGCAGAATGTCTGCCGAAGGTAACTCGAACAGGCGCATCAATTCTTCGATGGCGATGAGTTCCTGGGTAAAGCCACAGGCCGCTACGGCCATAATTTGGTTGGCCTCTACATAAAAAGCCATGAACTCCAGATCCGACAAATTTCCCTGAATAATGATGTCATCCCAACTCTCGGCGTGGCCGACATAGTGTAAGTTCATGGAAAATTGCTTGGTCCAGAAAAAGGGCACTCCCTTAAAAGGCACTCGCCGACCCAACATATTATGAGCAGCAATGCGACCATGTTGAGCGGCCAGTCGCCAGTGCTCAATGCGAACATCTTTGTCGCTGTGGGCATTGGGGAAACGGGCTACATCTCCAGCGGCAAAAACCCCTTCCACCGCCTGCAGGTAGGCATCTACCACAATGCTGCCGTCAGCCGGATGCAGTTTCATACCGTCGCAGATTTCCGTGGCCGGATCGATACCAACTCCGACAATGACCAGATCTGCAGGAACAGACTCGCCACCATCGGTTACTACCGCTTCAACGCTGCCGTGGCCTTCAAAGCCGGTGGCTTTTTGATTAAGGCGAAACTGCACTCCATTTTCTTCATGCAGTTGTTGAATGCGGCTACCCACTTTGGGACCCAGGATTTTTTCAAAGGGAACCCGCTCTGGGGATATTACCGTGACCGCAAGGCCTGCCTGGGTGAGGCTGGCGGCGGCCTCCATGCCAATGAAGCTAGACCCAATTACCACCGCATTTTGGGCAGACTGAATAGATTCCAGAATGTCGAGGGCATCTTTGGCCTGGTGCAGGGTGAAAATATTATTCAACTCATGGCCCGGTACATCCAGAGTTCTGGCTTTACCGCCCGTGGCGATTAAAAGCTGGTCGTAGGTGGTGACGCTGCCGTCTTCTAGTTCAAGGCTGTGGCTGTAGGGCATTACCTTCGTTACCGCTCGCCCGTACCACACCTCAATGCTGTGGTGATCAAAAAATTCTTTCGGTCTCAATTCTGGCGGGCTATCGGCGGCATCTTTTTGCAAAAAACCTTTGCTCAGGGCCGTGCGTTTGTAGGGGATTTCGGTTTCTGCAGTAATCATCACGATACGTCCCTGAAACCCTTCCCTACGCAGTACTTCAGCGGTGGTTTGCCCGGCAATACCTGCTCCCAAAATCATGAAAGTGCGGCCATCTGCATTGGGGTCATAGTCGGCCATGGTAGGCTCTCTATGGGGCGACGAGTCTTCTGGAACGTCGACAATAACGTCGTCTTTGTCAATAATAACGGCATACTGAGTTAACCCATCGAGGCCCGGCGGCTCGTACTGCTTGCCGGTTTTACAGTCAAAAGCTGCCATGTGCCACGGGCAAACCAGCCGACCGTCGTGGGCCAGTCCCTGGGCGAGAGGTGCCCCAGAGTGAGAACAAAACGCCCCCATGGCGCGAATTTCACCATCATAATTCACAAGCAAAACAGGAGTATTGCCAACACGAACCTGGCGCAATTCACCATCGGCTAGTTCATGGGCCTGACAGACGGTTACTTTCATGGAGAGAATTGAGTACTTCACGTAGCACTCTAAAGCGCTTCCTTTGGGTTGCCCTCTTTCGATTGACGGGAATTTGCCTGAAAGGTCAGGGCTTTCCAGCCCGTCGAGGAGCAAATTGGGATGGCGAGGACTGATGACTTGAGTCGTTGTCGACCAGGGGTGGGTCGCTGGCAGCCTCAACCAGACTGCAGGCCGAAGTCGTTAAAACCTTAAAAAAATTTGGAACAGTCTTCTGCAGGGGGAACAGAAAACCAAGCAAATTCCCCGATTTACATAGCAAGCCCGAACGGCCCCTGAAAAACCGGGGAATTTTACCCATCCAATCAGTTTCAGTAGATCACAAACATGCTCTTTTGCCGAGATCCAGCCCACTCTGCGAGCGGCATTCCCTAGGGCTGTGAAGAACTGTCGGTACTCAGGTCAGCGCTGTCTTGCATAAACGCTGGTGCTTTCTTGTCGAGGTAATTGCCTAAGAAGGTGTTGACCGCCGACAGCACTACCGGCCCCAGCAGAAATCCTAAGATTCCCTGCACATAAAATCCGGGCACGGCAAGGGAAGCCAACCACAGACAGAGACCGTTAACCACCAGCGAAAAAGCTCCAAAGCTAACGACGTTGATGGGCACAGTAAAGGCCTGAAGCAAGGGCTTAACGAAGGCGTTGACTAACCCTACGGTTATGGCTGCGATCGCCGCCGCCGTCAGGGTATCGATTGTTATCCCCGGTACTACCAGGTCAACAACCAGCAAGCTCAGCGCCGTGGCTAAACCAGATAAAAAGATACTCCACATAGGATTCTCCTACTTACAAAACACAGAAACATAGAAATTTATTCCAGTACCCCTAGCTTAGGGAGAAGATGCCAAAAAAACTTCTACCGTTTGGGGAATTTTGGGGTATGTAGCGGTTCTCAGTTTAATGAGGTTTAATTAGGAGAAATGATGCAAAAATTTGCAGGTAATGTCCAACGGCATAGGTAAAAATTCTTCAGTTTATAGCTCTGGGAAGATACTTTCAGGACAGCAAAAGCTTATAGCTACTACATAGCGTATGTCACTCGAATCAAGTACAGGGCGTATGCCCTCATCTACGAATCCCTGCCTCCTGAGCGGAACAAGAGGACAGCTTCAAAGGAGTGCATCCCAGTTTTGCAGCCCTCACCCTAAATCCCTCTCCCGTTCTGAGGACCCTGAATGAGGTCCTGAATGAGGTTTAGATCGAGTTCAGGCTAAGCGCTTTTGCCTGCTTTAAGGCCACCTTCCTTCTGCTATACAGCTGAAAAAGTTATGAATTTGTAAGCCATGGACACTCAAGAAATTATTCAAAATCAACACCCGCAACCTGCCCAATGGATAGAACGCCTGGCCCGGTTTGGCTATGCAGCCAAAGGGGTAGTTTATGCCCTGGTTGGCATTTTGGCCTTTCAAGCCGCCTTTAATTGGGGTGGTGAAGTCACCGGCACCAAGGGGGTATTTCAAACAATTGCATCTCAACCTTTTGGTAAGGTGATGCTGTTTCTAGTCGGGGTCGGCCTACTGGGGTATGTGATCTGGCGTTTTGTACAGGCCGCCACCGATCCAGAACACAATGACGAAGGCGCAAAAGCCTGGGGCCGACGGGCAGCCTATTTTATTAGCGGCTTAATTTACGGCAGTTTGGCCCTGTTTGCCCTGCGCCTTGTCTTTTCCGGTTCGGGTGGCAGCAGCTCTTCTAGCAGTAGTGAGCAAACGGCTAGCTTGTTATCAAAACCGTTTGGTCAATGGTTGGTAGGTCTGGTTGGCGTTGCCGTTGTGGCCTACGGCTTTTACTGCTTCTATCGCGCCATTAAAACTAAGTTTCGGCGTAAGCTAAAACTGGCAGAAATGAGCCCAAAAGAAGAAAAATGGTCTACTCGCATTGCTCGATTTGGCCTGACGGCTAAGGGTATTGTATCGGTCATTATTGGCTACTTTTTTATTCAGGCGGCGCGTACTTCAGATGCCAGTGAGGCCAGAACCACCGAAGGAGCCCTACAAGCCATTCAGCAACAGCCCTACGGCGGCTGGCTCATGGGTATTGTTGCCCTGGGCCTGATTGCCTATGGTATTCACCTTGGGGTACAGGCTCGCTATCGACGCATTTCACCCTAACGACAGACTGAAGGGGTGTGGTTTTCTCTCTCCAGCCAGAAGTAATTTTTTGGGAAAATTTTTACTTTAGACAGGTAAGAAATTGTCTGTCAGATTTTGCCCATTGTTTGCCCATGGGAGATATAAACAATGACCGGGTGAGATAAGAGCAGAAGCTGGAAATTTTGAGGAACGCATATGAAGACATCTGGCATTTATAAACTTACAGGTGCATCTGTACTCGCTTTTGGTCTTGCCGTTGCTCCCCTGTCTGCTGGCATGGTTCAGGCCCAGGATAGCCAACCGGCAACCGGGGAAGCCGCAGACCAGAACTTTGAAGAATCTGAGGACGCCCTTGAGCTTGAAGCATCTGAAGAAGCTCTTGAACGCGCTGGCACAGAGGCCATTCAGGGGGTAGAGGCTGCTGGTGAGGCGGCCCAGCAAGATATTCAGGACGCCGCTCAAGATGCCTCTCGGGCTGCCCAGGAAGCATCTCGAGCCGCTCAGGATGAGGCTCAAGGGGCCCAGCAGACGGCGACAGAAGCGGCTGAAGAAGCGACCGCAGCGGCAGAACGAGCTGAAATAGCCGCCGAAAATGCCGCCGAGAACATTCAAGAAGGTTTTGACTGGGGTTGGCTCGGTCTGCTGGGTCTCATTGGGTTATTTGGTCTGGCCGGTGGCAACAAGCGCCAGGTGGAAGTTGACGAACGTCACCACTCTCCTTCAACCACAACCGGTAGCTATCGGTAGTGGGTTACGGTATGACGCGTTGGGTCACCGTCCGCACTGTCAAGCAAGGTTGGTTTAAGTTTTGGCATGACAGCCGCCGAGTTCCCCGTAAAGTCTGGCAGCGCTGGGCTGGCTCGCTAGCCCTAGGTCTGGGCTTATGTGCTGTCGCTACCTTCGCCATTACCATTGCAGCCAAAGGCTATACCAACCAGGGTCTACAGGCCTGGGATGAACAGCTACTCCCCATACTTGCAGACCAATTGCCCCTGAGTTTTTCCAGGGCCATCACCTGGGAGTCTCCCGGCAACCTGCTGGGAATGCTGCCGGTGGTGGTGGTGTTCATGGGCATTATGGCGGCTCGCTCCCAGCCCTTGCTGGTGGCCACTATGATTGCCGCCTATGGTTTGCAGTTCGCCCTGGTGTGGATTGGCTGGGGCTATTGGAACCGTAACCGACCTGATTTAATAGCCGATGGTGTGGCAGCATCGGGGCTGCATTCGTTTCCCTCGGGGCATATTGTCGTGGTAATTACCGTCTATGGGTTGTTGACCTATTTGTGGTGTCGTGCTTCGCCCAGCCAAATGGAAAGAGCCATTATTGTTCTGACCATGACCCTGTGGATAGGTCTGATTACCAGTTCTCGTCTGGTGTTGGGTGCCCACTGGCCCAGCGACATAATCGCCGGAATTGTGATTGGTGTAATGTGGCTGGCGGTGGTTATTGTTGCGGTTCACCGAGTTGAGGATGCCCTGTAAACGGTATCGACTCTATCCAATGGCGTAGGAGATTTATCTCCCCTGAAGGACGCACAAATTAGTAATTCAATTTAGTCTTCAGGGTAGTCCTTGAAAGCGTAGCGATACCAAGTCAACCCAGGATAGGCTGTTTTCTCTAGTTAAAATTTCCCTTCTGGATTGGGACAAGGTTTATTACGATTTCATCGGCTGGTTGATTTTAGGAGACTTCTATGATGAGCTCTTTAGACTGTGTACTGTTAACTGCTTGCATTGCTGCATCAGTTTCATTGTTTTTTGTAATCCCCAAGCAGGGTAAAGTCGGCATTGTAACGGCAGCATTTCTGGCGATTACGCTGACTGGATTTACTCAGCCTTCTCTGGCGGCAGCCGTCAATGACAATGTGCTTACCGAAGGGCAAAAAGCGCTTAACGAAAACTTAAAAACTACCCCCCAGGGAAATCAATACCAGGGTATTGAATATTCCCAGGTTAAGGGTGCTCCCCTGAGCGATCAGCAAATTACCGAAAGAATTAAAGACGAAATTCCTGAAAATCTCAAGCTCAGCGTAGCGAGTGGTTCTGTAAGGCTGTCTGGTAAAGTATCTGATCGCCGCACTGCCCAGGAAATTGTGCAGGACATCAAAGAAATTCCTGGGGTCCACGAAGTATCCTACGACCTCGGCCTGGCCAGCTAGGGAATCTGCATTTATAACAGGTCCAGTGAAAAAACTGTAGTCTTTTCCAGGTAAGGCTTTACACCAGGTCCAGCTCGCAATCTGGAGTTTCCCCCAGGAAAAACTTCACTTCTGGACTTGGACAAGGTTTAGTTCTGGACTGAAACCGGGTTGATTCCCAATGGCTAGACCTAGCCCTTTGCCTGATCGGCCACAGCTTAGTTTGCCGATCAGGTTTTTGTCGAAATCGCAGCAACATTAATGACTGATCCTAATCCTAATCCTAATCCTAATCCTACCAATCCAAATTCTGGCCCCAACGGCCCTGACCCCGATAAGTTAGACGAACCAGTAGTAGATCCCCGCGATTTAGTGAATAAGGGGGGCTACCGCAAGCACCCCCGCGAAATTGTAGAAAACCCGGCGGTTACCCCTCAAATGCTGGATGAACCGCAGCAATCTGGAGCTGGTTTTATTCGAGAAGACCGTGACGAAGCCGAGCAATAGTAACCCCTGGAGTCTGCGCTGGGGGCGGGTGGTCACTCTGACTATCTGTTTGAATTTGCTGCTGGTGTTTTTTAATTTGACCTATATTCCCCTGCGGCAAATTTACTTAAGCTATGTTCCCGCTTTAGTTGAGCGATATGACCCGGTAAAAGCCATTGAGCCCCAACCGGTTACGGAAACCTATTTGTCTGAGATTGCCACAGCGCGATCGCGCATTACTCAGTTTGGGCTCGCCAGCGATGCTACCGAAACCACCCTGGCTAACCTGCGCCATCAGAGTAAGACCTTAATTGCAGAGAACCCTTTTCTGGCATCAGGGCGAGTGACTGCCTTTGCTCGCCTGAAGCGGCATATTCAAACCTTTACCGGGGCCGAATCTGCAGATCAGGCGTTTCAGCAATTCTGGCAGGCCGACTATCTAAACAGGGTAGGCTGGCCCCAGGCCAACCAGTTTCTACAGCAAAAAATTGTCCCCCTGCTGGAGCAAAACTACTTCCGCGAAGCCCTCCCCACCGGCCAATTTGTGGATAAATTCTGGCGGCTTGACCTGGTGTTTGTACTCTTTTTTGCTGTTGAACTGCTGGCTAGAACCTTAATTCTCAGCCGGGTTCGTCAAGATGTTAGCTGGGGGGCAGCCCTGGCCCGACGCTGGTATGAACTGCCTCTGGTTTTGCCCTTCTGGCGCTGGCTGCGACTCTTGCCAGCGGGCATACGCCTGCACCGCACCCAGCTTTTAGATGTAGAAAATTTGGTCGGCCAGATTACCCACGAACCCGCGGCCTATCTGTCAGACCGGGTTTCAAAGTTTGCCCTGGTACGCCTGATTAACCAGACCCAGGCCTCTGTGCAGCAGCCCGAATGGTTCAGTAGCTGGTTGCAAAACGACCGTCATGGCAGCAATACCGGCCTGAATAAGCTTGATCAGATTACCGATCGCCTGTTGCAACTGGTGGCCCTACGGGTAATGCCTGCCGTCAAGCCCGATCTGGAACAGTTGTTGCGTCACAGTTTGCGCCAGGGCCTGGCCGGCAGCGACCTGTACAGCGGCCTGCGGCAACTGCCGGGGATAGAATCCCTGCCGGGGGAAGCCCTGGATAACCTCTCGAAATACCTGGCCCAGACGAGCTGTGATGTGCTGGCCAATTCCTATAGCGATCCTGAAAGCCGGGTTTTGCTGGACCAGCTTAATCGCGACTTTCGCCATACCCTGGGGCAAGAGCTACGGTCTACTACCAACTCTCAAGAACTGCGTCAGCTGTTGGCCGAACTTCTGGAAGAGCTTAAGGTGACTTACATCCAGCGCTCTGAGCAGGATGACCCGAAAACCACCCTCCAGGAAGTGGACGCACTGGATCGAAAGGTGAGTGATGATCAACGAGATTACTCTGGCTATGGGGAAACTTTCAGGCAAAATCCCCCGGCTTAGCTGCGACCCATGAATTACCGGCTATTCCCGCCAGGAAGCCATTGGCCAAAATCCCCGTATTCTCGGTTTCAGCGTCTACCCCAAGATGCAGTTTGCGTCAGGTGCGACACTTGCTGTAGCCCTGTTGACGCATCTGCCATTCCCCTTCCCCGTACACTTTGATCCCAGTTGAAGCGACGACCACATGGCGAGAACCGGCCCCCTCAACCATCGGCAAGAGGATGCTCAGTTTGCCTAATCGTCGAGAGACCGTGGAATGGTCTGGCACCGGCAAGTCCACCTGCATGAGCTGAAATAACGAGGCCATGAAGCCTTCGGTTTGCCGTCCTCGCAGGTGCATCACCGACCCCATCGTCCTCAGCGTGGCAATCGCTAAGTCGCTGTAGGATCGCGAGGCTCCTCGTTTGCCACTCTTGTCGGTGTTCAACCATCCCGCCAGGACCTCCTCATCGATTTAAAAGGTTAACCTCCCTCGTTGCTTTAAGGCGGCATTGTAAGCACTCCAGTTGCGTATCCGGTATTGGGGTTTGGTTGCCTCAGGTGTCATCGAGACCTGCGATGGAGAAAGTTCACTCCTAGTTTTATCGCCTCTAACTCACAATGTTTATGCAACAACGCCAATTACCATGACCCATCGTCATTCCAACCCGCTCGACAATAGCAGGAATGCCCAACGCTGTGAGTTTTCGCTCTTTCTATTGATCACTTTTGGCGTCTCCTGGATTCTCTGGATCCCGCTGCTTATTCCGTCTTTTGTCGACCTGATGCCCCTGGGCGGCGTCGAGTTGCTATCGCTCGGCGCGTTTGGACCAACGCTTGGAGCACTTGCGGTGGTTCGATCTCGCGGTAACAGCGTCCGAGGTTGGTTTGAGCGTCGGCTCCGCTGGCGGGTCGGCTTGTCGTGGTACCTGCTAGCGTTCGGGCTTCCTGCTGGTATCTGGGCAGTCGCTGGGGGCCTGTTTATAGCGGCAGGCGGTGAGCCCGCTTCCGATGGGCCGCCGTTGTTGGCTTTACCCCCCCTCTTCGTGTACGCAACTCTGATCGGCGGCGGGCAGGAAGAAATCGGCTGGCGGGGCATTGCACAACCACTGGTTGAGGGACGATATGGCATGTTCATCGGTGGTGCAGTGGTCGGTGTCTTCTGGGTGCTCTGGCATCTCCCGTTGCTGACGTCTACGACCCTGCCCTTCGAGTCGACGAACCCTATGGTGTTTGGCTTCCAGACGGTTGGTATTGCCGTGCTGCTCGCCTGGCTCTACCAGCGGAGCGGACAGAGTCTTGTTCTGGCGATGCTATTTCATGGCTGGCGGAACTCTATCGAGGCGTTCTACCCCATCGACATGCTCGCCCGCAGCATCGCTGTTGTCATCATTTGGGCTGTCGTACTCGTTGTGGTAGCCGTCGAGCGTAGATGTACAAGTTAAGGGTGATTCAACGAAACTCCCAGTTCCCGGTTTTCAGTCTCCATCCACCGACCCCATGGTCAATAAGACCCGCCGGCTTTTTTCAGGTAGCATCCATTGGCCGAACTCTCGCAACAAATCGTCATCCGCGTACTTTCCAACAAACTCAACAAATGCCATGCCCTCCTCGGTCATCCCGTACCATCTCCCTCGCTGCGCTGCAGCCCCCGCTCGATCTACGCGACAACTATCCCAGCAGCGGGGGGCAATACGCGGTTTGTCGCTCGCCTCCCGCGGAAGCGAAGCTGCATTCGCTTTCGTTATCCGCTCTGCCGCCGCGCCAGCTGCGACGCCCCGCCCACGAGCGCGCCGTAGAGTAGCAGGACTCCGACCATGGGGAGGAATCCCAGATCGCCAAGACCCGCGAGCTGCAGCGCGCCGATGCCGAAGCCGCCGGTGACGGCTCCGGTCAGGCCCGGTGTCCAGCGCGGATGCGCCAGCCGCCCGATCAGCGCCGCCAGTCCAAGGCCCAGCAGCCCAAGCGCCGCCGCTGCGACGAGTCCCGTAGCGTCCGCCGTCATTCCGTCGCCTCCTTCGCTTGACACAAGAAATTTACCGTCAGTATAGAGGTGATGGGTCCCGATGCGGCCATGAACTGATTACGCTTGGCGGGTTTGGGCCGGTGCTCGGAGCATTGGCGATTCTTCGGTTGCGCAGGAGCAGCATTGGTGGTTGGTTCCAGCGCCGTTTCCGCTTGCGAGTCAGCTTACGGTGGTACCTCCCGGCGTTCGGGATGCCGGTCGGCATCCTGACAGTCGCCGGGGTAGTATTCATAGTGGCGGGCAGGAAGAAATCGGCTGGCGGGGCATTGCACAACCACTGGTTGAGGGACGATATGGCATGTTCATCGGTGGTGCAGTGGTCGGTGTCTTCTGGGTGCTCTGGCATCTCCCGTTGCTGACATCTACGACCCTGCCCTTCGAGTCGACGAACCCTATGGTGTTTGGCTTCCAGACGGTTGGTATTGCCGTGCTGCTCGCCTGGCTCTACCAGCGGAGCGGACAGAGTCTTATTCTGGCGATGCTATTTCATGGCTGGCGGAACTCTATCGAGGCGTTCTACCCCATCGACATGCTCGCCCGCAGCATCGCTGTTGTCATCATTTGGGCTGTCGTACTCGTTGTGGTAGCCGTCGAGCGTAGATGTACAGGTTAAGGATGATTCAAGGAAACTCCCAATTTCTAGCGATCAGTCTCAAACCACAGACCCCATGATTTACAAGACTTACCAGCCTTGTTTACCGCTTTCCCAGTTCATTGAATTTTTGTGGTACTGGGAAGAAGAAAACGCTACCGAGGCTCAGTCCTGCATCTTGCCCATGGGCTCTGTCGAGTGGGTGATTGACCTGCATGAAGACCACCTGCCCATCTTTGATCTGCGCCGTCAAACTCAGTGCGGCAGCACCAGAGGGGCCAGGCTCTGCGGGGTTCATTCCCAGGGGTTTATCATTGCCAGGCAGCAGAAGTGCTCCGTCCTGGGGGTGCATTTTAAACCGGGAGGAAGTGCGGCTTTCCTGCCCATGCCGGTCGAAGAAGTACATAACCAAATTATTTCCCTGGAAGACCTGTGGCAGGATGCAGGAGAACTTCGGGAGCGTCTGCAATGGGGTAACACCAGTCCCTCAGCACCATCACACGCCACCATTACTGAACGGTTCCAAATTCTGGAGCAGTTCCTTCTCCAGGTTATGCAGCCCCAGCATCACCATCCCGCCGTTGAGTTTGCTCTACGGGAGTTTGAGCGATTCCCCCAGGCTCCCGTCAGTGCAGTGACCGAGCAAATCGGGTTGAGCCCCCGCTACTTTAACCAGCTCTTTCGAGACTACGTAGGACTCACCCCCAAGCTGTTTTGCCGAGTGCGGCGATTCCAGCAAGTGCTCAGGCTGGTGGAGGGGAAACAGCAGATCGATTGGCTGGATGTCGCCTTGGCCTGTGGCTACTTCGACCAGGCTCACCTGATCCATGATTTTCGAACCTTTGCAGATTGCACACCAACCAATTATTTAGCAAAGCGAGGGGCTCTTCCGTTTCACGTCGAGCTGTCGGCCTGAGGTCAGTTTTTTACAATCCGGCAAGCCCTGTGCTGCGCCATAATCAACGGTGTTCATGGTACTCGTTCTCAACCTGGTGAAACATTCATGGACAGCATTGCTATTGTCTATTTTTCTGCCACCGGGCACACCCATTTAATGGCTGAGGCCATCGCCGCCGGGGTTCATCGTCATGGTGACACTCGCGCTGACTTGTTGCGAATTGAAGGCACTCAGATCCAGGCAGGGCGCTGGTTTGATGAAGGGTTTATGGAACATCTGCAAGGAGCAAAGGCCATTATCTTTGGGTCGCCCACTTACATGGGTGGAGCCGCCGCCCAGTTCAAAGCCTTTGCCGATTACAGCAGTGAAATTTGGCTGCAGCAAGCCTGGAAAGATAAGCTGGCGGGCGGGTTTACCCATGGTTCGGCCCTCAGCGGCGATAAACTCAGCACGCTGATATATTTCAGTATCCTCGCCGCTCAACATGGCATGGTTTGGGTCAACCCAGGGGATATCGACTGCACAGCGCGAGAATCAGATGACGGGGTTAACCGCATGGGGTCGTATCTGGGGGTGATGGGGCAGAGTCCGATGGACTTTGACCATGGCCCAGAATTGCACCCGGGAGATCGCCTCAGTTGCGAACAGTATGGCCTGCGGCTGGCCCAGTGGCTGGCACGAGTTCATTAGCCTCAAGCACCATGCTCATCAAGCATCAGATTTTAGAACAGATCGCCCAAGGCAATATCAGCCTGGTCTTTCGACGCTGGCAACGCCCTCCGGTTCGGGCCGGTGGTCAACTGCGCACTGCTGTTGGGGTCCTGGCTATCGGCTGTTGCCCAGGGGGCAAAAAGTGCTCAAACGTCTAAACGCTTGAGCCAGTGGCTACCGCAGGCAAAAGACTGTCCACCCCAGCACCAGCAAGATCGGCACCAGCCTCAGGTTGCGCCAGGGCCAGCCTGGGGAAGCCGCCGTCGCTGGGGGCAAGGTTCGGAGCTGCCAGAGCCGACGGATGGTCAAACCAGTAAACAATGCCACCAGCCCCCACCACAGGGCAATGGGTAGCCACTGCCATGGTCCCAACTGATAACTCAGGGCCAAGTACAGCAGAGTTTCGATCAGTTCCTCGATCGCTTTAAGCCAGGAAGACGGTAACTGCGATCGCCAGAGCTGCCAGCTCTGATACCCCAACAGCCCTGCCAGCACCAGCGCCCAAACCAAGGAGCCAGGATTGACGGGGCGATCGGGTAGGGGTTCTCCAGTGAGCAGTGCGGTCGCGACCTGATTGCCCTGGGCATTGCTGATATTGGTCAGCAACACCAGTCCCCGATCTACTTCTGGCAACCAGCCTAAAAAGGCATAGTAGCCGCCTGTGCGGCCATTGTGCATGATCATAGGAGTCTCATCGAGATCTGTAAAAACCCAGCCCAGACCAAAATCAGGCTCACAGTTTTCGCTATCGGGCTGCAGGCTCAGGGCCAGCGGCGGCCAGTCTGCCGCCATTGCCGCCGCCAGAAATCGGCCCATATCCGTCACGGTAGATTTGAGTCCCCCCGCTGGAGCATAGGCGTCGAGTTGCCAGTTAGTCGTCGGCAAGCCATTCTCGCGATGGCCCTGGGCCAGGCGCTCCGTAGCCTCGGGGGCGAGGTCAAAGTGGGTATCTGTCAGCCCGAGGGGAGCCAGCACCTGGGTTTGGATTAAGGTCTCGTAAGGCTGCTCTGCTGTTGTCGCCAGGAGTTGACCCAGTAGGGCTGGCCCCAGGTTGGAGTATTGACAGGTTTCAGGCGCTGGGTCGGCAGTTGCGATCGCTCGATAAAGTTCCCCTGGCTGGCTACCACGATAGGGGTTAGCGGGGTAAATCAGGCTCCATAGGATTCTGGTGAGGGGCAGGCGAGGCAGCCCAGCGGTATGGGAAGCCAGGGTTCGGAGAGGCACAATGGCGACGGCATCTACCTCTTCCTCCGGTATTAGTTCCTTGACTGGAGTATTCAAGGTCACCATCCCCTGATTGACCTGATCGGCCAGCAGCAGCGCTGTAAATACCTTGGTGATCGACCCAATTTCAAACAGCGTGTCTGCAGTGGATGTCGGGTAGATGGGGTTCCCGGTTTGGCCTGCAAATGCCGTCTCGGTTCCCGCCGGGGTAATCCGCAGGGCCGCCACTGCCCGTGAACCAAGCCCCTGGGAAGCATAGTCGTTCACCTGCTGTTGCAGGGTTGGGGTAGGTTCGGTCCAACCTGGCAACCCACCGCTACACCAAATCACCAGGGCAAGAAACAAACCCATGAAAACCCAGCGTCTGTTTTTTACAATCCGGCAAGCCCTTTGCTGCATCATAATTAACCATATTCGTGACAATTGTTATCAACCTGGTGAAACATTCTTAGACAGCGCTGCCGTTGTCTATTTTTCTGACCCGGGGCACACCCACTTAATATCCGGGACTATCGAAAAGGTAAAGACCAATGCAAAAGCCCATTATTAACATCGAAGATGTAGAGCTTCTCCCCAGACCTGAAGCGCTTGCGCCTACTGGATCTGCAGCTTCAAAATTCGATGCCCGCATAGGCATGGTTGGGGCCATACTCGGAGCCCAAAAGCTGGGCTACAACATTACGGAAATTCCTCCCGGCAAGCGGGCCTTTCCGTTCCATAATCACCGGGTCAATGAAGAGATGTTTCTGGTGCTGGCAGGTTGCGGAGATATACGCATCGGCAGCCGAACCTATGCCATCCGGGCTGGCGACATTATTGCCTGTCCGTCCGGGGGGCGAGAAACTGCGCATCAAATTATTAATACTGGTTCTGGTCCCCTGCGCTATCTGGCCGTCAGTACCCAGCTGTCTCCTGAAATCGCAGAATATCCCGATTCGGGTAAGTTCGGTGTGCTGGCTGAGTTCCCTCAAGGTCCTGACGGTCAGCCGCAAAGTTTCCGTTTTCTAGGTCGTCCTGACATTGAAATTGGATATTGGGAGGGTGAGTAAAGTGGAAATCATGCTGGATGATCTTTCGGTCATGTGTGTCGTTTCACACCATGGACCTTTGGGTGCCCAAAAGGCATTGATACCAAGTCCAGAAAGAAAATTTTTATTGATTTGAGTGAGCAGTACACCGTTGATCCTGACCTGGTATGGCATGAGGATTTTATAACATCCAATTTTTGTAGGGCAGGCATCCTGCCTGCTCTTGGACAGCCGAGACGGCGATCCTTAAGGCCGGGTTTGTTCCGCCATCCAGGTCAGGTAAGCGGGCAACCCCTGCTGAATCGGCATAGCAATAATTTCCGGTACTTCGTAAGAATGCCTTTGGGTAATGGCTTTGGCAAGGTCATCAAAGCGATTCAAATCCGTTTTGATCACCAACTGCCATTCCTGGTCAGTCTGGATCTTCTCTTTCCAGGTATACACCGACTGAATAGGGGTAATGCTGACACAGGCCGCCAGGCGATTCTCGACCAAATATCCCGCCAGGGCAGTCGCCTCTGGTTCTGACCCCGCCGTCACTAAAACGATGCCCAACCGGGTCGCAGCGTTGGTCGTCATGTCTTCCATGAGCAGAACAGGGCCAGTCAACTACATGTTGTTCAGTCTATCGATAAATTGAGATTGCTCAAGGGTCTCGCGGGCTTCTCGACGGGTCCATCGAGTCTGGCCACTTACAGACTGATAGAGATAGTTTTTGGCAGTGTCGGGCAACACTGACTCGGTAAATTCAGTGCCGTCTACATTAACCTGATGAAGAGAGGCCTCTCCCAGGTGGGCGCGAGTGAGATCGGCCTTAGACAGATCAACACCATCTAGCTTGGCCTGCCACATTACCGCTCCGGTGAGGTCAGAACTGCTGAGGTTAGCGCCTATCAGGCTGGCTCCCCGCATGGTGGTATGGGACAAATTGGTCATCCTCAGGTCGGCCCCATTGAGGTTAGCGCCGTTAAGTTTGGCCTCCTTGAGATTTACCCCCGACAGATCCATACCGCTCAAATCCACTCCGTTGAGCCAGGCCCCTTCCAGGTTGACACCATCCATGCGGGTTTGCTCCAGGTCGGCACCGCTGAGCCGCGCCCCGGTTAAGTGGGCCCAGGTCAGATTTGCGCCGCTGAGGTTGGCCCCCCGCAGGTTGATGCCGGTTAAGTTGGCACCGCACAGATTGGCCTGGGACAAATTAGCCTGCCGCAAGTTGACATGGCACAGGTCGCTGCCACTGAGCCGGGCTCTGCGGAGATTGGCTCGGACTAAAAATGACCCTCGCAGGGTGGCCTTAGTTAAGTCAGCCCCGACCAGACTGCACTCGCTCATTTTGGCAAAACTGAGATTGGTGCGGGTGAGGTTAGCGTAGTCGAATTTAGCCTGGGTTAAAAACGATCGGCTAAAGCAGGCTCCTTGCAGGTTGGCCTGCCTCAAATCTACTTCGACCAGAATGTGTTGGGATAGGTCGCTTCCATTCAGGTGGATACCCGTAAAGTCTCGGTATCCACTCTCGTACAGCTCAAGAAAGTATCGAATATTCATGATACTCCGGTGGTGAGCAGGTGAAGTTCTAGGCTCACAAAGGGCGTAAAACACGGGATTATCCCCACTAAGGGCAACAATGGATAAAGAAGGCTATCAGCATAATCAACGCCGAATCTTGAGTCTGAATCACCTAAAACTTGACTAGCCTCAGGCTTCCCCAAAAACATTTCGTACAAAACCTGGCCAAATCTAAAGGTCGATTTTGCCTTTAAGAGAGCGACAGCTGGCCCGCTGAACCTGATACAGATCATCTGATGGGTATAACCCGACTAGCAGAATCAAAACAACAGCTTATTAAAATCGTTACAAGGCGATGCAATTGTATCGATGGTTGTAAACCTCATCCAAGTTCAGAAGTGGAGTTTGGTCTAAAGGAAAGCTACAGATTTCGAGCTGGACCTGGTGTAAATCTTATCCTGGGCCAGAAGTAAAGTTTTGCTTTAGGGAAAGCTATAGACCTTAATCTGGGCTTAGTATAGACAGAATTTAAGAAACACAAAAGAGTATAACTTTACAGACAAAAACGTTATTAAACATGTTTTTACAATTGCATCTTTTACGGCTACACAGCCTTAAATCAAGGTTAGATGCTTTTGCTGAAACTGTCAGCTTCTTTTGAGTTTGATTGATAAATTAAAGTGAAACTTATCAGTGAGATGATATGGCACGATTTTTTTTTATAATGCTTTGGCTAGGGTTTATTGCCTACGCATTTATACTTGCTCCGCCCGACCAACCTGAGACGTTTGACCTCATTCGACGAATGTCGATGGGGGATTGGGAAGGCATTAATCCGTCGATTATCGCTATTTTCAATGCCATGGGCATCTGGCCGATGGTATATGCTTGTGTCGCTTTAATTGATGGTCAGGGGCAACGGGTGCTGGCCTGGCCTTTTGCTGTGGCATCCTTTGCCGTGGGCGCTTTTGCCCTACTGCCCTACCTGGCCTGGCGTCGCCCCAACCCCGCATTCACTGGATCTAAGTCTCTGCTACTGCGGTTGATGGATTCCCGCTGGCTGGGGTTATCGCTGCTGGTGGGGGCGATCGCGGTCCTCAGCTTCGGCCTACTCAACGGTGACTGGGCCGACTTCTGGCAACAGTGGCAGGCCAGCCGCTTTATCCACGTAATGACGCTAGATTTTTGTTTTCTCTGGCTGTTGTTTCCGGCTTTGTTACAAGACGACATGGCCCGTCGGAATTGGCAACATTCCTGGGTTTACCCCATGGTGCTGGCCCTGCCGCTGGTCGGGGCCTGCCTATATTTGACTTTAAGACCCCGCTTGACTGAAGTTAGCCAGGCATCTGCAGCCTCTGAAGCTGAAGCAGTACAGACTTCCTAACCGCAGTTTGAGATAACTCTAATCGCTAAAGACTGAGCCAGTTCCCCTCCTTAGAGAGGCGTACGTATTAGTCCTGTACGTATTCTTCTCCGGCCAGCAGAGCCGCCTCAGCCCGCACAAATTCTCGCCCCAGATAGGCGGCATGGTCCAGGTAGGTAACCGGGCAGGGACTGTTGGCATCCTCAAAAATGGCGATGCAGAGCTCCTTAGCCGTGCGGGCGCTATAGACCCGGCTGGGCTGCCGCTGGACAGGGCCATCGCAGGGCAGGGGTTCCCCCGTTTCTGGATCACAGGCCAGGCCCTTGTCGTTGATGGTGTTAGAGAAATGCTTGGCGCAAATTAGCCCCTGCTCAGTATCCAGGTAGATTAAAAAGTATCCGCCCGGGTCGAGGTCGATGAAACGATTCGACAGCTTGTCGTCGAGGGCTTTGAGCTGAGTTTCGTCTACGGGGTGAGTCAGAGTCGTATGTTGAGGCATGGGTTGGGTTTTGACGGTGCATGTGACTCGGCAATTCTGATTTTTGGGGGAGAAGTGTCCCGCCAGCAACTGGTTAGCCTTGCCCCTCAGATTAAGCGAATCTCTCCCGAAGAAAGAAAAATCGCCCCAGGGGTGGAGCCAGACTACAAAAATCAGGATCACTTATTTTAACCTGGGAAGCGGGTTATGAGTTCCCTTGCTTGAGGGGAAGCTGATCGTTAATGGCATCAATCTCCCGCTGCTCCATAACATTGACCTCGTCAATATAGTTGTTGAGGATGCTCTGCAGTCGGGGTTCGTAGAAACGGTGCAGGCTGTGGTTGGGGGTGGCGGGGAAGCCGCGCCGTTTTTTGTGACGTCCCCCCGCGCCGGGATCGAAGGAGTTGATACCGTGGGCGATACCCCATTCAATAGGGGCGTAATAGCAGGCGTTGAAGTGGAGATTGTTCATTTCTAGCTGGGAGCCCCAGTAGCGCCCATAGAGCCGTTCGCCCTTGAAGAGACAGAATGACATGCCGATGGGGTCATCTTCCCCCTCGGGGTATGCGGCAAAGAAGACCATGCGGTGGCGGTAGTCGTGGTGCAGGAGCTGAAAGAATTTTCGGGTCAGGTACTTGCTGCCCCACCAGCCGAATTTGTCGCAGGTGTCGGCGTAGTAGTCGTACATCAAGTCGCAGATGCGATGGGTAATGGCATCGCCGGTAATGGCTTCCATCCGCAGTCCGGCCTTTTCGATAGATTTTCGCTCCCGCTTGATGTTGCGCCGCTGGTTGGCGTTAAAAATGGAGAGATAGTCGTCGAAATCCTGAAAACCCTGGTTTTGCCACACATAGCTGTGGTGCAGCCATTTGTGAAATCCCAGTTGGGTCATGGTGTCGCGCCACTGGGGATCGACATACAGGAAGTGGCAGCCGGAGATGTCGTTGCGATCGCAAAACTCATCAATGGCGTGCACCATGGCCAGGGTTACCGCCATCTCATCTTCGCCGGGGGCAATTAGAAACCGATACCCCTCCGCCGGAGTAAAGGGCGACATGCCCAACAGCTTGGGGTAGTAGCGCACCCCCAACCGTTCCGCCAGGTCGGCCCACTGGTGGTCGAACACAAACTCCCCATAGCTGTGGCCTTTGAGATAAAGCGGTGCAGCCCCCACCAGGTCTTTACCCCGCCAGATGGTGAGGTGGGAGGGCAGCCAGCCAGCGTTGGCCACAGCGCTGCCAGAGCGTTCCATATTGTGGAGCCAGCTCCATTCAAAAAAAGGCGTTGCCAGCGGCTGAGCCAGCTCATCCCAGGCGGCTTCGGGCACTTCTTCGATATGGCGAATCCAGGTGGCGGTTAGCTGTGGTGCAGACGGGTAGCCCATAGGTATTCGGCGGTGATAGATTTTCTTTTAGCCTAGGGTAAATCACCCGGCCCTGCCGTGGCGAGACCTTCTATACCAAGTTCAGCCCCCCTGCCCCCTTGCTCCCCTGCTCCCATGGGTCGTCCTGCCTCCCAGAAACGGTATCAGCTACCAGGGCAAACCACACCGCAGCCGTCAGGCTATCCCACGTTATAGAATCCCCGTTCCTCAGGTTGATTCAAAATCGGTTGCTTAAAATCCGCAAACTTTCTACTCTGGGCAAGGGTATCCTGAAAACTTTGCACCATGACCAAACGGCTGCTTCTGTTTCGCCACGGCAAATCTGATTGGGATGCCGACTTTAGTCAGGATCACGACCGCCCGGTGGCAGAACGGGGCATCAAAGCCGCGAAAGCTATGGGCAAACTGCTGGCCGCAGCGGATGCCGTACCTGACTCGGTGGTATCATCCTCCGCCGTCAGGGCCGAGACTACCCTTAAACTGGCAGCAGCAGCGGGAGGGTGGCAGTGCCCGATTCGGGTTACGGCAGATCTGTACGAAGCCACCATCCCCCAGGTGATGCAGGTCATCCATGCAGAGTCAGATGATCATCAGTCCCTGATGCTGGTAGGTCATGAGCCCACCTGGTCAACGTTGACCTCCCATCTAATCGGCGGCGGGGTAGTGCGAGTTCCCACTGCCGCTGTGGTGGGCCTGGAATTTGACGTAACCGCCTGGCAACAGGTCATCGCCGGTCGAGGGATGCTGTTATGGCTGCTTCCGCCTAAATTGTTCACTAAATCCAAACTCTTTTAACACCCACTTACCATGGCCAACATCGAGGCTTATACCTGGCAGCAGTACCGCTGCACCTATGAGTACCACTCGGGTCAGGACCACCTGCCGATATTGCTCATCCATCCCCTGGGGGTAGGGCTGTCGCGCTGGTTCTGGCATCGGTTCTGCCATGAATTTCGGCGGCAGGGCTTTCAAAATTCAATCTACAACCCTGACTTACTGGGCTGCGGCGATAGCGATAAACCCACGGCGGCCTACACCCCCGACGACTGGGCGGCCCAGTTGGGGCACTTTATCCGCACTGTGATTCGGCGTCCGGTGGCGGTTATTGCCCAGGGAGCGACCTTTCCCATCGCCCTCAGGCTGGTCGAGCGTACAGAAGAGCAAGGCTGGGTCAAAGCCCTGGTCCTGGGGGGACCGCCCGGCTGGGCCTTGATGACAACTCCCACCAGCTCCACCACCCAAAAGCTATTGTGGAACCTGTTGTTCAGTGGTCCTGTGGGGGCAGCATTTTTTCGCTATGCCCGTCGGGAAGCCTTTCTGAAATCCTTTTCCCGCCGTCAACTGTTCGACGATGAGCAGGCCATTGACCGGGAATGGCTGGATCATTTAGAACAGGATGCCGGAGACACCGCCGGACGCTACGCCGTGTTTTCGTTTTTGGCCGGGTTCTGGCGCAAGGACTACACTGATACCATCGAGACGCTGCCCCAACCCACCCTGGTGCTCTTTGGGCAAGAAGCCTCTGGAATTGACCGCATCAGTAAAGCTGACGATGCCCAGAAGCGCCTGAAAGATTACCTGAAGCACATTCCCCACAGTTCCGGCAAGTTGATTTCAGGCCGTAACGTGCTGCCCTATGAAGCCACTGAAGAATTTGTCACCGCAACGGGACAATGGCTGGAAGGCTTAAGACTTTGATGCTATCTCAAGGTGAATCGAGCTGTTTTATTTGCTCATCCGTTAAGGCCAGCGTTCTAACCACATCATCCATGGCCATGCCCTGGGCCAGTAAGGTTCTGGCAGCTTGCAGAAGTTGATTCTGCATCTGCTCTTTAGCCAGGCGCTCTTGCTCTTTAGCCAGGCGCTCTTGCTCTTTAGCCAGTTGGGCTTGCTCGGTATCCAGCAGCAGCCAATTGCCATTTTGGTCACACCACCGTAGCCACTGCCGAGGCACCCCTTCAAACTCTCCTTGCCAGAGGCCCAACCCAACCGCCAGGCCGGGTAGCCAAATTTTAAGATTCCCTTCTTGCTGAACAGGCTGCTCCTGGTAGCTATCTCCAACCATTTGGAAAAATCTCAGCGTGCCTGAATAGCGGTTAAAAACAATGTAATAAGGCACCCTTAAATAGCGTTCATATACCGTAAATTTTTCGGGTATATTTTCTCCCTGGGAACTATTTTCTGTTTGCTGCATTGCTCCTGAGCCGGAGGCATTTTCAGGTATTTCAGTCCCTTCATAGAAACGCCCTAAATCCCCCCGTTCTGTACCTGGAGATAGCAACTCAACCACAACTTCGGGGGCACGTCCTTCCTGCCAGACTACGTAGCTGCGTCGTAAATCAACACCATCGTAGAGCCGGGGCACATTGACTGCCAGAAACCAGTCTGGGCGCTTGTGCCAAAGGGGATGCTGCACATCGTAATAAACATTCAGGTCGCTGGCCGTGAACCAGTCTTCTCGGCTGTATGCCGCCAACCTCAATGTCCGGCTCAGCAACTGAGGCTGCAAATCGTGATACTCATCCGGCAAACCGGGTTCCTCCGGAAACTCACTCGGCAAATCATACATGGTGGGTAGCGTTTCTCGGGGCGGTTGCGGGGGAAGGCTTTGGGGCACAGAGCGACCCGTTGCATAGGCCACGGCTAATCTCCCTAAGTATTGGCTGGGCAGATTTTATTGTAGAAAAGTTCATTTCAGAACAGGCCAATTATTCGTTGACTGTCACTGACATCAGGCTGGTGGGCCATGCCCACCCTAGGGCAGATCAAGGCTTTCAGCAATTTGCAGGGGTTGATTTCAGCTTAATTCAGTGACATTCAATTATTCGTTAGCTTGCTCAAAGGGGGATCTCAGCTATCTCTTCAATGGCCGGCAGGTTATCGACCAGATCTACCGGATATTGCTCAGACGGACGCTGACACCTGACCGCATAGGGACAATTCCCACAACGACCGGCCGCCAGACTCACCTTGGGGAAGGGCTCATCCCCGGCGATGAGTTGGGTGAGTTGAGTGGTCAGCTGCTCCAGATCCTTCTCAGTTTGGCGATGTTTTCGGGTGGAATAGGCAATCTCGACCTGAGTGGGTCTGATTTCTTGGGTAGTCGGGTCCTGTGCCCGCACAAACCAGTAACCCATGGTTAGCTGTTCTGGCTGGTAGTTTGTGGTTTCGGCCAGAACGTATAAATACAGCCGAGTCTGCCAGTCGCGTTCCAGATGCCTTTTGCTCTGGGGCTTGAGGTAGGTTTTCCAGTCAATGATCTGGGCTTTCTCTGGGGTTAACAGCAGCAGGTCGTATACCACCGTCAACAAAAAATTTCCAAAGGCCAGGGTGCGACGATGCTCGCTCTGACGGAATCTGGTGTTTTGAGGGGCAAAGAGTTCGGGAGCAGCGTTGACCATTCGGTTCACCGCCTCGGCCAGTTCGGCGTCAGCCTCTAATATCGGGTCTACCGATAGCCCTAACTCTCGCTGCTGCATTACCTGGTGAAATCGGGTTCCCCACTCCTGGGTCTGCCGCAGGTCTGGATTGATGTGCACTGGCAGTTGATCAAGATAGCCATACTGAAACTTACGAGGACAGGTCTCTAACTGCTTGAGGTGGCCCTGGGTCAGACTGGTGAACATAGCCATAGGGAAGGGGAATACAGCAGATTACATGACATTAAGAAAAATCAGGAGACATAAACAACAACGCAATTTCCTTGACTATTATCCCCTGACTCTCAGTTTTTAACAGCATGGTGCTAAAGAAACCCCATTCTATCCTCTTCAAAAGATCCGAGAAAACCCCTACAAAGCATCCTGAAACAGAGGTAAAACTCTTGCCACAAAGGGCTTTTGGCAATCTCCTTTGTGGTCTGACTACTTTTAGACGATGGCGAAAATTAACTTTGTTATCGACAAGTTATATCGAAACGAATAGTCGGTATATTAAATATGTGGCTGATGAAGCCACCCTGGCAGATAAAACAGCCAATTGTCCACACACAAGAAGGAGTGAAGCGCTGTTAATTTCCCATCTGTCTCGTTTAAACCGCAACACCCTGGTACAAAACCAACACTTCCTATACTAAGTTGAATGGAAGCTCTGGGATGGGCCGAAAAGCTCAAACATTATCCCATCTTTGCTCATTCTCATCCCATTTCAGGAGGTTCTTTGGTAGGCCAGGGTGTTGTTGATTTAAATTTTTGGGTTTTAATTGTTGACAGTTCTGAATAGGTTTCTTTGGTAGAAAAACAAGGACGTTACAAATCTTCCTTGCATGTTATCGACAAGGTCTATCCCAAGGGGTGCATCCCAGTTTTGCAAGTCTGCCCTCATCCCCCAACCCCTGCTGCTTCGCACGGTCTCAGACCTACGCGCGTCCTATGTCCTTCGGACAGCAAGCAACGGCCTACTCCCAAAATGGGAGAAGGGGAGCCGGAATCAAAGTCCCTCTCCCAGAGCGGGAGAGGGATTTAGGGTGAGGGCTGCAAAACTGGGATGCACTCTATCCCAAGTCCAGCTCAAGAGCTGTGGTTTTCTCGAAGACAAAACTCTAAGTCTGGACTTGGACAAGGTTTAGCTCATCATTTCGTCTGCCTAACCCATCAACCCATTGAGTTTATTCGTCAGGTTGTCTTTGTCGCTAACGCCCTCAATGCGTTCGACGACCTGCCCCTGGTTAAAGAAAATCAGGCTGGGAATGGCCATAACATTGAACTTCAGGGCCAGGGCTTCTTCTTCATCAACGTTAACCTTGGCAATTTTGGCCTTGCCGGCAAAGGTTTCGGCCAGTTCATCAATAATTGGATTCATAATTCTGCAGGGACCGCACCAGGCCGCCCAGAAATCTACCAGTACGGGCACGTCGCTCTGCATGACTTCGGCCTCAAAGTTACTGGAATCGAGGTTCAGGTATTTTGCATCATCAGCCATGTTGTTTTCTCCTTAAGGGTAGGGAGTTCCCGCCCTCTACAGTAATGCATGACCGAGAAAGGCAAAACTGTCCTATAGAAAATTCTTGTCCTTGAGCTGAGGTTCAATAGGAACACCAGTCGCTCCATCCGCCCACATAGAGCTTACCCATGGGTTGCCCGGCCAGGGTTTGGGTCAGCAAGTTAACGCAGGCGGTTACTCCCGACCCGCAGTAAACTATGACTTCTGCGGTATCTTTCACCGCAGACCAGTGTTGGACCAGTTCTGCGGCGGGGCGCATTCTGCCCCTGTCGTCGGTTACGGCCTGCCAGAAGTAGTTCACCGCGCCGGGAATGCTGCCCGCGACCGGGTCGATGGGTTCTACTTCGCCCCGAAAGCGCTCTGGCGCGCGGGAATCGATCAACACAACGTCTGCCTGGTCTTTGCGTTGCTGCACCTCTTCGCGGGTCACGACCCAAGCTGCTTTAGGAGACGGGCGAAAGTGACCGGGCTGGGGTTGGGGGATGGCTGAGCTGACGGGGTAATCTGCCTGCTGCCAGGCCCCGAAGCCCCCATCTAAAACCGCTACCCCATCGTGGCCAAGATACTTCAGCAACCACCACAGGCGGGCAGCAAAGGCAAATCGAGAATTGTCATAGGCGATTACCCGTGTGGGGGGAGTGCCGTTGCCGGAGGACACTCCCGCCGCCTCTAATTTGGCTATGAAGTTATCCCAATGGGGCAGGGGGTGGCGACCGCCATGGGCCTGAACCGGGCTGGATAGGTCTTGATTTAAGTCAAAGTAAACTGCCCCCGGCACATGGCCCTGCTCGTATTGCCGTCGCCCCTGGTTAGGGTCAGCCAGGGCAAACCGACAGTCAATCACCACCAGTCCGGGCTCGTGCAGATGATCCCAGAGCCAGGCCGGGGTGACTAGATTATCTGAAATCGCCATGATTGCAGATCGCTCCCACGCGCAATGTTTCTATTCTGCATTAGTCAGGGGCGTTTACCGTCGGGGCATAAAACGCCAGATGGGTTTTGCCGTAGCGCTTTTCGCGAATCAGGTCCAAACCTTCAACGGTAAAGGGGGTCCATTCGTCGGGGGTGTACTCCACGGCCAGTTCGCCATCGGAGGCGAGCAAGCGGAGGGATGAGATCGCCGTTAGCACCGGCTCATACAACCCATCGGCATAGGGCGGGTCAAAGTAAATATGGTCAAATTGCTGATTCCGTAAACGAGTCAATTGCCTGACCACATCTCCCTTAATGATGGAATGGCGCTGCCCAGGGGTGGCCACCCGCTGCCAGTTTTCTCGAATCACCCGACAGGCCGCCGCAGACTGTTCAATCCCCACGACCTCTGACGCCCTCCGGCAGAGCGCTTCGGCCCCCATAGCCCCGCATCCGGCGCACAGGTCCAGCCAGCGGCAATTTTGCACAGACCCCTGCCAGATGTTGAACACTGCCTCCCTTACCCGCGCCGGGGTCGGTCGGGTTGCCTGCCCCGACAGAGTTTTGATAGGACGGTTGCCATAGATACGCAGCATGAACTCAAGCTCTCGACAAAAACGATTAGGATGGAACTTCAATCATGGGGGATAGCCGTCTCGGCCGTCTAAAGCAGGCCGGATGCCTGCCCTAGAAAAACTGGATATGGTTTGCCTCTCACTCTGTTTAGAGGCCCGTGGTGAGCTTCGCTAAACCGCTGTGGATACACCAAAAAGCTCTGCCGGAGTGCCAGACTTTTCTTGATCGGGAAAAAACTCTTATGCTTAAGAAAACCTGGAATTTCTGTAAAGGCTGACCTTCTGTCTATGTTTGCGACTACCACCTCCCCCCTACCCATCGATACCAACCGTATTCGTGCCGCCATTCAAGACCTGGCCCCTCGGGTGGTCGAGTGGCGACGTCAGATCCATCAATTTCCCGAATTAGGATTTAAGGAGCAGCTGACAGCTGAGTTTATCAGCCGTTGCCTGTCAGAATGGGGTATTGAGCACCAGACCGGGGTAGCCAAAACCGGGGTTGTGGCGGTGGTAAACGGCTCTCAGCCGGGGCCAGTGCTGGGCATTCGAGCCGATATGGATGCCCTGCCCATTCAGGAAGAAAACCAGGTGCCCTACCGTTCGTGCCATGACGGGGTGATGCACGCCTGCGGTCACGATGGCCATGTTGCCATTGCCCTGGGTACGGCCTTCTATTTGAACCAGCACCGAGATAGCTTTGCCGGTACGGTCAAATTTATCTTTCAACCGGCGGAGGAAGGCCCCGGCGGGGCCAAACCCATGATTGAGGCGGGGGTGCTGAAGCACCCTGATGTGGATGCCATGATTGGCCTACACCTCTGGAATAACTTGCCCCTGGGCACCGTGGGGGTACGCACCGGGGCGTTGATGGCGGCGTCGGAACTGTTTCAGTGCACTATCCACGGCAAAGGGGGCCATGGGGCAATTCCCCACCAGACCATCGACTCGTTGGTGGTTGGCGCACAGATCGTCAACGCCCTACAGACCATCGTCTCCCGCAACATTGACCCCACCAAGTCTGCGGTGGTGACGGTGGGGCGCTTCCATGCCGGAACAGCCCAGAATGTCATTGCCGATACGGCCCATTTTGGTGGCACAGTGCGCTACTTTGACCCGGCCTATGCCGATCTATTTCCAGAACGCATCGAGCAGATTATTGCAGGCATTTGCCAGAGCCATGGGGCCACCTACAGCCTGGATTACAATGCCCTCTATCCCCCCGTTATTAATGATCCAGACATTACCGAACTGGTGCGGTCAGTGGCTTTATCAGTGACCGAAACCCCCGCCGGGGTCGTGCCCGACTGCCATACCATGGGTGGCGAAGATATGTCATTCTTTCTGCAAGAAGTGCCGGGGTGCTACTTCTTTTTAGGGGCGGCAAATCCTGATAAAGCCCTGGCCTATCCCCACCATCACCCCCGGTTTGACTTCGACGAAACCGCCCTACCCGTTGGGGTGGAAATGTTCGTGCGCTGCGTAGAAGCCTATTGCTGCATTTCCTGAAGTCAGCCCGGAATCCCCCTAAATAACCAGCGTGGCACAGTCCCCTCCTGGGAGGGGCAGGGGTGGGTTCATCTTGGCATGAAGCCAGCTGAACTGTATTAAAAAGATGTCTATGGTTGCAGATGTAACCCACCCCGCCCTGCGGGCACCCCTCCTGGGAGGGGATCGCTGTAACCACTGGCTTAATTCAGTCACATTCGTGATTGAATTACCATTCCTTAAAATCACCGTGCCGCCCTCCGAGACGACTGCTATCCTTAGCGGTAATGCTTTGGAAAAGCGGATGATACCTAAACTACGGCCCTGGTCATGGTTAATGTTAGTTTTGCTGGCCCTGGGAGTTGCCCTGGGCTGGGGTTGGGGTAGTGGCTGGCAGATGTCTCCCCTGCAGGCTCAGACTAATGCGCCGCCGCCGGAACTAGCTCCCGCGTTGCCCATGGTTAGCGGCACCTTTCAGGATGCCGGAAACCGCTTTGAAATCGGCATTTTAGACGGCTACGAAGTGAGTTCTGTGGGCTCAACACCGCTGTTTCAGGCTCCGGATGGTAGTCTCGCCTATACGGTGGTGGTGTCTCCAGCGGAACCGGAAGCCTCTGATGCGACGTTGCTGGAGCTGGCTAACGAAGCTTTTGGCCAGGGAGAAGGCTTTACCCCCATGGGTCAGCAGTCCCTGCCGGGGGGAGGATTACAAATGATGTGGACAGGGCAATTGACCCAGGGTAACGGCCCCCCCCAGCCCATTTCTGGCCAGATTTTCGCCAAGCAGCGAGACACCGACGTGTTCTTGCTGATGGTTGCTGCCACTGAGGACCAGGCAGATCAGGTGGAGGATGCCATCGCCATCCTGGGCAGCACCCTAACCGTACCCTAACCCTCCAAATCCCCCCGACACCCGACACCCAATACCCGATACCTGACACCCGACACCTGATACCCAATACCTGACACCCGACCCCCAACCCCCTGCCATCAATCATCCCGCAGCGCCTGGGCAAACCGACACCGCCCCAGAGACAGGTCAAACAGGTGAAACCCATACTCTTTAGACAGGGTTTCAAACACCTTGAGGCCCCGCACACTGTTGCCGCGCTCATCTAGCGGCGGCGAGAACACGGCGATGCCGGCCTGGTCGGGTACCACCGCCAGAATGCCCCCAGAAACGCCGCTTTTTGCCGGAATGCCGACCCGATAGGCCCATTCTCCGGCGAAGTTATACATCCCGCACGTGTACATTACGCTAAGAATATCGCGTATGTGGGTGGCATCCACCGCCCGCTCTCCGGTGATGGGGTTCATGCCCTGGTTAGCCAGGGTTGCCGCCATTACCGCCAGGTCGTGGCAGGTTACCAGCACCGCGCACTGCTGAAAGTAGAGATCCAGGGCATCTTCAATGTGCTCATCGAGCATGCCGAAATTCAGCATCAGGTGGGCCATGGCCCGGTTGCGGTGGCCGGTGGAGCGTTCCGAAATAAACGTAGACACATCCACAAACACCTCTTTGCCGATGTACCGCTGAAACATCGTCAACATGCGGTTGAGTCGCTCTGCCGGATCTTTGCCGGTAATTAAACTGGTGGTGGCAATGGCCCCCGCATTCACCATGGGGTTGTCGGGGCGTTTAGAGTCTTCATCCAGGCGAATTAGAGAGTTAAACGGGTCGCCAGTGGGCTCGACCCCGACCTTTTTAATCAGGTTTTCCCGTCCGTAGTCCTCCAGCGCCATGCCGTAAACAAAGACTTTAGAAATAGATTGAATGGTGAACTTTTGCTGAGTGTCTCCCACATCGAAGGTGCGGCCATCCAGAGTAACCACGCTAATGCCAAACCAGTCTGGGTTTGCCTTGGTGAGTTCGGGAATGTAAGACGCGACTTTTCCGTCGGCAAGGGGCTGCAACTCTTGGTGTAAGTCTTTTAGAAATTGGTTTACAGCTAGGCTAGGCATGGGTAGTAGGGTGGAATGGGAAAAATTTCCGTTTGAAATCGGTGAGAAGCGCTACAAATATTAAAAACTATGTGGTTAACGTCTCTGTTATCGAGATCTTCATTTTAGATAGACACTGTTTAGCTTACCTGCTGGGCATCTGTGGGATGAATGTCACTGACATAAGGCTGGTGGGCAGTGCCCACCCTACGGCAGATCAGGGCTTTCGGCGATTAGCGAGGGCAGATTGCAGCTTAATTCAGTGCCGTTCATCTGTGGGATAACCCTCAGGGTATAGCATGCAGCCAAACATCGTTGTGCCTTCACCGTTAAGCGAGAAAATTTATGAGTACTGTTGCCACTCAATCCCTCCTGGGTCAGCCCCCTGAGATGGTTCAATCAGTGCTGGGAGAACCCCGGTTTCACCAGCCTAACTCGGCGAATCAGACCGATCTCTATGTTTATAGGCCCAACTACCTGCGGGATATTTTTCCCCTGCAGACCACCGGCATTATCGGAATTTATAAAAACAATCAGTGCATTGCCCTTAAGGTTGTTTTCTCGAAAACGGACTACCGCTACGAAAGCTTTATCTACAACCGGCAAATGGCCAGTCGGTTATTTGACCGGGTGGTGGGAGGCGGCTATGCCTACTGGCAAGAAATTGAGGCAGAACCCAGAGACAGCGGCGTCATGCACTACGTTTATTGTATGGGGCACCGCATCGCCACCACCTGGGATGCCTCAGCGGCGGATGATACCCTGACCAGCGATGTCTCAATTTTTTTGGACAACCGCTGCGAACCCTACGACGACTCAGACCTAAACGAGCCCATTACTGCCCCTCCTCCCTCCGTGTCTGAGAATTATCCTTTTCTGCGGCCTACCCCTCCCCCTCAGACCCTGCTCAATGTGCCGACTGGCGCTGAGGAATCTCTTGCCTTGGATGACATTGAAGACAGCCTTTACAAAGATGAAATTCTTAAGGCTGCAAATCTTTACCACATCACTGCCGGTTACGAAGACGGCAGCTTTAAGCCCACCCGCCCCATTACCAGAGAGCAGGGGCTGACCATGTTGATTAAGACCATGCAGGAAATGGCGGTGGACGATGGGGCTATTGTTATGCCCGATGAGCTGACGGAAGCGCCCTTTGCCGATGTGCCGGTTGACCACAAAAGCGCCAGGCAGTTTTACTACGCGAAGAAACACGGCATTTTGTCGGGGGATGACTTGAATCAAGCCTATCCCGACAGCGCCATGGACCGGGGCGAGTTAATTGCCATGATCCACGGCGGGTTGCAGATGGTGGTAGAACTCAACTACACCGCAGACACAACCCCGGCCCAGGTGATTGAAACCATCAGCAGTCCTATCTCTTTCTCTGACCTGGCTGGCCACTGGGGCAAAGATGTAATTCAGGAAATGGCGACCTACGGCATTGCCTCCCCCCTCAACGAAACCGGTACCGAGTTTGCTCCCGCTGCCGAGGCCCAGCGAGACTACACGGCGGCTGCCCTGGTGCGCCTGATGGAGCTAAAGTTTCGTTCTACTCCGGGGGGAGAAACCAAGCCCCTACCGGTCAATATCTTTCCTGACATTGCCGACAACGTGTATAAAGAAGAAATTTTGAGGGCCGCCAACATCTATGGCATTGTCAGCGGTTACGATGATGGCAAATTTCATCCCCAGGACGAACTCAGTCGTGAACAGGCGGTGGTGATTCTGGTCAACGCCATGCAAAACCTGGTGGATGACCCTGAAACCATTCAAATTCCCGAGACCCTCAGCGACCCTCCCCCCTTTCCGGATGTCAAAGCCGGGGGCAGCGCCACCAAAATTCAGTTCGCCAAAGAAGCCGGGCTGGTCAGCGGCGATGATCTGGGTAACTTCAGGCCCCTGGATAAAATTAGCCGGGCTGAGGTCATGGCCATGATCCACGAGGGGCTGGAGTTTGTGGTAGATGCCAACTTTGGCGATTCGGTTTCCCTGCAAGAAGCGGTCAAAGTGAGCGACAGTCCGTCCCCGGCCTTTGCTGACATTCCAGAGGATCACTGGGTTCAGAAATCGCTGGAGAATTTGCGAACCTTTGGTATTGCCACCCCGTTTAACGAAGCAGGCTCAAACTTTAAGCCCGATGATGCTTGTTTGAGAGACTACGCCACAGCGGCCATGGTGCGGATGGATGAGTTGGAATTTAATGCCGTCGGCATTACCCCAGACCCAGAGCAGCCCATTTCGTTCACCGACATTGAGGGTAACCCCTACAAAGAGGAAATTTTGCGAGCGGCAAATGCCTACCACCTGATAGCCGGCTATGAAGACGGCACCTTCAGGCCCCAGGCTCCCACCACGCGTGAACAGGCCGTAGCCATGCTGGTAGATGCCCTGGGCGAAAAGGTCGTGAACGCAGACGCCATCCAGGTGCCAGACCATCTCACCCAGCCCCCCTTTAAGGATGTGGACATCAACCGCTGGAGTGCCACCAAAATTTATTTTGCCAAGCAAGCCGGCATCATCAGCGGCGATGACATGGACCGGTTTAACCCGGAGGCTCAACTCAGCCGCGCCCAACTCATTGCCATGGCCGATCAGGCGCTGCGTTTTGCCATCTGGACAGACCTCAGGCAAAACAACATGCCCCTCGACCAGGTGATGGCCATGGAGGATATCGAGGCCTTTACCTACGACGATATTCCAGATACCCACTGGGGTCTTACGGCCATTACCGAAATGGGGAACGTCGGTCTGGCTTTGCCCCTGAAGGCTACAGAACCCACCAAGTTCTCTCCCAATACAACGGCCCAGCGAGACTTCACCGTCGCCACCTGTGTTCGGTTGATTGAAGCCCCCTACAGTCAAGACTCGGTCATAGAACCGCCAGACTCGGTGCCGTTTATTGACCTGGCCGACAGCGCCTACGCCCAGGAAATTATCCGAGCGGTCGACCCCTACCAAATTGTGGCAGGCGCAGATGATGGCCTGTTTCACCCGGCAGAATCCATCAGCCGTGAACGCCTGGTGGCTATGCTGGTGAAGGCGCTGCAACAAATGGTAGAGGCCGAGGTGATTAATATCCCCGACCAGGTGCTGGTAGCCCCGTTTGAGGATGTTCCGGCCAATAGCCAGTATGCTTCCCAGATTCAGTTCATTGCCGATGTTGGCATTATGAGTGGCGATCAAGACACCAACCTGTTTCGTCCCAAAAATGACCTCACCCGAGCCGAACTGATGGCGATAATAGACAATGCCCTGGCCTTTGTGGTGAAGAACCGCTACGGCAATGAAGTAAGTCTCAATGAAGTGGTTAATTTAGAAGACGGCATTGCCTTCAGTGATATCAGCGGGCACTGGGCAGAAGGCGATATTGAGTTAATGTCTCAGCTCAAGATTGCCCTTCCTCGGGACGCTGGTAGTCAGGAATTTTTGCCCAATAAGCCCTCTCGCCGAGACTTTGCCGCGGCCTCCGTTGTCCACATGCTGGAGGTGAACTTTACAGGGTAATCCTAAATCTGGTTTGCACCCCCCTGGCCTGTTGGGGCAAAAAGCCCTTTGCCCCAACAGGTTACCGATCTTATTGCGTTTTTTGAACCAGAAGTCAACTACTTAAACAAAGCCTCGATCGCCTGGGCATCGACAGGTCTCGAAAACAGGTAACCCTGGCCCAACTCGCAGTTCAACGCCTTAAGTTGAAAGTAGTTCTTTTGGGTTTCAATGCCCTCTGCAATCACTTCTAATCCAAGATTCCAGGCCAGCTTAATGACAGACTGTAAAATTTCGAGTTTTTCAAAATCTGAGTCTGCATCTTCAATAAAGGAGCGATCAATTTTAAGGGTGTCAAAGGGAAACCGATGCAGATAGCTGAGGGAAGAGTAGCCGGTGCCAAAGTCATCGATAGACAGTTTTATGCCCATATTGCGAATGGCTTCTAGCTGCGCAATGATGGATTCTGAGTGAGCAATCAAAATACTTTCCGTCAGTTCTAACTTTAAGTTTTCTGCCGGTAGCTGGGATTCATCCAGGATACTGCGGATTTTTTCAAACACATTTTTTTGGGCAAACTGCTTGCTAGACATATTGACGCTAACAAACAGCGAAGAGGCATTGGGAAGGTTTTGGTTCCACTGGTGCATCTGGCGGCAGGCTTCTCGCAGTACTAGCCATCCCAGCGGAACAATCAGTCCAGTCGTTTCAGCTACGGGGATAAATTTGACCGGGGAGAGCAGCCCCAGCTCAGGGTGGTTCCATCGCACTAATGCTTCAAAACCAATGGTTTCTTTAGTGTTGATAGAGACAATTGGTTGATAATAAACGACAAACTCTTGTCGGGCCAGGGCATTTCTCAAGTCGATTTCAATCTTCAGATTTTCATCGGTATCGAGATTCATTTGCTGCTCATAAAACTTGTAATAAATACCCACCTCCCTTTTGGCCTGATACATGGCAATATCGGCATCATGAATTAAATCTTCGGCTTTCTGATACTGCCGATCTCCCATCACTATCCCAATACTCAGGTCTACAAAGACCTCGTGACTTTCTAAGATATAGGAGTCAGAAATACTGGTAATCAGGCTATCAACAATTTCAATCACTTCAGCCTTAGAGTTAACATTTTCTATCAGGATGGCAAACTCATCGCCCCCCAGACGAGCTACGCAATTGTTTGGTCCTACCGCGCTGCAAATTCGCTGCGATATTTCAACCAGTAACTTGTCCCCAAAGATGTGACCAAAGGAATCATTAATCACCTTGAATCGGTCAAGATCAATAAACAACAGAGCAATGGAAGATAGTTTTTTTTCAAAAATGGAAGAAAAAATATTGTTAACTTTTTCTAGAAATAACGTCCGAGTCAACAGCCCGGTTAATTCATCTCGCTGAGAGAAGCGAGCAATCTGGTGTTCTTTTCGTTTACGCTGAGAAATATCCCTCGCAATAATTAAGCCACCTTTGCCAAGGGTGGAGTCTTCTCTGAGGGGGGTTCCACTAACAGACAGCCAGACTTCTTCTTCCAGGGACAGAGAATCCATAAAAAAGATGACATCGTTAATAGTTTCGCCGCCAACGACTTTTTTAAGGGGAAGCTCTGACGGCTGAACAAGGGTCTTGCAATCGTCGTGATAAAGCTTGTGGGGAGAATGGTCAGAGTTAGCGACAAACAGACCTGGATACTGATGCAGCATTTGTGTTGCCGTATCGTTTGCAGCCACGATCTCAAGGCTTTCGTTGGCAATGATGACGATATCAGGGCTGTCTTGAAACAGGGCGCTGAATATTGATTCAGCAGAGCATGGGGATAGGGGCTGGTTTTTCATATGCTGACTGGAGTGACATAGGTGATTTTTCAGGAACACATCTTAGGATTCAAATATCCTAAACTTAATAGACACAGTAATCCCTAAAAATACGCAAATGTATCACCTAAACTGTACTCTACATCGCTTCTTGAATCGGTCAAGTAAGCTTCTTCATACAGTAACGGGAGTCCGGCTTATTTTTCTAAGAAGAGTGTCATTGGCCCATCGTTATGAATCGCCACCTGCATCATGGCTCCAAAACGTCCGGTTGCAATCACCAGACCACTTTTTTTGAGCATGGCAACAAACTGCTCGTACAGCGCTTCTGCCTGTTCCGGCGGGGCTGCTGCCGTAAACGCCGGTCGTCGGCCCTTGCGGCAGTCTCCATAGAGGGTGAACTGGCTGATCACCAGAATTTCTCCCTGAATGTCTTGCACCGACAGATCGCATGTGTCGCTTCCGGGCAGCGAGAAAATCCGCAAGTTCAAGCATTTCTGGGCCATCCAGTCCAGTTCTGCTGGTGTATCTGTGGGGGCAATGCCCACCAGCAGGTTGAGCCCTTGACCGATTTTACCCACCACTTCGCCATCTACCACCACGCTAGACGACTGCACCCGTTGCACTAGAACTCTCATGGCACTTAAACTCTATTTTTCCTTGTGCAAATGTACCTTAGGAATGGGGATTCAATAACGTGGGATAGCCGTCTCGGCTGTCCAAGAGCAGGCCGGATGCCTGCCCTACAAAAATCGGATGTTATAAAATCCTCATTCCTTAGAGTGTTCCAGGGCGATAATCCGGCAAGCGGTCAACGATGGAATATCCAATAGGGCTGCTACGACTTGGACCAGACACCGAGGCAGGCCATGTTTACATCATCCCTACCCAACTTCGCAAAACGAGAGTGGGGCAGACAGCAAACTTTGAGTTAGCCCATCTGTTCAACCTTGGCGTTGACCCGGGCACCGGCATCCAACTCGGTAATGGCCCTGGTGATGGTGTCGGCACAGCCGTCGCAGACGATGGAGGGAACCTTGAGTTGCATCGCCATGGAACCGTGTCTCGTGGGTAGACAGGACTCCTTCAATGTAGGGGACGGATATCGATTCCCTCTTTCGATTGACCGACAAGCTGATTTTTCTACGTTAACTTTTAATAGGTTGCTGGGTTTTCTCTTGCCAGGTTGCAGCAAGCCTGGTCCGGCAACATGACTGGTCAGGCCCTATTTCTCAACCTGAACCCGGGCACCTACTCCTGGGTGAATGTCACTGAATTAAGCTGAAACCAACCCCTGCAAATTGCTGAAAGCCTTGCTCTGCCGTAGGGTGGGCACTGCCCACCAGCCTTATGTCAGTGACATTCACTCCTGGGTAGCTCTTGGAGCCGAAACCGCTCAAGTTGACATTTGACCCGAGATCTCTATTTAAGTGACTTTTTTGTCTCTACACAAACCCTGGCAAACGGCTACCAAAACCCTGTATCAGCTCTTTATGAAGGGACTGGTGTATCCCAATTTCTGGGTGTCAGCCGCGATCGCATCCCTGGTCATCCTGGTGCAAACCACCCTCAACCTGCCCTGGCAGTGGGAGCCAATCGCCCTGATCTTCTCTGCCGCTTTGATTCCCTACAACCTGGACCGCATTGCCGACAGTTATCTGCAAGAAATCCCCGATCCCCAGGCCCAGGCCTATTTTCGCCAGGGTTGGGGATGGCTGGTGCTGGGGGGTGCTGCAGTTTGCTTCGCGGTTCTGCTCTATCAAGCTAATCCATCCGTTCGATGGGTGAGCCTGGGGGGGTTGGTGCCGCTGATATACGGGCTGCCGCTGGTGCCCGCATGGGGAAACGAGGGCAGACAATGGTGGCGGCTGAAAGACATCCCTGCCTCTAAAGCGTGGATTGTTTCGGGAACCATTACCTATGCCCTGATGGCAGTGCCTCTGGCCTATGCCAACGCCAGCTTTACCCTCTCGGCAGGGGTGACTACCTTCTTTCTGCTCATTTTTGTGGGCACCAATTCCCATCTGTTCGACGTGCGCGACCTAAAGTCAGACCGCCAGGCCGATGTGCTGACCCTGCCCCGGCTGCTGGGGGTTGATCGCCATCGCCAGTTCTGGTTTGCCCTGAATAGTCTGGCCCTGGCGGTGGTGGCCTGGGGATGGACCCGTTCCCTGGCGGTGCCCTCGCCGGAGATCGCCATTCCCTGCGTTGTGGTGAATCTACTGACCCTGCGGTTGATTCAACCCGACACCCCCAGGGATGTATACAGCATTTTTATCGATGGGTATCTGTTTTTGCCCAGCCTGATTGTTGGGCTCAATCGCTTCCTTTAAGACCCGTTCGCACTCTCGTTCCAATGCCCTGCATTGGCATGCACCCTGGAGGCTCTGCCTCCGAAATGAAGCGCCAGAGTTAGAGCACCAAATTAGGGAAGTCCATCGATGCAGTTCTGAAGTTCATCGTCAGAGTTCCGAAGTCCATCGGTGGAGAGTGATCTGATTTTTGTGTAAGGGCCAACAAGCCGATCCATCAAGTTTTCCGCAAGCCTTGTAGGGCAGGCGTCTCGCCTGCTTAGCTGGGACAGGCAGGATGCCTATCCCACAAGATTCCGAACACTCCCATCGGTGCAGTTCTGAAGTCCATCATCGGAGTTCTGAAGTCCATCGGTGCAGTTCTGAAGTCCATCATCGGAGTCATGTGCTCTCGTTCCAATGAGTGATGGACCCACCCCTGCCCACTTCGGCAGGCTCAGCGCGAGCCTCCCTGGAGGGGATGGTGTAGCGGCTGCTTAGATGCGGGTGAGCTTCCCGCATCAAACCTGTAGCCTACCTTCCCCTCCTCGGGGGATGCCCAGAGGGCGGGGTGGGTCGTTACGGCAGGGTGCGCTTGCGGGTCATGACGCTGATGTATTCGCCGTTGCGCCCGGTGGGCAGGGGTTGGCTCCAGGCGATGCGCTCACAGTAGCCGAGGGTGGCCATGCGGTTGATGGCATCGAGCAGGGCGCTGTAGTCGCCCAGCAGGATATGGCGCACGCTCTCCTGGTTGAAGGCGGGCAGGTTGAATTGGGGAGCTGCTTGAGCTGCCCCGGTGGTGGGTTCACACATGACGGGTTTATCTCCGTTTTCGGTTAAGGAAAACGGGGAACTATCCAGATCCCTGGCCAAATAGATGGCCTGTAGTGGTAAGGGCAAGATAGTGGGGATAACATTGATCCCAGTCATCTCGACTTACCGTGCTAAGTTCGGGATGATCAGGAGGCGAGGGGAGGGGCTAACTCCTCTCGTCTCCGCCTGAAATCATTCCCCGCATTATTAAATTGCCAGATGTACGCTGAAAGTTCAAGCGTATGTGTGGATTTGCTGATGAGGACAACCCGCCTGGTCTAAAAATATACGTAAAGTTTCGGCCTATCTACCCTGAGCGAGGATAATATGCGGAAAGTTTCTCGCGATCTGGCTAATGGAGGTAAATATGCAGAAAGTTTCGGCCTATCTACCTTGACAGGGGCAATATGTGGAAACTTTCTCTCTAATAAGATTGTTGGGCTGCTTCTCGTTATCTGTAAGACGGTACTCAAAGCGTTTCTGCTAAGTACCAAAAGCGATCGCACCAATCCAGTTACAGCCTTAAATATATTGACAATGTAAATACGTCATACCTACACTAAAAGCATGGATGTGTATTTCGTTCTCAATGGCATCACTTTTGTCTGGAATGACGAGAAAGCCAGGGCCAACCCAATCAACCACGACGGTGTTACGTTTCAACAAGCCGCAGAAGTCTTCTTCGATCCATTGCTTGTGGTCGTTGATGCAAGTCGTAATGATGAAGCGCGGGATGCCGTTATTGGTTTAGATCGGCGTTGGAACTTACTTTATATTGTCTTCGTTGAGCGGGAAAACGACATCATTCGGATCATTTCGGCTCGTAAAGCGACACGGAAGGAACGGGAATTTTATGAAACCTGAAGCTTTGAAAAAGCGGTTGGATAGGAATCGCCCCATGACAACGATCACCATTCGTATGCCTGAAGATGTGATTGAGGACTTGAAGCAAGTTGCACCCCTGCTTGGTTTTTCTGGGTATCAACCTTTAGCGCGTGCTTATATCGGGCAAGGATTGCGAGCAGACTTGGAGCGTTTGGAAGATGATACCGTATCTGCATTGATTGCAAGCCTCAAGCGTCATGGTGTCAGTGATGAAGTGATTCAAGAGGCGCTAGGCGAAGTAACTGGGCGTTAATTTGAGTCTGGGTTGCAGCCAACATCCCAACAACCCCAACGCAGCGGACGGACGAGTTCCACTGGTGCTGAGTTCAAAGTGACCTGCCGCCGCTGGTTGGAAACGTTAGTAATTTTCTAAAGGCTGTCGAAGCTCATCAAGGAAAAGTGACAAACTGGAGGAATATACAACCCGGTTGAAAAGGCACCATTATAGAAATGCTGGTGAAGTAGCTTATAGCACGGGAATCTCTTAGCCCGGTGTAACATTCACCAGCAATAGCCAGGGGAAGTAGTTTGGATTCAGCTTGGCTTAAAACCGGTAACGAAGACCCATCAGATAGGCATTACTGCCTCCGTCTGCATTGCCGTATAAACCAATGGCTGCAATACTGAAACTCGGAGACATTTGCCATCGCAAACTGAGCGCTGCCGTTCCTTCGAGATGATCCTGTTGCCCTGTATGTTGAAGAACCTGAATTTCGCCCTCTAGTTTGATTGAGTTTCCGCCAGCCAGCGTACGGCTAAATCCTGCCCCTAAGAAGCCTGAATCTTTGAACACAAGACTTCGGCCAATTAACGTTTCTCCTAAATCATTGCCTGTCATAAAGCCGCCCCACAGGGTCGCACGCCACTGCACCCGCTCATCTGGGATTCCGGCGACGTCGGTACTAAAATTGACTACTGGCTCACTTACTGGCTCTGGGTCGTTTTCATCGATAAGCCAGTCTTCGCGATGCGTTTCCCTGGGTTCAGGGGCTGCCGCTTTGACCTCTATCAGTTCTGGGGGGATTTCTTGAATCCCAACTATAGATTGCTGCCAGAAATAGTCTTGGTTAAATCCGTTTTCAATTCCCTGCAACGACTCTGCTGTGGTTTCAAAGGTTTGAGATTCTTCTAGAGGAAATTGAGCATCAGGAACAGCGTCACGAATCGCTTGCTCATTAATAAGCGAGTCAAAGGAACCTGACCGTGAGGTTGAAAACTCTGAGCTTAATTGCTTTTCTGCCTCATATTTAGGAATGAAGGCAGGTTTTATTGGAGAAGGGAGACCATCCGGAAGTTGGAACGTCATCTGAGCCTGGACTCTATCAGCTGAAATGATGTAGCCCAGGACCGGAATAATGGAAGAGACATCCCATATTCTGGATGTTCCGCAATTGCCGTGGTCGACCGCTACCCCTAGTGTGTGTTCAGTGCCATGCCGCCCGTGGGAGAATTGAGATGCCGACTGTTTAGGAGGCTGACGATGGACAACATGATTCGCATCCCACTGGATCTACCGGACGTTAGGATCTTAGAAGTGTCCCAAACCGAACAGGGGGCCTGGTTAATTCGGGTTGAGAGTACGGTGAATGGTACCCAGTGCCATCAATGTGGTCGGCCAATCACCCAGTTTCATGGGGTTGACACGGCGATTCGACTCCGTCACCTGCCGGTGTTTGAAACCCCAGTATTCATTGAGATCTGCCCGAAGCGCTACCGGTGTCCCTTCTGTGAGGGACATCCCACCACCACTCAACGCCTGAGTTGGCACGAGGTCCGGAGCCCCAATACGAAGTCTTACGAACAGTGGGTGTTGCGCCTGTTGGTGAACTCAACGGTTGCCGATGTGGCCCGAAAGTTAACGATTACCGATGAGACGGTTCTAGGGGTGCTCAAGCGTTGGGTGAGTCCCCAGGTGAACTGGGATGAGTTTGAGCACATCGAAGTGGTGGGTATTGATGAAATTGCCCTGAAGCGAGGGCATCGGGACTATGTCACCCTGGTCACCGTGCCCTTGATGCCCCAGGGGGTGGCGGTGATTGCCATCCTGGCCGACCGGAAGAAGCAGACGGTGGTGGACTTTTTCCAGTCCCTGCCAACACGGCTTAAAGAGACCATTGAGCGTATCTGCACCGACATGTATCAGGGGTTCGTGGCAGCGGCTGAAGAGGAAGTACCGCAGGCCCACATCGTGGTGGACCGCTTCCATGTGGCTCGGGCTTATCATGACTGTGCCGATGCGGTTCGCAAACACGAGCTCAAACGGTTGAAGCAGACCTTATCTAAGGAAGAGTACTCGCAGATTCAGGGGGCGATGTGGCCGTTCCGCAAATCGCCAAAAGACCTCGACGAAAAGGAGCAGGCCCTGCTAGAGCGCCTGTTCGACCATTCACCGAAGCTCAAGCAAGCGTACACCCTGCGCGAGGAATTAACAGCCATCTTTGAGCGCGATTACACCAAGGGGGGAGCCAAATGTGCCATCCGAGCTTGGTGCAAGCGTGTGCGCAACAGCGGCTTAGATGAATTTGAGAGTTTCTTGGGGACGGTGGACACGTGGCTAGACCTCATCACGAACTACTTTTTAGAAGGCTGGTCCAGCGGCTTTGTGGAGGGCTTCAATAACCGAGTGAAGGTGCTCAAACGACGCTGCTATGGCATCTTCAACGTCGAAACGATGTTCCAACGACTCTCCCTCGACCTCGATGGGTATGAAAAATTTGGCTTCACCTAGTATCCACCACATCTAGGGGCTACCACGGGAATTCCGGAAGATCCAGAAAACAGCAGTACTGCTGCTCTGTGGGGAAGGCGGGGCCGGTAAAACCAGCCTGGCCTGCCAGATCGCTCAATGGGGATTAGAACAACAGCTCAGCCTTCATCGCATGATTCCGGTTTTGCTGGAAACCGAGTTAGATGATGAAAAAGAAGATTTACTTGCCGCCATTCAGGGTCGCCTTAACGCCCTGACTGACCAACCAGACCCCATTGAGCCAGAATTCTTAAAAAAACTACTGCAGCGTCAGCGGGTGTTGGTGATTGTCGATCGATCACCTGTCGGAAATGGGAGAAGCGACTCGCAGCCAGATCAATCCCCAACTGGCAGACTTTCCGGCCAAGGCTCTGGTCGTGACCTCCCGTTTAGAAGAGTCATTCGGCGGCCTCAGCAAAACAGTAATAAAGCCACTACAGGTCGAGGCCAATCGGCTCTGGCCTTTTATGTCTGCCTATCTGGAAGCGAAGGGTAAACAAAACTTGTTTGTCGATGATGAATATGCCGATGGCTCGGATCGCCTGCGCCGCATGGCCGGAGAACGCAGCATCACCGTGTTGCTGGCCCGCATGTACATCGACCAGATGATTCGTGAGCGGGAAGGGGCCGGGGGCATTCGCCCCGATTCCGTGCCTAAGCTTATGCTCAGCTATCTGAACCAGCTCAACCGCACCATCGAGCCGAGAATAAGCGGGATGACCTGGAGGTGCAACGCGACGCCAAAGTAGTCGCCTGGGAATGCCTGAAGCAAACCTATCGTCCTGGGTGGATCAAAAAGGTGGATGCTATCGCTGTCCTGGAGACGATTGAGGACGAAATGCCCGCTAAAGACCGTTTGCACTATCTGGAAAAGCGGCTGCAATTTCTACAAACCCCAGAACCCGGAGACAGCACCCGTATTATTCTTGACCCCCTGGCAGAATACCTGGCGGCGGCTTATCTCGTAGAACAAACCTGCAAAGAATCCGACCCCGACATTGCCTGGCAGCAGTTCTTTGCCGATATTGATCAAAAGCTGGCGAAAGAAAACGAAACTCCAGAAATTATTCGCGGGTTTCTGCTGGCGGTACGGGATTGCTGTTTAGACAATGCCAACGACGATGGCATTCCTAAAGAACTACCCGACCAACTGGCCCGCAAAGCCAACATCAACCCGGATGAACTGCGACGGCTGCAAGAAACTCGCCGAGTTCGCCGCCTGATTTCTGAACTCTCAGCCCCAGAATTGGAATATCGCCTGCGAGCGGCGGAAGACTTAGCGAATCGTGGAGTGGCGGCTAGAATAGCGGAACCAAACCTGGTGGGAATGCTGGAAAACCGGAACCAAACCCTGGAAGCACGACAGGCTGCCGCCAGGGCACTGGGAAAACTGGGCATTGGCCAAGCCTCGCTGCTGGCACTCTTGCACGATGTTGAGGAAGACCCGACGTTGCGCCGCAGCGTAGCGGAAGCCCTGGGGCAAATGCAAGCGGGTAGAACTGAATTACTGAAGCTGCTGGAAGATCAGGATCAGCCCCTCACCCTGCGCCAAGGGGCAGCTCGTGCCCTGGGTTTGATTGGTGCCCCCAGTGGAGAACCTGTGCCAATGCTGATTCCCCGGTTGCGCGATGGCGAGGTAATTACCGAGGTTAAGGCCATCCAAGTCTGGCGAGAATCGCTACCGCCAGACCTGTCCCTGGAGTTGGTGGCGATACCAGGGGGAGAGTTCCTGATGGGGTCGCCACCGTATGAGGCGGGACGAAACGTTTATTTCCCGACTTTTTCAGACACGGAAGGTTTGGACGTGGAAGCTCAGTATTCCGTCACAATCCAACCCTTCTGGATGGGACAGCATCCAATTACCCAAACCCAATGGCGAGCCGTGGCATCATTACCGGCCATCAATCGAGAGCTGGAACTGAACCCCGCCAATTTTCAGGGAGATGACCGACCTGTAGAGCAAGTCACCTGGTATGACGCCGTGGAGTTTTGCGATCGCCTCTCCCAGTACACGGGCAAAACCTATCGTCTGCCCTCTGAAGCCGAATGGGAATATGCCTGTCGCGCTGGCACCACCAGCCCTTTTTACTTTGGAGATACTTTGTCTACAGATTTAGCAAATTATCGAGGGACCTACACCTACGGAGAAGGCGTTCCGGGAGAGTTCCGAGAAACCACTAATGAAGTGGGCAGCTTTGGCGTGAATGCCTTTGGTCTGGCGGATATGCATGGCAATGTCTACGACTGGTGTTTAGACTACTGGCATCCCAGTTATGACGGAGCACCCAGTGATGGTAGTCCCTGGCAAACCGGAGGAAATGAGAACTATCGCATTGTGCGGGGGGGGTCCTGGTATGTCAATCCAGATGACTGCCGCTCAGCGGTCCGTAACCGCGTCGATCCTGACGTCCGCGTCGTTTACATCGGTTTTCGGGTGGTGTGTGTTTCCCCCTGGACTTAATATCTCGCACCCAGCCTCCGGCTGGGCGCACCCCTCGCGGCTCCGCCGCCATTGCCAGAGGCCGAGTCTCCCAACCAGAGGCTGGGAACCAGGAATATCAATCTTGACTCGCACCCAGCCTCCGGCTGGGCGTACCCCCAGCGGCTCCGCCGCTACCCCAGAGGCAGAGCCTCCCAACCTGGCTCCCAGCCGGAGACTGGGAGCCAGGAATGTCAATCTAGTATTGTCACCTCTAGCAAACCCGGCTCACCCAGATAATTCCGATAGCTAGAATATCGCCAATGCGCCGGATCATCCACATAGCCACGCTTAACCGGATTGTTGTGGATATACTCCACCTTCTGCTGCAACATCGCCTCCGATGTAATCAGTTTCGGATGAAATCCCTCCTGCCACACCTGATACCGTTGCCCTGTTTTGTGCCTTAGCTTTGCTGCCTCCAAACGCTTCAGCCAGAAACCTCCAGCAGAATGGCGTTGAAGATAGTCAATAATTGACCGAGCCGTAAACGACTTGAAATTTCCCATCTCTTTGGATAAGTCTTCTGCCGAAGCTACCAGATGCAAATGGTTTTCCATTACCACATAGCTGTACAACGTTAGGCGCTGCTCTATTTGCAGAAACCGCAGAGACTCCAGCAGAATGACCACCAGTTCCGGCTGACCAAACAGCGGCATCCAATCCACAACAGAACAGGTGACAAAGTGGGGCGTCGAACCAAGAACGTTATAGCGAGATCGAGCCATGATGCTTTCAGATGCAGAGCCTCCTTCATTATTCCCAGTCAGAGACTGGTAACTAGAGCATCGGTACGGCATGCCTCATCTGGTGCCCTGGCTCTGTCAGGCATCCTGGGATTGCGGCTCTGCCGCTTCATTTCGGAGGCCGAGCCTCCGAGGTGCATTCCAATGCTCTGCATTGGAACGAGAGCGTGACGAATTCTGTACCAGCGTTCTAGAAATAACCTCGCTCGAACGGTTGCTTGGCCCATTCAAGACACATTTTCCTTAAGTCTAATAGCCACAAAAAAGGCCCGTGGCACTGGTCAGTTAAAGGGTGATGGCTAGAATATAGGTGTAGAGAGCGATTTGCCTATGCGTTGTCCCCACTGCCAGAGCGAAACCGTTGTCAGAAATGGGACTCGTCGTCTGCGCGATAACCGGATTGTGCAGTACTACCGGTGCCGAGGCTGCACCCGTAACTTCAATGACCGCACGGGAACCCCTATGGCCCGGCTTCGGACAAAGTTGCATGAGAGTACGTCGAGCCTGGGATTCAGTGGTGACCTTGAGTAACTCGCGCCGGAACTTAATCGGATCCTTCAGGCCATCAGTTCGGCACTTATCCATGTGAGAGGTCACCGGGTCGTAGGTGCTGTTAATCGTTTTTGGGGAAACGTGGGGAGACTTGTATTCCATATACTGCGACCAGATGGAGCGCATTGGGGTAATTTCCGGGGCCTTCCCTTTTGGGACATGCTCGGGCCGATACTTATCCAGGGTGGGGTCAAAGTTACCAGAGACGAAGTCCAGTTCGATTTGACGGGCCTTCTGCTCCGCAGCTTTGCGATTGATGGCGGTATCGGGTACCCCCAGGCTGAGGTAGTACCGTTGCCCCTGCCAGCTGCAGACGCTCATGGGAAATTTTGATCTGGACGGTCCCCTTCTTCGCCTTGGGACGGCGGGGGGATGAGGTGCGAGTAGTGGCCATGGATTTCCGGGGATAAAGGGCAGATTTTTACCCCAAACTTACCCCAATAATTGGCCTAAAACTGTCCAAGTACACCCAATTTTTGGAGTATTTGTACTACTTAACAATCTACCGAGAAAACGTGAAAACCCTTGAAATCATTGGCTTTCGGGGGTTTCGGTGAAAAGCCGATGGCGGGATTTGAACCCGCGACCGCTCGATTACGAATCGGGTGGTCATATTTTTGAAAGCCTTGCCCAGAATTAGTCCCATCATTCAGGTGAATCTGAAAATTAGTTTTTATCTCGATCTTTATCTCAATGTCGCGTCAAAACCCTAGCTTTTAGACGTGTTTGGGCATTTTTGGACATCTTTGGGGAGGTAGACAGTTCGTCCGCGAGTCAAGCTATTGATCGCATTTATACTGCTCTATTTTGGAAGAAAGAGTGGTGGGAGGATGGCTCGACCAACTGTGTGAGTATTGGGGCTTGTGACGAACAAGAGGGCGCGTCGTAACAGCATGACTAGCGGCTAATAAATTCAGTATGAATTCCAGGCTGTTTGCGAAGATCAGCTAAGGTGCCAATTGATGAAAGTTGGCCAGCTTCCAGAGAAATAATCCAATCTGCTCTTTGAACTACCTGGGGACGGTGGCTAATCATTAGGGTGGTTTTACCATAACGGTGAACGATGATCTGTTCTAAAATCTTTGCTTCGCTAGTTGGGTCGAGAGCGCCTGTTGATTCATCCAGAATTAGGATAGGGGGATTGGTAATTAGAGCGCGGGCGATCGCCAACCTCTGTTTTTGTCCTCCTGACAGATTAACGCCGAACTCACCGAGCACCGTTTGGTATTTATCTGGCAGTTGACTAATGAATTCGTCTGCCCCAGTGACTTCGCAGGCCGTGATGATCTCTTCAAAATTGGCATAGGAGCAACTGAGACGAAAGTTTTCAAAAATGGAACGGCTCCAGAAGTGGGGTTCCTGGGAGACTAGAACAATTTGCTGACGCAGGCAATCCAGCGGCAAGTCACTCTGGTTATATTTTCCAAAGCGGATGTTGCCAGATTGAGGGGCGTAGAGTCCGGCGATGAGCTTGGCCAACGTGCTTTTGCCACAACCCGATTTGCCGATAATAGCGGTGACTTTGCCGCCGGGAATCATCAGGGAAAAGTCTTTCAGCAAGTCTACTCTGCCCGCATGGTGGAAGGTGATATCGATACAGACAATATTGCTATCGTCGGCAATATAAACCCAGGGTTTGTCCGCATCGGCTGGGGTTTCGGGCGAGGCGTCGATGATATCGCCTAGACGCTGCATGGCGGTTTTGGCCCGAGCGAATTCATCAATAAATCGAATGACGGTGCCCACAAACCCGGTAACATAACGGTAAAGGGCGTTAAACGCCAGCAGTTGGCCGATGGTGAGCTGTTGCTGAATCACTAGCCAGCCGCCAAACCAGATGATGGCGATCGCACCCATCCCCGACACTAAGCTAGAGGTGAAGCTGTTCCAAATCGCAATCTGCACGGTGCGAAAGGTGACGTTGGCCAAGCGGCCAAATCGACCCTGCAACTCATCCCAGGCTTGAGCCGCACCCTGACTCGTTTTCAGAGTCATGGCCCCCTTAAAGTTTTCCACCAAAACCCCTTGATTTTCGGCCTCAGTGACGAGCACATCGCGGGTTTTGCGCTGCAAGGTCGGGAAGAACAGCAGGCTGGGCAAGGTCATCAGCACGGCAATCGCCAGGGCGGCCAGTGTCAACTGCCAGCTATAGATCACCATCAATCCCAGAGACACCAGAGCAATGAAAAACTCGCTGGGCAGGCTAATCACCACCTGCGACACCAAAAAATTGATCTCGCGAATATCCCGCAGGCGGCTGACAATCTCGCCGCTGCGGTGCGATTCGTAATAGGGCATCGGCAGACGCAGCAACTGCCGCCCAAAGTCGAGCACTAACCCCAGCTCTAGCCGTTGGGCAAAGTGAGCAATTAGGTTGCCCTGAATCAGTTGCAGCAGGCTGCTGAAGCCGATCAGCGCCAAGGCTCCCAGGGCCACCGTGGTGAGCAGATCGACATCGCGCCGCACCAGCACGTCATCGGTGAGAATCTGGATGACTAGAGGTAGCGCCAGCGCCAGCAACCCGATCACCAAATTCAGCAGTAGGGCTTCTGCCAACAGGCCGCGATAGGCCCACACTCGCCGCAAAAAGCGACTGAATCCCTTCATTTCATCGTTGGGTTGGGCGTAGAAGCGAGACTCATCGGGCATAAGCAGCAGCATGACGCCATTGGCCCAGGCTTCTGTCAGTTCTCGCCGAGTCAGATGGCGCACCCCCACCCCCGGATCGGCGACCACGTAGCGGTTTCCGCGTTGACCGTACAGCACTACCCAATGGTAGCCCTGCCAGTGGATGATGGCGGGCAGGGGGGCTGCTTCAAGTTGGTCAATCAGTTCGGTAGAGGCTTTAACAGGGCGGGCATCGAAGCCCAGGGTTTCGGACCCACGCCGCAGACCCAGCAAAGTTGTACCGAGCTGCCCGGTGCCCACGGCCTCGCGAATGCGGCTGATGGAGAAGGTGCGTCCGTAGTGCTTGGCGATCGTTGCCAGACAGGCTGCACCACAGTCTTCTTCATTGTGTTGAAGCACGCAGGCATATTTCATTGTTTTAGCTGCTAGCTGGCAGGATTAATTCTGTGCCTAACCATAGGCAGCATTTGCCTCAAACGGCAACTTGTCGAGCGACACTGAAAAGTTTTTTTGCACTCACAGCAAGACTGTGCAGCGATCGCAAATTTGTGCAAGACACCAAAAATTGAGTTCGATAGACTTTGCTTAGGTAAGGTGGCTTTAGTTGCCGAGCATTTAAGTTGACATTTTAGTTAGCTTAAGTAGATGTTAATATTTTCGCTTGGCACCAGATTTTTAGGTGACTTTTATGAATTTAATTTGTTTGCAGAGTGTGAGCACAAAATTTTTCCTAAAAGTCTTGCTGATGCTTGCTTTTATCGTCTTTTTGAGTATCAGCAATCCGAGCCCTACGCTTGCCGCACCTAGATGCGTAGTACCCTCTACGGGTAATTGGGTTGTCATCGAAGATTGTGATCTGGAAAGGAGCGCAACCGCATCAGGTAATGTATTAGTAAACAATAGGGCAATTCTGAGAATTTTGGATAACCGCTCTCTAGGTATAGATTTCTCAAGTTCTAGACTACAGGTATCTCCGGGTTCCAAAGTTTTGATCTCACCAAACGGAAAATTATTAACTGCCGTGAAAAACGGAAGAAGTGGAAACGGTGGAGGCGATGGTTCTTCTAGCTCTTCCATTTTTCCGCCGCCGCCAGAATATATTAAATTTGGCAGTCGCACAAGGCTTGTTTTAGACTTTAATACACCCACTAGGGGAGATAGAGGCTTTAGAATTGAGTTTCCAGAGCCCATTCCAGGTTCCTTTCTAGACTATTTACCTCAATCTAGTAGCGGAATTTCTTTTCCAGAAAACTTCTGTGGTTTCAGGGTAAAAAATCCTGGTCATTTCGTTTGGCTAGACAGCGCAGGAAAGGTGGTAGACGACGAATTTTTCAACAGTGCTCCTGACAATGGACCGACTATAAGAGAGCTATTTGGAGATCAATTTGATTTCATGGGGGTAGGTATTGAGTTTGCGGGACCCATTGGTGCCTGTGAAGGTGAACAGAAAGAGTGGAAGTTTCCATTCCCTTTAACCACTGGAGATTCTTCTCCGAGCGGAAAGAATCTAGGGTTTGTTGCTGTAGAACGAGATTTAAGATTGGTGATCGAACTTTTTGATGATATCGATTTCATTAAGGATGCTGGCTCAACAGCCAAACCCATAGACATTGACAAACTTTTTGGCAAGGATATTAGAGAGCAATTGAAGAAGCTGATTAAGCAGTACAATAAAACGTTTGATTTTAGTAGCGCCCAGGAAAAAACAAAAGCCTGCAAGGCGATCAAATATGTGAATAAGCTCTGTGAGGCAGGCAAGACAAGCGAATTTGACTTAGATAACTGTGCTTATGACTTTGGGTGCAACTAATTTTGAGATAAACATCGGGAGATCTAGCATGAAAGCGATTCAATATTTTGTGTGTTGTCTAATTGTCTTTATGAGCATGATTTTTTGGTTCATGCCAGGGCCAGCTTTTGCACAACGATTAGCACCATTTGATTCCGTCCTAAAAGATAATACTAATGACTTTGTGTTGGAGAATAAAGACCTAGTAGTAAAAGATCGGGGTGGAAAGGTAAGACTTCGCTTCGACATCCAATCTGGTGGTGATTTTATCCAGTTTGGCGAAGATGGCACTAGCCAAACCTTACGTCTCAACTCAGGCGGGCAGATCATCTCTCGGCACCGGACATCCGTCGGGAAAGACGGGCTTGACTCTGCTTCGATCTATGTGGAAAGCCGTGATCCAGCCATTGCCCTGCGCGACACCACAAATGGTAATCAGAAAGGGTGGCTGCTTCAGACAAGCAGTACTGGAGCCTTGAGCTTTAGGTCTGGTGATTTAGCAAAGCCTGATAAGAAGGCTTTTGTGTTAAATGCCGACGGTAGTGTTTGTATTGGCACTTGTGATTAGGCACGGAGCGAGCCCATAACGGTTGAAGGCATTTTTCGCTCTCAACTTCTGGCTGATGAGCTGCTTGAGCTGCTGGGGTAACTGTGTCGCTGATTCTCAAGGTGAGCTGCAGGTCGTGCTCTTAGCGAGAGCTTGAGCATTCGAGAAAGGCGAGATCACTAGCCACTAACTTGCCGACATTTTGACAGATGTTGGCACGCTCTAAACAGTGATAGAGGATTTATGAATTTAACCATGTTTTGGGTGTGACGCCAGTTTGGCGCTTGAAGTGACGATGTAGATGACTCTGGTGGTTAAAACCGCAAATCATGGCAATTTCTGCCAGTGTCATCGAGCCTTGTTTGAGTAGGCGCTTAGCTTTTTCGACTCGTTGATGAGTGACATACTTGTGGGGGCTCAACCCGGTCGATCGCTTAAACAAGCGGCAAAAGTGATATTGGCTCAGTTGCGCGATCGCCGCTAGCTCTTGCAAGCTCAGATCTCGCTCTAAATTATCGTTGATATAGTTAGTGACAAGCTTCAGTTTTTGAGGCGAAAATCCCCCTGTACTGTTGAGTTTGCGTTTACTCACTGTGGAGTAATGCCTGAGGAGATGCAACGCTAGGGTATTGGCCAAGGTTTCAGCATAGAGTCGATCAGAATAAGCGCCTTGCTGAAGATCGAAATTAAGGGCTAGCCCAATGTGTTGAATTAAACCGTCCCTAAAGCCCTGCCTGGGGAGTAACTCGACGCGATCGTGGCCTAATAAGTCTGTAGAGTGCAGGCGTAGAAGATTTGGATTTAAATTTAGACAGAGCGCTTGAGACCTATCATTCAGCTCAAAAAAGTGAGATTGATGAATAGGACAAATGGCTACCGACCCCAGTGATAAAGTTGTCTCTTCACACTGATTTTCTATAATTCGTCTCAGGCGAACATCTTTCCCCGAGCCTAAGAAAACACTTACAACATAATGTTCTAAGCAATATTCCGGGGTTTCACCCGACGGAAGATCAAAAGTTTCTACCGTAATACTGCGCCAGGTTGTATTGTAGCTAGCTGCGGTTGGAGTGAACGCCAGCACATCCGCCAGTCGATCAGATGTTCTAGGCTCAAACAGCCGCGATCGTTGCGAAGCCATAACTCAACCCCCCACGCTCCTGCCTAACCCAACTTTGTACCGCTCCAAACAAAGGTTCTGTATCCATCTTGTTATTGATCAGATTATTGATCAGGAATCTCAAAAACCAAAGAAGCACCTGACTTTGCGGCAAAACTAACACAGATCCGCCCTGTGTTCCAGTCCACGCCCATAGATGCACAAACTCATAGCCTGTACCGCTCTGTGGAACTTGGCCAAAGGATTTATATTACAGTCCGTTAAGCTGCTGCAAGAACGTGCAGTGATAGCACGTTTGTGCAAGACAGATAGGTTTTGGCTGCATAGGGTGTGAGTAAGTACATTCCCGGAAACCAGATCTGTTCGCCATCAAAATTGACAAGGTGGAATGAGTCTTACGCAATTCAAAGAAAGACTGGGGCGTATAAGCCCAAAGTTGTTAAGAACTTAGAGCTATGGATGTCATTGCGTACATTCTTTTACTCCTGCTTGGTTTCAGAGGCGAAAGACCCAATAGCCAGATCGTCGATTCGGCAGCGATCGCTCCCATCCCAACTCATGTTGAATGGAGATATACCCATGACTTATAGACGTACTCAATCAGCCAATTCAGAATCTCAGCAAGATTCACTTTTTCAACCCCTCAACGAGGCTCAGGCGCAGTCCATATCGGGTGGTGGGCCACTGCTTTTTGCAAATCCCTTCGCCTACATACCGGCACAAGCTACACCTAGTTTGGCTGGCAGATTAGGAGTAGGAGGTTAATTTTTCAATGATTTCTCCTAATCCACAATTCAACCTCAGCCAACTCAACCCCAACTTGCTACAACCTCTGACCGATGAACAGTCTGGAGCCCTAGCAGGCGGCGTTAGCAGAGCTGTGATCTTTGCGCTAAATCAATCCTCAAGAAACTCTGCTATCTTCGACGAACCCAGCGGAACCATATTAGATTGCCTTGTCTTTGATCTTGGTGGCGATGCCGTTGTCGCCGAAGCCCCAACCTTCTTTACTCGATTGCCCTTTGTCTCTTCAATGTCAAGACCTCAATAGAAAAGAAAATTGAATAAATGTAGGAGAATTTGAAAATGACTTTTTCCAATCAAAAGTCCAAGCTTATCCAGCTTAATCCTGCCCTCTTGCAAAACTTGAGCGATGAGCAAACTAGCACTCTTGAAGGAGGTGCAACAATCGCTCTTGCCTTGATCTTTATAACAGCAGAATTGGATCGATCTTCCACCAAGTACAAAGGTGCTGCTGGCCTTGGTCTTGGCATCGGAGGAAGCTAATACCTACACTTTCCGGGATTATCTTGCCAAAAAGTGATGATATTAAGGAGCCAGCAATGTTCGGGAAAACTAGAAACTCAATTTCACAGCGCCCAAAACCGTTGGATTCGCTGTCCGCTATTGGGGCCACAGACTTGACAGAAGACCAAATGGAAGCCTATTCAGGTGGGAAAATTCGAGGAACTATCTTCCTGTTTTCCACCTTACCTGAAGTTAGTGATTTGGGCTTCAGGTTCCCCTCCGATGGCCCTGGAAGAAGTAGCACAGTCTCGGTTGGTCGCAATCTCCTCGCCCATGATCTAGCTCATGTTATCCAGTAGCAGTGCGATCGCCCCCTCTCTTAGAGCTTAGAGCCAACCCGTGTCTTCAGCCATCGCCGTTGTCAACACGACTATTGCCTCTAGAATTCCTGAGTTGCAGGATCTTTGGGATATCACCCTGGGCTGTGAAGATGTTCCTGTAGTTTCAGCGAGAGAAATAGCCTTTCAATTTTGGGTAATTATTTTCGGCAAATTAATTAGAAGCACGATTCATGAACTGGAAGATCTCACCCATATACCTGGCGCTAGGCTTAACTTTTAGCTTGTTCTCCGCTTCCTCTGAAGCTCAACCATCCGAAGCTAAAGACACTGAGACTTCAAGTAATTTCTTGACTGCCAATTCTCACTGCACAGTTTCGCAAAACAAACCGCGTAGCAAAAAAGTAGACCCAGACCGTAATCTGGATGGAGAGCGGTTTGTTGAGGTTTTGCGGGAGATGCTGCCGCTAGATGAACACATGGGATATGTGGTTATCGTGCAAAACTCTGCGCTTCGCAACGTAGCTACCGATACAAGTGGTTATGCCATTTCCAACTGCGATCCCGGTGGGCCAGAGGCATTTACGGTAGATACGCGAACGGCCTGGGGCAGCGTCAGCAAGCTGATCACTACAGCTGTGGTAGCTAACCGGGCACAGGAGTCGAATCAGGTGAGTTTGGGCGATCGCTTTGCCCCCCATATACCCAATCGTTGGAGACTGCATTCTCGATTCACAGAGGTGACTTTTGCCCAACTTCTAGGTCATCGTGCAGGTCTTCGTAGAAGTTCTGGAGTAGATTTGCGAACTCGCCTGGCGACAACCAATAACGATCCTCCAGTCGGCGAGCGGTCCTACAGCAATACTGGCCACGGCATTGCTGGACGCATGATTATGATTGCTACAGGCAATAGTCAAGGTTGGGAGAGTCAATATGCCAATGCGCCTCAGCAGGAGTACGACGATTGGTTTAATAGTTGGGCGTCACTTCTTTATCTAGGTTTTGCGGAAAGCCAGGTACTTGCTCCTGCAAACGTCAACGATGCCAGTTGCGGTTTCGATCAGTATGTTGAAGAGGGCAAACCTTATGCTCGCCGGTATAGCTCGGGGAGTGACCCCAACGGCAGATTAAAACCTGACGCTAGACTGAGCTGTTTTTCCGGTGGATGGGTGATGTCAGCCCGCCAGATGGCTCGATTTATGCGAACGCTGCGCCATACTAATGCAATCGTCAATCGCACAACTTACGGCAATATGACGGCTTGCAGGCTCGGGTTTGATGGGGGCGGCGGAGCCTATGTTCAGGGACCTGCTTTCCATAAAAATGGCCTAATCAGAGACAACCAGGGAAATCGCTACTCTGCCTACGTGGTGATGCTTCCAGGTGGCTATACGGCTGTTGCTGCCAGTAATTCAGGCTCGCCAATATCTTTACGAGACGCGGTTCGTGATGCATTTAACGCCAGCTATTCTCCACCTACAGCCTCTCCAGTTCAAGCTCAGATAAGAGCAAGGCTGGGTGGTCGATGTGTTTACTGGTAGCTCATGGTTTCTAGACCAACTGAACCATTACAGATCGCGATTTCCGCCGATTTTTTGCCGCCGATTTCTCGCTGGTCGAGACTGGGAGGTCTGGCTCTCGTTGGCATTTTCGGCAGCGCGATCGCACTCTCCGCCTTGCTCAAATACAACGTTACCGTCAAAGCCCCCGCCGTTGTCCGTCCCGAAGGCGATCTGCGAATTGTCGAAGCTACAGCTACTGGACAGGTGCAGCAAATTTTGGTGGCCGCCAACGATAACGTGGAGCGGGGAGATCCGCTGGTGATTTTGGATGATGCCGAGGTGCGATCGCGCCAGCAGCAAGTCCAAGCCGAACTTGACCAACTCCAGCGACAGCAACAGCAGATTCAGCAAGAACTGGTCGCCCTCGACAGCCAAACCCAGGCAGAAACCAGAGGGGCTGAAGGTGCGATCGCCGCCGCCCAGGCCCAGCTTGACCTACGCCAGCGCAGCCACCGCGAGCAACAAACCACCGTTGTCGCCGACCTGCGAGAAGCCAATGCTGCCGTACAGTTTGCCCGAGAAGAACTCAACCGCTACCGCCAGCTAGCCGACACCGGAGCGCTAGCCGACCTCCAGCTCAAAGAGAAAGAAGCGGCCCTAGAAACTGCCCTCGCTCGATTAGACCGCACGCAAGGTCGCCTAAACCCCAGTGCTGCCGCCATTGACCAGGCGGCAGAAGAAATGCGGCAAACCCAGGCCAGAGGAGAATCTACCCTGGCTACCCTGAGCCAGACGCAGCAGGCGCTAACCCGCCAGCAGACCGAGCTAGAGCAGCAGATTCAAGCCCGCCAGCACACCCTTCAGCATGTGAACCTGGAATTAGCCCGATTGGTCGTGCGTGCTCCCGTTACTGGCACCATCCAGTCGCTCAACCTACGCAATCCAAACCAGGTCTTGCAATCCGGAGCTGCCATTGCCCAAATTGCGCCCTCGAATGTCGAGTTGATTATTCAGGCTCAGGTCAGTCAGGCTGATGCAGGGCAGGTGCAGGTGGGCCAGCAGGCCAATGTGAGAATTGATAGCTGCCCCTACACTGACTACGGTGTCCTGCACGGACAGGTAGTTGCCATTTCACCTGATACTGAGAGTCCGGAATCTAGTTCAGCCAGCACCCCACCATTCTATCGGACGGAGATTGGGCCTCAAGCAACTTTGCTGCAAGCGACTAACCGCCCCTGTAACCTGCAAGCCGGTATGTTGGGTCGAGCCGATATCGTGACCCAACGGGAGACCTTTTTGAAGGGTCTGGCCAGAAGGCTACGGCTGGTGACGGATCTGTAGCAAAATTTTAGGCCGCACAAGAGTGAATCTCTCGCAACGTACAGAGTGTCAATTTACACCAGCACAGATCAACACTTAGGCGTTCTAGAATCGCCCGCGACCCAACTCCTTTCTGGTAATTAGAAGATTGGGCGATGGCCCCAGGGCCGTCTTCGATCACCACCAGCGATAACTTATGGTGTCTCCCGGTAGCTTCAGCAGTGAATCAGCCCTGCCTGCAGGTGTTTTGGTAGAGTCTCTAAAATGCCAGCATTGTTTCCGCTGTACCAAGCTACAATTTCCTCAGGGGTGCTTCAGTCAAGACGAGTTATCAGTACAGCGAGTAGGACGTCCACCATGCCTAGAAGGCCTTCTGCGTCATCCTCCGACGGCTCTTTCAAAAATAAACCCAGAGTGCGCTTCATCTTTGAACCTGATCGCACCTCGCCCAATGGCATCACCTACTCCTGGCTCATCCACGACACCTACAACGGCAAAGAGAAAGCGGCAACCGCCACCCGCGCCTTCTGGCTACCCTTTGCCTATCGGCATTCCGGTGATTACTCCGAAGCAGAGCTGCGTGACCCAGCCCAGCAATCGATCTGGCAGATGGAAGCCCAGATTCAACACCTGCGAGAAGAATTTGACTTAGGGCTAGCTCGGCCCAGCACTACCGAATTGGTGGGAGCAACCAATTCGGAGCATTTACCGACAGAGTCAGGCACTGCACTGGTACAGCCTGTGATGGTTGTGGCTTCAGCTGACTTACTCGATGAGTTCACCGACGCCCTATGAGTGCTCCCCTGTTGCCGAAGGAGCCCGAAACAGAGAAAGGACGGCTGATTCGCCAGCAGTACCTGGCGCTGGCCAAGGCTTCGCTTAAGGATGCCAATAACTATGACAGTCTTTACACCCGCTACAGCGCTAATTCGATAGCAGCGCAGGGATTAGATCAGGAAGTAGCTAGAGCCGCGCTAAAGACCGGGAAGGCTCCCCGACAGGTGATTCAGCTACTGGCCCAAGGACCGTTTACCCAGCAGCAGATTGTGGGGTTGTCTGATGAGGAGAAGAAAGAGACACTGCCCCAACTGCTCCAGTACGCTCAGAAGACCGTGGACAGCCTTCAGCAGCAGCGGTACCTGGAGTATGCCTGTTCGGCAACAGGGAAAATTCAAAGCTACCCCGATCTCTACAGGGACTATGTGAGCAGCGATCTCTCTGCGATTCAGCTTGACCAGAAGGTGACGGCGACAGCGCTGGGGACTGGAGAATCAGGGGAGTCTGTAGCGGCTTTGCTGCACCAGGGGCCGTATGCTCGTTTTCAGCAGGATGTACAGGGGATGACCCCGCAAACGATTGAGCAGTATGCCCGAGGGACAGTGGCTCAGGTGCAGGCGATTCAGGCGCTCCAGATGGGGGGATCGCAGCAACTGCCACTTCGCGGCAGGAACTTAGATCGCTAAACTTGAGCCGCTGGCAGGGCATTACTCATCGAGTTCACTTCCTACAAGTTGATGGTAGTGCGATCGCGAGTCTGTCTAGCTTTACCCCGTTAGCACATAGTAGGTTAGCACCCGCATGACCTCATGGGCGCGTCCGGTGGCTTCGACGTGAGGACGTTTCTTTTAAGAGCTGTTTACATCGCCGGCCGCTGATTGACAGTACAGCGGCTGCCTTTGTAGTGTGCGGTTATTGGTCGTAGCGCACTGAATTAAAGGGATAGTGATTACCCTCAAAGCGTCTCCCTCGGGGCGGGCTCAAATTAAGCAGGCCAGGCTCAATCAGGGTTGGGCCACCAGTGATTTTCGCTGGATGCAGGCGGCCAGTCAGCTTTTGGGTACCGATTGGGAATCAGCGGGGGTGCTGGCGGCGGGCATTTCTGAAGGCACCTGGAAGCGCTTTTTGGCGGGGAAGGTCGCAATCAATGCCGAAGCCTTTAAAGCGTACTGCGAAGTACTGGGGCTTGACTGGCAGACCGTAGCCGAGGTTGAGCCCCAAAAAACAGGGGTTGCCGAAAATGGCGCAACGCCCCTGGCAACCGGAGCGCCTGCGACTGCGGCATCTACCCTTTTGGTTGACTGGGGCAGTGCTCCCGACGATGCGATCTTTTACGGGCGGCAGAGTGAGCTAGACACCCTACAGCGCTGGGTGATCGAAGACCGCTGCCGCCTGATCACCCTGCTGGGCATGGGCGGCATCGGCAAGACAGCGCTGTCGGTGCAGCTGGCGAGGGAGATGGGAGGTGGGAGGGTGGATGAGTGGGAGCGTGGGAGGGTGGATGATGCCTGCCCCACCCCCGCCCCATCCACCTACCTACCCGCCTACCCATCCACCCACCTACCCACCCACATCCTCTGGCGATCGCTCCGCAACGCCCCGCCGCCCGAAGACCTGCTGGCGGATCTAATTCAGGTGCTCTCGCGGCAGCAGGAGCGAGATTTGCCGACGACCCTAGAGGGGCGGCTGGGGCGGTTGCTGCACTACCTGCGCCAGGGGCGCTGCCTGGTGCTATTGGATAATGCCGAGTCGATTTTGCAGAGCGGCGATCGCACCGGGCGCTACCGGTCTGGCTTTGAGGGCTACGGTGAGGTGCTGCGCTGTGTCGCCGAGACCGCCCACCAGAGCTGTGTGATCGTCACCTCGCGGGAGAAGCCCAAGGGGCTGGCGGCCTTTGAGGGGGAGACGCTGCCGGTGCGATCGCTCCAGCTGGTCGGCTTAGAGAACCCCGACAGCCGCGCCCTGTTCAACACCAAAGGCGGCTTTCAGGCCACAGAGGCCCAGTGGCAGAGGCTGGCCGATCGCTACGGCGGCAATCCCCTGGCGCTGAAGATTGTGGCGTCGTCGATTCGCGATTTTTTTGACGGCGACATTGCCCAGTTTTTGGCGGTGTCGCAGCAGGGCGGCTTTCTCTTTGACGACATTCGCGACCTGCTCGACCAGCACTTTGAGCGGCTCACCGAGCTAGAAAAAGCCGCCATGTACTGGCTGGCGATCAACCGCGAACCCTCGGCTATGGACGAACTCCAGGCCGACCTGCTGATCCACGTGCCCCCCCGCGACCTGTGGGAATCGCTGAACTCACTGCAGCGGCGATCGCTGGTGGAGCGCAACGCCGACGGCCTCACCCAGCAGCCGGTGGTGATGGAGTACGTAATCTGCCAATTTATCGACCGCGTCAGCGATGAGATTGTGGAGCAGGCCCCCAAACTATTTATCAGCCACGCCCTGACCAAGGCCCAGGCCAAAGACTACCTGCGCGAAACCCAGATCAACCTCATTCTCAGGCCCATTGCCGACCAGTTGATCAACCGCCTCGGCAGCGCCCACCAGATTGCCGCCGCTCTGCAACAGCTTTTGAGCGGGCTGCGGGGCGGCACGCCCCAGTCGATGGGCTACGCCGGGGGCAACAGCCTGAATTTATTGTTGCAACTGCCGATTGACATCACGGGCTACGACTTCTCAGGGCTGACGGTGTGGCAGGCCTACCTGCAAGACGTGAAGCTGCACGGGGTCAATTTTGCCGGGGCCGACCTGGCCCACTGCGTATTTACTGAATCGCTGGGCAATGTGCTGGCGGCGGCCTTTAGCCCCAACGGCCAGTGGCTCGCCACCGGCGACACCGACTGCCAGGTGCGGGTGTGGGATAGCCAAACCGGGCAGCTCTTGTTAGTTTGCCGGGGGCATGACAACTGGGTGCGGGCGGTGGCCTACAGCCCCGATGGCCAGATAATCGCCAGCTGCGGAGCCGACCAGAGCATTCGCCTGTGGACGGCGGCGGACGGTGTGCCGGTGAAAACCCTGACCGGCCACGGCCACGAGGTGTTTGCGATCGCCTTTAGCCCAGACGGCCAAACCCTGGCTAGCGCCGGGGGCGACAACACTGTCAAGCTGTGGGATGTGGGCACGGGCACATGTCTGCGCACCCTGGCGGGGCATGAAAACTGGGTGCGATCGCTGGCCTTTGCCCCCCAGGTGATCGCCCACCCCGATACCCTGCTGCTGGCCAGCGGCGGGGCCGACCACCAGATCCACCTGTGGAATGCGGTCACTGGAGTCTGCCTGCGCACCCTAGCGGGCCACAGCGGCTGGGTGCACGCCCTCGCCTTTAGCCGCGACGGCCAACTGCTGGCCAGCGGCAGCGGCGACGGCACCCTCAAACTCTGGGACTGCCGCAGCTGGGACTGCCTGGCCACCTACACCGGCCACGGCGACAGCGTCTACAGCGTTGCCTTTAGCCCCATGGGCGATTGGCTGATCAGCAGCAGCGGCGATCGCACCATCAAACTCTGGGACTGGCACACCGACACCTGCCTGCAAACCCTGCGCGGGTATCACAACGAGGTGTGCTCGGTGACGGTGCACCCCGACGGTCGCCGCCTGGTGGGGGTCAGCCTCGACCAAACGGTGAAGCTGTGGGATAGCGACACCGGCCACTGCCTGCGCACCTGGGAAGGCCACACCGACTGGGCGCTGCCCGTGGCCTTTAGCCCCACGGGGCCATACCTGGCCAGCGGCAGCAACGACAAAACCGTGGTGCTGTGGGACTGGCGCACCGGAGAGCAGATCCGCACCCTGGCGGGCCACGGGGATTTTATCTACGGCGTGGCCTTTAATGCTAACGGCCAGATTCTGGCCAGCGGCAGCACCGACGGCACGGCGCGGCTGTGGGAGGTAGAGACGGGGCGCTGCCTTCAGGTGTTGCAGGGCCATGGGGATTGGATCAATGCGATCGCCTTTCACCCCTACGATCGCATCCTCGCTACCGGCAGCGCCGACTGCACCGTCAAACTCTGGGATTGCACCACGGGCCAATGCCTACATACCCTGACTCAGCACAGCGCCAAAATTCTTGGCGTTGCCTTTAGCCCTAGCGGCCAACATCTCGCCAGCTGTAGCGCCGACCAGACCATTCAACTGTGGGATGCCGCTACCGGAGCGCCGCTCAAAACGCTGGTGGGCCACGATAGCCGGGTGTGGTCGGTGGCCTTTAGCCCAGACGGGCGCACCCTGGCCAGCAGCGGCACCGATCAGACGGTACGGCTGTGGGATGCGGCGACGGGGCAGTGCCGCAACATCCTCACCGGCCACCGCAACTGGGTGTTTGCGGTGGCCTTTAGCCCCGACGGCACATACCTGGCCAGCGCCGCCCACGACCACACAGTGCGCATTTGGGATGCGGCGACGGGAGACTGCCTGCGGGTCTGCGAGGGGCATCAGCACCTGGTGTCGTCGCTGACCTTTAGTGCGGATGGGGGTATCATCGCCACCGGCTCCCAAGACCAGACGGTGCGAATTTGGGATGCGGCGACGGGGGACTGCCTGCGGGTGCTGATTGCCAAGCGGCTCTATGAAGGCATGAACCTGAACGGGGCCACGGGGTTGACCCCGGCGACGCGGGCGACATTGCAAATGCTGGGTGCGATCGGGGGTTAACGGCTCAAAGTAACGACATCAAACAACCAGACAACCTTATCCTCAGCATTATTAACTCAAGCCTGCTGAATCAAAACTGTTAGCTGACTCAACTACACATGTTTTAATTTATTACATTCATACTTGTAATCAAAAATATATCTCTAGTTTCGCCGCAAGGCTCTGCACTTTGACAATCACTAACTCTAGCTGGCTTGATTGACGGAAACTGAAACCTTCTGACCTACCCATTCTTGCTGACACAAGTCGAAGTCTGCGCCTAGGTCACTAAAACGACCATTTTCAGTATCAATAGTGACATAGCACAATAGATCGCCATTGACAACATTTGCAACAGTGCCACGAAGAAACTGTTGACTGGAAGATGAATCCATAGGCTGCAACTTCTCAATATTGGCTGGTAAAGCTAGGGCCCCGGGGTTGCCAAGAGGGGAAAAATCTGGTCTAACAGAGACATGAGTTCACTCCCCGAGATCCCCTTCCTGCAATCCCACACACTCCCTGAT
>Ga0208979_100237_pt1 | contig 66955 bp, 66 predicted proteins | sample HotLakConsUCCSLE_FD_184738 | JGI IMG/M metagenome (GOLD analysis project Ga0208979, IMG submission 184738) | Hypersaline microbial mat communities from Hot Lake, Washington, USA - Hot Lake Consortium UCC-SLE (SPAdes) | ecosystem: Environmental > Aquatic > Non-marine Saline and Alkaline >... | reverse complement strand
GTCCATGGGATTTCTAGGTAAATGTTTTCTAATTTGCTGAGCTACATCCATTGCTGTGAGTACCTTTAATTTTTATTATTATTCTACATTTTTATTCCTCTTTTCGGAAAGTGACAAAAAAGGGATAGTTGTTGTTTCTCCCTGACGATAACGCCCTCCATGGTTTTCTTGTAACTAGCTGTCATCCCATGTACGAAGACTATTTTGCTCTACTAAGGATATTAGATTATCTTTTTTACTTTCTGCAATAAATTCCCCTCCCCAATCTTCTTTAAAACCATAGACAGAAACTCGATCGCACTTTAAAATGTTTCTAACTTCATCACAGGTAGTATTACAAATTACCTCAAAATTAAGACTATCTCGCATCTTAGTCATAATGGAATTTACCGCTTTTTGAAACAAGGCATTTTCCCGCAGAGCAATTTCCCGTTGTTTATCAATGGTAATATCCGAAATCACCCCATTCCACACCACATAATCGGATTTTACTACGGAAGGAATACAATGTATTTTGAGATATTTTTGTTTACCCTTGGGGGTAATAATCGAAAAACTATAGTTTAAATCTCGTACATATTGACGGGATAAGTAAATAATTTGCCATAAATCATTCCGTTGTTGAGAGTCTATTAGATTAAATAAATTTTGGGCATTATCCGTAATTGTTTCTGGGCTTAATCCTAATATTTCTTGACTAACATCACTAACAAAGGAAAAGTAATAATTATCGTCTTTATCCATGACAAATTGGAAAATTATATCAGGAGTTTATGCCGTTATTTCCCTTAAAGCCTGATTTTTAATGACTTCGGTAAATCGAGGATTTTTTTGTGTTCAATTTTCTTATCTGTATTCATTTTTTATGATTTACATATAATCTTTTATTTGTATTTCTCCTGTTTTATCCATGGTTAAGGAGTAATTATTATCAAATAAAATTAAGTTTTTAAAAAAGTTGTAACGAAAAATATTCTATCTTACAATGATTAGTAATCTATTTTTGTTGATATATTTTTTGTGGTTTTGTATTTGTCTTAAAATCAATTTTTTTGTTACTTTTGTCAGAGAATTAAACTTTTTTATTATTTATTATGACAATTATAATACCTCTGATTCTTAAAAAATATTTTGTCAAAAAACATTAATTATCATGAAGTTTTATTTATTTTTCTCAGATATAATCTCCATGATATTTCTTTGCACAAATTTCACGGAAGTCTCTCTCGGTGGTAAGATATAGGGTGTACTCTCATGCTGATTTAATGGCGATCGCAAATTCAGTTCCCCCAGAAGTCTTAGAACAAGTTGCAGAATATTTTAATATATTAAGTAATCCCATGCGTTTGCAGATACTAAACCTACTGGGAGAGGAAGAAAAATGTGTTCAAGAATTGGTGGAAATCACTAAAACCAGTCAAGCTAACGTTTCAAAACATTTAAAAATTATGCTTCAAGGGGGTATTATCAATCGTCGCCCCGAAGGCACATCAGCTTATTATTACATCGAAGATTCCCTTATTTTTGAACTGTCCCATCTTGTTTGTAACCACCTTGCCGAGAAAATGGAAAAACAAGCCCTCAAATTCCGTAATATTACCCTAGCTCAACAGAAAAAAAATTAAGAAATTGCCGATTTTCAAGCTTTTTTTGTGGACGGCAGCGGGATTATATGTTATTATTTAGACAATGGGAGCCTTTGAGAAAATAAATATAAACGATTGGATTTCTATTATATAAAACACATTTCTATCATAGCCCAATAAAATATAAAAGTCAATAAAAAAGGCGATTTTTTTAACAAATTGTAATAAAAAAGCAATAATCATTAATCCGAAAAAACTTCGCCATGGGGCATAATAGCATCTGTGAGGATTGCACTATCTAAAATCGCCCCTGTCAAATCAGCACCTCGAAGATTTGCACCCACCAAAATAGCCCCTGTCAAATCGGCATAACTCAAGTCTGCTCCTTGTAAACTGGCATTACTCAAATCTGTAACTAAATTGCTGTGGTTATAATTTCTTTTGCCTAGGTGCGCTCGACATAACTTTGCCCCGTTCAAATTAGCACCATATAAAAGGGCTTGGGATAAAAGACTATAACTTAAATCTGCATTACTCAAATTTGCATTACTTAAATTAGTTCGATAATCAGAAGAAATGCGAAAATCCGCATATATAGCCATAACATTACTCAAATTTGCCCGTTGAAAATCAACGCCGCTAACGATGGCTTTTAAAAAATTTGCCCCTTCTAGGTTACTTTCCATAAAATGGGCATTACTCAAATCAGCATCCCGAAAACGGGCTTCTTTTAAATTACCCTGATTAAAATTTGTCCCCCACAAAATAGCTTCACTCAAATTTGCATGGCTAAAGTTACTCTGGCTAAAGTCTGTTTGCCCTAGTCTTGATTGTCGTAAATCACCATGGGAAAAATTACTTCCTGAAAGGTTAGCCTTAATAATTTCTGCATCGATGAGATTGATGTGGGAAAAATCTCTTTCTCCTTGACTATATTTATTAAAAATTTTTTCTATGGATAAATTCATTAGTTAGTAATGATTACAGTAAAATAGAGGGGGTTTAAAGGTACTGAGGGGATGGCTTAACAATATCAGTATAACTTGAAAAGGTTGTGAAGAAATTTTGAGAGTATTTAGTTTTGAGGTAGTTTAACAGGCAAACGGGAAGATGAGACAGGTTGAGTTAAGACTGGCGAAAATTCCTTATATTGGTTTTATGGCGGTGCATTATTGGTTTGTGATAGTTCATAATACAACTAAGTGCGATCGTTGGGAAGTATGGCAAAATAGGAATAGAGGTGGTGAAAACTGGGGACATTTACATCAAAATTTGATGGGGGCATATAATGGAGTGGGTAATGGTGAGAGTTGTCGAGAATATACGTGGCATGGAAAAACCGCTGAAAAATTAATTAGGGTAATTGAAGAGAGTAAAGATAATTACCCCTATTGTTATGTTTACCGCTATTTTCCAGGCCCTAATAGTAACACTTATGTGGCATGGGTGTTGGATAAAGCTGAGGTTGATTATTCTTTGGGTAGAAAAGGCATCGGCAAAAGATATTGTGAATTACGATGATAGGTAGTTATTTAACCAAACTATTTTTAGATTGCTAGGTAGGGTTGCTTAATGATGCTAAGAAACACTATCAAACATTGTTACTATTGTCCATTCCTAATTCCCCACCTAAACTACAAGTCATTTTTAAATTGAGCAATATCCACAGGTTAATTATTACAACGTTTAGGTTTCTTATGATCAAAAATGATTCATTATATAAGTAGTGATGTTGGAGATGTCGTCGGGATGAATAATTCAGAAAACTTGGGTAAAGAAAAAAGTCTTATCTTAATTGTGGATGATTTGAAAGCAAATTTAAAGTTATTGACTTATATTTTAGAAGCAAAGGGTTATCAAACCAGTTTTGCCATCAGTGGTAGGGATGCCTTGGAAAGATTAACAGTTTTGACTCCTGATTTAATTCTGTTAGATTTAATGATGCCTGATTTGAATGGTTTGGAGGTTTGCCAGAGGGTGAAATCTAATCCTGATTATCGGGATATTCCCATTATATTTTTAACCGCTAGTCAAGAGGAACATCATTTGATTGAGGCTTTTGAGTTGGGGGCAGATGACTATGTGACAAAGCCTTTTCGGAAGCCTGAGTTGTTGCGTCGGGTGAATACCCAGATTACCATTAGAAAACAACAGCAGAAAATTTTGACTCTTCAAAAGCAGTTGGAGGATATGAAGTCGGCGGTTTGTGCCTAATATCAATGGAGTTGTTATTTAGTTTTTGTTCTTGTCTATAATTAAGTGAATTTGATTGGATAAAGAAAAGAATATTTATGGGTTATTTTGATGCTTTGGTTGAGCGTTTTTCCGAGGATAAGGAGTTAGAAAAGGCTTTTGGGAAACATATCCACTGGGGTTATTGGGAAAATCCTTCCTCGGCGGATGGTAGTTTGGAAGATTTTGCGGTGGCTGCAAATAATTTATCTCGGTTGGTGATTGACACTGCGGGGATTAAAGATGGATATAAAATTTTGGATGCTGGATGCGGTTTTGGAGGCACTATCAGTCTTTTGAATGATAGTTTTGATAATTTGCAGTTGCGAGGGGTAAATATTGATGGGGTGCAGGTGAAAAGGGCTTCGGAGATGATTCAGCCGAGGGGAAATAATGACATTGAGTTTATAGAAGCTAATGCTTGTAATTTACCTAATTTTAACTCTTTGTTTGACGTTGCGATCGCCCTTGAGTGTATTTTTGCCTTTCCGAGTCGAGAAAAATTCTTTGGGGGGGTAAAAAGAAACATCAAAAAGGATGGTCAATTAATTGTGGTGGACTTCATTATTAACCCCACTATTATTCAAACTTGGACTTGGTTTGAAAAAAATATCCTAAGTCGTTTAATTACTGATACCTATGGCTCAAAGGCAACCAATGAAGTCGCTTTTATTGATGTAAAAACCTATAGAAAAATTGCCAAAAAAACAGGATTTACCCTAGATAAAGTAATTAATATTAACAAAAACGTACAACCAACTTATCCAGCAATTAACAAAATTATCATTGATAATTTTAATGATCTGTTAACCGCAAAAGGATTAGAAGTTTTTAGTTTATTTAATCTAATTAGCTATCAAATATTAGTTTTTAAACCCACTGAATAGTTAAAAAAAAGGCTTTATAATCATAGTAAAAATATGATAAGTTGTGAACAACTGGTTATTAGTTATCCATGGTCAATTGTTGACACCTAACACCTAAGACCTAACACCTAATTAGTTTCTGGTGAGCCACTTTTGACCATTCAAACGCTGTAAAGTGTATAAAACCAAAAGGTCTAAATTTACTCGGCGCTCGTCAATCATGAATGATTCAAGGGTACTAGGCTGTTTACTATCAATGGTACAAGTAAATGCTTTTTGTCCCTTTATATCCTCATCAATAAAGTAAATAGCAAAGGTGCGATTAGACCATTTTCCTTGTAACTGCCAACAATCAGGATTACTTTCTAAACCCAAAACAGGAATTTTTTCCTTTTTGAGGGCTAACTCAATCTCATCAATACCCTTACTAGCAAAAGCATCCTTGAGAGAGGGAGTGAAATGTTGTTCCATAAACTCAGTAAAAGGTTTATCTTCAATGGCGGGGGGTTTTTCCTTTTTTTTAGCAGGGGGTTTTTTCTCAGCGGTATTTGCTTTTTCTGGAGTAGAATTTGCCTTATTTTCTTCTGTCATGGATTTATGTTAAATAGCTACAGTTAATAATAAGTATAGTATAGGGCGATCGGCACAAAAAATTGGGGTAACACCCCACAGATAATTTTCCCATCGCCAAAATACTAATTAACCGTCACAATCCAAGTACCCACATATAAGCGAATAGGCACTTGCCCCGCTGATAGAGTTTGTCCATGAAAATAAAAAGTACCACCAAAACGGGGATTATAAACATTGGACATGACAATTTCCAGATCTCTAGTTTCCAAAAAAGGCTCTTCTAAGACAATTTCGATAAAACTACTTTCTTTATCCCAAATAACCTCTTGTAAAGGAAGGGCTTGATTATTCAAACGAACTTCAATAGCATCCGTATCAAACTTACCAGTAAAGGATTCGGGGTAGGTGACATATAATCTGGAAACTCCATCGGTTAATCTATCCCCTGGCATTGTCAGACGATACCTTTCCCAATTTCCTGCTCTATTACCAAAATCAAAATTACGTCTTAAGAGATTTTCTCTCTCGATGCCGCTAAACAATACTAAACCCTGTCCTTGAGCCATTACTAGATAAGGTATTCCTAGCAAAAAGGAGGTAGATATTGCTAGGGTGGCCATCAAACGCTTAGTAGTTAATTTAAAAAGTTTCATATATGGTGTAATTATTTAATCTCATTAATTAATAAAAATCATCTTTACTGTAACAAACTATGTCCTATGACGACAGTATGAGGATAAATAGTTCCATTTTTAATGATAAACTTGACCGTCGGGCATAATAGCCCCTTCAAAGTTAACATTAAGGATGTTGGCACTACTCAAATCAGCCCCAATCAAATTGGCATTAGTCATATCGGACGAGCTTAAATTGGTACGGGCAAAAAATACTTCCATTAGGGAGGCGTTGCGTAAAATTGCTCCATAAAGGTTAGAGCGACTAAAATCAGCCCGATTCATCCTTGCAAAAGTCATGTTTGCCTGAACTAAATTAGTACGAATAAATTTGGCTTCTGGCATGGAGGCACTATCCATGTTAACCATGGTTAATTCGGCATCTGTCATATTTGCCCTTTCCATTTTGGCATTGGATAAATTGGCGCCGATAAATTTCGCTCCAATACATTGAGCATCGGTTAAAAAAGCTCCGTTAAGGTTAGCTTCTGTGAGGGTTGCCCCTGTTAAATCTGCGCCCCGTAGGTTGGCATCTCGTAAATTAGCACCGATTAAACTTGCTCCTTTGAGGTTCGCCCCTTTTAAGTCTGAGCCTCTTAAGTCTGCTTTATCTAGATTTGCACCGATAAGATTTACCCCATTACTTCTTTTTTCTTGTCGCAGATTAGCTCCTCGCAAACAAGCCCCTTTGAGGTTGGCGTTATTTAAGTCGGCGTTTCTGAAGTCTGCTTCGATGAGGTTGGCATCGAGGAGGTTGGCAAGGGTTAGTTGACTATCTCTAAAGTCTGCTTTTTGGAGGATGGCGCCATGGAATTCGGCACGGTGAAGGTTTGCTCCTACAAAGTTGGCTTGGTTGAGGTTTGCCCCACTAAAGTTAGTTTCCACTAGGTTGGCATTATGGAAGTTAGCACGGCTGAGATAGCTGAAGGTGAAGTTTGATTTTTGTAGATTGGCGTTTTCGAGGGTGATGCCAATTAAGTCGGCACCTGTTAGATCGATTCCGGCTAAAAGGCAGTTGGAAAAGTTTATTTCCCCTGATGAAAAGCGGTCAATAAATTCGTTTATTTCCATATAAATATTTGAGGGTTTGATTATTGATTTTATCTGATTTGAGGTGGGGTTATTCTTTGATGATGGGTAGTTGGGTAAGGGGTACGGTGAGGGTTACGGTGGAGCCTAGGTCTTCTCCCATGCTATAGAATGATATTTTCCCTCCCATGGTTTCGATGAGTTTTTTGGAGATGGCTAGTCCTAATCCTGTACCTCCGTAGGCTTTTGTCCTGGATCCATCTACTTGGTAAAATTTATCAAATAGGTCGTCTTGCTTTTCGAGGGATACGCCTATGCCTGTATCTTCTACGGTAATTTTAACGAATCCGGGTAGTTTTTGCTCTCGAAATTGGATGGGTTTGGAAATGATTTCGGCGTTGATGGATATGTCTCCTTGGTGGGTAAATTTGAGAGAGTTTCCCACTAGGTTAAACAAAATTTGTAGTAGTCTTTGGTCATCGGAGTAGATGAGGATGGGATCGTAAGTTGGGGGAAGGTTTATGTTGAAGTTGAGGTTTTTTTTGAGGGCTTGGGGTTGAGCAAATTTGGCTACTTCTTGACATATTCTATTTAGAGAGATGGGTTCAAATTTGAATTCAATTTTATTGGCTTCTATTTTGGCAATGTCGAGGATGTCGTTGATGAGGTTGAGCAGGTGAAGGGCTGAGTTGTAGGCTTGGGTAATAAATTCTTTTTCTTCTTCTTTGTCGTCGGCCATGTCGTCGAGGACTAATTGTAAAAATCCTAACATACCATTGAGGGGGGTTCTTAGTTCGTGGCTGGTACTGGCTAAAAATTCACTTTTTAGTCTTGATGCTTCTTTGGCTTCTTTACTGGCTTGTTCTAATTTTTTGTATATGGTGGCATGGGCGATCGCTGTTCCCACTTGTTCTGCTAATTCTTGAATTAATTCTAATTCTCCTTTGTTCCAATGCCTAGGGCGATCGCACTGATGTAATACTAAAATACTATTTAATTCTTTTTGATAAAAGGTACCAACCAGAAGGGTTGATTGACACTGGAAATAATCATAATTGAGGTCATGATAAACACAGGGTTTTTGAGAAGTTAGAGCATCCTGTAAACAACCGTATTGATCAATGGCAAAGGTATAACCGAGCAGAGGAGTAAAGGGAGAAACACAATATTCTGCCTTTGCCACCACACTATCTTTTTGGGTAGAGGGCAAAAGTAACAAACAACGAGAAACTTGGAGAGATTCCCCTATGCTATCAACGGTTTGATTCCATATAGTATCTAAATCAAGGGTACTACGAATATTTCGGGCAATATGGGTCAAAACTCGCTGGAAAGGGTCTGGATTTGGAGGTAAAGAGGAAGGAGAGGTGAGAGGTAGTTGTTCGGACTGTAGATGATGCCCCATCACTAATACCTGCTCTACTTCTTGGTCTGGTTTAATAACAGGACTGATGATTAAATCAAAAGGAAATATATTGCCTTTATAACTCAACACATACTGACAATGTTCGGGGATACGTCTTGTCATTACCCTTCTTATCCTTTCTAAGTAGGGTTCAAGAGGCACAGGAGATAAAAAATCGAGAGAAGAATTATTTTCTAGCTTTTCATAACTGAGCAATGGCTGTCTATCTGGTTGCCAAAGAAAAGAAATATAGTTGCCTTCTCTATCTTGAGTAAATACTAATTCAGCCCCCAATGTCGATAAGTCTTGACAATTATATTCAATTTTCTCCACTCTCATCGTCGGTGATGTCATCAATTTTACATAAAAAATGATTGATTCTCTCTTTAGTAAATAATCGGAGCAAAACTCAGTAACTTATGATTGTTCATAGTTTAGCTTTATTGATTTAGTAGTTAATTCAATCAATGTATATATACTTACATCAGAGAGATTCATTTCATCATATCAGAGAAATCATTTAGATGATTATATTTATTCTTTTGATGCAATTAAGACAACTTAATCATTCCATTCTCCCCTAGGTGGGACGGGTGGATTACGTCTCAGACTACGGGTTAGATCATCATCTTGTCTTCTTTCTCCTTTTAACCACTCTTTGAGAGCAGTTTCTACTATTTTGCTAGGATTATTACTTAAGTGTTTAATTTTTTCTACTAATTCTGAGTCAATATGAAGGGAAAGTTCTATTTTTTCAGAACTACGGGAGCTAGATAATATTTCGTTATTCATGGGTAGTAATATTTTATTAAAAAAGTTTACATATTTATTATATTGTGAACCAATTTTTTCTTTTTGTTTAAATTGGTTAAAAGGTGTTGTCGGATACTTCAGCTTCTAGGGCTAATTTTCCTAGGGTAACTAGCTTGTTTTGTAGATTATTTTACCCTTACTCATCAATCAAGTATAGCATATCCTCTCCATGGACAATGTACGGTTGCAGTCAAAGCAAAGGGTAAGAGAAAACTTTATCATCCACTCCCTATCATTGCATACCTAACCCTTATGAAGATTGGTTTTATTGAAGAGAAGAAAAAAGATAATGACTATAATAGAATTTAGTTTAATGAAATATTTTTTTAATGATGGTTGCGAGTACAAATAATTCTAATATTCCCGTCACAGTGTTAACGGGTTATCTGGGGGCTGGAAAAACTACTTTACTCAATCGTATGCTCACCCATGAGCATGGGAAAAAGGTGGCAGTAATTGTCAATGAATATGGAGAGGTGGGCATCGATAATCAGTTGGTGATTGATGCGGATGAGGAAATTTTTGAGATGAATAATGGTTGCATTTGTTGCACGGTGCGCGGAGATTTAATTCGTATCATCGGTAATTTGATGAAGCGTCGTCACAAGTTTGATCATATTGTCATTGAAACTACGGGTTTGGCGGATCCTGCTCCTGTGATACAAACGTTCTTTGTGGATGAGGATATGCAGGATAAGTTGTTACTGGATGCGGTGGTGACGGTAATTGATGCTAAACATATCCAACAACATTGGGATGCCCATGAGGCGGAGGAGCAAATTGCTTTTGCTGATATAATTTTGCTTAATAAAACTGATCTAGTTTCCCCCGAAGAGTTGGAGCAGTTGGAGGCTAAAATTAAGGGCATGAATAGGATTGCTAAAATTTATCATACCCAAAATAGTGCGATCGCCATGGATAATATTTTAGGGGTGAAGGCTTTTGATTTAAAAAACGCTCTGGAAATTGATCCCGAATTTTTGGGAGAGGAAGCCCACGAACATGATGATTCGGTTTATTCTATTGCCATTGTGGAAGATAAGCCCATTGACACCAACAAGTTGCAAGAGTGGATAGGGGAAGTTTTACGCACCCAAGGGATTGATATATTTCGCATGAAGGGTATTATAAATGGTCAGGGTATGGATGAGCGTTTAGTGTTTCAGGGGGTACATATGATTTTTGATGGTACGATTGATCGCCCTTGGAAGCCAGAGGAAAAACGCCGTAGTCAGTTGGTATTTATTGGGCGTAATCTTGATGAGGAAAAATTAAGAAAGGGTTTTCAAGGCTGTATTGCTTAGGATAGGGAATTATTTTGAATAATAAACAATTAATAATTTATGAATCTTATTGCCACCAAAGATATTAGTTTTGAAAGTGCGATCGCCCTTACCCAAGAATTTATCAATCAACTGCCTACCTTAGATGAAGATAAACAAGAGGAAATAGTTGCCTCCTTAGTGCAATCTGCCAATGGTAGTAGGGGCTTTTTTGTTACTTATCTTACCCACGAAAGTGCGATCGTAGATAACCCCTCCATCGGTATTATTAAAGGTCTAAAATCCGCCCCCGAAACGGTTAGTGAATTATTAGTAAAAAACATTGCTATGTCAACAGCCATGAAGATTACCCATCTGCGTAATAATGATTTAGAAATGGCAGAAAGTTCTCAAAAAGTGACCCAAAGAACAAAAAAAATAGTAGAACTCTGTCAACTTGAACAAGTAAAAAATAAAATTTCCCAAATGCAAAAAACCATCATCGACAACAAAGGAGAATACCGAGAATTTCTTTTACGTTGGGGTTATGATGATGAACAAAAACAAGCTATCCTAGAATCTGTGCAAGGATAAAACCGAACAAAAGGTAATCTCTAACTTTTAAGAGTAACTATCTATTGACGACTTCTAGTAAACTACTGGAAAATATTAGTAAAACAATTTATTTAAACGAAACGAAATTTATGACAACTTATTATTACATTGCGGCTAGTGAAAAATTTTTAACCAGTGACAACGAAAACCTCCATGAAGTTTTAGACGAAAGACACAGATTTTATAAAGAACAAAATAGAGAGATTGACTTCTGGTTTATCAAACAACCTGCTTTCTTAGAAGCCCCTGAATTAGCACAGGTGAAAGCTAAATGTCCTCAACCCTCCGCTGCCGTGGTTTCTTTGGACAAAGAATGGATTACTTTTCTTAAATTACGTTTAGAGTATGTCCTTTCTGGAGAATTTGAAGCGCCTTCCGATTCTATTCCTCAGCCTACCGCTTCTTTGGTAGCTAGTAATTAGTAGAAAGAAGATATAGCAATTCTCATGGTTACGGAGTACAAGTTAATCCCCCTAAATCCCCCGCAAATTCGGGGGACTTGAGAGTAATAAATGTATTTCATAATTATAAAAAACGCTATATTAACTTTTTCTCAACTTTAATTGTCAATTTTTTCGCCCTCTCCTACAGGAGAGGGTTTTTTTTGCTATTCTTAGTCTAAATAGCCCATTAAAAGAAATACATCATCAATTTCGTTGGAGGCCACAGGACGATTACCCATAACGTTATATTGTTCGCTAATTTGTAAAGTCCCTGCGGTAATTGGTCTTGAACCTGATAATACTAGAGTATTTCTAACATTAAGATGGGATTTGGTAATAGGACGTGTAGAGCCGACAGATTGATAAGTGCTTACCACTTCTAGGCTACTGGGTTTTATCGGTCTATTGTAATGGAATAGAGCTGTTGCTTTATTGGCTACTTCTAGGGCCGAAGTTTCTTGATTTTCTTCTTGGTTATGGTCTTGGTTTTCCCAATTATCGCTCATGGCTTATGCTCCTTTTTTAAATTTTTTTTCTACTATGCCTGAGTTGTAGGCTTTAATCTAATGAATTTAGGTCTGAAAATTGGATTTTCAACGAGTACGTTTATTATACTCCGATGGGGATCATTGACAATTGAGGTTAATTTTGCCTAATTTTAGTTTTTGGGAATTTTTTTCATTTTTCTATAATAAATCTTTCATAATCTTTTCATTATTTGCTATAATGGCACAAAAGATAAATTAAAGTAATGTAGATAATGAGTAACCTAAATCCTGTTTCGGTGGAAAATCTCACCATTAGTTATCGTCAAGTGGAAGCTCTACGAAATATCAATTTGACGATCGCTCCAGGCCGGGTGACAGGAATAATAGGGCCTAACGGAGCAGGAAAAAGCACCTTAATAAAGGGGATGTTGGGGTTAATTTCGGCCCAATTTGGTTGGGTGTCATGGGGGGATAAATCCTTGGCACAACAACGGGATAGGGTCGCCTATGTGCCTCAGAGAAGCCAAATTGATTGGACGTATCCTGCCACGGTGTGGGATGTGGTGATGATGGGCAGGGTAAAGAAAACGGGGTGGTTTCGTCCTTTTTCTCGTATTAGTCGGGTTAAGGCTCAAAGTTGTCTTGAGAGAGTGGGCATGGGGAATTTGTGCGATCGCCCCATCGGGCAGTTATCAGGGGGGCAACAACAAAGGGTATTTTTAGCCCGTTCTTTGGCGCAGGAAGCTGATATATTTTTCTTTGATGAGCCTTTTGTAGGAGTTGATCAAAAAACTGAGGCAATTATTTTTGATATTTTCCGTGAGTTGGCTGATGAAAATAAAATCGTGATGGTGGTTAACCATGATTTGGGGGAATCTATTAATAATTTCGACGATTTAGTTTTACTGAATAAAAGTTTAATCGCTTTTGGGGCAAGAGAGCAGGTATTACGAGAAGAAAATCTTTCTTTTGCTTACGGTGGTGGAGTTTCTTTTTATGGACATAAGGCAGCTTAAATAATTGATAATTGGGTGTTGCTTATTTTGGGGATAAAACATCATTAAACTACAGCAAATATATAATCCTAGAACTATTATTATCATTACTATTGCCCATTGCCTATTCCCCATTGCCCATTGCCCATTGCCTATTCCCCATTGCCCATTGCCCATTGCCCATTGCCCATTGCCCATTCCCTAGCTAGTTTAAAATGGATTTTTTAATTGAGCCTTTACAATACGGTTTTATGCAACGCTCGTTAATCGTGGCGGTGGTGGTTGGTATCATTTGTGCCGTGGTGGGTACTTATTTGATGGTGCAACGGTTAGCCCTGTTAGGGGATGCCATTAGTCACTCTGTTTTACCAGGGTTGGCGATCGCCTTTATTTTTGATTGGAATATTTTTACAGGGGCTTTTATCGCAGGATTATTAAGCACAATATTAATAAATGTGATCAGAAATAACTCTCAAATCAAGGAAGATGCAGCCATGGGTATTGTTTTTTCCGCCTTTTTTGCCTTGGGAATTACCCTCATTACCATTGTGCAGAAGGATAATAAAATTGACCTCAATCATTTTCTTTTTGGCAATATTTTAAGTGTTAGTTTCGTGGAAGTTAGGGATACCATTGCGATCGCCCTTTTTATCCTCTTTATAGTAATTATGTTCTATAAAGAACTATTGTTTTATACCTTCGACAAACTGGGAGCAGAATCAGTAGGTTTACCGGTGTATTGGCTTGATTTTAGCCTCATGATACTTATAGGCTTAACCATCGTCGCCAGTTTAAAAGCTGTGGGAGTTATCCTCGTTTTATCTTTGCTTATTACCCCTTCAGCCACCGCTTATTTATTGGTAAAAAGACTCCATGAAGTGATGTTGGTGGGGGTATTTTTTGGCGTAATTTCTAGTATTAGCGGAATGTATATTAGTTTTTATTACAATTTGCCCTCTGGACCTGCCATCGTTTTGGTGGCAACTTTTTTCTTCTTTTTATCTTTTTTATTTAGTCCTTCCCAAGGATTATTTACTAATTATATAAAACTAAAAATAAGTGATAAATAAACAATATAATTACCTAGTTTAAAATGCTTATAAAAATTAATAATAAATGAACAATAATTACTTATTAAGTGTAAATTATAAGCAAATCAAGATCAAAACACCTAACAAAAAAAGTTTTAAAACACCTTAATATTTTGTTATAATTCAGATCCACATACGCCATTATCAAAATACAAATTTTCAATCTATGGTAGCAACCGTACCGAATACTAATAATCAAAGAATGCCTCTAACACCGATTTTTAATCCGGGGGGTGACGACAGAATTGAGAATCGTAGCGTCTGGTTTGGTAACACCACCAACCTAATGCAACTCAACGATGTACGCTATTCTTGGGCCATCGGCTTGTATCAACAGATGCGGGAAAACTTTTGGATTCCCCAAAAACTTGATATTACCCAAGACGTTACCGATTATTGGAATTTAACCCCAGAAGAAAGACGTGCATTTGAAGGTATTTTATCTTATTTAACCTTCCTGGATTCTGTACAAACTTGTAATATTCCTCACCTAAAAAGTTCTATTACAGCCCCAGAAATTAGCCTTTGTATGGCAGAACAAATTTCTCAGGAAGGAATGCATAATCATGCTTATCAATACATGATTGAGACTATTATTCCTAGTGATAAAAGAGATCAAGTTTATGACTTTTGGCGCACTGACCAAGTGCTTTCTGCCCGTTGTGAATTTATCGCTGGTTATTACCAAAAATACATTGATAATCCCACTAAAGAGAATTATTTTATTGCTCTTTTAAGTGATTATTTATTAGAGGGTTTATATTTCTATAACGGTTTTATTTTCTTCTACAATTTAGCCGCTAGAATGTTAATGCCCGGTTCTGCGGATATTTTCAAAATGATCAACCGTGATGAGTTGAGCCATGTTCGATTATACCAAAGACTGATCCCCGAAGCGATGAAAAGTTTTGATTATTCTTTTGATCAAATTTATGAAATGTTTGACACGGCAGTAAAACATGAGTGTCGTTGGACTAATCACATTGTGGGTAATAATATTTTAGGGATTACTGAGTCTAGCACTGAACGTTATACCAAATATCTTGCTAATATTAGGTTAAGGGCGATCGGTTTAGAGCCTCTTTACACCGATGCTAAGTATGCGAAGAGTCCGTATACTCATTTAGAGAAATTTTCTGATACCAAAAAAGAAGGTAGCACCAAAGCAAACTTTTTTGAAGCTAGTGTCACCAGTTATATGATGTCTTCTGGGGTGACAGGCTGGGATGAAATTTAGTTTTTGTCCTCAAAGCTAACAAAAAGATATGAGTGAATTTCCCCTTGATTTTATTGAGTAAGTTGAGGGGAAATTTTTATAGTTTAATTTTGATATATCTTAGTTCAATATTGGTTACGATAAAGGCGGAGCATGAGTATGAATCAATTTAATTAAATTTGTGATGAGTCCCACTGTTTTTAAAGAAGATGGCTATCGCTTCTTTTTCTTTTCCTGTGAGGAAGCTAGAATGCACGTTCATGTTTACTCTGGAGAAGGAAGGAGAGGCTAAATTTTGGCTTGAACCACAAATTGAATTAGCCCGTAATCACAATTTATCTCGAAAACACCTTAAAGCAATAGAAACGATTATTGAGGAACGACAAAATGAACTTAGAAATGCTTGGACAAAACATTTCTCGGGCTGAAGTGACTAATATTTCTTCCCATGGAATATGGATTCTTGCAAACAATGAGGAAATGTTTCTTTCTTACCAAGATTTTCCTTGGTTTGAGGATGTCCCTGTTAAACAAATTTTAAATATACAAGAACCTTTTCCCAATCATTTTTATTGGCCAGATTTAGATGTAGATTTAAGTAAAGATATTATCAAAAATCCTCAAAGATTCCCTCTTCAGGCTAAATGATGAGTGGGCTTTACGTCACAGATTTTTTGAAGGTTACCCTTAATATAATGTTATTGAGACTATTAACACTACATTAATTTTTAAAGAAGATATTAGAATGATTAAGTAACTAATAAATAATTAATTCCCAGAGAATAACTAATAATTGATGCTCATAACCGATGAAACTCTGCTTCAGTATAAAAGATGTAAGCGCAAAGCGTTTCTTAATTTTCATTGTCAAAGGGATGAAAAACCACGGGTAAAGGATTTTGTTAAGAAACTAAAGCAGGAAAGAATTATCCACACAAAGCAGGTTATAGAGCATTATAATTGGAGAGTTTATCATGGGTCATCTTCTGGGGAAGAGTCAACCTTAGATTTGATGAGGAGAGGGGTTGACTGTATCTATGATGGGCAACTGAATTATACCAATGAAGATGGAAGTCTTGTTTTTGAAACTAATCCTACTTTATTGATAAAACAAAATATTGCTTCGGCTTTGGGAGATTGGAGTTATTTATCGGTTAATACTCATTTGGGCAAAAGTCATAAACCAGAGTATAAGTTAATTGCGGCATTTCAGGGGTTTATCTTAGCTCAAAATCAAGGTTTAATGCCTAATTCGGCAGATTTTGTGGTGAGGAATTTTCGCAGATATACCATTAATCTAGGGATTTGGTTACCTAAGGTGCAAGAAGCTATTGAGGATTGTCAGCGGTTGTTTAGGGCGGAGGATGCCCCAGAAGTGTTTATTTCTCGTCAAAAATGCGGTTTGTGCGAGTGGTATGGTGATTGTCATGGCATAGCGGTGCAAGAGAATCATTTATCTTTAATACCGGGGATTACTCCTCGTAAGTATGAGCTTTTGAGGCAGAAGGGGGCGGTGGATTTTGAGGGGTTAGTTAGTTTGTCTTTGCCAGAATTGAATCAGATTTTGAATTATGATGGGGCAGAAGTTCTTTTTAGGCAGGTTCAATCTTTAAGGTTAAATCGTCCTATTATTAAGAGGGATGCGGTTAATTTTATTCCTAGTAGTGATATTGAGCTTTATTTTGACATAGAAGCGGAACCTGATCGACAGGTGGATTATTTGTTGGGTATTTTGTTGGTTGATAATAAAAATAAGACGGAGAAATATTATGGTTTTTTGGCTGAAAATTTAGAGGAAGAAAAGAAGGCTTGGTTAGATTTTTTGGAGTTTGTTAATGGTTATCCTGATAGTTTTATTTATCATTTTTCGGGATATGAGGTAGAAACTATTAAGAGATTGGCAAATGTTTATAAAAGTCCTAATAAGTTGATTCAGCCCTTATTAAAAAGATTGGTTGATGTTCATAAGTTTGTTACTCAAAATTATCTTTTTCCTGTGGAAAGTTATTCTTTAAAGTCTTTGGGTAAATGGTTAGATTTTCAGTGGCGTATTCCCCCTAATCATAATTTTAAAAGTGTGGGTGGCGATCAGTGTGTGGCATGGTATGACAAATGGTTATTAGAGGGCGATCGCACTTATTTAGACTATATATTAATGTATAATGAAGATGATTGTCGGGCAACTTTTGCTGTCAAAAAATATCTTACTTCTTTAAGTTTATTATCTTCGGAAATAGATATTTAATTGGAATATATTTAATCTTTTTTTACTAAGATAAAATAATTAATCATCCTGACGATTATTTTTTAGAAAATATGGAATGTCAATAACTCCCCTTTTATCACTATTTTTATTATTATCTTTTTTAGAGGGCTTTATTTCTGATAATAAATCTATATTCTTTTTTACAAGATTATCCTGATTATCTTTAGATTCTTGGGGGATATTTTTGGGTTGACTCTGTTTTATTTCAGTAGGTTTTGAAGTAGAAACATCGGCTTTGGATGGTTTTTCGTCTTCTATTTTTTTATCCTCTGGTTTTTGAGCAACCTTTTCCTCACCTACTTTTTCTCCGTGATGAGTGGCGGTATCATCATGATTTTGTGGTTTTGTTTCCTGAGTTTCGGGGGTGTCAGATGATTTATTAACTAATTTTTTAACATTATCCAACAGAGGAATATTGACAAAATTAGGCACAGGGGCGATCGCAAAGTTAGACAATTGAGTTATGGTAGGATTATCAGCATTACCTTTGGGATTACGAACCTCGGACCAAGATTTGATGGTAGTTTTTTCAGCACTCGTTACTGGGGGCTTATCCGTAGAAGAAGATTGTAAATACTTATCCAAAGCCGCCTTATACTCTAGGGTTGACCTTTGTTGCCTTTGCAATCTGGCATTCAACTCCTGATTTTCCTTTTCTTTTTCCCTAACTTGATACTGTAATTGATTGTAATTTTCCTGTAAAAACGAACAATCCCTTTCCAGGCGCCCCCTTTGGGTTTGAGAATCCTTTAAATCTTGAGCTAACTTTTCAATTAATAATTGTTGATTTTTGATTTTGCCAGTGTCATCTTCTAGCTTACGATAAAGTTTATTAACAGTCTCTTTATGGGCATCCAAATCTTGATTTTGTTCATTAATAATCACATCTTTAGCCTTAATTTCCTTCTGATAACCAACCAAGGATTTTTCTAAATTAGTCGCCTTTTCCTTCAACTTCTCATACTTTTCCCTTACCTTACAAGCGATGGCATACCAATCCAGATTACGGAGTTTTTCGGGTAAATTTTGAGGAGTATTCATAATAACTAAATGTTAGGTAATAAAGAAGCAAATTAAGAAGGATAAATAATTGTAAATTTTATTTTACCTTAGCAGTGATTAATCCATGAAACTTGACTGACCAAAGAAAAAATGATAAGGTTTACTAATCATAGCCATATTATAAGCAGGAAACAATGAACTTAAACTCGAATATCCCCCATCCTTCTGCCAAAGAAGATGTAAGTGATTATGTTGCTCATTTACAGCTACACATGAGCCTTCAATCTCGTAATCTTCTCCCCAGTATGAATAAAATTAAAGATAACAATCATAATTTTGTCTATGAAAGTCAGGCAACCATTGAGAAATTTACTTCCCGTGAGTTAGGGTAATTTGCTTCTCAATTTTTTTGCCCATAAATATTTACCATACAAAAGGATTTATCCCCTTGTTGGAAATAAAAAAGCCGTCTCTGAATTAGGGGCGGTTTTTTGTAGGGAAAAGAGACTCCGATTACCGTTTCTATAGAATGAACTAGAATAAGAAAATAGATATAAACAAAAGACATCACAATGAGCCTAACCGCAGTTAAACCTAGCCTCACTAAGACACCCACCATCACTACATTATCTAATGGGTTGACCATTATTGCCGAACAAATGCCCGTAGAAGCCGTTAATTTTAATGTATGGTTTAATGTTGGTTCAGCGGTAGAAAGTAATCAAATTAATGGAATGGCTCACTTTTTAGAACATATGATCTTTAAAGGAAGTCAAAGGTTGGTTTGTGGGGAGTTTGAGAGAGTGGTGGAGGCTAGGGGCGCTGTGACAAATGCAGCCACAAGTCATGAATATACCCATTTTTATGTCACTTCTTCTCCCCAAGATTTTGCAGATTTAGCCCCTTTACAGCTAGATTTGGTTTTAAATTGTAGTTTACCTGAGTCGGAGTTTACCAGAGAGAAGTTAGTTGTTTTAGAGGAAATTCGCAGGGCAAACGATAATCCTCGCCGTTTGGCTTTTGAAAAGGCCATGAAGATTTGTTTTCCTAATTTACCTTATTCTCGCCCTATTTTAGGCACAGAAGAAATTATTGAGCCTTTAACAAGGCAACAAATGTATGATTTTCACCGCTGTTGGTATCAACCAGCGTCCATGACGGTTAATGCGGTGGGTAATCTACCTGTGGAGGATTTAACAGGTATTGTGGCGGAAGCTATGGGGGATTTTGCACTGGGGCAACAGACTTTTAAACCTCAGATTATCCCTGAGTCGCCTTTTACCGACATTGTGAGGGAGGAGTATGTAGATTCTGCCCTACAACAATCGAGGATGATTATGATGTGGCGTGTGCCGGGGTTAATGAGTTTTCATGATACCCTTGCTTTGGATGTTTTGGCCATGATTTTGGGGCAGGGTAAGTTATCTCGTTTATTCCGTAGTCTCAGGGAAGATAAAAGGTTAGTGAAGGGTATTGGTGCTAGTAATATGAATCATCAGGTGCAGGGGGTTTTTTATATTGCGAGTCAGTTGGATAAGGATAATTTGGATGAGGTGGAGGGAGAGATTCTTAATAATATCAAGGATATTCAGGATAATGGAGTGTCTGAGGTTGAGTTGAAAAGGGTTTGTAATCTGGTGGCGAATCAGTTTATTTTTCATAGTGAAAAACCGAGCGATCGCGCCAATCTTTACGGTTATTATTATTCTCAGTTAGGTAGTTTAGATCTAGCTTTTAGTTATACTGACAATTTACGCTCTTTGACGGTGGATGACATTCAACAAGCTGCCCAAAAATATCTCGATGTTCATGCCTACGGCATCGTTAGGGCAATGAATGAGTAATGGGAAACAACGGTGATAGGGAGATAGGGTGATTAATCTTTATTATCCATTGCTTAATTGCTCTAAAGACACAAAAACTGCTATCTTAACGAAAGAAAATAATCAAAAAGAAAAAAGGCACGACTAAACAATGATTTACCAACGGGTTTTACTGAAGTTAAGCGGTGAAGCATTAATGGGTAATTTGGGTTATGGAATTGATCCTAAAGTAGTTGCCGATATTGCTGAAGACATTGCGCAGGTTGTAAAAGAAAATGTAGAGGTTGCCATAGTCGTTGGTGGAGGTAATATTTTTAGGGGTGTAAAAGCATCCGCCGCGGGAATGGATAGGGCTACGGCTGACTATGTCGGTATGATTGCCACTGTTATGAATGCTATGACATTACAAGATGCTTTAGAAAGAATGGATGTTCCGACTAGAGTTCAAACTGCGATCGCCATGCAAGAAGTAGCCGAACCTTATATTCGCAGACGTGCCATTCGTCACCTAGAAGTAGGGAGAGTTGTTATATTCGGTGCAGGTTCAGGAAATCCCTTTTTTACCACCGATACCACGGCGGCATTACGGGCAGCAGAAATTGACGCTCAAGTGATTTTTAAAGCCACTAAAGTAGATGGTGTTTATGATAGCGATCCTGTTACTAATCCTGATGCTCGTCTTTATAAAAGTTTAAACTATAACCATGTTTTAACCCAAGATTTGAGGGTAATGGACGGAACTGCGATCGCTCTTTGCAAAGAAAATAATATCCCCATTGTGGTATTCAACCTTGCCGAACGTGGTAATATCATTCGAGCAATAAAAGGTGAACCCATAGGTACAATTATAGGAGGTTCTTATGACGTTAATTGATGATCTAAAAGCTAATATGCAAAAAAGTGTCGAGAGGACACAACAAGACTTTAATACCATTCGCACAGGTAGGGCAAACGCCAGTTTACTCGACAAAATCATGATCGATTACTATGGCGCTGATACTCCCCTAAAAACTTTGGCAGGTATTAGCACCCCCGATTCTACCACTATCTTAATCCAACCTTTTGACCGTGGTAGTATGAGTCAAATTGAAAAAGCCATTTCCCTCTCCGACATTGGTTTAACTCCCAACAACGATGGGCAAGTAATTCGTCTCAATATTCCCCCTCTTACCGCAGAACGCCGCCAAGAATTTGTTAAACTAGCGGGGAAATATGCGGAAGATGGTAAAGTTTCTGTGCGCAATCACCGTCGTGATGCCATTGACAAGGTGAGAAAACAGGAAAAAAATAGTGATATTTCTGAGGATGAATCCCGTGATTTACAGGATGAAATTCAAAAGGTAACGGATTTGTTTACTACCAAAATTGATGAACTTTTAGTCGTTAAAGAGAAGGAATTAACTAGTATTTAAACTAGATTTTACAGAATATGTTCGGTTGGGGCAAGGGGTTGAAACCCCTTGTTAATAAGAGTTTTTTCCCCCAAGGGTATAAAAGTTCGTTATTGAGATAAAAAAGGCTAAGAAAATTTTATGATCAATATTGCTATTTTGGGAGCAGGTCGTTGGGGGAGTCATTTTGTTAAAATTTTTCTTAATCATAGCTATGTTAATTTAAAAGCAGTTTGTGATAGTAGCCAAGAAAGATTGAATTTTTTTCAAGAAAAATATCAAATTCCTCAAACAGTTAAGTTATTAACTAATTGGCAAGAGATAAGTAATATAAAAGAGTTAGATGCAGTTATAATAACCACTCCAGCGACTTCTCATTATAACTTGATTAAGTATTTTCTCGACAAAAACTATCATGCATTAGCAGAAAAACCTCTTACAATTAACTCTAGTAATGCTAAAGAATTAACAGATTTAGCTAATAAGAATAACCTAATTTTATTTGTTGATCATACTTATCTATTTAACCCTTTAATTGAAGAATTAAATCACAAAATTCAAAAGGGAGATATAGGAGATTTAAAATATGGCTATGCTTCTCGCACCCATGCTGATGCTATCCGAGGGGATGTTAATGTTATTTGGGATTTAGCCATTCATGATATTTCCATTTTTAACTATGTTTTGGGGGAAAAACCTTTCCAAGTTAGGGCCGAAGGGCAAAATTTTCTCTCTCATAATTTGATAGATGTGGCATGGTTAAAGTTATTTTATCCTAGTGGTTTTGTGGCGACGATTCATGTTAGTTGGTTAAATGCCGATAAACAAAGAAAATTAACCATTGTGGGAGAAAAGGGTAGTTTAGTTTTTGATGAGATGATGTCTTCTTCTCCTTTAACCCTTCATCGGGCAAATATCCATCAAGATGTGTCGCCTATGATGGTGGATGGTTATGACATAGAGAATATCGATTTTACCCCTTTTAATACTTTACAACTAATGGGCGATCGCTTCCTCTCCGCCATCAAAACCAATCATCAACCGAGAATATCCACGGGAGAATTTGCCACCGAATTAATCCAAATCCTCGAAGCGCTAGATACATCATTAAAAAATAATAGTGCCATGGTTTCCGTTAACTATGGATAAAATAAAAGACGATTAATACTATCCTAAAAAGGATTTTAAAGAAAATGGCAAAAGGTGATCAACTATATGTGTGGCGTAAATTTGCTAACCTTGATGGCGTATATCAACACCATGGCATCGACATAGGAAATGGCAATATTATCCATTATCGTAAACCTAGCGAGGTAGTAGAAAAAACATCCTTTGACACCTTCAGTAAAGGTAATCGGGTTTATATCCGTCAATATCCTCGGGGTTTTTCTTTCATTCCTGATATTGTCATAGAAAGGGCTTTTAGTCGTCTTGGGGAAAAAAAATATAATTTATTGTTTAATAATTGTGAACATTTTGCCACTTGGTGCAAAACAGGAATTAATGAAAGTCAACAAGTACAAGACTTTATTCCTACTATTAATAAGCTAAATACTTTTAATCTTTTTGATCCCCTTAAAACAGCTTTTAAAGATGTTAGTAATAATAATACCGAAAATATTATTGATAGTGCTTTAAATGATATTAGAGTGGCTTGGGATAGAATACAACCTGAATATAAAGAAGCTCTCAAAGAAGTTGATGTATGGCAAAAAGTTGCCTATAAAGCGCTACAAAATAACCGTGAAGATTTGGCAAGGGAGGCTTTGATTAGAAAGAAAACAAATCAAAGTAAAGTTAATGAATTACAAAGGGAACTAGAAAAATTAGCTACCATGACAGAAGGACTAATTCAGAGTAAAAAATAACCAAAAGTTTTAAATGTTAGGGAGTAGGGGTTACAGGGAGATTAACTTTAATGCTTACCTTTCTGCCTCCATTGTTTCCTTTCCTTGTCAAAACCTCTAAATTAAGTTAAACTTGTGTATGATGGCATAAACTTGCCTGACGAGATGTAGCGCAGCTTGGTAGCGCGCCTGCTTTGGGAGCAGGATGCCGCAGGTTCAAATCCTGTCATCTCGATATATGCTCAAAAAAAAGGGGGTATTCCCCCCAAGGTAGATTAAAACTCCAAATACCAAAATTCTTCTTTTAATTCCCTCTCCATGAGATTTTCAACGGCTTCCACGGGGGATACTTTACCTTTTAAGAGTAAATACACCTGATAGGAAATCGGGACGGGGATTTTTTCCTTGTGTGCTAATTTAATCAATACATTGGCGGTGTTAACTCCTTCTGCTGTGCCTTCTAAATTCTCTAAAATGTCTTCTAAAGCCTTCCCTTGAGATAACCCCATGCCCACTTGATAGTTACGAGATAAGGGGCTGTCACAGGTAGCTAGTAAATCTCCTAACCCTGATAAACCGAAAAATGTTTCCACCGATGCACCTAGATGAGTACCTACCCTAATCATTTCTGGTAATGCTCTAGTTAAAAGGGCAGCTTTTGCGTTTGTACCTAAGTTTAACCCATCACACACCCCCGATGCGATCGCCATTACATTTTTCAATGTACCACCCAATTCTGTACCAATAGGGTCATTATTAACATATACCCTAAAAATATCCGAAGCAAACATACTTTGTACCAACTCCGCCCCTTCCGTATCATTACTCGCCAATACCGTAGCTGCAGGTAAACCTTTTTTAATCTCCTTAGAAAGATTAGGCCCTGATAATACTATTACCGCATGGTTAGGAAAAGTTTCCTGCCAAATTTGAGAAGGGGTAAGGGTAGTTTCAAAATCCAAACCCTTAGTGGCAGTGACAATAATAGCCTTCTCTTTTAAACCGATTTCCTTAAGTTGTTGACTAACAGCCACAACCCCCTTCATGGAAATAGCAGAAATAATTACATCCGCATCCTTTACCACTTCTTCTAAAGATTTTTCAGCCCGACGACTCCACACCTCACATTCAAATCCCGCACGGTTAAGCAAAAAACATAAACTTGTACCCCATGCCCCTGCACCAATAATAATTGTTTTAAGATTTTCAGTAGTCATAATAATTTAATCCTGTTATTTTCATAGGATGAATAATTTCATCACAAACTAATTTTAAAGGTAGATGGATAAAATAAATGTTATGGAAGATGACTTTTTATTAGTTACCCCATCAACAACTAAAAATTCAAACAACAATGTCCAATATTTATTTTATAACAATATTCTTAATACTTATTCTTTTTTGTGCATTTATTTTGGCCTTTAAAGTAAATAAAAAAAGAAAATTAATTTATTCATAACCTATTAATCAAGAGTGGATTAGTTTCCTTGAAAATAACGTTTATTTATATAAAAAACTTCCTGAACAATATAAACCACAATTACATAATTATATTAAAATATTTATTGCTGAAAAAGAATTTATAGGCAAAGAAGGCATCGAAGTTACTGAACAAATGAAACTAATGATTACCTCCCAAGCCTGTTTATTATTACTTGATAATAATCCTAACTTTTTACATCCAAACAAAAGTAATTATTTTCCCTATTTAAAGTTTATTTATATTTATCCTGACAGAATAGAAAATAAACTTAATAAAAAAGTCCCCGAAAGTAGTTTACTATTAGGTCAATCATCAGTAGGTCATAAATCAGGAAAAGATGGTAATATTCTTCTTTCTTGGTTAGATGTTAAACTAGAATCACAATCTTATAATAGTGAAAGTAATGTAGTTTTACATGAATTTAGCCATCAATTAGACCAAGAATTTGGCAATGCGACAGGTACTCCAAAACTAAAAAATTTAGAAGCTACTTTAATTTGGCAAAATATCTTTAAAATAGAGTATCAAAAATTATGTTTATCCATCGAAAAACAAGAATATACTCTTATTGATAAATACGGTGCAACTAACCCCGTAGAATTTTTTGCAGTGGCTACGGAAGCCTTTTTTCTTAAAGGAAAATTAATAGCAGTGAATCACCCTTTATTATATGAACAATTGAGGCAATATTATCAAGTAGATCCTGCTTTATGGTAAACTAAATCTTATTTTAATAATTGAGTAATTATGACAGTTAATAAAAAATAAGTAAAAATAAATATTTTTTAAATTGGAAAAATAAGTCAATTACTTGTATTTGTTTAAACAAAAAATATTTTTGGTTATGTATATTTTAAAAATTGATAATTTTCTAAAAAAGATATTAGTTATATTATTTATGACAGCGCACCTTAATTAAATATCAAAACAAAAAACTATTTAACATCAAAAAGTGTTTCATGGGTTAGGGCTAATTTTTCTAACTCTTTTCTTTTTTCTAAGGATAGACTAGGAGGATGATTATAAATGGTCAATAAATCATTAAAAATTTGTTCAGGGTTATCAGGAAAAGACTTTAACTCATATCCCTTTATATCTAATTCTTGCATAAGTTGAGATACTTTAGGATCATAGGATAAAGCAAAACAATTACAACCCTCAGAAGCACCCATAATTAAACTGTGTAGTCTCATGCCGATGAGCATTTTTATTTGTTTAAAAATACCTTTTAATTGTCGAGGATTTTCGATGATGATTACCTGACAATTATCTTTGAGTTGTTCTTCTATTTTTTGACATAATGATAGGTCTTGTTTTATTTGAAAAGGAATTAAAATAACGTTAGCTTTAGTTGCTTTTTGTAGTTGTTTTATGGAATCTATTAATAATTGTAATTTTTGATCAGTTAATGTAGAATGTTGACGAACATTAACAGCAATTAAAGGAGCTTTTAAAAGACTAATGTTAATTTTTTTTTCACTAGATAAAGCCCAAACAGGATCAGGGGCAATAAAATAAGATAAATTCCAGTTATCAAGGATTTTTGCTGAACCTTTATCCCTAACACTAATCCCCTCACAACCCTTTAATACTTGTTTGGTAATCCATTGAGTCAAAGGGAAATTAAGAGGCCCTATCCCTTGGGCATAGGCGATGGTAGTTAAGCCTTTTAGCTGTGCTAATTTCATTAAACTAGCATAAAAAAGAGGGCTTTTAATACTGGTGATATCCTGCATTAAACTACCGCCTCCCCAAATAAAATAATCTTGTTTTCCTAAGCTAATAATTTGTTTGGCAATATCAAGACGAGAATAGCTTTTTATTCCATAATTTTTGGTTGTTAAAGTTGGATTTCCTGATAAAACAATAGGTTCAATATCTTTAGGTAATCTCTCTATTAAAGACAATAATAATGCTTCATCCCCTGCGTTTCCCTGTCCATAATAGCCACAAATTATTGCTTTTTTCATTCTTTTTTATTCATTAATAATTATGGTGCGATCGCCTATAATTGTACCTTGATAAATTAAATCTTCATGTAAATTAGTATTGAGAGTTATTTTAATCTCATTTTCACCCTTTGGCAAATCAGAAATATGATACCAATTGCCATAAATACGGGTAATTTTTTCCCCATTAATATATAAATGTCCATGACCTTGATTTATACTACTCTCTTGGTTTACCTCTTGGGGAGCAAAATCAAAATTTTCAGTGACAATTTTTAAATTCCATCCCTCTTTATTATCTTTTATAGCTTCAATATTAACGGCGGGAACAAAATTATGACTAGAAACATCAATGGCTTGATGATGATGATCCATTTGATTGTTATGATGATTATGCTCTTGATTACTATGGGCAAAAGCATTTTCAAGACTAAAACTAGAGGAAGAAATAAAAACGCAACTAAGAGCTAACAAAGACAAATTTATTCGAGATTTCATAAATAATTATGACATGATAAATGATAACCCTTCTATTATTGAATAAAAGCTAAAAATAAAGCAAGTTTTACCACTGGTCAAAGTTACATTTAAAATAAATTTTATTTCTCACAAAAAAAAGTTACTATGTTTCGTTTTGCCCTACCTTCAGATATTCAAGCCTTAAAAAGTATCTACCAAAAATCAGTAACAGAATTAGCCCCTAGCCTATATACCAAAGAACAAGTAATTGCATGGTCATCATTTCCTGATGATACCGTAAAATTTACACAATTTATCCTTAAGCCTGATACCTATATCTTAGAAAATAATCAAGAAATAGTAGGCTTTTGTGGACTAGAAAAAAATGGACATATTGCTTCCCTTTATATTCATCCTGCCCACACTCGTCAAGGATATGGCACTAATTTATTAAATTATGCCTTAAATCGAGGTATCCAAGAAAATATTAGTCGATTTTATAGTGAAGCTAGTTTTTTTTCTCAACCACTATTTAAGCGTTGCGGCTTCAAAGTATTAGAAATGGAGACGGTTAAATATGGGGTAGTTTCTTTTGAAAGGTATAAAATGGAGAAAAGAATTACGAGGAAAAAAAATGAGCAGTAATCAGGAGATGAAAGCGTTTATTGCTGAATTAAAAAATCAGTTTAAAATCATAGGATTATTTTTAGTAATTTTTTGGGCGGTGGAAATTATTAATCAATCCTTTTTCGCTAATAATCTTAATTATTTGGGCATCATACCAAGGAGTGTGGTGGGTTTGAGAGGAATTATATTTGCCCCTTTTCTCCATGTTGATTTTCCTCACCTACTAGCTAACACAGTGCCTTTTGCCATATTGGGTTGGTTTGTGATGTTACAAAATACAAAAGATTTTTATGTAGTTACTCTCATTGCGAGTTTATTTAGTGGGGTGGGAGTATGGTTATTTGCTCAACCTAACTCCATTACCATGGGTGCTAGTGGGGTGATTTTTGGTTATTTGGGATTTTTATTGGCTAGGGGTTATTTTCAAAAAAATGCTCCTTCTATTGCTCTTTCTCTAACAGTAATATTTTTGTATGGTGGTATGATTTGGGGCATTTTGCCAGCTAATCCTAGTGTGTCATGGTTAGGTCATTTATTTGGCTTTTTAGGTGGAATTTATGCGGCTAAATTTATCTCCTCAAAATAAGAACTATTATGCAGACAAAAACTTTATCTCAAAGGAATTGTTATCTTTAATAAGTAATACTAATTTGATATTTTTTTTAATAATCAATTAACTGTTGGGTATTATATTATGATGGAATAAAGTATTACTAAAGTATCATAAATATTTAAAATATAAAATATTATCAATATTGCTCATTTTCTATGATCTATTTTCTTATTAGACTGAAATTATATTTTAGTCATTTTGTGTAGCATCCCTTAGATAAAATACTTTGAAGTTAAAACAATTTTTAATATTAATTAACATAAAATTCAGTATTTTTAGGGATAGATTCATCTTGGAATTAAGGCAAAATTATAAATAATGGTAAAGAATAATATTGAGATTATTGAATAATAAGGTACATTTTCCGTTGTGATGGATATGTAATAATTATTAGCAATCAATGTGGCTTATCTATTTTTTCAGTGTTGTTCATGAAAGATAATCAATCACCAAATTCAAAAGATATGGAAACAATCATCCTCAATCAACCTATGGGTTTTAGCACCAAATTTCGTGGGATAATGGATTTGTACGGCGATCAAAAAACCGTGACAGATTATCTAAACAATCATCAAGGGTGGTTTGTCCGTTGTGCATCGCCCATGAAAGTAGAGCCTTTTTGTGATAATGGTTACACTCTGACAGTGGGGCGTTATGGGGCTTTTGGTTATGAGGTTGAGCCTCAGATGAGTGTTATTTTAGAGCCTCCCATGGCCGGACACTATACCATGTATTCTGTTACTAATCCTGAGTTGAGTAGCGATGGTTATGAGGTTGATTATTACTCAGTGATGGACATAGAAACTATTTTCCCGAAAGATATTGATATATATCAAAAGTCTAGTGACTTTGACTCCCTCCCCAATGAGATTACTCGCATTAATTGGCAGTTGGATTTACGGGTTAGTGTTAATTTTCCTAAATTTATTTATAAAGTTCCTACAAGTATAATACAAAGTACGGGCGATCGCCTTTTAGGACAGATAGTCAAACAAGTATCACCCAGACTAAGTTTTAAAGTACAAAAAGACTTCCACAGTTGTTTCGATTTACCAATACCTCCTAAAAAATCCCGTACTTGCGAGATAGTCAAACAAAAAAACCAAAATCAATATGCCGCCTAAGACTTAGTGGCACCAGAAGTTAAAAACACCTCCCCATTAGTCAAACGCTTAGCCACATCTAATAATTCATCCTCAATGTAGGGCTTAGTAAAATAAGCCCTAGCCCCTAAATCAGCCGCAATACTACGGTGTTTTTCAGCGCCCCTAGATGTCACCATCGCCACAGGTAATTTAGATAAAACATCATCCTGCTGCATTCTCGCCAACAACTCCAAGCCATTCATACGGGGCATTTCGATGTCACAAAGAACTATCTCACAAGGTAAACCTCCCGAAAGTTTTTCCCAGGCATCCTGTCCATCCCTTGCCACCTCAACCTCATAACCTGCCTTCTTGAAGGACAAAGACAACATCTCCCTCACTACCACAGAATCATCCACAATCAAAACCATAGGAGCAGAATTTGTTTTTCTTTTCGATGCCCCAAAAGTAGATTTATCATCCTCTGGCTGAATATCCGTCATCCTTGCCGTAGAAACCCTTGTGCTACCCTCCAATAAAACTTCCCCATTCATCATTCTTTGGGCAGAATCAATCAACTCTTTATCCACACAAGGCTTAATCAAATATGCACAAGCCCCTAACTCCGCTGCAATCTTCTGATGTTTTTGTGAACCACGGGAAGATAAAATTGCCATGGGAATATGGGATAAATCCTCATCCTCTTGTAAATGCTGTAACAACTCCAAACCATTCATACGGGGCATTTCAATGTCACAGAAAATTAAATTACAAGGCAACCCAGAGCGCAACTTCTGCCATGCCTCTTGTCCATCCCTCGCTTGTTCAACTCGATAACCCTCTTTCGAGAAAGTAATAGATAACATCTCCCTCACCGTAATAGAGTCATCCACAATCAGCACCAAAGGAGTAATATTTACCTGAGATTCAGACATAGCCTGTCTTTCTGCCATGGTGGCACTGGGGAACATTTGAGACTTAACTTGATTACTCAAACTACCCTCGGCAATCTTAATTAACTCAATAACATCCGCCACAGGCATAATGGTGCCATCACTGCGCACCGTAGCCCCAGCAATGCCCTTGGGTTTGGGTAAAGGTCCAGAAATTTGTTTAATTACAATTTCCTCCTCTGGTAAGATTTGGTCAACTTCCACCGCCAAAATATCATTACCACCCCGAAGAATAATAACTGAAACGCTATTTTCATCACTATTTACCGAGTTATACATAAAACTACGGCTCATCTGACGATTATATTGTAAAAGCTGATTGAGAGGACGCAGAGGAATTCTCGTATTATTCCAGTTAATGTAAGAATTACCATGTCTGTCTTGATCTATATCCTGACGGGGTAATGTCTGGGTGTCTTCAATCCCATCAATGGGGAAAGCAATACGAACATTATTATTAAGACAACAAAGAGCTTTACCGATGGTAAGAGTAAGGGGTAAGCGCATAGTAAAAGTGGTACCCCTACCAGGAATAGAATCAATGCTTACAGAGCCGCGAATTTCATTTAACTTATTACGAACAATATCCAAACCAACTCCCCTTCCTGCATGGCTATCCGCTTTTTCCTTCGTGGTAAATCCTGCATTAAAAAGAAAATCATAGATTTCTTGATCTTTAAGACTATTCGCCTCCTCTGGGGTGATGAGATTTTTTTGAATGGCTTTTTGCTTCACTTTATGGGCATCAATACCGCCCCCATCATCAGACACAGAAATAACCGTTTGTGGCCCTTGTAAAAAGGCTCTTACGGTAATGGTACCCATGGCATCTTTGCCGTTAGCCACTCTTTCTTCTGGTTGCTCAATACCGTGAGTTACGGAGTTTTTAGCGATTTGTAATAGGGGATCCCATAAATGTTCGAGAATCATCTTGTCAATTAATACTTCTCTACCCTCTACCTTTAACTGCACCTGTTTATCATAACCTTGGGCAATTTTACGAATGGGCAGGGGAAGGCGATCGGCATTTTGAGCAAAAGGCACCATGCGGGATTTATTAATTTGCTCTTGAAGTTGATCTGTAATATCTCGTATATTTTTCCCTAGTTGATCTGTTTCATCCACTAGAAATTGAATATCAGAGGTTGATTCCCTAATCCTAACCACTAGCTCGATCATTTCTTGGGCTAAAAGGTGAAACTCACTAAAGCGATCTAATTCGAGGTCATCTAGTTCTATTTCAGGCATAAAGGAATTACCATTTCCCTTAGAGCCATTGTTAGGAGTAGGAGTATTATTGGAGTTGTTGTTCTGCTGATTTTGATTATTTCTGGCAATATTTCCTCGCTCTAATTGTTCTCTAACAGTGGATTGATTGCGCTTACGACTACTAATTAAAGAACCTTGTAAAAGACTTTTTTCATACATATCTTGGGTTCTGTCTCCCACTTCGCTCAAGTCTTGGGCATGGGAAAGGAGATTTTCTAAAAACTGTCGTAGTTTTTCCTGGTCTTCTTCTAAGCGATTACGACGAATTACCATCTCCCCAATGAGGTTATTAAGATTATCCAGTTGTTTGACAGGTACTCTCATACTCTGTTCAAAGGTTGGTTGTTTCTGGGCAGTGGGGGCGGGAGTAGAGGTTTTTTTCCATTTTTGAGCCGAGGAGGGTTTTTCTGCTTCGGCAAGGAGGCGATCTAGATCACTTAATTCTTGTTCTAGGTCATTTTCAGGGGAAGATAAATCTAATCCTTCATTAATGACATTTTCTAGTTGTTGCCAGTTAACTTGTGGTGTGGATGTGTGACCTCTATTAATGGTTTTTTCTAATTCTTCAAAGGTTTCGTAATAGTGATGATTTACCGTCGGGAATCCGATGTCTAGGGTTGATAGTTCTTCAGTAAGGAGGAGATTTTCTTGGGTGATGGTTTGTTCTAGCTCTTCAAATTGATCGTAGATGATCAATGTATGGTTAGTAATAATAGTATCAGGGACAAGTTCTTCGGGGGTTGAGGATTTTTCGGAGCTAAATTGGGCTATTTCATCCCGTGCATTTTCAATAATAACTGTGCTGCGAGGATTTGAGGCTTCATGGTGGATGGTTAGACTGTCTGAGCCAAAGTCGATCGCACTTTTGACTTCAAATAAATCTTCGAGACTATCAGAAATATCCTCTTCTGATGATTCTGCGCCAGGACTTTCTTCTTCTAAAAAGTCCCAATCATCTTCGATGACTTCTGATTCTTCTAATAATTCTATATCGTCAAAAAGTTCTTCAATGGGATCTTCATCCTCTTCACCGATATTGGTTGATAGGGAAGCAAAAAAATCATTTCCACTGGTGGCACGTTCATCTACGATGCCTGTATTCGTACTACCGAGAAAATTATTAATAGTTTCTTCATCATCGGTATCAATAAAAACATCGTCATCTTCGTAGTTAATGTCGTTATCTTCAAGAATAGAAGATATTTCATCTTGGTCTAATGATAGGTCGTCTTCTTGGTTGGTTTCTTCATTGCCTGTATTGGTGAAAAGTGTTTCTCGCCAAAGATCTCTTTCTAGGGTATTTTTTATGTCTTGTGGTGTTACTACGGGGGGGATAATTTCTTCTTCTGTATCAAGACTGGTGGCGGCGTAGATAGTTTCTACGTCCATAAATCGGGTACGGGCTGAGGGGGCTAGGGCAAGCAGTTGATCGCTGACGGTGATGGCATTGACATCCCCTTGGAGTAGTTGTTCTGATGCCTGTTTGATTTCTTTGATAATTAATTTGGTGGTGCTATGGTAATCGTGGTGTGGCTTGGCGATCGCCCCTTGGGCGGTTTCCATAATAGCTACCCAGCCAAAAAGATTTTGTTTTTTACCTTCTAGGGAAAGAGCTTCACAATGTTTTTGGATGCCATGTCTATGATCAGGCGAATCCCCCTGTTTTAATAACTTCAACATTGCTCCTAAACGAAACAAGGTTTGTTTGTATAATTCTTGAGCTTGACTAGAGGAACTCATAATAACATCCTGACCAATTTATTACAAAGAAAACCTAACGAAAAATGGGACGCAGAAAAGACAACGAAAATAATCCCATAACACCATTTTAGTATAGCCTAACAAATTGCCCCTGAAAAATTTAAATAGGAACAAAATCTTCTCGGAAAAGTTAATCTTTAAGAGAAAGACTTCGTCTCAAATATCATGGAATGGGTAGTTATTTTTATTTAAAAAACCAATTTGTCTCCTACCATCCCAGTGGGGGCAACCTTAAAAGAGGCAAATGTGACCAAAAATCATATCATTCTACGGTAGTTCACAAACCGCAGCACCGTGCGATCGCACCTATTTCCTCCATTACAGGGGTTAAAAACATCAGAAACAATTGACAATGGACAATGGACAATGGACAATTAAATGGATTTTCGGTGCACAAAATTAACTCTTAGAAAAAATAACTATTTATAATGACTAATCAATATTCTATAACTCTATTACCTGGTGACGGTATTGGCCCTGAAATTATGGATGTTACCGTAAAGGTATTGGAAGCCATAGGAAAGCAATGTGATATTAATTTTAGTTTTGAAACTGCTTTAATTGGTGGGGCGGCCATTGATGCGACTGGAGTACCCTTACCCCCTGAAACCGTGGAAACTTGTCGTAAAAGTGATTCTGTTCTATTGGCAGCCATTGGGGGTTATAAGTGGGATAATCTTGCCCGTGAGTTGCGGCCTGAGACAGGCTTGTTGGGTATTCGAGCGGCTTTAGGATTATTTGCCAATTTACGCCCTGCAACTATTCTTCCTCAATTAATTGATGCTTCTAGCCTAAAAAAAGAAGTGGTGGAAGGGGTTGATATTATGGTGGTTCGGGAGTTGACAGGGGGTATTTATTTTGGTCAACCCAAGGGCATCTTTACCTCAGAAACTGGGGAACAAAGGGGCGTAAATACGATGGCTTATACGGTATCGGAAATTGATCGCATTGCCAAGGTTGCTTTTGAAACTGCCCAAAAACGCCAAAAAAGGCTCTGCTCGGTGGATAAGGCTAATGTGTTGGATGTATCTCAATTATGGCGCGATCGCCTCATAAAAATGTCTGCGGATTATCCTGATGTGGAATTAACCCATATGTACGTGGATAATGCCGCCATGCAGTTGGTGCGCAACCCTAAACAGTTTGATACCATCGTCACGGGCAATCTATTTGGTGATATTCTTTCCGATGCCGCTGCCATGCTGACAGGTAGTATTGGTATGTTACCCTCTGCTAGTTTAGGGGCAAATCGCCCAGGATTATTTGAACCCGTCCACGGCTCAGCCCCTGACATTGCAGGGCAAGATAAAGCGAATCCTCTGGCACAGGTACTAAGTGCGGCGATGATGTTGCGTTATGGTTTGAATGAACCCGAGGCGGCCACCAAGATTGAGGACGCTGTATTAAAGGTATTAGATTTAGGCTACCGCACTGGGGATATTATGTCTGAGGGTGCAAAAACTGTGGGTTGTCAGGAAATGGGCAAGGTTTTATTACAAGTTTTGGAAGATAGTTAATTTTAACGTCCAACCCCTCTGTCTTCGGCATCTCCCCTCAAGAAGGGGAGGAAGGGGATTTTTTTTCAACATTAATCAGTTACTATTACCATTCCCTATTCCCCTCGATAATAGTAAAATATGATGTGCACCACACCCCTATAAGCATCAGTGAATTTACCTCAGTTTAACGATATTTGGCAAGAAACTACCAATTGGCAACCAAGTCCTGATCAGCAATTACTATTTGACGAGTTATATAATAAAATTATTGAGACTAATAAGTATCTTAATTTGACTCGTATTACTACCCCAGAAGATTTTTGGGAAAAAAATCTTTGGGATTCTTTAGCTCCTTTAATGGGTTACGATTTAAATAACAAAAAAATAATTGATATTGGTACAGGAGGCGGTTTTCCTGGTATCCCTGGGGCGATCGCCTTTAACCGTGGTCAATTTACTTTGATGGATTCCACCACAAAAAAAATTAATTTTATTGCTCAATTAGCCCAAGATTTAGATCTAAAAAATATTATGACTTTAGTAGATAGAGCGGAAACTATAGGACAAGACAAAGCCTATAGAAACCAGTTTGATTTTGCTTTAATTAGAGCCGTTGCGGAAACGTCAGTATGTTTAGAATATACTTTACCTTTATTAAAAAAGAATGGTACGGCAATTTTATATCGAGGTAATTGGACTCAAGAGGAAGAAGACAAAAGTAAAAAAATAGCACAATTATTAGGAGGAAATATAGAAAAAATTGTTAATCAAAATACTCCTCTTAATAAGAATATTCGTCATTGTATTTATGTTAAAAAAATAGGTAATACTCCGAAACAATATCCTCGAGAAGTAGGTAAACCAGTTAAACAACCTTTATAAAAAGATATGATACTAAATCCGATTTGTAAGGTTTACTATTATCCACCGTGTAACAAAAGATAATAATTTTTTATCTTTTATAGGCAAAAAAAAGCCCCTCTCCCATAGGAGAAGGGTTGAATGAGGGTTAAAATTAATTACCCTAAAGCATTGGCACCAGATACCACCTCAAGAATTTGTTGAGTAATGGAAGCCTGACGAGCTTTGTTGTAAGAAAGAGTCAAAGATTTCATCAAATCACTAGCGTTTTGACTAGCGTTATTCATTGCTGTCATCCGAGCGGCCAATTCACTGGCTGCGGATTCTTGTAATGCTTTGAGCAACTGATTATTGATGTATAAAGGTAAGAGAGAGTCTAAAATTTGAACAGGATCTTGTTCAAAAATCATATCCTGAGGAAAATCAGTTTTAGGAGAACTAACAGCTTCTCTTTCTACCTGAAATGAACCATCACGGACAATGAGACGGAAAATTTCATCATCCTGAACTTCTAACCCTTGGGGGGTAAGAGGTAATAGGGTTTGAATAACGGGTTTTGAACTGATTAAGGAAACAAACTTAGTATAAATCAATTCTACCCTATCAACGGTATCCGAGAAGAATAGAGAAAGTAATTCATCGGCAATTTTGCCTGATTCCTCAGCAGTAGGAATCTGCTCCAAACCAGTATATTTGGCAGAAATAGGTTCATTACGACGTTGGAAATATTGAATTGCTTTTCTACCAACGATCACAAATGTATATTTTAAACCTTGTTCTTTCAGTTCCGCTGCTCTTTGTTCAGCTTTTTTGATGATACTAGAATTATAACTTCCGCATAGACCCCGATCGCCCGTAATCACTAACAAAGCAACGGTGTTAACATCCCTTTGTTTGAGTAAAGGTAAATCAGTTTCTTCCATGCGTAAACGGCTTTGTAAACCGTATAAAACTTGAGCGAGGGCATCAGCAAAAGGACGAGTAGCAGTTACCTGCTCTTGGGCCCGTCTTACTTTAGCCGCCGCTACTAGACGCATTGCTTCAGTAATTTTTTTAGTATTTTTTACCGAGTCGATGCGATCGCGAATCGCTTTTAAGTTGGACATGGTGTTAATTGATAATGGATAATGGATAATTGATAATTAAAAATTACCAATAAACAATCGACAAAAAATGTACTGCTCAGGGTGCAGTAGGGTGGGCAATGCCCACCGCCATTATTTCAATTAAGCAGAGAAAGCCTGTTTTGCTTCGGTGATAGCTTCTTTTAAGAGAGCTTCGGCTTCATCGGTTAATTTTTTCTCAGAGTTGATAATTTCGACGAATTTGGGCTTGCTATTTTTGATGTACTGTCTGAGGGAGACAACAAATTCGGTCACTTTGTCCACCGCTACATCATCTAACAAACCGTTAATACCGCTATAAACCTGAGCAACTTGTTCCCATACTGCTAAAGGAGAGTTTTCAGACTGTTTTAGTAACTGACGTAAACGTTGACCTTTGGCAAGTTGAGCTTGGGTAGCTGCGTCTAAGTCAGAAGCAAATTGAGAAAATGCTTCTAGTTCAGCAAACTGAGCTAGTTCTAATTTTAATTTACCAGCCACCTGTTTCATAGCTTTGGTTTGAGCCGCAGAACCCACACGGGATACGGAGATACCTGCGTTGATGGCAGGGCGGAAACCTGCGTTAAACAAGTCGGAGGATAAGAAGATTTGACCGTCAGTAATGGAAATTACGTTGGTAGGAATATAAGCGGATACGTCCCCTGCTTGGGTTTCGATGATGGGTAAAGCAGTCATGCTTCCGCCACCTAGTTCATCGTTTAATTTAGCAGCTCTTTCTAATAAACGAGAGTGGAGATAGAATACGTCTCCGGGGTATGCTTCCCGTCCGGGGGGACGACGTAGTAGCAAGGACATTTGACGGTAAGCCTGAGCTTGTTTGGTCAAGTCATCGTAGATGATTAGGGTAGCTTTACCTTTATACATGAAGTATTCGGCGATCGCAGCTCCCGTGTAGGGTGCTAGATACTGTAAGGTGGCAGGATCGTTGGCATTAGCTGCTACCACTACGGTATAGTCTAAAGCACCTTTTTTCTTGAGGGTATCTACCACGTTAGCAACGGTGGAAGCCTTTTGACCTACGGCTACATATACACAGATTACATCTTCTTCTTTTTGGTTGATGATGGTGTCAACGGCGATCGCAGTTTTACCAGTTTGACGGTCACCAATGATAAGTTCACGCTGTCCACGACCTACAGGAATCATCGCATCAATAGCGGTAATCCCAGTTTGCATAGGTTCACATACAGACTTACGATCCACAATCCCGGGGGCTGCAGACTCAATCAAGCGAGTTTCGGTGGTTTCAAGATCGCCTTTACCATCAATAGGACGAGCCAAAGCATCTAAAACCCTACCGACTAAAGCATCACCCACGGGGATTTGAGCAATTTTACCAGTAGCTTTTACATTACTACCTTCTTGGATGTCTAAACCATCACCCATCAATACCACCCCAACGTTATCCTGTTCAAGGTTAAGGGCGATACCCACGGTACCATCTTCAAACTCTACCAACTCACCCGCCATGACTTTATCCAAGCCATATACACGAGCAATACCATCCCCTACCTGTAAAACAGTACCAACATTGGAAACTTGAACCTGTTCATCATAGGATTCAATCTGTTGGCGAATAATATTAGCAATTTCGTCTGGTCTAATGTTGATCATATCTTTTTCTTAGAGCTACTTATATGTAACAAATCAATTGTCAGTTATTAATTTTATTTTGATTATGGCTAGGGCATACTAAAAATATGCTCATAACAATTCTTACCACCAAGATAACTTAGTTAGAACCAAGCATCCCTAATGTGATACGGCGTAATTGTCCTCGTAAACTAGCATCATAAACCTGAGAGCCAACTTTGATAATTACACCACCGATAATGTCAGGATCAATTTTTGTTTCCAACTCCACGGCATTAGCACCAGTGAGAGCCTTAACTTTGACTTCCAACTTTTCTGCTTCACCATCATACAATCTCACAGCGGAGGTGATTTCAGCGAGGACAGTATTGTTCAGTTTGCGCAGAATTTCTAAATATTTGGCTAGAACACCTTCAATGAAGCTAATTCTACCTTTGTCCACTAACAATAATAAAAAATTGAGCAAGAAAGGATTTATCTGCTCACCAGCGATATTTTTAATAACAGATTTTTTTTGCTCTGCCTTAATCATGGGACTAGCAAAGAGGGCTTTCAATTCTGCAGACTCTTTGAGCAATGTTGCTAAAGAGCGCACATCTTCACCGATTTCTTCGGTAACCTTCTTTTCTTTGGCTAGGGACATCAAGGCCTCGGCATAAGGTTCTACTACTTCAGCGGTAATAGCACTTTGCATTTTTAACCTCCTAATTGCTCAACGGCACGACTAATGATTTTTCCTTGAACTTCATCAGTCAGGGTATTTTTCAACTGCTGCTCTGCTTTCTCAAGGGCGAGTACAGCAATGGTTCTTTTTAATTCATTCACTACTTTAGCTCTTTCGGAGTCTAACTCTTGTACTGCAGTAGCTTTCATTCTTTCTATATCTTTTTGTCCTTGAGCCAAAATTTCTTCTCTAACTTTAGCAGCGGTGCCTTGAGCATCAGAGATAATTTTTTTTGCTCTTTCTTGAGCTTCGTTTAAGTTTTTCTGTCCTTCGGCTAGAGCTTTGGCGGCATCAGCAGCTTTTTGTTCTGCTTCTTGAATTTCTTGGGCAATTTTATTACGTCTTTGTTCGAGTAAATTGCCAACAAATTTACCACCATATACTACTAATAAACCAATTACGATAATTAAGTTGATTAGGTTAGAGCCTAGAATGTCTGAACTTAAACCAAATCCGCCCTCTGTTGATTCAGTGGCTAGATAGAATAAAGTAAACATAATTATTTTTTGTTTAAACTAGGCGTGTTTATTTTATGTTTTTTTGAGGGGGAGAGAATGAGACAAATCTCTTCTCCATGCCCTGATTATGGAGCTACTTAAGCAAATTCTGGTCCTAAAACCTTATCCAAGATTTGTTGGGTGAGGGCTTGAACTTCTTGCTCTAAAGCTGTCATGGCTTCTTTTCTTTCCACTTCAATTTGCTCTGATGCCTTCTGACGCTCGGCAATAACTTCTTGCTGAGTTTGTTGGCTTTGTTCAGAGACTATCTTTTGAGCTTCAGTTTGAGCCTCCGCAATAATTTCTTGGGATTGTTTACGGACTTCCTTTAATTCTTGTTCATATTGTTGAACAAGGGCCAAGGATTTTTGTTTTTGCTCTTTGGCACTGTTTAATTGACCTTGAACATATCCTGCTCTTTCGTCAATTGCTTTTCCTAAAGGTTTATAAAATAGGGCATTTAATATTGTTGCTAAGAGTAAAAACTGGACTGCCATGAGGGGCAGGGTAGCGTCAATATCAAATAAACCCCCTTCTGCGGTTTCCGCCGCAAATAAAATCCATTGTGTCATCATCATTTGACTTTGGGGCAGAATTTACTGGTTCTTTTGCTCAATATGCAATTATCCTTAAAAGTATTACTGCAATTGATATTTTTGGGTTCTTAGGTGTTTAGGCATTCGCTCACACTGAGAGATACCTAAAACCTAAAACCTATTTTTTCCTTTACTTTATTTTTTAAATTTAGAGTAATCTAAATTACTTAAGCGAAAGGATTAGCGAATAATAATACTAATGCTACAACTAGACCGTAGATGGTTAGTGCTTCCATGAATGCTAAACTTAGAAGTAAAGTTCCACGGATTTTGCCTTCTGCTTCAGGCTGACGAGCAATACCTTCTACGGCTTGTCCTGCGGCGTTACCTTGACCTAATCCAGGTCCAATAGCTGCTAAACCTACGGCTAAGGCTGCTGCGATTACTGATGCTGCTTCTACGCTCATAATTTTTCCTTTTTTTCTTTAATTAAATTAGTACAACAAGAATTTTTAGTTTTTCGTGTGGGGAATGGATTTTATAAATCTGTTCCCTATGTTAGTTAATCACACAATGGCAATTTATTTAAGCCCAAAATGTATTTAACTATATTTTGGTTTTTTATGCTAGTGAGTTGGAGGTTTATTTTCCTAAACTCTTAGTCATGTTCTTCGCCGTGAACTTCGAGGGCTTCTCCGATGTAGGAACCTGCGAGGGTGGCAAAGATAAGGGCTTGGATGGCGCTGGTAAACAGCCCTAATACCATCAAGGGTAAGGGTACAATGAGGGGTACGAGTAGGACTAATACACCTACTGCCAATTCATCCGCTAGGATGTTCCCGAAAAGACGGAAACTGAGGGATAAAGGACGGGTGAAGTCTTCGATCGCCCTAAAGGGTACCATGATGGGGGAGGGTTGGGCATAGTCAGCGAAATAACCTAAGCCTTTTTTGCTAATCCCCGCATAGAAGTAAGCGAGGGAGGTTAGTAGTGCAAAGGCGACGGTGGTGTTGATGTCCACGGTGGGCGCTGACAATTCCCCTTCGGGTATTTCGATTAATTTCCAAGGAATCAAAGCACCGGACCAGTTAGATACGAAAATGAATAAAAATAGAGTACCGATAAAGGGAACCCATGGACGATATTCTTTTTCGCCAATTTGATCTTTGGTGAGATTGCGTAAAAAATCGAGGACGTATTCCATAAAGTTTTGGAATCCGCTCGGTATTCGTTGAACGTTTCTGGTAGCGGCGATGGAGGCGATTAGTAGAACACCGATGACGAACCAAGATACCATAAATACTTGTCCGTGGACTTTATATTTACCGATTTCCCAGTAAAAGTGTTCTCCTACTTCGATGGCCGCTAGTAGCTGATTATTTAGATTGATTATATTTGTAAGTTCCATTAAGCAAGATTTTCCCTGATTGTAGGAATCTCAGACAATTTACCATAAAATTAACCCTTTACTCTGATTTATTTTTGCCACTGAGTAAACTACTGGGCAAAACGGTAAGCAGAATAGAGGCTTTATAAGTCATGAAACCTAAAAAAATAGGTATCACTTCTAGTTGTTGCCTTTGGGTGGCGATGATCATTAGTCCAGCGAAGAGTGCTAGACGGGTTGAGCCGATGCTTCGTTTGCCGTTGCCTACCTTTTCTACTTCTCTGGCTAACAGGTTGATATAGACTAAGCCCACACAAGTTCCCAAGAGGTAGTTTAGTCCTGTACTCAGGGAGTAGAACACCCACACAAGGGCGAAGCAGGATAACCCGATAATGAGAGTGGCGATGAGAATATTATATTTTAGTCGATAATATTCGGCCATGTAGTCGTCTTTTTTTTCTTCTTCTGGTGGTGTTTCTCTTTGGTTGATGAGAGTTTCCAGATTTTCTGTGTTAGCGGAAGTTTCTGAGGTAGTCACTAGGGGCGATCGCATTTGCTTGTGTGTACCGTAGTTATAGCTGTTTTACAACTAACTAAAACCAATGCTAATTCTATCATGGAAAGTAAACCAATAAACAATTAACAATGCACCATAGACAGTTCAATTCTTATTAATTTATTCTATGTCCTCATGATTTTCAACTTTTCACGGATCCACCACTGCAACCCAATCCAAAAAGCGATTCCATGCCCACCAAATATCATCATCTCCGTTGAGTTGTTGCCCTTTTTTTGAATTTATGTAGCCCACATGACCTCCATACTGGGTCAACATCAAGTCTAAATAGCGATTATTCCTGACCTCCTGTTGTAAATCAGGGATGATGGTGGGGCAAAACATTGGATCATCTTCTGCATACATGATGAGGGTAGGTTTACTTATTTTCGAGAGGATGCGAAAAGGGCTACTGGCATAGTAATAATCCGCAACGGTTTTGTAACCGAGGGTGGGAATGACCAAATATTCATCTACGGTGCGAATGCTATGGATAGAGGACAAAATTTCTAAATCTATCTCTCGGGGATAATATTGATGGAGATTGATGATTAATTCTTTGAGATTTTCAGTGATGGCTTTGTCTAAATATTTTTTGATAGGGTGATTCTCCAGGTAATTTAAAGACTTTTGGGCATCAAGACTAGGACAAATTACCCCGCAACCGCCAATGTCTTCCTCGGTTAAACCTGAATCTTTGATTGTCTTGGACAGGGATGAGCCATAAAATATCGCCCATAGTGCCAGTTGCCCTCCCAGAGAATATCCTGTAAACCAAAATTTACTGGGGAAGTTTTCTTTTTTGGCTTGAGCAGCGATGGATAAAAAGTCTGAGCCTTCAAAAATGCCATCGGAAGGAAGGGCAGGGGATAGGGGTAAACTCTTGCCATGCGCCCTCCAGTCAAAGAGAATGAGGGCGTACCCTTGATAGTAGGCTTTTCGGGCAAAGACTTCTAAATACCATTGGTTTTCTAGGTTTCCTGTAATGCCATAGGTGGCGATGATTGTACCTTTGGCTTTGGGAGGGATTGTTGTTAGGGCATAAAGGGGTGTTTTATCGATGCCGTAGTATATGTTTTCTTGGTATGGTACAGGGGCTAGATTTATATTTTGTTGCCATTTTTGGTTCATTATTTTGGCAATATAAAGGGTTTGAATTAGTCCATTTTTTAAATATAAAGGTGGTTGATAGCCATGATTTTTTTTACTCATTTATAACTATGAAGATATTATCTATTTTGTATCTTGAAATACTTTTGAAATTTTGTTTGTTAACGATGAAAGATTATTAATGATTTCTGATTTTGTGTATAGATATTTATTATTGATTCTATCTATCTATTATAAACTTTTCACTATTTACCTATCTGTTCAAAGTTTTATGAATTGTGTTGTTTGGTGGCTATCTTCATTTGATTTTTGTTAAATCAATTTATTAAAGATTGTTTGTAAGGGCGATCGCTCTTAGACAGAAAATAAACCCAAGAAGAAAAAATAGGGTAGGATAAAATAGTATCTTTCTATCTCTTCGATAATTCCTAAATACTATGATAGATCCTCAAGCCCCCCCCGAATTATACCTAAGAGAAAATACGCAAAAAAATCAAATATTGTCAGATTACCAAAAATTAATTCTTGATAATATTATTGATGGAGTAGTTTTATTTAAAGACCACCGCTACATATACGTCAATCCAGCATATGCAGAAACTTCAGGCTATGCAGAGAATGAGCTACTAGGAAAAAAGTGGCAAGACTTTTACTCCCCCGAAGAAGCAAAAAACATAGAAATAGTAGTAAATTCCCTTTCCACAGAGAATAGATATTGGCGAGGGGAACAACTTTCCTATCACAAAAATGGAAATGAAATTTGGAAACAAGTTTCTCTCTCACTCATCGAAGATGGAATTCTAATCGGAATTTGTCGAGATATTAGCGAAAACAAAAAAAACCAAACCATTCTCAAGGCCCAAGAATCGGCCATGAGAGCTTTATATGCGGTGACAGCTTCATCCCATCTAACCTTTGAAGAAAAATTGGAAGGCATTTTTAACCTTGGCAGAAAATTCTTTAACCTTGAAATGGGCGTATTAACCCAAGGAGAAAAGAAATCTACTAAAATTGTCAAATTTCAGGGGGAAAGAAGAAACGGTGACATAGTGCAATTGCCCCCATATATGAGTCAAGAACAATCATTATGCTTTATCTGCTTACAACATCAAGAGCCTTTAGTAATAGAATCATTAGTTAATTCTTCTTATAAAAATCATCCAGGGCATACCTTTTGGAATATACAAAGCTACATTGGTTCGAGAATAGAAGTATGTGGTAAAACCTATGGCACCCTATGTTTTTTCTCCTTTGATGAACAATCAAACCATAGGATAACCGAAAATTCTCAACAAATATTAAAATTGATGGCCCAATGGATAGGTTATGAAATTGAGCGCCAAGAGTCTCAGAGACTATTAGAAGAAAAATTTCAACAGGAAGTTTTATTAAAAACCATTGTACAGTCCATTCGTCAAACCATTGACTATGAGGAATTATTTCAACGAGCGGCTAAAACTATCGGGGAGGCTCTTAAACTAGATCGTTGTCACCTGTTCACCTACGACCATAGTAAAAATCCTCCCATTACTCCCCTAGGAGAATATCTTAGTGAGGGAATTTCATCAATGGCTGATGCCAACATCAACCCTGAAAATGTTCGTAATATTCACCTAGAAAAGATATTAGAAAAAGATAAAGCCGTTGTCACCAATGATGTTTTTAACGATCCACTCCTAGACGATATGCGATATTTATGTATCGAAGTTAGTCTCAAGTCCATGATGGCAGTGCGTACATCTTATTTAGGACAAGCCAATGGTATTATTTGTTTACACACCTGTAAGGATTACAGATGTTGGAGTAAGTCAGAAATAGAATTAATTGAAAACGTTGCCTCTCAGTTCGGTATTGCGATCGCACAGGCGAAACTATTACAACAAGAAAAAGAACAAAAAGAGCAACTAGAACTAAAAAACAAAGCCCTAGAAGAAGCCCGAAAAGAAGCAGAAACCGCCAACCGAGCCAAAAGTGCTTTCCTTGCCACCATGAGCCATGAAATTCGTACTCCCATGAATGGCATTATGGGCATGGCAGATTTGTTGACATACACTCCCCTCAATCCAGTACAAAAAGATTACGTGAATACCATCAATAAAAGTGGTAGTTTGCTACTAACAATTATTAATGATATTTTAGATTTAGCTAAAATAGAAGCGGATAAAATTGAACTAGAAAATAATCCCTTTAATCTTCATCAGTGCATTGAAGAAGTATTAAAATTAATGAGGGGTAATGCACTTAATAAACAAATTAAACTTAGTTACCCAAAAAATGATTTGATGCCTTCCCATTTTATGGGAGATTCTAATAGAATAAAACAAATAATTCTCAACCTAGTTAGTAATGGTATTAAATTTACCCCCGAAGGAGAAGTCCAAGTAACCACAGAAGCACGTTTGTGTCCTGATGGTTTCCATGTCATTCAAATTGCCATTAAAGACACAGGCATTGGCATCGCCGAAGAACACTGTGAGATGCTTTTTAAGTCCTTTTCCCAAGTAGATGGTACTAATACCCGTAAATATGGTGGCACAGGATTGGGATTAGTAATTAGTCAAAAATTAGCTCATTTAATGGGAGGTAAAATCACCTTTAAAACAGAATTAAATCAAGGCTCTATATTTTATCTTACCATCAAACTCCTTGCCCTATCTTCTGAAGAAATCAGCACATCAAACCTGCTTAATCAAGATAAAAATGAAGAAAAACAAACTATTAAAATATCTTCCCTACCTATCAAAATTTTATTAGTAGAAGATACTCCTGTTAACTATAAAGTAGCTCGTTTAATGTTTCAAAAATTAGGCTATTTAGGAGATAAATTAAACATCGTCTATGATGGTTTACAAGCCCTAGAAGCGGTAAGAGAAAATCCATACGACATAGTCTTCATGGACTTACAAATGCCCAATCTGGACGGCTTAAATGCCACTGCAAAAATAAGGGCGCTGGGGAATCAAATCAAACAACCATGGATAGTTGCCATGACAGCTTCCGCCCTAGCAGAAGATCGAGAAAAATGTTTTAATGTAGGGATGAATGATTTTGTAAGTAAGCCCATTCGCTCTGGTGATGTGCAACAGGCACTACAAAGATTTGCTAATAGTTTAATATTGTAAAACCCCTATGAACATTATTATTTTATCCATGATTGCTGCTCTTATAATTCCCATGTATCAATCATGGCGTGATGAAAATGTGTGGCAAAAAATGTTGGCAGTAGCTAGTATTTCCACCAAAACTGCTCTACTTATTCTCGTAATTGCTGTTTTTAGAGATGATTGGATGATGGGGGTTGTGGGTGTCATAATCTTAACCGTAGGTAATGCGGGTTTGATGTTACTTGCCCATTTACTCAAAAGAATGGGAGAAATTTAACCATCTTTTTTTCCAATGGCTAGTATATTCCAAGTCTGATGATAGTTGTTCTTTTTCCCTACGTTTAATAATATCCATGGCATTATCTGTTAAGCTAGGATCTCGATAAGGAATAGAAGCACGGGTTTGGAGATGCTCTAATTCTTTTAAAGACAAGGATTGTAATGGTATATTATTTTTTGTGGCAAGGGTACCGGGCGATCGCCTTCCTACGGTACAATTTCTACCTATGTTTAAACCTACTAACATCATCCCTTTTCTCACACTGGCAGAACAAGAATAGGTGGCTAAAATACCATCATCAGCTAAACATTGAGATATTCTTTCAAAAAATTCTACTGTCCATAATTGAGGACATTTAGGAGGAGAAAAGGGATCAAAAAAAATGGCATCGGCTTTGAAGTTACTTCTTAGTAATTTTGTGATAGTTTCCCTTGCGTCACCTATTAATAATTCTATATTTAAGTTGCTTTTATTTAGTTTCTGTGTATTCGCAATTATGTTTAAATCTTTTATAATATTTGAGGAATAAGAGGATAAGAGATTATTTTTAATAGCTTGTTTCGGAATATTTAAATCTATTTCTAGGGCAATAACTTCCAAGAAACAATCATAAATATTTTGTGCATAAACTTCTAATAATGAAGCAGTATTATATCCTAAACCATAGCAAAGATCTATAACTTTGAGATATTTTTTTTGTGTTAATTGTTCTTTGATGTTACAACCTTTTATATAAGTTATTTCTGATTCTTGTTTTGCCCCATATTTACTATGAAATGTTTCGTTAAATTCCTTGGAATAAAAAGTTTGTGAACCATCTTCCGTTAATCTTGTTTCTAAGTCTTCCATAAATAATTAAAGTACAATAACAATTATTTTAGTAAGGGATTTATAGCAATTATCATGGTTATGGGGTACAAAATGATCCCCCTAAATCCCCCGCAAATAAGGGGGACTTGAGAATAATAAATGTATCTCATAATTATAAAAACGCTATCTTTTAGGTGTTTTCTATTTAAATTCAATTTTCATAATAGATAAATCATCAGAAAAATAATCACTATTATTATGTGATTTTGCATGACTTAAAATGTCGTCTAAATCTGACTTTTGTTCTAAAATGGTGATAAAATCATCGATGCCCCACATTTGTTGATCTGGCCCTATAATTTCATAAATTCCATCGCTAAAAATATATAAAGTTGATGGAGATTCTATTTCATAACTACTATTGTCATAGTTTACGTTGGGAAACATACCAATAGGCAGTCCAGGGGTTTTTAATTTTAATATTTTTAACTGCTGGGAGTTGTCTCGGTAAATGTATATACCAGGGGGATGTCCTGCACTAGAAAAGGTTAATTTATTACTATTGAGATTATATATCCCATACCAAATAGTTAAATATTTATCATTTTTATTGGTCATTTGAAAGAAATTATTCAGACTGAATAAAACTTGATTAGGTTCTTTATAATTAATTTTTCCTAGATTACCATAACGTAATAAATTAAAGGTAGAAATAGAGGGTAGGGCAGCCCCTAAACCATGACCAGAAACATCTAATAAATAAAAAACTAAACTTTCTTCATCTAAAAAGAAATAGTCAAAAATATCGCCCCCCAGTTGACGAGAGGGAATAAAACGAAAATCAATGTCTATTTTTTCATGGTGCAAACACTCGGGTAATACTACGCTTACGTAGTCGGCTGCTTCTGATAATTCTGTTTCTAGTTGGTGTTTCTGCTTTTCTAAAAGTTTTTTTTGTTTTTCTAAAAGTTGCTTTTGCTTCTGTAAGTCTTGGCTGAGTTGATGTAGTCTTAATCCTGCTCTTACTCTGGCTTTCAACTCTTGTAAGTCGATGGGTTTACAGATAAAGTCATCGGCGCCTGCATCTAATCCTTGTACTCTATCGTCCACGGATATTTTAGAGGTGATGAGTATAAAAAAGGTGGTGGTAAGGGCTGGATTTTGTTTTACTTGCCGACAAACATCTAAACCTCCCATGCGAGGCATTAGCCAATCGGATATGATGAGGGCGGGTTTAATTTTTTCAGCTAATTCTAAGCCTGTTATTCCATCGGAGGCGATGCTGACTTCATAACCGCTTTTTTTTAAAGTTCGGGTGAGGAGAATTTGAATTGTTCGATCATCGTCTATGATGAGAATGTGAGCCATTGTGGGATGTTTTACATAATTTTTGTGTAATCTTGATCTTTAGTGACTGAGTCTAAAAACCAAATTTTCTGGTAGATAATCAATAGGATAACCAATTGTTACTTATTAAGAGTAGCGTATATGCTTGTTGATGGATTATGGTTAATCTTGGTTGATCTAAACATTTTTTTATGAGAAAGTACAAGTTATATTTTTTGTTTGCAGGTATCTTTTTTCTATCTGCTGGTATTATTATTAGTTTTTTGTCAGAAACCGCTTCTGTGCTGGGGTTTGTTTTGGCATTGGTAGGGGGTTTGGCATTGGGAGGAGTTTTAATATTTTCTCTCTACCAAAATCAAGGTTTTTGGGGAATGCGCTCGACGGAGGCTGGTACTAATGCTTTGATTTCTACGGGGGCGGTTATATTAATTTTAGCGGTAATTAACTATCTTGGAATTAATTATTCTTGGAGGGTTGATTTGACTGAAAATCAACTTTTTACGTTGTCTCCTCAGTCTCGAGAGTTGGTGAGTAATTTGGATGAGCCTTTGAAGGTATATGTTTTTGATAGTCCTGCTAATCCTAACGATCGCACTTTATTGGAAGATTATCAAAGTAATAATGGTTTATTTGAGTATGAATTCGTTAATCCACAGGTAAGATTTAGTTTAGCCCAAGAATTTGGGGTACAAAGACAGGGGGATGTATATATTGAGAGGGGGGGGCAACGGCAATTGGTGCAGACGGTTTCCCCTAATAGTCGTCTAACGGAAATTGCTCTGACAAATGCGATCGCCACTATCCAACGTACAGAGCAGCCCATGGTGTATATTTTACAGGGTCATGGAGAACCTACCCTAGAGGAGGGGGAAAATAGTTTTTCTCAGGCAGTGGCAAGTTTAACGGAAAAGAGTTATGTTGTCCAAGGCTTAAACCTTACTAGCACTCCCTTAGTGCCTCCTAATGCTGATGTGTTGATGGTCAGTAGTGGTACAAGGGAACTATTAGAAGGAGAAGTAAGGGCGATCGAAAGATTTGTCAACAATGGTGGTAGTCTATTAGTCATGTATGATGCCCAAAGCCCGTCAAGTTTAAATCGCTTATTTGCCCAATGGGGAATAGTCCTCCATGATGGCTTAATCGTAGATGGCTCAGGCACTGGAGACGTATTTGGTTTAGGGCCTTCCGTCACCTTTGTGGTAGATTATGGAAATCATCCCATTACCCGCAACTTTGACAATGGTATCAGCATTTTCCCCTTTGCCAGAGCAATTTTAACCACAGAAGAAGAAAATATTACCCCTACCCCCCTCCTACTCACCAACCCCCAAACATGGGCAGAAAGTAATTTAACTCAAGATACCATTGAATTTAACCCAGAAGAGGACTTACCCGGCCCCTTAAATGTAGGTGTTGCCCTATTAAGGGAAAATCCTGAAGCCCCATCACAAGGTGACATCCAACCCCCTGATGAAACAATCATCGAAGAAGAAACTCCCGAAGAAGAAAATCAAACCTTCCCCGAAGATTTATCCCAAGGAGATTTACCCCAACCACCTGCCATTAACGAGCCAAATCCCGTGCCGATTCAAGAAAATAACATCCCAGAATTACCTCCAGAAACAAGAATGGTAGTGATGGGAAACTCCACTTTTGCCACCAACGGCTGGTTTTCTCAACAGCTAAATAGTGATGTATGGTTTAACTCCATCGCTTGGCTATCTGGTGCTGATGAATCAGCCCTCTCCATTAGCCCTAAATTACCGAGTAATCGACGGTTAAATATCGAAAGTTTCCATGTTATTTTAACCAGTTGGTTAGCCTTGCTAATTATCCCGGGGCTAGGTTTTGCCACAGCTATCTTGATTTGGTGGAAAAGAAGCCGTTAGGATAAGACTAAGCAATGGTGCTGTTAGGCGACTTATTTGTGTCTAACAGCATTTTCAAATTTTCTTGAATTGCCTGTTGTAATTTATCACAGTAAATTTCTTTGCTTTGGTTATAATTTTGAGGAGTATCGAGAAAAATGATACTATCTACTTCACGCAGGGTAAACATTTGAAAGAGAATCTCACCAATGCTAATTTCTTGGGCAACTATTTCTAGTTTATCAATGTCACTATCTGCAAATTGCACTGCATCCTCTACGGTAGGGAAAGCATAGACTACTTTTTTTTCTATATCCGGGTTATCCTGCTTACCCAACACTGTTAATACTAAATTATTTTCTAGGGTTTGTCTGAGATAGTATTTTTTATGGCTTAATTGTTGGGCATATACCTTTAAAACTGGTACAACGCCATATTGCATGATGGGGGCAGGTACACCATATTTTGGAGCTTGATTAATTAAATTGTCAAATTGCTGGTCTAAATTCATGATTTTGATTGGTTTTTCTTTCCCATTCTTATTATACTGACATCTTTTGATCAATCGGAGAAATACAATATCATTCTTCGAAAGCCATTAAAATCAGCACATTATCAAAAATCAAAGAGCATAATATTAATTATGCCAAAGCAAAATAAATAAACTGCGATATAATTTAAGCTAATTTAAAGATTATTGCAAAATAAGACTATTTTTGACTTGTTATTAAATAAAATTCCTAATTATCCCATTTTACCAAGAGTGGGGATTTTTGTCCTCGCCTTGTCATTTCTCTGGTTTCCCTTTGCCGCCCCAGTCTATCTCACTCTACAAAACCAAGATGCAAATTTAACAACCATAATTACTATGGCAATGTTATTTATTGCTTTTTTAATATTAGTCAAAGTTTGGGGTAAATATGTATATAAAAATAATCATATCTTTCGCTCTTATGGCTTAGTCAACAGCCGTAGAAATTTTTTAAATTTAGTTGTTGGGTTTTCCATCAGTTTTGCCATCACATGGTCATTATTTGGCATACAAGCATTATTTGGCTGGGTTACTTTTAACCCTCCCACAACCAACATAGTGTATTTATTAATAGAGGGCTTTCTTAGTGCTCTTTTTATCAGTTTTGCCGAAGAATTATTTTTTCGAGGCTGGTTATTATCAGAATTAGAAAAAGATTTTTCTGCCCCTAGCACCACCGCCATAAATGGATTTATATTTGCCCTGCTACACTTCATCAAACCCCTAGATGAAGTAATCCGTACCATTATCACTTTTCCTGCATTATTTGTATTGGGTTTCTCCTTGGTGTGGGCAAAACGGAAACATAAAAACCTCTTGGGTATCTGTATTGGTTTCCATGGAGGATTTGTATGGGGTTATTATGTACTTAATGTGGGAGAAATGCTCACTTATACTGATGTTGTACCCCAATGGATTACTGGTATAAATCAAAATCCCATCGCTGGTTTAATGGGGTTAGGATTTTTAACTGTTTTTGCCTTGTTTAATATGCCAAAACAAAAGCGAATGGTTTAGTTTCTTTGGCTTCTTGTGCTTTTGTTTTAATTGTAGAGGAAGTTGACCCTACAGAAAAAGCAAGGGTAATTACAGGAATTATTCAAGGAGTAGGATTTATTGGTGGTGGTTTAATTCTGAAGGGGGGAAATAACGCTAAAGGATTAACTGGGGCTGCGGAAATATGGATTTCATCAGGGGTTGGTTTGGCTTGTGGAGTTGGTTTATGGCGTTTAGCTATCACAATATTGTTATTGTGTTTAATCTTGTTGAAAATTATGAAAATGTCTTTTCGTAAGTTAAATAATCATAACTAGAAGCTATTCAAAAAGTTATTTACTGAGAAAGGTATTGGTATTTGAAATCGAACAACAAATTAAAATCTTTATGATTGACTGATGGAATTATCCTTTGTACCCAAACAGATCTTTTTTCATACTAATTCCGCTATTATCTAGGTAATAGTGTGCATAATTAAATATCCATGGCAACTTGGAAAAAAGGAAAAAAACTACATAATGGGCAGTATGTCATCGAATCCATGTCCTTGCGAGGGGGGCTAGGAATTACCTACAAGGCCATGGATGTGGCTAGGGGAAAAACTGTTGCCCTAAAAGCTACCCAAAGGGTATGGCAAAATGTAGAGCAGGGAATACAATTAGAAAAACAGCTTATAAAACAGGCTATTAAAATAGCTCGTTGTAATCATCCTTCTTTGGTGAGAGTATATCCAGAAGTGTTTCAGGAAGATGACTTGGTTTATATGGTGATGGAATATGTTGAAGGAGACGATTTAGCTTCCTTTATAGACCGTTATGGTAAATTAAGTGAAAATGATGCTCTTAGGTTAATTACGAAAGTTGCGTCTGGGGTTAATTTACTCCATCAAAATAGGGTTTTACATCAGCGCATTAAGCCCCAAAATATTATCCTCGATAAAGTTTCTCAAGAGCCTATTTTTGTAGATTATGGTTTGGCCATTAAGTTATTCGCTTTTGAGGGGGATAAAATTAAGAATGCCATGACGGATGCTTTTGCCCCTCCTGAGTTGAGCTTGGAAAATGCCAAAATTGGTGCTTATACTGACATATACTCCCTTGCCGCTATTTTATATGTGTTGGTGACGGGGCAACTTCCTACCCCTTCCCAGTTTCGTCAGTATAAGGATTTGATTCCACCACAACAATTATCTCCTAATCTGAGCGATCGCACCAATAACGCTATATTAAAGGGTATGAGTGTTAATCCAGAACAACGTCCGAAGTTTATTAGAGACTGGTTTAACTTTTTCGCCCTCGAGAAATTAACAGAAAATAAGCCCCCAGTGCCATCGCCAGAGCAAAAAAAAGAAGATAATAGTGATGATGCCACTACAAGCCCCACCAACTCAGAAATTAGTATTTCTTTATCCCCAGAAGAAGATTTTATCATCGGAGACGATCAAGTAGTTCCCCTGAAGGGTAATAATGCCTTAGTGGAAAATACATTAATCCCCGATAGCCCGAATATAGAGACTTTCGAGTTTGATTCAGTAACTATCCAAGAAAAGAAAAAACTATTTGGATTAGTAGGGGGTATTGATAAACAAGTACTTACTAAGAAAAATAAATTTTTTGTAGAGTATTTGGGAGAAGGGGTAAACTTAGAAATGATTTTTATACCCGCAGGAACTTTCTTGATGGGTTCACCCAACACCGACTCAGAAAAGGAAAAAGACGAAACCCCTTCTTATCGGGTCAATATTTTCCCTTTCTATATGAGTAAATATCCCATCACTCAGACTCAATGGCGTTTTGTAAGTTCTCTTCCTAAAGTACAGCGTTTTTTGAAAGATAGTCCTTCAGGTTTTCGGGGGGACAATCTACCGGTGGAAAAAATTTCGTGGTATGATGCCCAAGAATTTTGTTTACGGTTAAAAGAATATACAAAACGAAGTTATCGTTTACCCACAGAGGCAGAATGGGAATATGCTTGTCGGGGAGGCAGTCATTCTATATTTTCTTTTGGGAATATTATTAATCCTCAGTTTGCTAATTATGACAATCGCAAAAACGTTAAGGCAAACAGTAATAGTGACGATAAATTTGACCGCAAAACAACCCCTGTAGATAGTTTTTCCCCCAATGGCTTCGGTTTGTATGATTGTCATGGTAATGTATGGGAATGGTGTGAAGATCATTACACTCCCAATTATGCCAATAAAGCCAAGGATGGTTCGGCCTTTTATTCTCAACTTAGTACCACTCCTCGGGTGGTAAGGGGTGGCTCATGGTCATTGGCGAGTAATTATTGTCGCAGTGCAAAACGTGGTAGTTATGTGGCGGATTCTACGTATAATTTTATCGGTTTTCGGGTGGCTTGTATCTTAGATGGTTAAGTTATGGTGGGTTGGTTTTTTGTCTTTATTAATGACTTTGCTTTTGTCTGGGCAGGGGTTAACAATTCCTTGGGCAGTTATCGAAAACAGAGGACGTTTGTTGGTGGGTATTACGGAATATAATCATCGTCCCCTTTCTTTTCGGGATAATGAGGATAATTTACAGGGGTTAGAAATTGATATAATACACCGTTTAGCCCAAGAGTTGTTGGGGAATGAGTCGGCGGTGGAGTTTATTCCTTTGGCTAATAACGATCGCCTCAGGGCGGTAATTGATGGTAAAGTGGATTTGGCGATCGCCTCTATAACTGTTACTCGCTCTCGGTTGCGGGTTGTGGACTTTAGCCACAATTATTATCTTTCTGGTACTGCCCTAGTTAGTTTACAAGATTCCTCCATATCTAATAATAATACCATTGCAGTTTTAGAGGGTTCCAGTGCGATCGTTCTTCTCAAGCAAAATTTACCCTCCATACAATTACAAGGAGTAAAATCTTATCAAGAAGGATTATCATTAGTTGCTCAAGGACAAGTAACAGCATTTGCCGGGGATATAACCCTACTCACAGGATGGACACAGGAAAACCCCCAGTATCGTTTATTACCACAAGTATATGGAGCTTATCCCTTGGCGATCGCCCTTCCCAAAGGCTTACAACATCAGGAATTAAGAGATAAAATTAATCAAATAATGGCTAACCTTGCCCGACAAGGATGGTTACAAGAAAGGATTGAGTATTGGGGATTGCGCTAAGGATTTTGTTCAGTTTCATAGAACAAAGTCACGATCTTTTTTAACAATAGTTGCAATTAAATATCAATTAAGCTATACTACTTTATAGTAGTTATTTAAATAAGTTTGCAGTAAATAAAGCAGTCCAAAAGGTTGTTGGCAATTACCACAAACTTGCTTGGCTTTATGGGTGATGGATGAATCACTCATCAAGCTGTAATAGCGAAGGTGAAAATTGTTCTTAATGTGTTAAATTGTTTCCTCAATTTATTTAGGGGCTTCCCTCAGAAAGAAGTCCCTTTTTTTTTCAAAAATTTAAATAATTGCCGTAGTTTTTCTTTTTCCTTTCTCTTTTAGAGGAGGAATTTTTTTTAGGTAAATAAACCCTAATTATCAACATTAAACCTTGAACCTCTTTCCCCTTGAGGAATTATAAAATTGGTATCTTGATCAAAATTTTCAAAAATATTTGAGCTATCGGGAGGAATAAACATCTCCGCCTCCTCCCTCGTAATCCTTCTCACAGGTACAATATAAAAAATTAGCTCAAAATCTCGATTCATCTTAGAGCTAATATAATCCCTTACTAAACTTACCTGTCGGGAAGTGATTTCCTTATCTGTTTGCATCGTTACATTAATCAGAGGAGGACTTTGTGTCCAAATAATTCCTACCTTTACTGCTTCCACATCTTGCCCCACAGTGATAGTTTCATTGGCTAATTGACGGTTAATTTCCTTTTCGATTTCTTGTTGTTGAATTAACTGAAAAAAACTAGCTCCCAAGGGAATAACTAAAAAAGCAGTTGTCACACTAGCCCACCCAAGGGCTTTAGTCGCTTTGGTGTAGCCAGAGAGGATAAAAGCTACCATACAAGCGAGGGTAATGCCCAGTAGGTTTGTGACATAGAGCAAAAAAGCTCCTGTGGCGTAGGCATATAACCCCCCCGCAAGGGAGATTCCCACCACACACAGAGGAGGCATGAGAGCAACGGCGATCGCAGTTCCCGCGAGGGTTTCACTAATTCCAGATCGCACTTTACCAAAGCCACTAATTAATCCAGCACTAATGGCGATACCCAAATCAATGAGAGTGGGCTCAGTTCGAGCCACAATTTCTGAACCCACATCGGGCAAAGCCACCACCACAGCGATAAACCAAGATAACACCAAAGAAATTAAAGTCGCTCCTACCAACGAGAGAATGGACTTATTAAAAAGTCTTAAATCCGCTTCACAAGCAGAAAAAGCCAAACCCCGTAAAGGCAACATCAAAGGGGCAACAATCATCGCCCCAATAATCACCGCAGCACTATTACTCAGTAATCCAAAAGAAGCAATGAGACAAGAAGCAACGGTACATAAAAGATAGTCAACCCCCCAGCGAGAATCGCTAGTCAACTCCTGATGTAATTTAGCGATACGGGTAGCAGAAACATGGGGCAGAATACGATTTACTGAAAACTTGAGCCAACGCCAAATCGTTCTTATTTTTTTACGGTTAAACCATTCCGCTACGAAATTTTGTACTTGTTGCCGAAGGTTAGATTGATTCATCTTTTAGAAAGTATTGCTAAAAAAGATTATAGTTGCAGGGTTGTTTTGGCGGCCATCTGAGTTTTTTTCTTCTCAGACTCCGATAATTGTTGTCCTGTTTGTAAACGGGTAGCACTGGTTTGTAGTACGGTTGCACCACTTTGATCCCCTAATTGAAGGGCAGTTTTAGCTGCGTTTTGTAGCAAGGTAGCGGCACCTTGATTGTCTCCCTGTTCAATTTTTTCTTGAGCTAGGCGAGTTTGGCGATATTTGGCAAGGGTAAGTAAAGATTTTTGTATTTCTTCATCATTTTGGGGTTGATACTGGGCTTGGACTTGAATATTAACGGGTATTTCGTCAGAGGTTAGGGTTTGCCCTTTTATATCGTCATATTGTACCTTAATCTTGGCGATCGCCTGAGAGCCGAGGGATAATTTACCGAGATAGAGATTCGTTAAAATAATGCGTTCATTGGTCATTAAATCCCCTAAACGTACGGTATATTTATTAGTGTAGTCATCCTCCCTTTGAGGATCTAATTCTACGGTTTCTGGGGCTACCTGAGCCATGGGTTTTAACTCCGCCATGCGTACATCTTCCCCTAATTCCATAATCAAGAAAGCATTGGTTAAGCCCACGGATTCCATGCGGGTGAGTAACTTTTGAAACTCCTCTTTTGCCTGTTCAGCAAATTCGATATGGGTTAAAGTACCATTGGCACAATCACTAATGCCCTCCAATATCTTTTGATTCCAATTGTTCCCAAAACCCATGGCATTGAGGGTAATGTTATATTCCGAAGACATTTTGGCAAGTTTCAGACATTTTTCATTACTGCCATGCTCATTTTCCCCATCGGTAAGGAGTAAAATTTGCGACACACGATTTTCTTTACCAAGGTTAATTTGTTGGATACCCAGTTTCATGCCCTCATCAATGGCGGTGCCTCCGTCAGCGCGTAGTTGGTTGATTTGGGTTTTAATGGTTTCTAAGTCAGAAATAGGTTGACTGTTAACAACTACCGTTGCTTCATGGTTGAAACCCACCACCGAAACTCGGTCTTCTTGATTCAATTTCTCGATAAGGGCGATCGCCGCTTGTTTTACGTTTTCTAACGGTTTACCCACCATAGAGCCACTATGATCCAAAATAATACATAGGTTAATAGGTAAACGATTTAGAGACGAATCTTTTACAGCTTGGACACTGATTTCTAACTGTCTTTGGGTGCTGGTGTTTTCCGCAGAAAGATTAGTGTCATTTAGTCTGGCTTTTAGTAAAGGTTTCATAAGTAATTGGGATAATTTTAAAAATTGTCAGTATCATTTTTATTATTACCGAGATTTTTAAATTTGATAGTAAAAGTTAATCTGATTTTAATTAATATTTAATAAACTAATGAAAAAAAGTATAATCATTTTAGACGATTTAGAAGAACAAATAGGTTTTTTTCGAGAATTAATCTCTGAATCAAATCATTCCCTTGTAGATGTGGATAATGAGTCGGACTTGCTGAATTTTGTTCAGCTACAAGCCCCAGATTTAATCTTGATTAGTAGTACCATAAAAGACCTAAATTGTTATTTGATTTGCAAGAAAATTAAACTTTTAGAAAAAGGTAAAAACCTCCCCATAATTATTATCAATCGAGATGGTCGTTATTTTAACGTGGAGCAAAACTTTGATGCAGGGGCAGACGACTATATTAATTATCCTTTTATAGAAAGGGAAGTTATTCATCGTCTCAATCAACAGCTACTTATCAAGGATTTAAAAGATAATTTACGGGAAACAACAAACCAATTACATAAAATTATTCCCCATTATCAACGGTTACAAGAATTGGTAGAAAAACATAATTTAACATTAAATCATCATAGTAATGAAGGAAGATTAAACATAATTCCTAATCGTAAGTATTTTGAAGAAATGTTACAAAAAGAATGGCTAAGAGCTTCTCGCCAAAGGACTTCTTTTTCTGATACAGAGGGAACGAATATATCTATCATTTTGGCAAAAATTAATGATTTTCAATCCTACGAAGAAAACCACGAAAAGGAAATTGTTGATAGTTGTCTGCGGATTATCACCGAGGATGTAAAAGAGACAGCCAAACGGGCGGGAGATGTGATAGCAGAATTTGACAAAGATACTTTTGCGGTGTTATTGCCCAGCACTGATTACGTAGGTGTTCAAAAGGTGGCTCAGGTAATAGGAGAGCATATCATGGCGTTGCAAATTCCCCATCATTTTTCTGCTGTCAGTGAGTTTATTACTTTTAGTTTTGGACTGGCAACGGGTATTCCTACCCAAGCAATCCATTCTAGTAGTTTAGTGGATGTGGCTCAAGATTGTTTACAAAAGGCGATCGCCTCTAGGGAAGCTAATGCCATTGTAATAGACCAATTTTAAAAGCAAAAAAAGCCCTTTTTTAGTGACCGGAGAATAGATCATTAAATCATTACTCAATTTATGACTCTTTTAAACTATTTACATAAGACTAAAAAGTATGATGTAATTTTTTATTTATCAGCGAACAAGGGAGAAAAATCTTTTACTATGGGGTTATTCTCCCTTATTTATCAGTTATTAACCCTTGTTTCCCTGACAAGGTCATTTACTATTTGTTAATATCTTTAGATAAAGATTTGCATTCATAATATTCTTTAAAACTAGACAATAGTAAACTTAAATATGGTTAAAAGTACGTAAACTTTATCAAAAAAATACATGGGTATTTTAAGTATATTCACTGTTATTAATTTGCTGTTTTTTGGGTAAAATAAGGCCATAGGTAAAAATATATTTACGTATTAGTTTTATTCTGCTCAGTAAAGTGTACAAGAAGCCATAAATCAACCATAGACCATCATAAAGGCATCAGTACAGAAGGTTTAACTAATATTCAAAAAATTATCAAAATTAAACTCACTGTTAGTAAAGGGAATGGGTGAATACTATGTTACACAATAATAAAAATTTAAAACAAGATAGCTTCGGAGCAAACTTTAAGTTTAAACTCCTATCCGTGTTGCAAAACGGCTCCCAAAAAGGCTCTATCCTTGCAGTGGGTGTTGGTCTTGGTGCTTTGATGATTGCGGGAACAACCTTGGCGATCGCCACTTCTAGTCAGAACAAAACTAATGTCACCTCCGATGAACAAACCGCTCAGGCTGTAGCTGCTGCAGAAGCAGGAGTTGCAAGAATTCAGAATTTATTCATCCAAGAACCCCGCCTTGCTATGGCACCTAATTCTAAATGGGTAGCTCTTCTTGATGTTTCCAATGAAAATGAACTAGAAGAAGAATTGAACAACTTTCTAGGTGATTCTGAAAAAGAATCTAGCGACCAAAATAGTAATAGTTGCGTAGCTTCAGGTTCTCAAGGTTCTGAAAGTTCATTTACTCCCGAAACGATAAAAAGTAAATTGCAGGGAACGAAAGGAGTGGTCAATCTCTCTTCTGATGGAACGAGTGGTTGGGTTGATATGGAAAACGGTGCTGATTATCGCTTAGTGGAGTATGGAAATAACAGCGACACAGGGACTTTAGTTATTCAGGGTCGAGTAAATGGCTCTAGTGTCTCTGAAATAGCCGTTGATTTTCCTGTGGAATTAGATAAAGATGATGAAACGCTATCTGGTGTAAATGAAAACGTTCCCGCTCTCTGGATAATGGATAATTCAGATAATGATTTCGGGAATAATAATATTAATGGAGCAATAAAAATTTCTGCTCTCAATTGTGATTTTACGGGTAAATTACCAACAGCTGAGAAAAATAGCAAAAATAGTCCTTTATTTGCAGTGGAGAAATCAAGTGAATTAATGCCTCCTACTCCTGAATTACCTGAATCAGGTAATTACACGGACTTGTCCTCTAGTGAAAATAGCTCTAACAAAAAAAATGGTAATAATAAAAAAGAAGCATTACCAAAGTCTTTGGATAGTGGAAATTACTTAGTTTCTTCTATTTCATTAGGAGGAAGTGATACTTTAGAAATTAAAGAAAATTCTGATGTTGTAATTTATCTTCAAGGTGACTTTTCTATGGGTGGCAACAGTTCTATAAATGTTCCAGAAAGCTCTAGTCTCCAAATATACGGAAATGTTGAAGGTAAATATGGTTGTGCGTCTGGTCAAACTTCACCTTGCAACACAGAATCAGTAAAAATCAATGGTGGTGGTACAACCGCAAAGCTTTTTATACACGCTCCAGAAGCAACTGGTGGGGTGAATGGTGGTGGCAATAGCTATCCCAATTTCTCAGGTTCTTTGTGGCTTAAATCATGGAATGGCTCAAGTAGTAATTCAGGTGTTCTTCTTGGAGCTTCTGGAACTTATGGAGATTATATAAGTGGTCAAGATCGTAAGGTTCCTACTCCTCCAGTCATAACCCTAAGAAACATTAATAATTGGACAAGACAAACATTAACTGAAAATTAAGATAGGTTTATTTGTTTTAAACTCAATACTTTTTTGTCGTCCTTCGGGGCGATTTTTGAGTATTATGGTGCTATTTTGAGTGTTGTGGTGCACTGGAGCGTTATAAGTAGAAGTAAAATAGAATTGCTTACCAATATAATTTAAAAGTTACTACCGTAGATGAAAAAATTGTAAAACAAGCCTTATTAGAACACTACAAAGATTTTGAAGATGATGTACAGTATCATACTGCACTTTTGAACAATTTAGATGCTATCCTCACCCGTAATCCCACAGATTATCCACAAAATATTACCATCACTATTCTGAAACCTCAACAATTACTAATGTTGTTTAGGAATTAGGAATGCAGTTTTTTGGTTAAGGTGCGCTGGTTGTTGTAAGGGGCGATTATGAAGAGGTAGAGTGCGCTGATTGGGTATAGGGGGCAGTGCGATGATGAAGTGGTAGTTTAATTAATCCCGTGACTAGAAAGTAGATTATGGGGAGATAAAGTGCAATTCCTTAAGTGTTATGGTGCGATCGCCCTTATAACCTCAAATAGTCTCCCTTCTCCCTTTGTAAGGGGAGATGCCAAAGGCAGAGGGGTAGAGAAATTCAGGGAAATCAAATCTATAAACGATTTATATCATTATTAGAACCAATGACTACCATAGATAAACCCTTTTGTAATACAAACTGAGGAGGAGGATTTATCACAAACTTATCATCATTACCCACCGCCAACACATTTAAACCAAAACGACTACGAATTTTTATCTCCGCTAAGGTTTTACCATCAAACTCCTCGGGAATAGACACCTCCACAATGCTATTATCCGGATCTAACTCAAAACGATCTAAAATACCTGGTTTTGTTAAAGTATAAGCTAATTCGCATCCTGCCTCATGCTCTGGATATACCACCAAATCAGCGCCCACTTTTTTTAACAACTTGCCATGGGTACTAGAAGAAGCCTTGGCAACCACATATTTAACCCCCCCCTCCTTCACATTAAGGGTGGTAATAATACTTTCTTCCAAGTAATTACCGATCGCCACTATCACCGTATCTAGTTCAAAAATACCAGCTTCCCGTAACGCACTTACCTCCGTACAGTCAAGCTGAAGGGCGCTCGAAGTGATTTTATCCGTGAGGGCTTGAGCCACTAACTTCTCATCCACATCCGTACCTAAGACATCGTAACCCATATTATAAAGGGTTTCACACACCGCCCGACCAAACCTCCCCAAACCAATCACCGCAAATTGCCGACTTTCCTTTCGTAGATTAGTCAAAAATTTTAGAGAACTAATATCAAGATTAAAAATACTTTTTTGGCGATCGCTTTTATTACTGGAATTAGGTTGATTTGATGTCATAGTACTACTAACCGATTAAAAGATTCTCCTCTGGATAATGAATACGGGTGGGACGAGGATCTCCCAAAATAGCTGACATAAACAATAATACTCCAACTCGCCCAATATACATTGTTAAAATAATTAGAATTTGTGCGAGTCCTGACAAATCAGCGGTAATTCCCGTAGAAAGTCCCACCGTGGCAAACGCCGACACCACTTCAAAGAAAATATTGATAAAGTTAAAATCAGGATGAATAAAAGAAATGCTAAAAGTGATCACCAACACAGTGATAGTAGAGCCAAAAACTACCGCCATGGCTTTTAGAGTAAGAGATGAAGGAACTTCTCTCTCATAGGCAATTACATCTTGTTTTCCTTGTAAAACCGTTTTGGTACTTTCAAAAAGAATCCGTAGAGTAGTTGTTTTTATTCCTCCCGCTGTACCACTAGGACTACCCCCCACAAACATAAAACCAATGGTCAAAAATAAACTAGCAATGGTCATTGCCCCCAAATCAATGGAGTTAAATCCAGCGGTACGAGTAGTAACCGACTGAAACCACGCCAAAAGAATCTTATCACTAAGAGAAAAATCAATTAATAAATTATTGTATTCAGTGATGAAAAAGAAAATAGTGCCAGAAATCAGTAAAAAAATAGTGGTACTAATAACGATTCTAAAGTTAAGAGAAAATCTATATTCTCTTTTACTTGATACATTTATTATTTCCCTTAACCATAAATAAAATTCAATAATTACCTGATAACCAATACCACCAAAAATAATTAAAAAACAGATAATAGCATTTAAAGGAATAGATGTTTGATATTGAGTCAAGCTATCCTCAAATAGACTAAATCCTGCATTATTCCACGCACTAATACTGTGAAAAATAGCCAACCACAGGCTCTCTCTATTTCCATAGTCTTGCTGAAACACAAAAAATAAAGTTAAACTTCCCAATGTTTCTAAGGCAATAGTAGTAGCAAATACAGAGGTTAAAAGATTTTTGCTACCGTGAAGAAAAGGACGATCAAAAGACTCTTTGATGGCTAATTTTTCTCTAAAATCAAATTTTCTACCTATTAATAAAATTAAAAAAGTAGTCGTCGTCATATAACCCAGTCCACCAATTTGGATTAAACAGAGAATAAATAATTGTCCCCAAAAAGTATAATAACTTCCCGTATCCACCACAATTAAACCCGTTACACATACCGCAGAAGTAGAAGTAAAAAGAGCAGTGGTAAAGTTTCCCCATCCCGGTTCAACGGTGGAAAAAGGTAATAATAATAATATTGTACCAACGGAAATAACGGCTAAAAATCCAAGGCAAATAGTACGAGCAATGGTCATCAGTTTTTAATTCTCATATTAGGGTTACGGGAATATCAATAATCAACTTCGGTTCTATGCCAAAAGTTGAACTGTTTTAATTTACCGTAATTATCCATTATTCATTCTCAATTATCAATTAATTCGTCTTGGTATTTCGTAGCTCAGAAAATCATAAGCAAGAATAGTCTCGGGGAAAATAGCCTGAGCCTCCTTGAGTAAATCATTTAACTGAAGGGTATTGCCCGGGGCATAACGGGGGCTAAAGTGGGTCATGATAAGTTTTTTAACCTGAGCAGCAAGAGCCACTTGGGCTGCCATGGTGGTGGTGGAGTGCATTCTTTCAAAGGCCATTTGTGCGTCTTGGTGGGCAAAAGTGGCTTCATGAATTAGTACGTCAGCATCTTCGCTAAGGGCGATCGCACTTTCACAAAAAACGGTATCGGTACAATAAACAAATTTACGTCCAATTTCCGTCGGCCCACACAATTGAGAACCATTGATAGTGCGTCCATCATCTAGGGTAATGGTTTCACCCTTTTTCAATCTTCCATACACAGGGCCACTGGGAATACCCATTTTTTTGGCTTTTTCCACATCAAATTTACCAGCCTTATCTTTTTCACTGATGCGATAACCAAAAGCCGTTACACGATGTTTTAACATCTCGGTACTAACTATATATTCATCATCCTCATAGATAACACCAGGAGAAACCGTTTTAAAATGGACACCATAGGGGAAATAAGTCTGAGAATACTTCATACAAGCCTTTAAATAAGCATCCAGCCCGGGAGGCCCATAAACTTCCACATTTTCTGCATGGGCGCCCAACCCACAACTAGCCAGTAATCCCATCAAACCAAAAATATGATCTCCGTGCATATGGGTAACGAAGATTTTTTTTAGTTGGGAGGTTTTTAATTCACTGCGCAAAATTTGGTGTTGGGTACCTTCTCCGCAATCAAATAACCAAATTTCTCCCCTCTGGGTTAGTCTAAGTGCCACACTAGATACATTTCTTGCTCGGGTGGGTACTCCTGAACTAGTACCTAAAAAAGTTACTTCCACAACTATCTATATTATTGATACTTTGTAATTAATCCTAGTTTACCACTCCACCATGGACAATTTATTTTACAAAAATAGACAAGAAACGATTAACCACCGATAATAAATTTATTTTCCATCACTATTTACCATGCAGACTAACTCTAAATTTACTAATTCCTTTACCAATCCCACTGGTATTACTTTACTTATTCTATTATCTGTGGGTTTAAGTGCGATCGCCCTTAGCTTTTTAAACATCAATCAAATCAATCCCTTTCTATCTTCTTTTATCATCACTGGGGCTTTAGGTTATGTGATAGTACCTCAACTGCAAAGAATAAAAGCCAGTCAAGTAATCCAAGAAGACGGCCCTTCCACCCACCTCAAAAAAGCGGGAACTCCCACTATGGGAGGAATTTTCTTCATTCCCACCGCCATCATTGTCGGTTTAATTTTTACCAACTTTTCCAGTAATGCCATTGCCGTTGCCCTCGTCACTTTGGCTTATGCCTTTATCGGTTGGGTAGATGATTGGCAAATTTTGCGAAAAAAAACCAACCTTGGTTTAACTGCCAAGCAAAAGTTAGCCTTACAAATTCTATTCGCCGTTATCTTTTGTATTTGGATGGCTCAAACTCAGCCCCCAGAAATTACTAACGTCACTCTTCCTTTTAGTATTATTCTGCCCCTTGGCTTTTTCTTCTGGTTTCTTGCCTCCTTTGTTATCGTTGCCGAAAGTAACGCCACCAACTTAACCGATGGGGTTGACGGTTTAGCAGGGGGAACCAGTGCGATCGCTTTTCTCGGTATCGGTATATTGATAAGTAACACTCATCCAGACTTACTCATTTTTTCCCTCGCCATCAGTGGGGCTTGTCTAGGATTTGTCCTCCACAACCGCAACAAAGCCTCTGTCTTTATGGGTGATACGGGTTCCCTAGCTCTCGGTGCTAGTCTAAGTGCGATCGGTATTTTAAGCCAAAATCTTTGGGCATTATTCATAATCAGTCTGCTTTTCTTCCTCGAATCCATCTCCGTCATCGCCCAAGTAGCTTACTACAAAGCCACCAAAGACGAAAATGGCAAAGGAAAAAGACTACTAAAAATGGCTCCCATCCACCATCACCTCGAACTTAGTGGCTGGACAGAAACCCAAATCGTCGGCATCTTTTATCTAATTAATACCATTCTTATTCTAATCACCATCTATTTATATTAATGGTAGGGGTGAGCAATGCCCACCATGAAAGTGTATGGACAAAGATAAAAAACCTAACATCATCATCTAAAACCCTAAGAAAGTAGGTTGCATAGAAAAGCACAACCCCACATACAAAAAAAGTTTAAGAGCCAGAAAGCCTTATTATGTAGTGATTGAGACAGAAGATTGAAAAAAGATGGTAGAAAAAGTTGCCATTTTAGAAAAGGTTAGTTATATTAGTATATGTGCGATTGAGGGCAACACGCCTTCCTGACACACCACGAACCTCGAC
>Ga0208979_100236_pt1 | contig 67651 bp, 61 predicted proteins | sample HotLakConsUCCSLE_FD_184738 | JGI IMG/M metagenome (GOLD analysis project Ga0208979, IMG submission 184738) | Hypersaline microbial mat communities from Hot Lake, Washington, USA - Hot Lake Consortium UCC-SLE (SPAdes) | ecosystem: Environmental > Aquatic > Non-marine Saline and Alkaline >... | reverse complement strand
GCCAAAGCCCGGAAAGGTGGCAGATCATGCCACTCGTGTTCAAGTCGACACCACCCCAAAAGTCACATAACATCATGATTACACAACATTATTCGAGAAATCAGTCACATTTAACCGGACACTAGTGATTCTTTCGGTGCCTTCGGTGCCTTCGGTGGTTTGTTGTTTTTTTGGTTTACCGGCTCAGACTCTCATCGGGCACAAAAAAAAGCGGTCGAAATCGACCGCTTCAATCGTTATGCCCCAAACCGGATGGTGGTTGCGCACTTGTTTTTCTAAATTCTAATGTTTGTTTTTTATGAATTTTTTGTAATGTGCGCAGTGTTTATAACCGCTGACAACCCCGCGCGTCAAGTTGAGTCGCGGCCTTTACTGGTTCAGAATAGGGTTCATGCCTCCTGAACTGACGCCGCCATGCTCTGGTTGAGAGCTTTCCACTTCATTTTTATCGTCACCTGGTTTGCCGGCCTGTTCTACCTGCCGCGGTTGTTTGTCTACGCAGCGGAGAACCCGGATGGCGAGCGCATGGCAATGCTCAAGGTCATGCAGCGACGCCTGCTCGCCATCACCCATATTGGCGGTGCGTTGGCTCTAGGTTTCGGAATCGCTCTGTTGTTCATCAATCCGGGCTGGATAGCCGCCGGCTGGATGCATGCCAAGCTGACCCTGGTTGCCGGCCTGATCGGCTACCACCTGTGGTGCTGGCGGCTGGTCAGCCAGTTTGCCCGCGACTACAATCGACACTCGTCCCGCTGGTACCGGCTGTTCAACGAAGTGCCGGCCGTTTTCCTGGTCGCAATTGTCCTACTTGCCGTGGTGAAACCGTTTTGATCAAATCTCTTTGCAAAGTTCTCCCCATTCTTGCGCTGATCGCTCATTTCAGTCCGGCGGACGCTGCCATCACCGGCCAGGTCATCGATGCAACCGACGCCCAACCGATTGCCGGTGCGCGGGTCCGCATTCAGACCACTACCGGCGAACCGGTGATCACCGATGCGGCTGGCCAATTCGTCATCAACGACGTTCCCCCGGGCTCAGTCACAGTGACGGCCGTGCTGACCTATGATTCATCGCGACCGATCAATTACATCACCGACTCAGCCGGTGCCGAGGATGGTGACGATGTGCTGATCAGCCTGACCCGCCTGCCAGCCGACGATGTCGCGCCACCCTATGAGCCGGGCTCATCTTTCAACTGCGTCGCCTGTCACGCCGACCAGCACGCTGAGTGGCAGGACTCCAACCATTCCAACGCCGGCGTCAACGAATGGGTACTTGACCTGTTTTCCGGTACCGGCACCCCGGGTGGCTCCGCCGGCTACGTGTTCCGCGACACCCATGATCCGGACGACACCGGTTTTTGCGCTACCTGCCATGTCCCGCTGGAAGATGCCCAGGACCCGGGCAACGTGTTTCTGGACGAGGCCGGCCTGATCGGCGGCCTGGACGGCGTGACCTGCCTGGCCTGCCACCAGATGGCCGACGTCAACGAAAACGTCTCTGCCCTTCATCATCTGGGCAACACCGAATACCGTTTCCCGGATGACCCGTTTACCCAGTTCTGGGTCTGGGGACCGCTGGATGACGTCAGCTTCGGCACGATGCGGGCCTCGTACCAGCCGCGCTTTACCGAATCGCGCTTCTGCGCCTCCTGTCACGAGTACAACAACCCCGACACCGGCGCGCCAGGCCAGAACACCTACACTGAGTGGCTGGCCTCGCCATATGCCCAGGCCGGCCCCGATTTCCGTGCCTGCCAGGACTGCCATATGCCGGCAGCCACCGAACCGGGACCGATTTCCTCGCTCGGCGGCCAGCCCATCCGCGAGCCCGAGCAGCGCCGCAGCCATCGCTTTACCGGCGCGACCCCGACCACCCTGAGCGACGCGATTGAACTGGACCTGACCGCCACCCAGGACGGACCGGAGCTGGTCGTCACTGCCCAGGTCACCAACGCCGGTGCCGGTCACTCATTCCCGACCGGCATCTCCATTCGCAACGCCCTGCTTGTCATCGAAGCCAGCCGCGATGGACAGGTGCTGGACCAGAGCAGTGGCGACGTCATCCCTTTCTACGGCAGCGCCTACGGCGGAACCGACCCGGATGATCTTGCCGGACAGCCCGGCAAGGGATTTGCACGTGTCCTTGAAGGCCGCATCAACGGCGAAGGCCCGGTCGTCCGGCCCGTCCTGTTCATCGATGCCGAAGGTGTGGCCAGCGATACCCGCATATCCTCGGGCGAAACCGATACCTCCGAATATCGCTTCGACCTGAGCCAGTTCACCGAAGACAATCAGGTAGAAGTCTCTGCCCGCCTGCTCTACCGCCGAGCCTGGCGCGATACCGCCGTCACCAAGGGCTGGACAACCACCCCCACCGGCGGCCCCATCGAAATTGAAGTCGCCAACGCCGGCCTGACCCTACCGGTTGCCGGCGTACCCGCCGTCGTCCCGGTACCCGTCCCCACCCAAAGCCTGTGGGCTCTTACCCTTCTGGTCTTCGGATTGATCCTGATCGTCGCCGGACTGCGACGAGGTCAGGAAAGAGGAGTCTCTCAATAACCGTCAACGATCTGACCAACTCTTAAGTCACCCGAGTTCACCCCAACCCGTAGGTCGGGGTGACATCCCCGACGGTCATGGCAATCCGTTATCTCCAAAAGGTTGATTCTGAACACCCATCCCAACGATCTACAAAAACGAAGCCAAAAATCCAACATCCGATGGATTCCGAAACATTGACTTCAATAGACGGAGAGAAAGTGGCCGGCGGCGAGTGGTGCCGCCTGCTGGGAAGCCAAGGGTCAGAACGACCTGCTTGATTGAATCGGCTTCACGGGAGCTTTGGTGCCCGAAAATGATTTTCGGACAGCTGGCGCCACGAAGACTTCTTCGTAGGGCTGAGGTTCAGTAAAGATGCTGTAACGTTCGTGCGAAACTCCGTGACCCTCGGCTCCCCATCAGACAACACCACTCCCCGTTGACGGTTTGGGTGCAATGGGATGGATTTTTCCATGAAGTGCAATTAGTACGGGGCAGCAAGTAACATCTGGGTTGAATGCCCTTTCAAGCACGTCAAGACAGGAACTGCCGAACACTACTGGGACATCAGAATTAATGAATGAAGTTCCATTCAAGGAGGCACTGGCCGTCTGGTTCCGGATAGGGATTCTCAGCTTTGGTGGGCCGGCAGGTCAGATTGCCTTGATGCATCGGATCATTGTCGATGACAAGCAATGGCTGGATGAAGACCGCTTCTTGCACGCCCTGAACTATTGCATGCTGTTGCCCGGCCCCGAGGCCCAGCAACTCGCAACCTATATCGGATGGCTGATGCACGGCGTTCGCGGGGGCATTGTTGCAGGGGTACTCTTTATCATCCCCGGCGCCCTGGCGATCTTCTTGCTGTCATGGATCTACGTTTCATTCGGCGACCTGGCGCTGACTGAAGGCATTTTCTTTGGCCTGAAGGCGGCGGTCCTTGCCATTGTCGTGCAGGCGCTGATTAAAATCGGCCGCCGCGCTTTGACGGGCACATTGAAACCCGCTCTCGCTCTGGCTGGTTTTCTGGCGTTGTTCATATTCAATGCGCCGTTCCCCCTCGTCGTTCTCACTGCCGGGATTATTGGTTACGCGGTAGCAAAACATAGGGGGCCGGATAGCCTCACCGAACCACCGGAAACCAGCACCCTGGAAACGGTGACTCGACCAGGCACCAAAAGGGCCGCACTGGTTTGCCTTCTCCTTTGGGCGCTGACGGTTTTCAGCTTGTTGGCGCTACTCGGCTACGACAACGTGTTCACTCAGCTTGCCGTGTTCTTCTCCAAGATGGCAACCGTCACCTTCGGAGGCGCCTATGCCGTACTGGCCTACGTGGCCCAGCAAGGCGTCGAGCACTTCCAATGGCTTGAACCTGGCGAAATGCTGGAAGGCCTCGGGCTGGCTGAAACAACCCCCGGGCCCCTGATCCTGGTAACCCAATTTGTCGGATTCCTGGCGGCATACCGCGGAGGCGCCATGGAATCCGCACTCCTTGCTGCATCCTTGGGCGCCCTGCTGACCACCTGGGTCACGTTCCTCCCCTGCTTTCTGTGGATCTTCGCCGGCGCACCTTACGTAGAACGACTGCGATCCAACCAGGCCATCTCTTCCACCCTGGCCGCCATAACGGCCGTGGTCGTCGGAGTGATCGCCAACCTGGCAGCGTGGTTTGGCGTATCCGCCCTCTTCGCCGAACACTTCACCGTCTCAGCCTACGGCACAGATATGCGGCTCCCTCAACTCGCCAGCGTCGACCTTCCGATGCTCGCCCTTTCTGTCATCGCATTTATCTGTGCATTCAAATTGAAATTGAGCGTCATTCCAATGATTGGCACAATGGCCGGTCTGGGAGTTTTGTGGATATTGGTTGCAGGGTGAACCCCTCGCGACACTACACACTTTGACTGAGCAACTCCCCCGAGGTGCGACCTGGAAAGATGTTTCCTACGAGGCTTACGTCCGCCAGGAAATCGAGGCCGGTCTGGAAGAAGCTCGCCGGGGCGAGTTTGCCAGCGACGAGGAAGTAGAATCCACGTTCGCAACGTGGGGTGTGCAGATTCGGTGCCAAGCGGCGTAGAATGAGTCTTATGGCTACTGCATTCAAAGATCAGGCGCACAAACTCATCGACCAGCTTCCCGAGACGGCCGACTGGGATGACCTTATTTACCGGGCGGTTGTCTGCAAGGAGATAGAAGCTGGCATAGCTGACAGTGCCGCCGGTCGGGTGACCCCCGCAGAAGAAGTGTTGCGCGAGTTCGGACTGGAGGAGTGAAGGTTGTCTGAACCGACCGCGCCAAAGCGCGGTTGCTGAAGATCCATGCCGAGATCTCGCAGGAAGCGCCCAGAGTCGCCGATGATCTCGTTCGACGTCTGGTCAAGCGTTCTTTGCAACTGCGAACCGTTGCTCGTTCTGGCCGCAAAGTCCCTGAGTACGACCGTGATGACGTTCGGGAGCTGAAAGAGCGACCCTACCGCATTATCTATCAACTCTCTGACCGCGTCGATATAGTCGCCGTAATGCATTATCGACAGCTTTTGCCGGGAGACGTGGAAGGGCTTTACGAGCAAGAATGAGCTGACTGACCTGATCCAATCCCTTGCACCCAACCGTCAACGGGGAGTGGTGCTGTCTGATGGCGAGCCGAGGGTCACGGCGGCGGCCAAGAACGGTGCAGCATCCTTGTTGAACCACAGCCTCAGGAAGAGGCTCTCACAGCATCAGTATTCAGATAACGAGTCGCGGGCACCCAAGCTCCTGAGAAGCCGAATAAATCAACAGTGGCGATTCGACCCTCGGCTCGCCAGCAGGCGGCAGCACTCGCCGCCTTCCACCTAGTACACCGTCAAGTGCGAACCAGATCCCGGGCCATGTAGAGTGCGGCGATGCTGCGGCCTTCGGTGCAGTCTTCGCGTTGTATCAGTTCGTGGAGGTTGTCCATCGGCCAGGTAATCACATCGAGCTCTTCCGGCTCGTCGCCGGGGAGGCGTGAGGGATAGAGATCGCGGGCGAGCACGATGTGGGTGGTGTGGGTCATGTAGCCGGGTGCCAGGGTCAAATGGCCGATTTCTTCGAGTTGGCGGGCGGCGAATCCGCATTCTTCCTGGAGTTCGCGGTTGGCGCCTTCGAGAATCGACTCGCCGGCTTCCAGGCGTCCTTTGGGGAGACCCAGTTCATAACGATGAACGCCACAGGCGTATTCGCGAATCAGCAGAGCGTGATCCTTGTCCGGCATGGCCACGATGATGACCGCACCCAGACCACGACTCATCAGACGTTCGTAGGTCCGGCGCTCGCCGTTGGAGAATTCAAGATCGAGCTGCTCGATCTTGAACAGATCGGCGGGGCGGCGCTCACGCCGAGCGTGGATGATCGGCAGGGTCTTGTCGTCGAATTCAGTCATTGCGAGAGGATATCAGCAGTTCATGAAGCGCCGGACCGGCGGCCAGTACCGAGGTTGTGTCGAGTCCGATGGGGCCACCTTCCAGATCGGTGATACGCGCGCCGGCTTCGCGGACGATGACCGTCAAAGCGGCAATATCGAGAATATTGACGTCGCTTTCAATCACGATATCCTGGCCGCCGTCGGCCAGCCGATGGTAGGAATAGAAATCGCCATAGCCGCGCGAGCGCGCCGCCTTGGCGACGATATCGCCGGCCCAGGCCCAGTCCGGACCGCGCGCCAAAGTCCGCAGATTGCCAAAGCTGACATCGGCCTGATCCAGGCTGGCGCAGTCAGCGACGCGCACCTTCTGGTCGTTGATGAATGCGCCCTGCCCCTTCACCGCCCAGGCCGTTTCATCGAACGCCGGGGCCGATGAGACGCCCAGAACCAGCTCGCCATCCACCATCAATCCGATCTGTACCGACCAGAACGGCAGGCCGCGGATAAAGCTGCGGGTGCCGTCAATCGGATCGACCAGCCACAGAAACCGGCTTTCTCCGAGGTGACCGTACTCTTCGCCGAAGATCGCGTGGTCGGGAAAGCTGCCCAGCAGGGTCTCGCGAATCGCGCGTTCGCAGGCACGGTCAGCTTCGGTGACCGGACTGGCATCGGCCTTCTGTTCGACGGCCAGGCCTTTGCCGAACCATTTCATCGCGATCTCGTCGGCCTGCCGCGCGGCGACGCGCGCCACGTCGAGAGCCTCGGTGAGGTCCAGTCCACTGCCATGGCTCATTATTCTGGAGTTCCCTTTTTTGTATGAATCAGCGTCCGATTATCCCCAATCGAACGACTCGATGTTGCAGCACACAACAAATCAATCGCTACCAGCCCAGCGCCCCTCTGACTCTCAAGCGTACTTGCCCATCGGATTGTCGCTCGCCCAGCGCGCCAATCTGGGCGCCAAGGTCCGGGCGATCATTACTGGCTCGCAGCCAGATATCGGTCGAGTAGCTATCGGCATCGGTCACGATTTCACCGCGGACCTGGATCGGTGCCGGGTCCAGCGAGCGAAGTCGGGCCAACTGCTGGCCGTTTTCGTGCTCAAGCTCGATCTGAATCCGCCCCAGTGATTCCTGGATGCTGCCTTCCAGGCGCGCCTGTTCCCAGGTCACCTGGCCGACTACTCGCGGCACCTCGCCGGTCTGGAGAATGGCCGAATCAATGGCCAGATCGAGATAACCGGCCGGGCGCGTGGCCACCAGCCAGTGCGCCAGATCGACCCGGTCCAGGTCGAGTCGACCGGTGATATTGCTCAGGTCAGTTTTATCGCCGGGGCGCCATTCGCCCTGCAATTGACTCGTCGCATCCATTGCCTCCCAGCGCCAGGTCAATCCACCCGACCAGCGCCAGGTCAATCGCATCGGAACCTGCCCAGCCTGCAACCAGCGCGCATTGCCGGACCAGATGGTTCCGCCGTAGGAGCTCATCGCCGGCGGCGGGTCGAATCGGGGGATGATCAGCGCGGCCGGCAAAGTCAGCAGGATCAGCAACGGCACGGCGATCAGGGCCAGCACGACCCACTTACGCATTGGAGGCGAGGGTCACCCGGACATTGACCTGACCATCCTGCCGCGCGCGATCCACGCTGAGCTGAGTGACTTCTACCGGATAGCGCATCGACATCCGCTGCAACCAGCTCATGGTTGCGACAAAGTCGGCACCGTCCAGCCAGACCCGGACCTGGTTGTCACCGGCCGGCTCGATCCGGGTCAGCGAACCGGCAAGTCCGGCCGCCCGCGCCGTTTCGTCAGCCAACCCCAGCAGTGATCGGTCATCGTCAACCGATCGTCCGGTCTGCTGTTGGCGCATTTGCTCAGCCATCGGAGTAATCGCGGTCAGCCAGTCCAGCATGGCCTGCTGCTCGGCGATACGCTCACGCTCCAGCGCGCGGGAATCCACCAGTGGTTCCCAGACCTGCACATACAGCAGGGCCCCGACCAATACGACAGCGGCCAGCAACAAAAGCCGGCGTTGCCGCGTGTCCAGTTGATCCAGCGCGCTCATGATCCGGCTCCCTGGCTCAGGCGCACCCGGCCACTGGCACCGTCAGCATCCATGCTGGCTGACTGAACCTCAGCACTCAAATCCAGGGCCTTCAATCGCGTGACCAGTGCTTCCAGCGCCGGGACGTCCGGGGCGCGCAGCATGAACTCAAGCTGGCCATCGCGGAAGCTCAGCGCGTCCATCACGACCGCTTCCTGGCCGGCAATGACCGGGCCGGCGCGGTTCATCAGATCCAGCAAACCGGCCGCCTCGCCAAAGCGCAAGCGGGCCAGTTCACGTTCGGCCTGTTCGCGGTGGCGCACCACCCGGCCAATATCGGGAAAGGCCTGGTAGAACTGGGCGTCAACCTGCTGCTGCAGCTCGCTGGAGCGGGATTTGAGGACTTGCAATTCGACGATGCCCTGAACCAGCACCAACACCACCAGTACACCCAGGGCAATCGCCGCATGACGCCAGTAGGAACGAGCCGCCTGCATGCTGCTGGAGGCAAACCGTCCGGACAGCAGATTGACCGGCGCGTTCGCCGCACCGCTGGTCAGGGCTTCCAGGCCACCGCCGGTCCGCTGCTCGGGATGGTACGAGGCCAGGCTCTCGGGCATATCGTCGCCGTACCAGACCCAGTTTTCGGCCGTGTCATCCAGGGAAACCATCAGATCGTCCAGCAAAACCGGCTCGAAGCTGCCGAATTCCCAGTCACCCCAGCGGGCCAGGATGCGATCACCGAGCCGGGTCATGACGACCTCACCGCGCTTCCAGGGTAGACACAGCGCATCCGGAAGCACGTGTTCGACGCTGGCACCGGCCAGCGCCTGATGCAAATCTTCCAGGCGCGCTTCATTGATGACCAGGCAGCACAGGCGGCCCTGGTCATCGCGCGGACCGGCAACGACATGCTCATCCTCGGCCGAGGTCGCCAACTGCTCTTCGGCCGCCCAGCGCAAGGCCTTGGCCTGGCGTGCGGCGCTCATTGCGGGTAATTCGACCCGAATTCCGATGCATGAGGCGGCGTCGACCAGCACGGTCATTGCCGAGCCCTCCGGCCAGTCCGGCTGATCGGGAGCGCAGCGACCGGAGCGCCGGGTCCGGCCGGACCGGTCGGTCAGCAGCCAGGACCATTGCGGACCGCTGGCATGAACGAGCAATTGCTCCTTGCCGGACGTCATCTAGAACACACCCTGACTGAACCAGCGGAAATCATAACCTGAACCATCCACGTTGATCAGCCGGAAGTAGTCGCGCTCGATCCCGTCGAGGTTCACTCTGGCCTGGGCCAGGTACCAGCGGCTGACCACGGTCAGGTGGCGTTCCAACCCTGGGGTGGGCAGGGCCTGGATATTCGGATGAGTCAGAAAACCGCGAATATCGGCAAACGGTCCATCGTTGACGATCCGCTCGGCGGCCTCGACGGTCAGTTCGTCAACCAGCGAAGCCAGAACCACGGCCGGGCAGGTGTTGACGTTGACCACCAGATCCGGAACCGGCAGTGCGCTGACCACGGGCAGGAGTTGACGGTAGGACTCGTCGTCAACACTGCGCAACCAGCGCAGCTCGCTGACATGGGTCAAGGGTGTGCCGGCCAGGCGATAAGGCGGCTGTCTTGAGGCATACCAGCTGTTGCCCGCACTGCCGGGCCGGGCCACCGAGGCACCCTCGATCCAGTCGGCCAGTTCCAGCGCAATCACCGGGTTCAGTCCCAGATGAGCCAACAGGCGCTCGAACGCTGCCAGGGCGCGAGCGGCAGTGGCCGGGTCATGGTGACCCAGCGCATTGAGATTGAATCGGGCCGCCTGATCCAGCAGCCGCCCCTGGACCATCCCGCCAGGCACGTCGAACGGCGGAGTCCAGGCGCCGTTGAGCAAGGCCGGGTCAACGCCATCACTCAAGGCCTGCTCGATCAGATCCCGGGCCAGCAAATCCATCCCAAGCGCATATTGAAAGGACCGCTCGGTATCGAGCAATGCCTGGGTTCTGGCCAGACTGCCCTGGCCGCGTTCGATCAGCCCCAGCGCGATCACGCTGGCAAGGGCAGCCGCAATCAGCGCAATCAGCAGCGCACCACCGCGTTGATTGCGCCAAGGGAACCTCTGAACAAGTCTGCGCGGGCGCGACGGCGCCTTTGCGGGAGTCTCCGGCTTGGCTTGGGCGAACGTGGTTTGGTCATTCCAAATGAGCGAGCCCAAACAAGGCGGAGGCCCCGCAAAGGCCCGTCCCGACAGGGTTTCGCCGGAGAAGCCGCATCTCGCGCGTTGCGCCACTCGGTCGTAACGCGCTGATCGTTCTTCCGGCAGGCACTTCTTGCCCTGCGGGCAAACCGTACCTGCCTGCAGAACGGCGCTACGGCTACTGTCACGCGTAGCGCCCCACACGATCTGCAGCTTCTCCGACTGAAACGCGCTCCGTGCAGACTTGTTCAGAGGTTCCCTAGTCATGGCACCAGTACCAGTAGCCGACGAATCGAACCGAAGCGTTCCGTCTCAAGCTGAATTTCGACGGCCATCGGCAGCGCGGACGCCGGACCGTTGACCGGCGGCCACTGGTCGTGCCAGCCACCGGCAGGATCACGAAAACGCAACCTGAAATCATTCAGCTCTAGATCGAGCACATCGACCTGCGGCGCGCTTGACGCGGACGGGTCGGTTACCGCCCAGGTCAGGCGAGACAGCACGCTGTTGTCGTACTGCCAGCCAAACCGCTGCAAGTCGCTACGTTTGAGCGTGGAAGGATTGCCCCAGCCCGCGCGCGTGGCGATCAGGCCACGGGTCGATCCACTCAGCGGCGGCTCCAGCTGACCCAGCGGATTGCGCGTCGCACGGTGGGTCAGCTGGCGCAGATCGGCATCCAGGCGCGCCATTGTCAGCTGCAGGTCGGCCAGTGCCTCAGCGTGTTCGCGCTGATCGATCGCGGCCCTGCTCAAGCCATCCAGCGCCCCGTAGGCGCTGGCAGCCAGCACGGAAAACACCAGCACCGCAACCAGCACTTCGACCAGGGTGTAGCCCCGGACCCCGGCAAACCTGTTCATAACGGTAAAAAACCGGTATGGGAAATCACCGGCGCGGAGCGTTGGGCATCCGCGAACACGGCGACATCGACTCGCAGCATCTTTTCCCCCGGTGCCGGCTGGACCAGCACATCCCAGTACCAGTCGCGACCGCCCATGCGGCTGCTACCCTGGCGACGCTCGCTGGGCGCCGGTGGTTCCAGCCGAAGCTCGGCGATCTGGTTGTCGGCCACCCACAGCGCCAGGGTGCGTTGTTCAGCTTCGAACTGGGTATTGAGCGCCTGCGAACCGACCCGGGCCAGCGCAGCTACAGCGATAGCGACAACCAACAGAGCGATCAGAACTTCCAGCAGGGTAAAGCCCTGGTTCCGACGATCCGCGACAATCATGTCGTCGGCGCTTTGAGCTCAAGCTCGCCGTTGGCGCGGCCGACAAGCTGCCAGCGAATAGCCTCAGACTGCAGGGTCAGTTCGAACGGGGTCAGCTCGCCGAGCGGCTGACAGATAATCTGGGGTTGATCAGGGACATCTTCCAGCTCGACCCGGTAACCGTCCATCGACAATGACACGTCCAGCACTTCGCCGAAGGACCGGGGACGGTTCGATCCATCCGGGGCCAGCGGCAACCAGCCATCGCTGCGCTGTTGCCAGAAATCGTAGCCGTCAATTGCAACCCGAATACCGCGCGGCCGCGACTGAAACATCGCCTGCTCGCACTGATGACTGATCAGTGCGCTCAGTCGCTCCAGTTGGCGGACCGGATCATCGGGGGACTGCCACTGGCCCAGACGCAGAACCACCAGCGCGGTCAGGGTTGCGGCGATGACGACCACTACCAGCACTTCAATCAGGGTAAAGCCGCGAGCATTCATTGGACGATCAGGAATCCCAGTTGCCGATCTCTCCATTGATGCCCTCTCCGCCCGGCATGCCGTTGGCGCCGAAGGACCAGACATCGATCTCGCCCTTCAGGCCGGGATTGAGATACTGGTAAGGGCGTCCCCAGGGATCGTTGGGCAAGCGATCGATATAGCCACCGGGCTTCCAGTTGGGGGCCTCGGGCTGGCCTGACGGCTGGCTGACCAGCGCTTCGAGACCCTGCTGGGTTGACGGATACTGATAATTGTCGAGCTTGTACATGTTCAGTGCGGTCACCAGTGACTGCACGTCCTGACGCGCCTTGGTCACCCGCGCCCGATCCGGTTCGTCCATCACCCGCGGCACAATGACCGCTGCCAGGATACCGATAATGACGACCACGACCAGAATCTCGATCAGGGAAAAACCTGCCGCAACGCGGCTGCGAAACACTGTCATTCTCTGCTACCTTCCTTGCTTGAACCGACGGACTTCAATATCGTCCATGATACGCCTTCGGGAAATATCTTGAACCATGTCTTCCAGGAACCATGAACAAGAACCATGAGCACTAACCAGTCCTGGCGCGAGCGCGATCTGGCTGCACTGTGGCATCCTTGCTCGCAGATGAAAGACCACGAATGGCTGCCACTCGTTCCCATTCGGCGCGGCCAGGGCGTGTGGCTGGAAGATTATGACGGCAATCGCTATATCGACGCGATCAGCTCCTGGTGGGTCAACCTGTTCGGCCACGCCAACCCGACCATTGCCGGACGAATTGCAGCCCAGGCCGGTGAGCTGGAACACGTGATCCTGGCCGGATTCACCCACGCGCCGGCGGTCGAACTGGCCGAGCGCCTGGTTCAACTGGCACCGCCCGGCCTCGAACGGGTTTTCTACGCCGATTCCGGGTCCGCGGCAGTCGAGATCGCGCTGAAAATGTCGTTTCACTATTGGTTGAATCACGACCGCCCGGGCAAGAACCGCTTTGTCTGCCTGTCCGGAAGCTACCACGGCGAAACCCTCGGCGCGCTGGCGGTCGGTGATGTCGGACTTTACCGCGACACCTACGAACCGCTGCTGCTCAAACCCCTGGTCGTTCCCTCTCCAGACTGTTTCGAACGCGAACCCGGCACGACCTGGGCCGAGCACAGTGGGCTGCGCTTTGCCAAGATGGAACGGGTGCTGGCCGAGCGCCACGACGAGATTGCCGCGGTGATTGTCGAACCGCTGGTCCAGTGCGCCGGCGGCATGCGCATGTATCATCCCGACTACCTGAGCCGCCTGCGGGCGGCCTGCGATCGCTACGGCGTGCATCTGATTGCCGATGAGATCGCGGTCGGCTTCGGCCGCACCGGCAGTCTGTTTGCCTGCGAGCAGGCCGGCATCAGCCCGGACTTCATGTGCCTGTCGAAAGGCCTGACCGGCGGATTTCTGCCGTTGTCCGCAGTACTGACTCGCGAATCGGTTTACCAGACCTTCTATCACGACTATGACCAGATGAAAGCCTTCATGCACTCGCACAGCTATACCGGCAACGCGCTGTGCTGCACGGCGGCGCTGGCCACGCTGGATCTGTTCGAACAGACCGACGTGCTGAAGGAAAACCGCGAGCGTTCTGCGCGCATGCGCGCCGGCGTGGCCGAACTGGAAGACCACCCCAACGTCATCGATATTCGCCAGCACGGGATGATCCTGGCGATGGAAATGGGACGATCCGACGGTACGCTCTTCCCGTGGCAGGAACGCCGCGGCATCCGGGTGTATCAACATGGCCTGAAGAACCGGGCTTTGTTGCGCCCGCTGGGCAACGTGGTTTATTTCATGCCGCCATACGTCATCAACAACGATGAAATCGACCACCTGGCCCGGGTTGCGATCGAAGGCATCCACCAGGCAACAAAAGACTGATGCGCCGGATCCGTCTCTATACCGACCAGCCGCTCGAACCGAACAGGACCATCATCCTGGCCGGGCCACCCGCTCATCACCTGCTAAGGGTACTGCGCAGCAAGGCCGGACAGACCGTCACCCTGTTCAACGGTGACGGTGCCGAGCACGACGGCAAACTCGTCGAGATTACCGGACGAGATGAGTGCGATATCGAGCTCACAGCCTCCCGGCACCCGGCGACTGAATCACCGCTCTCGATCACCCTCGCCCAGGCCATCGGACGTGGCGATCGCATGGACTGGTGCCTGCAAAAAGCCGTCGAACTGGGCGTCAGCATGATCTTGCCGATCAGCACCGAGCGGACTGAAGTAAAACTGAATGGGGATCGTGCCGAAAAGCGGCGCGACCACTGGCAGCAAGTGGTCGTTTCGGCGTGCGAACAAAGTGGCCGGGTCTGCATTCCCCCGGTCGCCCTGCCGCAGCCGCTCAATCATATTCACTGCGAACCGGGCAATGGCTTTTATCTGGATCCGCTGGCCAATTCCTCACCGGAATCGCTGGCCATTCAGCCTGGCCAGCCCGTGATGATCGTGATCGGCCCGGAAGGCGGCTTCAGCGAGATTGAGCTGACCGGCCTGAAGCGGCGGGGCTTTGAGGGCCTGCGTCTGGGCCCACGGGTCCTTCGAACCGAGACCGCCGGCCCGGCCGCGATCGCGATGCTCCAGTCCCGGTTCGGCGACTGGTAACAGGAGTTCTTTCGATGTCCGACAACACCCTTGACTGGTTCACCGTCCGCCTGGTGCTTGAACCCGACCAGGTCGAACAGGCCGAAGACGCGCTATTTGAGGCGGGTGCCGACGCTGTCACGCTGCTCGATGCCGAGGATCATCCGGTCCATGAGCCCGGTCCCGGCGAGCGTCTGCTCTGGCCACATGTGCTGGTCGAAGCGCTGTTCGCCGAACAGCCCGACCCCGCGATCCTGGCCGCCGAACTGAGCCTGGCAGGCCTGCTCAGCGATCCGGCCGCCCTGCAGTTCGGCACCCTGGCCGACCAGGACTGGGAGCGGGCCTGGATGGATCAGTACCAACCGCTGCGTTTTGGAGAATCGTTGTGGATCTGCCCCAGCCATGTCGAACCGGATCCGGACTGGCCGCAGGTCATCCGGCTCGACCCCGGCCTGGCTTTCGGCAGCGGCACCCATCCGACCACGGCGTTGTGCCTGGAATGGCTGGATGCCAATGACGTTTCCGGAAAACAGGTACTGGATTACGGCTGCGGCTCAGGCATCCTGGCCATGGCCGCCGCGCTGATGGGCGCCGAAAACGTGGTCGGCGTCGATCACGATCCGCAGGCCCTGCAGGCCACCATTGAAAACGCCCAGCGCAACGACCTGGCCGACCGGATTACCGTTCTGTCTCCGGAAGACTTCGACCCTGAGCCGGTCGACTGTGTGCTGGCCAATATCCTGGCCGGCCCACTGATCGAACTGGCCGAACGCCTGAGCGACTGTGTGGCCCCAGGTGGATGGCTGGTACTCTCCGGCATCCTCGACGAGCAGGCCGATGCCGTCACTGAAGCCTATGCCAGCCGACTGGAAACCATAGACCGAACCACTCGAGAAGGCTGGGTGAGATTGGTTTTTTCCCGGGCATGAAAGATTAAAAACCCCTTTTAACCACCGAAGACACCGAATTCACCGAAATAAAGACGTTTTAAGGCTTTGAGGTTTTGACGTTTCGGTGTATTCGGTGTTTTCGGTGGTTCCAAAGGCCTTTAATCTTCTGGCGGTGGGCCGTAGCGGGCGGGGTCCTGGGTCCAGAGGCCTTCGATCAGGGTGCGGTAGAGGCCGACTTCACGCTGGTCTCCCAGGGCATCGAGGTGGCGGAGGGCAGTCTTGGGATGCATTTCGCCGTAGATCACCTGGATGCACTGCAGGAACAGCTGGCCGTACAGCGGCGTGTAGGCAATGGTCGAGCGGCATTCGGCCAGGCGGCGGCGTTCGGTTTCGCGACGCTCGGCGTTGAGATCGCGGCCCACGACCATCTGCAGCCAGGGTGAGTCGCGAAACAGTACCAATACGTCCAGGCCAGCCCGTTCGGCATAGAGCTGGAACTCTTCGGCCACGCAGAACTGATTGCGCGCCACGTCCTTGCGCTCGGAATGATCGGAGCGGTTCCAGAAATTGACCTCGTACATCCAGCGCTCCCAGCCAACCGGGTCGGCCAGGTTCCAGGTTTCGAGATAGGCCAGGCCACCGGGCTTGAGTACCCGCGCCAGCTCGCGCAGGTACAGGAACAGATCTTCCTTGTCCATGTGACACAGCACCGCAACCGAATAGGCCTTGTCCAGGCTGTCGGTGTCGATCATCGACAGGCTGGTGCGGTCGAGCACTTCGAGGCGAACGTTGTCGTGGCCGTTCAGACGACGGGCGGCCGACTTGATCATGTTGGGCGAGATGTCCACGCCGGTCCAGTGAGCGCACCGCTGAACCAGCTCACGCCCGATCCGCGCCGCGCCGCAGCCCAGTTCAAGAATGCTGTCGTCGCGTTGAAGATCGACTGCCCTGGCCACCATGTCGGCGGTGTGGGCGCCGGTGACCCGGGCGACTTCTTCGCTGCCGCTGTTGTCGACCGCTTCCAGCGCGGCCAGGTCGTCGGCGGAACGCTTGTCCCAGACAGCGCGATAGTTTTTGCTCATCGTGATTGCTCTTGGTCAGATCGGTTAAAAAGCCGTCTGCGCGCCCATGATGGAACACGCTGGCCACTCAGGCCGGGAAGTATAAGGGTTCGCGTCAAACAATCCGACTGCGGCGACCTATAATGCTCCCCACCTTCGAATATTCAAGCGCCTGATCGTGTCCGTAACCATTACCCGCTTCGACGCCCAGCCCACGCCTGTCTGCGAGTTTCATCTGGCTGACGACATTCTTTTTGATCTCGATGCCGAATTGATCATTGACTCGCCGGAGGGCAAGCGCCAGCAGTATTTCCTGCGCCAGACCGGTCTCGATATTTCCTGGCTGCCGGGCGGCAACTACCGACTGGAGTGCGCCCAGTCTCCGGACTGGCCGAAAGGTTCGCAAATCTCCGTGATCCTGCGCGATCAGGCCAATGCCGGCGGCCGCGAATGTGCCCGGGCAGAAACCATGCTGGAAACGTCTCCCGACTGGTCCAGCGGCTGGCGGCTGTCGTCCGGACCCGACACGCCATCGATCAGCGACCTGAGCTGGGCACGCCAGGACAACAACTGGTTTTTCCGCCACTTCGACCATGCCGCTCGAACCATCATCCACATGTTCTTTCAGCGCGACGAGCGTCTCAGCGGCCGGGTACTGGATATGGGCTGTGGCGACGGCATCACCGACCTGGGCATCGCTCTTCGCCACAAGCCGACCGAGCTGATCGGCATCGATCCGTTCCGCGGCTACGAGCGACTCGAGGAAGTCTGCCGCGAACATCATCTGCCCGAGGCCCTGATTCATCCGCCGGGCCTGTCGTTCCGGCCCGAAGACGGCAACCAGCTGTCGTTCCCCGACAATTATTTCGACGTGGTCCTGTCGTGGGGTTCGCTGGAGCATATCGCCGGCGGCTATGATCGGGCGATGGCCGAAATTCGCCGGGTACTGAGGCCAGGCGGACTGTTCTTTGCCCACCCCGGCCTGTTCTACGGCAGCGTAGGCAATCACCTGGGAGAATTTTTCGATGACCCCTGGATTCACCTGAAACTCGACCGGGAAACTCTCAAGCAAAAGGTCCTGGCCGGAACACCGCGTTACATGGACCGGGCCGGCGAAGAATCCTCGCCTGCCGATTACTGGCGCTGGTACACCGAGCTCAACCCGATCACCGTCGATGGCTTCGAGCGGGAGCTGCGTGAGCTCGATTTCGAACCGGTGCGCTTTGCGCTGAGAACCGATCCGGTGGTCGATTACAGCCCCGAACTGCAGCGCTATTCAATGACTACGCTGGGACTGGCCGAGTTGTACGTGGTTTGCGAAAGCAAAAAATGAAGCGGTCAACTAACAGCGCCTGCTGATCAGCGGCGCCGGCGGCGGCGCCTGACCATCGCGGAGGTCGGCGCGCCAGATGGATCGGGCCGTTCTGATGGTCGAGATTTGGGTTCGGATTTCTTGTCGCGCTCCGATGATCGGGGCTCTGGTTTTGAATCCTCGACATCGGGTTCGCTGGCCAGCACATGGCGGGCGAACTCATCATCGTTGAAGCCATCGTCCTGGTCATTATTGCCTGAAGTTCTGGAATTGCCTGGCAACTCCGGCTCGGGTAACGGTTGCTCGGACTTTTCAGGCGCAGCTGGCGTTTCCACTGCCGCTTCTTCAGGTTCGTCAGGGGGCGCCGGTGCATGCATCAGGGACTGGCCGTCGACCCGAACGTCAGAAACCTCGCTGACCCCGCGTGCCCGGCTAAAGGCTTCCAGCAACTCGCCGAGATCCGCCAGCTCACCTTCGGTCGTCAGTGTCAGCTGGGGTTGCCCATCGCGATCTGCCAGTTTCTGCGATCGGAATTCCAGAGCAAGGGGGCGCAATGCCGCGACAGCACCGGCAAGGACGCCGGAGCGACGACGCAGATTCAATTCGATGACAACCTTTGCCATGGCAGACTCCCTCTTGATTCCAGTGGCCGATTGCGCACGGCAACAACCACCCTGACTGGCAATTGTAGCAACATTGGCTGTCTCGCCTGAAGCTACAATATCGCCATGGAACTGTTCAAAGTCTTCAACGTCGAGGCGGCACACTTCTTGCCGCATGTGCCTGACGGGCATAAATGCAAACGGGTTCACGGTCACTCGTTCCGAATTGAGATCCACGTCACAGGACCGCTGAGTGAGCCGGCCGGCTGGGTGATGGATTTTGCCGAGCTCAAGCAGATTTTCGAGCCGATTTATCAACAACTGGACCATCATTTTCTCAACGAGATCGAAGGTCTGGAAAATCCGACCAGCGAAAATCTCGCCCGCTGGATCTGGACTCGACTCAAGCCGTCACTCCCCACCCTGTCCAAAATCGTCGTCCAGGAAACCTGCACCGCCGGCTGCATCTACCGCGGAGAGTAGTGGACCTCTGAGCAGGTCTGTCACGAAAGTTTCAGGGCACTGACACTGGATTGTCGCCTTGACGGGTCAGGATTCGAGGCATGGAATCCAGCAAAGCAACTGTTTCGATTGCCACCGCGGGCCGGGTCATTGAACGGCTGGACCTGTTTGAGCGCAATGCCTGCCGGCGGATCAACCGGTTTGCTCATCGCCCCCGGGTCCGGGCGCTGTTCGCCGCGGTCAGCCGACTTGGTGACGGCGTTTTCTGGTATTCCCTGATGCTTGCCTTGCCACTGGGCTTTGGTCGCCAGGGTGCAGCCGTGAGTGCCCAGATGGTGGCCGCCGGTGTGGTTGCGCTGTTCACTTACAAGTGGCTCAAATCGCACCTGGTGCGGGAACGGCCGTTTGCCAGCGACCAGCTTATCGTTTGCACCACCGCACCTCTGGACCGCTACAGTTTCCCGTCCGGTCATACCCTGCACGCGGTCCTGTTCACAACGCTGACGCTGACCGCTTTTCCGGTGCTGTGGCCGGTTTTGCTCCCCTTTGCCCTGCTGGTTGCCCTGTCCCGCGTAGTTCTCGGTTTGCACTACCCGACCGACGTCCTGGTCGGCGCAGCGATCGGTTTCGGCCTCGCCCGACTGGCCCAGATTGCCATTCCGATCATTCAATTTGCTCCCGCGGCCTGATATCACTACAATTACTCGGTTTTACGATCGTTGAACGAGAATTTCACCGATCACTCAAACTTGAATGCGCCGCAATGCCGTGGCCAGTTTTCCGGGAGATACAATGAACCAGCTGATGATTCCTCCGATTCTCGGAGTTGTAGGCCTGATCGTGGCCTTTATTCTGTACCGCGTCGTCATGACTTATCCGGCGATGCCCGGCAAGCCCACCCAGATCGCCAAACTGATCCAGGACGGGGCCCTGGCGTTCATGCGCCGCGAAATCATTCTGATCGGATTGTCCGTCGCGGTGATTTTCATTGCCCTGGCAGTCTCCGACCTGGGTATCCAGACCGCAATTGCGTTTCTGGTCGGAGCGGTCTGCTCTGCCCTGGCAGGTTTCCTGGGTATGATTGCGGCCACACGCGCCAACGTTCGCACCACCTCGGCTGCCCATGAATTCGGGCAGGCCAAGGCGCTGACAGTGGCCTTCTACGGCGGCTCGGTCATGGGCATGGTGCTGGCCTCGCTGGGCCTGCTCGGCCTGGGCAGCCTGTATTACCTGTTCGGCACCGATCCTGAAACCGCGCACCGCATTCACGGTTTCGGCATGGGCGCCGGTGTTGTGGCCCTGTTCTACCGCGTCGGCGGCGGCATCTTCACCAAGGCGGCCGATGTCGGCGCTGACCTGGTCGGCAAGATCGAAGCCGGTATTCCCGAAGACGACCCGCGCAACCCGGGCGTGATTGCCGACAATGTCGGCGACAACGTCGGTGATGTGGCCGGCATGGGTTCAGACATCTTCGAATCCTACTGTGGCGCGATGATTGCGACCGTCGCCCTGGCCACGGTCATGGTCCAGCAGTCGGTAGATGGCTTTGTCGTCGGCCTGGGTGAAGGCTCGGCCCTGATGAGTCTGCCGCTGCTTTTGTCCTCGCTTGGCCTGGTGTGCTCCATTTTGGCCATCGGCGTCGTCAAGGCTGCCTCAGGCAGGAGTCCGGAAGTCGCGCTGCGGGCCGGCACCATGTCGGCGGCCGTCGGCTTCATCATCCTGGCCTACTTCCTGATCAGCTACCTGGGCGTCGACAACGGGGTGTGGATTGCCGCCCTGGTCGGTGCCGTGGGTGGTGTGATCATCGGGCTTTCGACCGAGTACTACACCGCCGGCAAGCCGATTCGTGACATTGCCAAGTCCGGTGAGACAGGTGCTGCCACGGTCATCATCGCCGGCCTGGCGACCGGCATGCAGTCGGTGGTCATCCCGATCATTACCATCTGCCTGATGATCTTCATCGCCAATGCCAATGCCGAGCTTTACGGCGTCGGCATCGCAGCCGTCGCCATGTTGTCGACAGTCGGCATGACCATGGCCATCGATGCCTACGGACCGATCGCCGACAACGCCGGCGGTATCGCTGAAATGGCCGGTCTGGGCGAAAAAACACGCAAGATCACCGATTCGCTCGACGAATTGGGCAATACAACCGCCGCCATCGGCAAGGGCTTTGCCATCGGTGCCGCGGCGCTGGCCGCTCTGACGATCATTTCGGCCTATATCGCTGAAGTCGGACACCGGATCGACGGCTTCGCGCTGCAAATTTCCGACCCGAACGTGTTGATCGGTATGTTCATCGGTGGCGTGTTCCCGTTCCTGGTCGCCTCGATCACGATGACTGCAGTCGGCAACGCAGCCTTTGAAATGATCCAGGAAATTCGCCGCCAGTTCCGCGATATTCCGGGCCTGCTCGAAGGCACGGCCGAGCCGGATGCCGCTCGCTGTGTCGACATCGCCACGACCTCGGCCATCAAGCGCATGCTGCTGCCAGCCGCCCTGGCCGTGCTCGGCCCGGTTGTCGTCGGCTTCGGCATGGGTGCTGAAGCGCTGGGCGGCATGCTCGGTGGTGCCCTGCTTGCGGCCGTTCTGCTGGCCCTGACCATGGCCAACGCCGGCGGTGCCTGGGACAACGCCAAGAAGCACGTGGAAAAAGGCAACTTCGGCGGCAAGGGTTCCGAAACCCACAAGGCCAACGTGGTAGGCGACACCGTCGGAGATCCGTTGAAGGACACCTCCGGTCCGTCGATGAATATCCTGATCAATGTGATGGCCATCGTCAGTCTGGTGATTGCACCGCTGCTTGGTCAGTAGTCTTTTTTCTACTTAGTAAATGTGGAAAGCAAAACGCGGCCCTGGTGGCCGCGTTTTGCTATATGACGGAAGTTTTTGCTGTGCCTGGCGGCGGTTGATTTAACTTCAAAGCCAAAGGCGCAAAATCCCGCGACAGCGGAAAACCTTCAAGCCTCTTGCGAGGCGCCGCTGCCGGCATGAGCAGCCGCCTCCGAATCAGGCGCAGCCTGATCAACCAGAACGGCAATCGCCCCATCTCCGGTGATATTGCACGCCGTTCCAAAACTGTCCTGTGCCATGTAAAGGGCGATCATTAGCGCCACGGCCGTTTCTCCGAAGCCCAGCATGGAACCGAGTAGGCCGACGGCTGACATGACGGCGCCACCCGGCACACCCGGCGCGGCCAGCATGACCAGACCGAGCATCAGGATGAACGGCATCATGGTCATCAGCCCGGGCACGGCCAGTGAATCGTGCAGGACCATCACGGCGACGGCGCAGGAGACGATGGTGATGGTCGAGCCGGCCAGGTGAACCGTTGCACACAGGGGAACGACGAAGCTGGCGATTTCCTCGCGCACGCCATTGCTGCGAACGGACTTCAGGGTCACCGGAATCGTAGCCGCACTGGACATGGTTCCCAGTGCGGTGAAATAGGCCGGCATCATGTTACGCACCAGGCTCAGCGGTGAGGCACCCGCGCGCAGGCCGGCCAGGGTATAGAGCACCGCGATCCAGAGCCAGTGCAGCGATACGGCCAGCACCAGAATGACACCGAAGGTCTTGAGAGTCTCGAACACGGTGCCAGCGGCCGCCAGCTCGGCAAACACGCCGGCGATATAGAACGGCAACAGCGGGATGATCAGTTTGACCAGCAGGATCTCGATGACATCACGCCCTTCCTCGAAGAACTGCTTCAGCGTAGTCGCACCGGTTGACGCAATACCCAGGCCAAAAATGAAAGCCGCAGCCAGTGCACTCATGATACCCAGCAAGGGCGGGATGGCCATTTCGATGAACGGTGTCAGGGCCTGACCTTCATCCGGGGGCGGACTGCCGCCCGCGGTGGCCAGCAAGGGGACAATCATCGCGGCAACCAGGAACGCCAGCGTGCCAGCCAGAATGGTCGACAGATAGGCGGCTCCCAGGGTCCGGCCCAGCAAGTGGCCCGAGGCCTTGGGCAGGCCGGCGATTCCTGCGGTGATGTAGAACAGGATCAGCAACGGAATGATAAAGAACAACAACTGCCCGAACAGGCCCTTGAAGGTCAGCAACAGGCGGATGATCCAATCCGGAGCGAACAGGCCGATCAGGATGCCGAGGCCGATGCCGGCGATGAGTTTGAGTATGAGTTTCATAGTAAAGAGACCAGAAGGTTAGAGGGTAAGAGGGAAAAAGGAAAAGGGAAAAGGGAAAAAGATCAAAAAACATTACTGGATCCAGTCGGGGAGCTGGTGCCAGGTGGTCTTGAGCTTGCGCTGGTGGTCCTGGTAGTCGGGCATGATCTGCGCGACCCGGTCCCAGAAGGCGCTGGAGTGATTGAGATGTTCGGTGTGGACCAGCTCGTGGATCAGGACGTAGCGGCAGGCTTCAGGGGTAGCAAACAAAAGACGAGCATTCAGCGACAGGTTGCCATTGGCCGAACAGCTGCCCCAGCGGGCGCGCTGGTTGCGGAAATGGATGCGACCATGTCTGAATCCATGTTCAGCGGCCAGCTCGCGAACCACCCCGGGCAGATGACTGCGCGCCGTTTCCAGCAGCCAGGTGCGCAGCCGGGCCGCGATGCGCTCATCCAGCGTCTGTGCCGGCAAGTCCGGTAGTTTGAAAGTCAGTTCATCAGGCCCGGCATGAAATCCGAGGCTGGAGCGACTGGCTGGCTGGTAGGTCACGCGTCGCTGCTCGCCCAATGCGGACAGTTCGATCCGGGTCGGACGAGGTCCGCGACACGCTTCATCGAGCGCTGAACGCGCCTGCTCCATCCGCGCCTGAACCGCGTCGATCCACGGCTTGCGCTCGGCCACCAGGCTGGCGACCCGACGGGTATCGAAGCGCTTTGGCACCGTCACCACCAGCCCGTGGCGCGGATCGACGCGCAGGCGCACATGGCGAGCGCGCGGGTGAACGCGAATTGTGTAGGCAACCGGTTTCAGAACAGCTCCTCCCGACAGCGTGGTCCGATCAGACTCTGCGATAATAGCAGCATGAGCCTGCCCGGTACCTGACACCCTTAAACCCCAGCTGCTATTCATGATCAAACTTGTCGACCTGACCCTGCGCCATGGACCGGAACCGTTGCTCGAGCATACCTCGGCAACCATTTTTCCCGGTCACAAGGTTGGACTGATCGGTGCCAACGGAACCGGCAAGACCAGTCTGTTCAGCCTGTTGCTCGGTCGCCTGCCGGCCGATACCGGCGATGTCCAGATTCCGCGTGACTGGACCATCTCCTGGATGGCCCAGGAAATCGATGAGCTGGACCGCCTGGCGATCGAGTACGTGATTGATGGTGATCAGCGCCTGCGTAAAGCCGAAGCCGAAGTCGAGCGTGCGGACCAATCCGGCAACGGCCAGGCGATTGCCACGGCTCACGCAACGCTTGACGAGGCTGGTGGCTACACCGCCCGCGCACGCGCTGGCAGCCTGCTCAATGGACTGGGTTTCAAACCGGACGAGCACGAAAAGCCGCTGGGCGATTTCTCGGGCGGCTGGCGCATTCGTCTGAGCCTGGCAAGAGCCCTGATGTGCCCGTCGGACCTGCTGCTGCTGGATGAACCGACCAACCACCTCGACATGGAAACGGTGGTCTGGCTCGAGGACTGGCTCAAGCGCTATGACGGCACGCTGATCCTGATTTCCCACGATCGGGATTTTCTCGACCAGGTGGTTGACTCGGTGATTCATATCGAGCACCGCAGCCTGACCAGCTACACCGGCGGCTACAGTGATTTCGAGGCCGCTCGCGCCCAGCACCTGGCCAATCAGCAGGCCCAGTTCGAAAAGCAGCAGCGCCAGGTGGCCCACATGCAGAAGTTCATCGACCGCTTCCGGGCCCAGGCGACCAAGGCACGCGCGGCCCAGAGTCGCATCAAGGCGCTCGAGCGAATGGAGAAAGTGGCCCCTGCCCATGTGGATTCGCCATTCGATTTCGAATTTCCCGAGCCGCCGCGAGCCAACAATCCACTGTTGAGTCTTGACCGGGTCCAGCTGGGTTATGGCAAGACCGTGGTTCTGGATGGCGTTTCGGTCAGCCTGGCCCCGGGCGACCGAATCGGCCTGCTCGGACTCAACGGGGCCGGCAAGTCCACCCTGGTTCGGGCCCTGGCCGGCGACCTGGAACCCCTGGCAGGCACGATGGTTCGGAGCCGCGGGCTGAACATCGGCTACTTTGCCCAGCACCAGGTCGAACAGCTGGACCTGGAAGCCAGCCCCTTGCTGCACATGCAGCGCCTGGCGCCTGATACCAGCGAGCAGCGCCTGCGCAACTTCCTCGGCGGCTTCGATTTCCAGGGTGACCAGGCCACCGGCCCGGTCGCACCGCTGTCCGGCGGCGAAAAAGCCCGCCTGGTCCTGGCGATGCTGGTCTGGCGCGCGCCCAACCTGTTGTTGCTTGACGAGCCGACCAATCACCTGGACCTCGACATGCGCCACGCACTGACCGTGGCCTTGCAGGGTTTTGAGGGAGCGGTCATCACGGTGTCGCATGATCGCCACCTGCTCGAACATACGGTCGATACGTTCTGGTTGGTCGCGAATCGATCGGTCACACGATTCAATGGCGATCTAAACGACTACCGCCGCTGGCTCAGCGATCAGAGCCGGGTGACATCGAACGCCCCGTCGGCCGACAAGCAACATGGGGCCCATGCCAGGCGGGAACAGCGGCGCGACCAGGCCGCTCATCGGGCCCGAATCAAACCATTGCAGAACAAGGTCGAACGACTGACCCGACAAGTCGACGAAGCCACGCAGGATTTGGCCCGACTCGAGAAAACACTGGCCGAACCGGATCTGTACCAGGACGAAAACCAGGATCGACTTTCCAAGCTGCTAGCCGAGCAAACCCGGCTGCGCCAGTCCCAGCAGAACCTCGAATCCGAATGGATGGAAGCCGAGCAGGCGCTGGAACAGGCACGCGCCGATGCGGTGTGAGCTAGGGAACCTCTGAACAAGTCTACGCGGAGCGCGTTTCAGTCGGAGAAGTCGCAGATCGTGCGGTGCGACATGAGTGACAGTAGCCGTAGCTACGGCCGAATGGCGCAACGTGCGAGATGCGGCTTCTCCGGCGAAACCCTTTCGGGACGGGCCTTTGCGGGGCCTCCGCCTTGTTTGGGCTCGTTCATTTGGAATGACCAAACCACACTCGCCCAAGCCAAGCCGGAGCCTCCCGCAAAGACTCCGTCGCGCCCGCGTAGACTTGTTCAGAGGTTCCCTAGTCAGTAATTGTTGTCGCCAACGATACAATCCATTATGGTCACAGCTACGCGCCCTTTAATAAAAACAATGTGATTGATCGAACATGACTACGCTGCTTGCCATTGGTGACATGCATCTGGGGCGGCTGCCGGCCGCACTGCCTGATGAGCTGCAAAGCCGGCGACGCGAGCTCGGGCCTGAGACGGCGTGGGCCCGCAGCGTTACCGAAGCCATTGATCGCAAAGTCGACGCCGTTGTGCTGGCCGGCGACCTGGTCGAACGCAGCCGCGATTTCTTCGTGGCCTACGGCCAGCTCAAGTCCGGGCTGGAAAAACTGGCCGCGGCGGGCATCGAAGCGGTGGCCGTGGCTGGCAACCATGATGTCCATGTACTTCCGCGGCTTGCAGCCGAACTGGATCATTTGCATCTTCTGGGCGCAGGCGGGCAGTGGGAATCCCGTGACCTGGGTGATATCACGCTGATCGGATGGTCCTTTCCGACCGCCCAGGTACGCTCCAGTCCGCTGGACCAGTTTCCGGCCGGCCGTCCAGGCAAGCCACGGATCGGCTTGCTGCATTGCGACCGGGATCAGGCCGACAGTGCCTATGCCCCGGTCACCAGCCGCGATCTCGAGGCTGCCGCAACCTCGGCCTGGCTGCTCGGCCACATTCACCAGCCGGACGCCCTCGACACAGATCGACCGATGGGCTATCTGGGCTCGGTCAGCGCGCTTCGTGCCAACGAAATCGGGGCCCGCGGTCCATGGTTGATCGACATCGCGTCGCGCAAGGTCAAGGCGCGCCAGCTTGCCCTGGCACCGCTTCGCTTTGAAGCGATCGACATCGACTGCAGCAAGTTCGACAGCGCCGACCAGTTGGGCAACGCAATTCTCAAGGCAGCCCGTGACCGGATATCGTCCCTGGATGACAGCCCTTACCGTCCCGAGGCACTCGGGATGCGAGTCAGGTTGATCGGCCAGAGCCGGATCTCCCGCCAACTGGCCGCAGCGTCCGACAGCCTGTTGGCTGATGCCCGACCCTGGCAGGAGCAGTCGATTCAATGCTTCATTCACAAGCTCACGGTACTGACCGAACCGGAGCTGCCGCTGAATCAACTGGCGCGACAATCCGATCCCTGCGGCTTGCTGGCCCGGCGAATCCTGGCGTTGCGCGATCCCGAAAGTGAGTCGTACCAGCCGCTGATCGAGTTGGGTCGATCGCGCTTGCAGCCGATCGTCGAGGCCCGCGAATTTCGTGATCTCGAAGCCAAACTCGACGACCATCAGATTGCCCAGCACCTGGAGCGGGCGGCCCTGCTGACCCTTTCGACGCTGATGAGTCAGCGTGAGCAGGGCCAATGAAACTCAAGTCGCTGACAATCCGCGTACTTCCGGGACTGGATCAGGGTTTCGAGATCGGATTCGAACCGGACGCGGTCAACGTTGTCACGGGTCCCAACGCCTCGGGTAAGTCGAGCCTGATCCGTGCCTTGCGAGCTCTGCTCTATCCCGACCAGCTGGATGATTTCTGTGACCTGCGCGCCGAATGGCAGCGCGATCGGCAGACCCTGGTCTGCGAACGGCGCGGCCATCATGCCAGCTGGTTCGCCGATGGTGAAGCGATCGATGCGCCACGCCTGCCCGACGGTGACAGTCTCGGCGCGTTCTTGATCAGCTCCGAAGACCTCAGCGCCCTTGGCTCCACCGACGAGCATATATCGACAAGATTGCGCACCATGCTGGCTGGCGGCTATGACCTGGACGCGGTGCTTGAAAACACACCGCTGGCCTCCCGGCCGCGACCACAAAAGCTGGGGCGAGAACTGGCCCGCCAGGCCAGCGAGGTTGCCGCCAAGGAAGCCGAGTACGCCGAACTTCACGCCGAACTGACCACGCTTGAAAAGCTGAACCGACAGCTTGCCGCCACCGCTGACGCGGCCGGTCGGCTCAGAGCCAGCGAAGATGCGCTGGCGCTGGCCGATGCGATTGCCGGACGCAGCGCGGTCGAGCAGACCCTGATCGAAGAGTATCCGGGCGGCATGGATCGCCTGCGCGGCGACGAGCTCGAGCGCCTGGACATGGCCGAGGAAAAACTGGCCGAGCGTGAAAAGGAACTGGCGATCGAGAACGGTGCGCTGCGCCAGGCCCGGCAACGCCTGGAGAAAAGCGGCAGCGTGGACCCGCAGGCACTCGAGGCGCTGCAGTCGGAGCTGGGCGAACATCGTGATCGACTTGTTGATATTGAGCATCGTATCGAACAGCAGACCGACACCATTGAACAACTGGAATCCGCGCTGGCCATTGCCGCGCGACGCCTGGGCCAGGAGCATGCCCCGCAACGGGCCGAAGGCCTCGATCAGCCGGCCCTGGAAGAGCTGGAAAAACGCGTCGATCGGGTGCAGGCACTGCGTGAGCAGATCCGCAATCTCACCGGGGAACTGGCCCGAACCCATGTTTCCAGTAACCTGACCGGACGGTCTCAGAGCGACCTGCGAGAGGCTCGCCAGGCCCTGATCCGCTGGCTCGATGGGGCCCGCCTGTCGCCGCTGGAAGGCATCCTGTGGGGAGGCCTGGCGGCGGCTGCAGCGCTGGCCGCCTGGCGCCTGCTGGGCGCTCAGGAAATCGAACCGTATCCAGAACTCGTCATGCTGATTCTGATTGCCGCAGGCGTTCCGCTGGTCCTGCTGGGCAGCTTTATCAGTCGCTGGCGTGATCTGGGCCAGGCACGCACATCATTTCTGGCAACCGACATCGAGCCTCCCCTGGGCTGGACGGAGGGTGAAGTCGAAGCACGCATCGAGCGGCTGGATCTTGAGCTGGAATCGGCAACCCGGCATGAAATCAGCCAGGCGCGCGCCGCCGATGTCCGCGAGCAGCTCAATACCCAGCGCGCCAACCTGGACCAGGCACGCGAGAAGCTGCGCAGTTTCGCTGCCGACATCGGCGTATCAGCCGAAACCCGACTGGAAACCGGATTCCAGCTCTGGTGCCGCCATCTGCATGACTGGCAAGGCCAGCAACTGGCGGTCAGCCGCGCCCGTCAGCAACTCGATCAATTCCAATCACGGTACCGGGAGTATCAACAGCAGACCGCCGAACTGCTGGCACGACACGGCATGGCCGGCGACCAACCCGGCGGCAGCCGTGAGCTGTCCGGACTGATCCATTTGCTCAGCCCGCGCATGCGGCGCAATGCCGAGCTGCACAATGACGTTCGCTCGCACGAGCATCGGATCAGCGAGTTGCAGGCCGACATTTCCCAGCTTGAGCGAAGTCGGGACCAGGTCTACGAGCACGCCGGACTCAAGGCCGGCGATCGCGACAACCTGATTCGCCGGGCCGATCAGTTCGAAACCTGGCGCAAGCTGGAGCAGGAGCGACGCGACTTTGCACTGGAGATCGGTCGTCTGGAAGAACGGCTGGCCGCCGAGCCGGAGCTGATCAGGAAGGCCCGCGAACAATCCCGGGAAAGCCTGGAAAAAATTCATACCGAGCTGGCCGACCGGGTGGCCCAGCGCGACCAGCTCAATCGACGGATTGCCGAGATCCACACCCGCCACGAAGACTTGCTCAAGCGACGCGAACTCGAAACCTTGAGCGCCGAAATGGAGGCATCACGCCAGGAACTGGATGACGAACTGCAGCGGCACCTGCTGGCGGCATCCGCGCAGGCGCTGATCGACGACGTACGAACTTCCCACCAGGCCGACAATGAACCGGCTGCACTGACCAAAGCCGGGCAATGGTTTGATCGTTTCACCCGGCATCGTTACCGCCTGAAATTCGAGCAGGGCCAGTTCCGGGCACTGGACACCCGCGACAACAAGCCCCGCGGCGTTGCCGAGCTGTCAACCGGCACCCGCGTCCAGCTGTTGCTGGCCGTTCGTCTGGCGTGGATCGAGCGCGCCGAATCCCGGAGCGAAACCCTGCCGGTATTCATGGATGAAGTGTTGACCACGACCGACCCGGATCGCTACCGGGCCATTGTCGAGTCGGTCCAGGAAATCGCCGTCGGAGGCCGCCAGCTGTTCTACCTCACCGCCCAGACCGATGACGCGGCCGCCTGGACAGCCTGGGCCGGCGATGGGCCCGCGCCACATCTGATCGATATGACCGAGGTGCGCAAGGGCCAGATCCAGGCCCTGGAATACACCATGCCCGAGGGCACCCGGGCGACACCCGAAATTCCGGATCCGGCAGGGATGGAGGCCCTGGAATGGGCCGAGGCCGCGGGCGTCGACGCCATTTCGCCCTGGCGTGATGCCGGAGCGATTCATGTCTTTCATATTCAGCAGGACCAGCCGACGCAGGTCGCAGAACTGATGCGTTATGATCTTGCGCGACTGGGAGAGCTCGAAGCCTTTCTGCAGTCGGCCAGGGCCAGCCAACTGGTCAGCGCTGATCAGCGCGAACTGCTGGAAAACCGCATCGTGGCGGCCCGCCTGATACTGGATGACTGGTGTCGCCGGCATGACCGCCCGGTCGACGATGCCGCGCTGAACGCCAGCGGTGCGGTCAGTGACAACTTCATGCCCCGGGTCAGCGAGCTCAACCGGAAACTCGGTGGTGATCCGCACAAATTATTGAATGGACTGCGCGACGGCAAGGTGGCCCGCTTCAGAAGCGACAATATCGATCAACTGGAGCAGTGGCTGAGCGAGCAGGGATACCTGAACCGGGAACATGAGCAGGAACGCCTCACCGCCGCCCGGATCAGCCTCAAATCCGGCCTGCCCCCGGAAGACATCAATTCGCTCAGGGCCTGGATTATCGGTGCAATACGTGACCCTTTGCAGACAAGATAGATCTGCGCCTCTCTACAGGTTGCGCCCGTAGAACAATTCCTGCATTTCCTTGCGCAAGCGCTTCTCAATTCGCGCACGCTCGCGCTGTTCGATGTCGCCGGATTTGACACCGAAAAGATAATTATCGAGGTTGAATTCCTTGAGCAGCATCTTGGTGTGGAACAGGTTTTCCTGGTAAACGTTGACATCGATCATCTCGTAGGCATTCTTCGTATCACGACTGAAAAAATCCTGGATCGACGTAATCTTGTGGTCAATGAAATGTTTCCGGCCACGAACATCACGGGTAAACCCCCGCACCCGGTAGTCAACCGTCACGATATCCGACTCGAACGAATGGATCAGATAATTCAGTGCCTTGAGCGGTGAAATGATGCCGCAGGTCGCTACATCGATATCGGCCCGGAAGGTGCAAATCCCGTCATGCGGATGGCTTTCCGGATAGGTGTGGACGGTGATATGGCTCTTGTCGAGATGCCCCAGCACTGTCTCGGGGAGTGGACCGGGAGCAGCGCTGGAAGTGTCGTCATCATGAACTACCGGCTCTTCGGAAATCAGGATGGTGACGCTGGCACCCTGGGGATCATAGTCCTGGCGAGCGATATTCAGGATATTGGCACCGATGATATTGGAAACGTCGGTCAGGATCTGGGTCAGGCGTTCCGCGTTATATGCCTCGTCAATGTAGGCAATATAGTCCTTGCGCTGACCGTCGGTCCTCGCATAGCACATATCATAGATGTTGAAACTCAGAGCCTTGGTCAGATTATTGAAACCATGCAGCTTGATTCGACGAGAGTTCATGATCGGACCGGCCCTTTGTTGAAATCTACGGGTTGAGGATCAGGTGAACCGCTTATTATCGTTCATGATCCGGCACGTTTTCCAGATTCCGGACAAAAAAAACCGAACCCCTGCGTGGACACCGTTTGACGTAAAGTGTGACGCAGTGCAGAATTGTGCAATATTCGCCGTCGCTGGAACGCGCGGGAGTCATTAACCAACACACTTGAGAGTGACAGAGACCAGCATGCGAGAAGTTCAGTTCTACCCAGTTGACCGCGAAGCCATGGACCGGTTTCTTGATATCTGTCGCCGACAGCATTTTGCGGCCAAGACCACGGTGATGCGCCCTGGTGATGCCGGGCAATCGCTGATGTACGTGATCGAGGGATCGTTGACCGTCTCCACCGAAGGCGATGACGGGCGCGAACTGATCCTGAGCTACGTCAATCCGGGAGACTTTCTTGGTGAGATGGGGCTGTTCATGAAACCGCGTGAGCGCGAAGTGCTGGTGCGAACGCGCTCGAAATGCGAGCTGGCCGAAGTTTCCTATGCACGTCTGCGCGAGGCGCTGGACGGTGAGTTGGCCGATTTCGCGGTGGACATCCTGACCGCGATTGGCTCCAAACTGGCCCAGCGATTGCTGCAGGCCAGACGCAAAGTCTTCCACCTCGCGTTTCTGGATACGCAGGGACGCATCGCCAAAGCCCTGATCGACCTGTGCTCGGAACCCGATGCGGTTTCGCATCCCGAAGGCACCCAGATCAAGATTACCCGGCAGGAACTCAGTCGGATCGTCGGGTGTTCCCGCGAGATGGCCGGCCGGGTCATGAAGTCGCTGGAAGAGGACGGGATGCTCAGGGCGTCGGGTAAAACCGTCGTCGTTCTAGGCAAGCACAAGGGCGCTCAATCGAGCTGATTCCCGCTATTTCTTGCTGCCGGGAAAGCGGGCGACCTTTTTTTCATTCGTATCCGGGCTGTCGGACTCATCGTCCGATGGCTCATGACCCAGTTCCGCCGTTCGACCCATCGCGCCCGTTTCGTCACTCAAACCCGTGAGCGTAGGCATCTGTTCGGTACTTCCGCGGATGGAATGGCGCACGCCATGGCGTTCTTCAAGGCGCATGGCCATGTCGTTGAAGCGACGATAGAGATTGCCGAATTCATCACGCCGGTCGCTTTCCAGGCGAAAGTCGTACTGCCCCTTGCCCATCCGGCGCATGCCCCAGCCGATGCGCTCGATCAGCCGCCGCTGATGACGCACCATGACCGCCATGGCCACCATGATGACCAGCATGGCGATCAGGAAGACCACGACCATCATGCTCAGGGTGCCGCGTGCTGCAGCCGATAATTCCGATCCATCCAGCCCGAGGTAAACCTCGCCGACGCGGCGTGCCTGGAATCGGATGGGAACCTGGAACTCCAGATTGCCGGCATCGCTTTGCAGCACACGAATCGAAGTTTCTTCCCGACGAACAATCGCATTGTTCAACTCGGGCACGGACTCGCCCTGGAGAAAGAGGTTGGTGCTGGACTCGATCTCACCGGTGCGATTGGTTATATGCAGATAAAGTACTTGCGCGTTGCTGCCGAAATCGGAAACCAGATTGCCAAGTGCGGCGCTATCTTCGAGCAGAAGCGGCTCGGCAATCTCGCGAGCAACGACGCTCGCCAAGCCTTCACCAAAACCGAAGGTGGCACTGGCCATTGCCGCATTCTGACTGCGGTAGACATAGCTCAAGCCCATCACCAGCACAACAGCCACCAATGCACCGACAGCCATGGGCCAGCGCCACACCATGCTGCCGCGACGGGCAGAAGCCATGAAGCCCCGATTCAAGCCGGCGCGGATATCCTGAAGCTCTTCCAGCACCTCTTCAGCGCTGGCATAGCGGGCTGCAGGCTTCTTGGCCAGCAGGCGATGGGTCATCTCGATCAGCTCAACCGGCGTTTCCGGATTCAGGGGCTGCAGCGACGGCGGTGGCTCACGCATCACTTTCGCCATCTGTTCGCTGAGGTTGGCCTCATCAAACGGAAGCCGACCTGACAGCAGCCGGTAAAGAACGACGCCCAGCGCATACAGATCGCAGCGTGCATCCTGCGGATCACCGGCGATCTGTTCCGGGGCCATATAGGTCGGCGTTCCCACAACCAGCCCACCTTCGCTTGCCGCCTGCTCGGGTCGGCTCTTGATGCCGGCGATGCCGAAATCCAGCAGCTTGGCGACGCCGGTCGCGGAATCAAAATAGATATTGGCCGGCTTGATATCCCGGTGAATCACGCCGCGCTCATGGGCATAGCTGAGCGCGCTGCTCAATTGAACGCCGATATCCAGAGTCTCATGAACGGTCGGCAGGTTGTCCTTCTCCAGTCGGTCAGAGAGGGTTTCGCCGTCCAGCAACTCCATTGCCATGAACGGCATGCCATCGATCTGGCCCACATCGAATACCGTAACGATATTCGGATGACCGAGCCCACCTGCCGCTCTGGCCTCACGCAAAAAGCGCTGCCTTGAGGTGACGTCACGGGCAAATTTCTCGCGCAGCACCTTGACCGCCAGATAACGATCGATACGGGGGTCGAAAGCCTTGTAGACAATGGACATGGTGCCACGCCCAAGTTCTCGCTCCACCTGATAGCGACCAATCCGCTCCATCAGATCGATCCAGCCAGGATGTCGCTCATGGTGGTTCGGCCAACCATTACTGCACCAGGAACCAGACAATCACCGCCACGACGACCGCGCCACCCACCCATGGCAACCAGCGTGTCCATGAGGCGGAACCGGTATTCTTCTTTTTGTCCGGATCATGCAGGATGAACTCGACTCGGCCGAGCCGAAGCCGGTCACCATGATGAATCACACCGTTCGAAATCTTGACGTTGTTGATGAACGTTCCGTTGGTCGACAACAGATTGGCCACCCGCCAGCCTGCCGCATCATGATTCAGGCGGGCGTGTTCCGAGGACACGCTGGCATCGGCCAAAACAATGTCGCAATTTTCGGCACGACCCAACACGATTCGATCACCGTGGAGCGGAAAAGACTTGTCCTTGATGTCGGCGCTCACTCCTTTCAGATGAGCTCTGGCGGGGGCATCGTCACTGGAACCAACCTCTTCGATGAGTCGGTCTACCTCTCCCCGGCTGAATACATGGGTACCCTGCGGACCATGATCCCGCTTTGCAGCCTTGCTTTCCTTGCCTTCTTCTGTACTCATATCGAAAACCTCACTCCAGTCAGCTTCCCTTCCTCAGCCTGCCTTGCGATCCTGAAAACCCAAAGTTCCGGTTACGATTATAGCGACCGTCGCCGGAAAGGCCATGGCCAGCGAAATGCTCGCGGGCTTGGGGACTCTGCCATCTGCGGTCCGGCAACCAGTACCATTGACACGTTATCATGAGCCCCGGCCTCCAGGGTTCTGTCCAGCAGGGTCTTTCCAGCATCTTCCAGCGTGCTGCTGGTTTTCAGAATGCGCTCGATTTCTCTGTCCGTCAGTTCTCCGCTCAGGCCATCCGAACACAGTAACAGCCACTCACCGTTCTTCCACTGATCCTGCAAACTACCAATTCGGGGCTCATGCTCGCCGGTCAGGCCAAGGCAATCGGTGAGCACATGTCGCTGGGGATGTCTGGCTGCCTCGTCCGGGCTCAAGGCTCCGGCGGCTACCAGCATTCCGGCAACGTTGTGATCACGGGTAAGCAATTCCAATACCCCCATGCGCGGAGAAAATCGGTAAGCACGACTATCGCCCACCCAGCAGATTTCATAATCGCGCTCGACCTCGGCTACCGCAACGATGGTCGTACCCATATCGCCAAACTCGGGCCGATTGGCTTGCTCGGCACGGATGACATTGTGCGCCTCCAGCACCGCTTCCCGCAAACTGATACCGTCGCGATGACAGCGAGAAATCGTTTCGCGAGCAATTTCACTGGCACGAGCACCGCCAGCATGTCCTCCCATACCGTCGGCGACCAGCCACAGGCCCCGGGCATCATCGGCCAGAATGGCGTCCTGATTGTTTTCCCGAACCCGACCGGTTTCACTGGCACCGACCGATCGGCGTTCGTATGGCTCTGTAGGGACCCGACTCATTATCTATATATAGCGTAAAATTCAGTAGAAGGGTGCCATTTAATGGCACTGTAATGACAAATCTCTCGCTAGACGCTTACCGTAACCCATGATTAACACGCAATCCAGTCATTGGCGCGTCCTCAAATTCGGCGGCAGTTCAGTCACACTGCCGGCCCATTGGCATCAGATCGGCCAGCGCGTGAGCGAAGGACTCGATGCAGGCCGCTGCCTGATCATCGTGGTTTCCGCCTTGCGCGGTGTCACCGATCTGCTGGCCGCACACGCCACCGGAGAGTCGCGACAGTCACCGAAAACACTCGCAGACGAGATCGGAAAACGACATGCTGAACTGTTGAGCGCGCTGGAACTGTCGCCTTCGCTGCTTGAAGAGACGATGACCGAACTGGTCGACCTGCTTGAACAGACACCGGATGATGATCCCGCCCTGCAGGCCCGTCTGATTGGCATGGGTGAGTTGCTGAGCAGCCGGATCGGGACGGCGTTCCTGCAAAAGCAGGGGTTGCCTGTCGGCTGGCTGGACAGTCGAGACGTCTTGATCAGCGTCGACAATGCTCGCCGAGATCAACGCGCCTGTTACCTCTCGGCCGAATGCCCCGCCGAATCCAGCGCTCCGCTGCAACGCCACCTGGCGACACTGAAGCCGGCGCTGGTCATGCCGGGATTCCTGGCTGCCAACGCCCGCGGTGAAACGGTGTTGCTGGGACGCGGAGGATCAGATACCTCGGCCACCCTGATCGGTGCAATGCTTGAGGCCGAGCGCGTTGAAATCCATTCCGATGTGCCCGGTCTGTTCAGTGCCGACCCACGCCGGATTCCCGCTGCCCGCCTGCTCAAGATGGTCAGCTATCGCGAGGCCCAGGAACTGGCCGCGATGGGAGCGAAGGCTCTGCATCCTCGCTCGCTGATCCCGGTTCATCAGCATCGCATTCCGCTGTGGCTGCGGCAGACCGACCGGCCGGATATCGACGGTACGAAAATCTCTGCCGAAGCGAGGGAGCACGGCGCACAGGTCAAGGCGATCGTCCAGCGCAAGGGGATTACGTTGATCTCGCTGGAAGGCATTGATATGTGGCAGCAGGTCGGTTTTCTGGCCGACGTTTTCACCGAATTCAAGTCGTTGGGCTTGTCGGTCGATCAGGTCTCGACGTCAGAATCCAACGTTACCCTGACGCTGGACCCCGGGGCCAATGTCACCAGTGCCAAGACGATGCGAACCCTGGCATCGCGACTGGAAAAGCACTGCCGAGTGGAAATTCTCGAAGACTGCGCGACCGTCAGCCTGGTTGGCCTGGGTATTCGCACCATCCTGCACCGGCTTGGGCCAGCCCTGGAAGTGTTCGAGCAGCGCCGCATCTTTCAGGTCAGCCAGGCGGCCAACGATCTCAATCTGACCTTTGTGGTCGAGTCTCGACATGCAGACCGCCTGGTGCAACAGCTTCACCAGCAGGTCATACCCGGTGGCGTAGGCGGCGATTCGGTATTCGGACCAACCTGGGAGCAACTGTTCCGGCGCGATCAGGATCAGCCAGCGCGCACGGCCTGGTGGCGGCAGAAGTCCAGTGAACTGATCGAACGCATGGGCAAACGCGAATGCGCCTACGTCTACGATCTGGATCGGGTGCGCGCCGCCGCCCGTCGCCTGAAGGCACTGAAATCGGTCGATCGGGTGCTGTACTCGATGAAAGCCAATCCCCATCCGGCGATTCTGCAAGCTCTGGTGGACGAAGGTCTGGGCATCGAATGTGTATCCCTGCCCGAGGCTCACCATGCACTGGCCAGTGTCGAGGCTCTGAGTGCAGACCATATGCTGCTCACTCCGAACTTTGCCAGCCGATCGGAATTGAACCTGGCGCTGTCCGAAGGATTGCGCCTGACCGTCGACAATGCCTACATTCTCGAGCATTGGGGGGCCGATCTGGCCGGCCAGGAAATCTTTTTGCGCCTGGATCCGGGCAGCGGTCTTGGCCATCACAAGATGGTTCGAACCGCTGGCAGCCACGCCAAGTTCGGCATTCCCTTGTCCGACATCCAGCGGGTCCGACGGCTGTGTGATGCGCACGATATTCGCATCAGCGGACTGCATGCTCATACCGGGTCCGGCATTCTGCATCCGGACAACTGGCATCGCACCCTGGAAACGCTGGGCGAGGCTGCGCGCGAACTGCCTGACGTCAGGGTCATCAATCTCGGCGGCGGGCTCGGTGTTCCAGATCGCGGTGAAGATTTGCCGCTGGACCTGGCCGCCCTGGACGCCGGCCTGGCACGGCTGCGGCACGACCTGGTACGTCCGGTCGAGATCTGGCTGGAGCCCGGCCGCTACCTGGTTGCCGAAGCCGGCGTATTGCTGGCGCGGGTCAATCAGACCAAGGGCAAGGGCGAGGTCCGTTACGTCGGCGTTGCGACCGGAATGAATTCGCTGATCCGCCCGGCACTCTACGGCGCCTGGCACGAAATCGTCAACCTGACCCGGCTGCACGAGGCCGGTGACCATGTCTACAACGTGGTCGGCCCGATCTGCGAAACCGGCGACATCCTCGGCCTCGACCGCCTGTTGCCCGAGTGCCGCGAAAACGACGTGATGCTGATCGCCAACACCGGTGCCTACGGTGCGGCCATGGCCTCACGCTATAACTTGCGCGAGCCTGCCGAGGAAATTATCCTCTAAATGTGCAATCTCAGCAGGTTTCCCACACAAGCAACTGGACATTTGGTGGCCAGCGGCGAGTGGTACGCGCGACGGCTTCGCTGCAGGGCTTCTTGCGTTTGCAAACCGCCCTTGCGCTCTCGCCTGCGCTGCCCGCTGGCGAGCCGAGGGTCAGAACGCCAGCGTTGACTGATTCGACTTCACTGGAGCTCGGGTGCCTGCGACTCGTCATCCGACTACTGAAGCAGCAAAGGTCTCTTCATGGAAATGTGGCTGCGGAAAGATGCTGAAGCTTTCTGGCCTTCCTCCGTGACCCTCGGCTCGCCATCAGACAACACCACTCCCCGTTGTCAGAGGGTTGCAAGGGGCTGGGTTTTGCCTTTACCAAACCTTCAATCTGCTGCATTGGGTACGGCCTGATCCGTCCAGACGGCATCGCTTCATTCGCTCACGCGAAAGCCGCAATACCGTCACGACGGGGCCTGTCGGGCGGGGCGGGCTGGCCGGGGCGCGGAAGCGACTTCAAAGCCAACAGCATTTTTCAGCCTCCACCAAATTTTCAGGAAGCCCTGAAACGGGGCCATCTACACCGCTGCCTATTCGTTGGCACCTGGCTCCACCAAACCGACCGACTCATCAGAGCCGATCGTCCCGGCCAGCCCGAACCGCCCGGCAGTACCCGATGCTCGATGCCCGCTACATCTCAACCACACAGGCTGCAACGTTTTTATCGTTGGTGTGGACAACGTACTGAGATTGCACATCTAAAGAACCTGCAGCGCGCTTCGCTTGTCAGCCAGCTTGATCTCTATCTTCATGTAAAACATAATGAAGCCTGGCTACAGAGCGCGTCGGAAAATGATCGAACATCGCACAACATGGGTACTGTTCGTTGTCTGGCTCGCACTGAGCGTGCAGTCAACCTCGGCAGCTGTCGACGCCGCCGGAGAAGATGTGTGCCTGGAATCTGATCAGGATGTCCAGCCGCTGGTCGTGACTCAACCCACATATCCATTGACCGCAACGTTGCTGTGCCAGCAAGGCGCCGTCGGCTTGGCGTTCACCATTCAGGCCAACGGCAGGATCACCGAAGCGGAAATAACCCACAGTGAGCCACCCGGGGTATTCGATCAGGCAGCCCTGAAAGCTGTCAGTGACTGGCGGTTCAGGCCTCGCTGTAGGGCCGGCGTGCCGGTTGATCGAGAGGCGGTGCAAAGGATCGAGTTCAAACTCGACCTGGCGACAACTGGTCCGTGTCCGGAGCTTGATGATCCCGAAGCACTGGAGGTACTGGCCGAACTGGTCAGCCATTACAGTATTCTGGCGGAGCAAATGTTGCTCCATCCAGAGGATGTGCCCGACTGGAGTTCGCCTGCTCTCAGGTTCAGCGGAGATTACGGCCAGATCGAGCGCTTCCACTACGAGCTTATCGCGTCTTTCCTGAACCGATGGCAAGATCTTAAAGACCAGCAGGTTTTCACTGGTCAACTCGACTTTTTCGACGCCAACCGCCTTGCCGCGGACCCAGATCTGGACCAGACGCTTCCCTCACTGCTCTGGTTGAGAGAAAATCTGATTCAGACAGTGGACGAGTTGGCTGCGCAGATGGAACGTGATCGTGAGCGCATGGGTCGGCTGCGCGAGCGGGTCGACGTTGAATCTGACGTCTGGATGGCCCTGGTGGCTCGCTTTGTGCCTGACCAGCAAACCAGCGATTTCGAACTGAACAAAATGCGGGCAAACGTCGATCACACAATCAACGCGTTCAGCGCTCTGATCGATTTTCTGCATCGAAACAGAGATCAATGGACGCCCCGGGCCGAAGCACCTCATTTCCCTAAATTCGAAACCCCTGAATTTGAATCCATGCATCGGGTGCTGCATGGTCAAGCGACCGATGCGGTCAGCCAGCTGGTTGATTTATCCATGAATAGCCTGCTGACCTGGTCCAACCCGGAACTCTGAATCTGCGCAGCGCGGACTGACTATCAATATTGCCTGATCCAACGAGTCCAGCCAGTCTTCACCCAGGGCGCGAGCCAGCAGGACACCCTGGCGATCGAGCACGAGTTCGGCAAGGCCGTGCTCCTGGCAGAGTTTGAGCAAGGTAAGCCGGCCAGGAATGCGGGTGGTCACGACCGCCACCCCGGTTGATTGCAGCTGCGAAACGAGCTCGGGAAGATCCTCCAGCGAGGGGTCAATCAGGGCCACCAGCGCACGCTGACTGGCCCGGGCATGTGCCAGCGCGTGCTCGGCCAGGGCTGCCCGGGCGGCGCTAGGTCGTCCAGCTTCCAGCACCACAGCGACTGCACCAGGCAGGGGGCCGTCACCGGGAGCGGTCAGCAGCAGCGGGAAATCCGTCTTTTCAATCAACTGGCGAGCCAGCCGGCCAGGGCGGGCAGGCTGGTAGCCGCCGTAGCCGGAACGCCCGATCACCAGCCAGTCAGTCGGCTGAAGCAGTTCAGCCAGAACGGCCAGCGGTGAACCGGATCGTTCCTCCAGGCGAGGAACGGCATCGGTAGTGCCGGCCAGGTGATCGAGACAGGCGCGCACACGCTGCACGCGAACCGTCTGGCGCACTCGGTGAGCTCCGGTATCGACGCTACGAACCTGACCGGAAATGGCGCCGATCTCGACTGAACTCTCGAACTCGCAACTCACGCTCAATGCGCGCTCATGCAAGTAAAGAGGAAGCGCTTCGCGTTGCTGCAGTCTGCCCAGTGCCAGACCGTACAGCAAGGCTGACTGACTGCCGGGAGAGCCGTCAAACATCACCATCAGTCGACCGCTCCGCGGACGGTTGTCAGTTATCACGGTCTGCCCCGTTCAACTCGCCCCGGTCACCATTGCGACCGTCGCTGCGCCTGGGCCGGGCGATCTCGGCAAAGCGCGCCAACCGGCCAGCCACCCGACCATGAAAGCTGTCGTCCGGATACCGCCCATTCTCGTCAGACTGACCCAGCGGCAGGTCCACCATCAGGGACAGCGCCTCGTCCACTGTGGCAATGGGGTAAATCGCAAACCGGCCCTGTTCCACTGCTTCCAGCACCGCATTATCAAGCATCAGATGCTCTACGTTGCTGGCCGGCAGCAGCACCCCGACACCCGGTCCCAGCGTACCGGCATCACGGCAGACTTCGAAAAAGCCCTCGATTTTTTCGTTGACGCCGCCAACCGCTTGCACCTGGCCATGCTGATTGATCGACCCGGTCACCGCCAGCGACTGCTTCAGACCGACCTGTGCCAGCGATGACAACAGGGCACAGGCCTCGGCCACTGACGCTGAGTCGCCATCGACACCACCATACGATTGTTCAAAGGCCAGACTGGCCGATAGCGACAGCTCGCCATCGGCGGCATAGCGCTGGCCGATATAGCGCGACAGAATCATCACCGCCTTGGTATGAATTGCACCGCCCAGCTTGGCTTCGCGTTCGATATCGATGACCTGACCGCGGCCGGGACGGGCAGTGGCCGTGATCCGACTCGGCAGCCCAAAGGCAAAGCGCCCACTCCGATACACCGCCAGTCCGTTGACCTGACCGACCGCTTCGCCCCGTGTTTCGACCAGCAATATGCCACGCTCGATCTGTTCCAGGGCCCGCTCGCGCAAGCGGCTGACCCGGTCCCGGCGCGCGCCGATGGCCTGATCAATATGTACCCGACTGATCTGCTCGCTGCCCTCGTCGCCGGCGTAGTGGTCAGCTTCGAGCAGCAGATCGACCAGGAGTTGATCACGCGCGGTGAGCTTGCGTTGATCACCGGCCAGGCGAGAGGCATGCTCGATCACTCGCGCCACTGCCGGTGCATCCAGCGCCCGCACCTCCGAGCGCCGGGCCAGTATGGCGATCAAGCGCGCCAGCAGCTCGTGATCCTGGTCGTTCCGGTCGAGTTGATCGCCGAAATCGGCCTCGACCTTGAACAGGCGCGGAAAATCCGGATCGTAGTGTGACAGCAGATCGAACAAACGACGACCGCCCAGCAGGACGACCTTGACCTTGATCGGTATCGGCTCGGGGGTCAGGGTGCTCGTGCTGGCCAGACCATAGGTGCGCTCCAGCGACTCGATCCGGATTTCACCCGACGCCAGCACGCGCTTCAGACTTTCCCATGCCAGGGAGTGGCTGAGCACGTGGCGCACGTCAAGTATCAGGTAACCCCCGCTGGCCCTGTGCAATGCGCCGGGCCGGATCATGCTGAAGTCCGTGACCAGGGCGCCATCGCGAATCTGCTGCTCGATGGTGCCGACCAGATGGTTGTGATTGGGCAGATCTTCGTAGATTACCGGTGCTCCGGACTGCTCGCCATGATCGACCAGCAGATTGGCTCGATAACGCTGAATCAGCTCGACGGGCGGACCAGACTGGCGGCCACCCTGAAAGGCCTGCGCATTTTCCAGAACATCCTCGGCGATCCGATCGAAATGGGCCAGCACCTGTTCATGACCGGCCCAGCGCTGCTTCAGTTCACCCATCGGACCACCGAGCGCGAACTGAAGCATTTCCTCGTTAAGCCGCCTCACCTGGCCGCGAGCTTCCTTGCGCAGGCGCGGCAACTGACCGATAACCTGCTGCAGTTTTTTCTGCAGTTCGGCAATGCGCGCCTTGAAAACCTCACGCGTTTTCTCGTCCAGCTTGTCGAATTCGTCGGACTCGATGACCTCGTCATCGCGCATCGGTGCCAGGGTAAAGCCGGTGGGCGTCGAAATCAGCGCTATGTCCTGCTCGGCCGCCGCCTGACCGACAGCTTCCAGGTCGTCTTGCTGTCGGGCGTTGAACGCCTCCTGCAGCTCGTTGAGCCTGGCCTGGTATTCCTCGCTTTCGAACACCGCCGGAACACCAGTACCCAGTTCGTCGATCAACATGTGCAGATCAGAGCGCAGACGATGACCGTGGCCGGCGGGCAGACGAAGGGCCAGCGGTATGTCAGAGTCTTCGAAATTGTAGACGTAACACCAGTCGTCGGGCACGGCCTCGCGCTCGGCCCGCTCGCCAAGGAACGCGCGAACCTGCTCCAGCGCACCGGTATCCGGTGATGCCAGAACGAATACGTTGAACCCGCGGTTGTCCATGCAGCTACCGAACTCCAGCGCACGCATGGCGCGATCCTGCCCCCAGGGCAAGGAGAGCGCTGGCAGCTGGTCGGTGGACTGAAAGCCGAAGGCATTGGGCGGACAGCGGCGGTAGAGTGCGGCCACCTCGAGTGCGGCCGGCTTGAGCAAATCGTTCATGGCAATTCAACAGATCCAAGGTCATCGCCACTATAGGACATTTAGCGGTTACTCTTGAGGCTGGAATCGCGCCCAACCCAACAAGCCCAATGAGTAGCCAGTACCAAGCCTCCGATATTGAAGTTCTGCAGGGACTCGAGCCGGTCAAGCGCCGGCCCGGCATGTACACCGACACCACCCGGCCCAATCACCTGGTGGCCGAAGTGGTCGACAACGCGGTTGATGAAGCGCTGGCCGGACATGCCCACCAGATCGACGTCACCCTGCACGAGGACGGTTCGATTGAAGTGGTCGACGACGGCCGCGGCATGCCGGTCGACCCGCATCCCGAGCACAAGCTGCCCGGTGTCGAGCTGATCCTGACCCGGCTGCACGCCGGCGGCAAGTTTTCCGGCAAGAACTACAAGTTCTCCGGCGGTCTGCACGGGGTCGGTGTCTCTGTGGTCAATGCACTGTCTTCGAAGCTGGTCTGCCGGATCAAGCGAGATGGCAAAGTGCACGAAATTTCGTTTGCCCACGGCGATACGATCGCGCCGATGAAAGTGATCGACGAGGTCGGCAAGCGCAACACCGGCACCACCGTGCATTTCTGGCCTGATCCCCAGTATTTCGACTCACCCAACCTGTCGCGGCTGCGCCTGAAGCATCTGCTCAAGGCCAAGGCCATTCTTTGCCCCGGCCTCAAGGTGACGCTGAACGACGCGCAGAACAACGACAGCGAAACCTGGCAGTTCGAGGACGGGCTGACTGACTATCTGATCGAAAGTCTGAAAGACCAGGAGCGCATTCCCGAGACTCCGTTTACCGGTGATTTCTCCGGAGCCGACCAGGAAGCGGCCTGGGCCCTGACCTGGGTACCTGAAGGCGAATTGCTGCAGGAATCCTACGTCAACCTGATCCCGACTCCGGCCGGCGGCACTCACACCAATGGCCTGCGTACCGGGCTGATCGAAGGGTTGCGCGAATTCTGCGAAATTCGCAACCTGCTGCCGCGCGGACTGAAGCTCTCTCCCGAGGATGTCTGGGAGCGCTTGAGCTTTCTGCTCTCGATCAAGTTGGCCGACCCGCAGTTCTCCGGCCAGACCAAGGAGAGACTGAGCTCACGCGCCGCAGCCAGCTTCGTATCGGGCGTGGTAAAGGACGCCTTCGCCCTGTGGCTGAACAAGCATGTCAACGATGGCGAAGCGATAGCCCGGCTGGCGATCGACAATGCGCTCAAGCGCCAGAAGGCCCGCAAGCAGGTCGCCCGACGCAAGGTCACCGCCGGCCCTGCCCTGCCCGGCAAGCTGGCCGACTGCGCCTCGACCGACCTGGAAGAAACCGAACTGTTCCTGGTCGAAGGAGATTCGGCCGGCGGCAGCGCCAAGCAGGCCAGGAATCGCGAATACCAGGCGATCATGCCGCTCCGGGGGAAGATCCTGAACACCTGGGAGACCGACCCCGGCCAGGTGCTGCGCTCGCAGGAGGTCCATGACCTGGCCATTGCCATCGGCGTCGACCCGGGATCGGACGACTTGACCAAGCTGCGCTACGGCAAGGTCATCATACTGGCCGATGCCGACTCTGACGGACTGCATATCGCCACCCTGCTCTCAGCCCTGTTCGTGCGCCACTTCCGGCCGCTGGTCACCGCCGGCCGGATATTCGTCGCCATGCCGCCGCTGTATCGCATCGACGTCGGCAAGCAGACCTTCTACGCGCTGGATGGCGAAGAACGCAAAGGCGTCCTGGCCCGGATCGAGGCCGAGAAGATCAAGGGCAAGGTCGCCGAGACCCGCTTCAAGGGCCTGGGCGAAATGAACCCGTTGCAGCTGCGCGAATCCACCATCGACCCCGACACCCGCCGCCTGGTTCAGCTGACCATCGACGACGGCCCTGAAACCGACGCGATGATGGACATGCTCTTGGCCAAGAAACGCGCCGGCGACCGCCGCGCCTGGCTGGAGGAGAAAGGGAACCTCGCCGAACCAATTATCTGATATCAACAACCAGCCTATTACAAATATAGAGATTGTTGACAAATTGTTTTTACCTTGATAGCGTTATATTCACAAGGGGACATCACTGCATAGGAAACGTTAACCATGAGCATAAAAAACTCGTTTGGTCAGATGCTTCCAAAGCTGATGACTGCAATCTCTCTAGCGTTTGTTTTTTCAAGTCTCTCAGCCCTTTCCGAAGAAAACCAGCACTCGAAACCGGCATGCGGTCCGGGGACACCCCCCGAAATCCGGGATGCGACAGCGCTTCACGGTCAGGGCAGCCTGGTTGCCAATCAGGATGACACGGCCACTATTGCCCTCGATTTGAACGAGGATTCTCTTGTCGATCTAATTTATCGGGTTGCTCCAACAAATCCCGCAGCACTGTTCGAGCAAATTTCTGACGGGAGTTTTAGCAACGAGGAGATGGCGATTATCGACCGTCAGACCGGCTCCTACCATGAAGTCGAGGTAGTCTTCACCGCCAGGGACAATCAGGATATTTTGTTCTATGTGGACTCTCGCGACTGCTGGCTGGCGGATGAACCTTCTGAGTCAAGCCAGGCAATGCAGAAAGTATTTTCGGCACAGGCAATTGGCGTTCAGCATGTAACGTCGGAAGCGAAGTCAGCTAACGAGGCCCTTGATGCTGCGAGAGACACACCGATCATCATCAGGAAATCATCGCAAAATGACACTCAATCTCTCCCGTTTTGCTTCGGAGGCGGTCCAGGATCTTCGCAGTGCAGCTACAATTTTGGTGGATATGGCCCCATTGAAGCCGGCAGTTGTAGTGTGAGTTGTGTCCCGCCATTCTACGCTTGCTGCGGCCCCGGTTTGGGAAGCTATTGCGCCTGCGTTTTGCCTGACAATGATTCTCCCATTCCGGGTCCAAATCCACCTCCTGGTGGTCCTGGCGATGGAGGGGATGGCGGGGACTCCGGAGGAGGCCCCGGCGGCTCAGAGGGTGGGGGCACACCAGGGCCGGGCAGCGGACCCGGTGACGATGATGATGATGATGATGATGATGATGACGAAGACCCTGGCGACGAAGAGTCATATTGCGTCGACTGCTGATAATCGCATCTTATCCATGATGACGGCCAGCGACGAGTCGCTGGCCGTTTTCTTTTTATCGCGACAAGACCTCTGGCTCCCTGCTCCCAGAAAGTTACATGACTGATCGCTTGGCGCCATTCTGCCGGTGACTAAAAAAAGGACCCTCGCCGAAATACCGGTTTGAATGAAGAAAGGTTTCAGGCTTCAGGAGGATGGAAAAGGCGGTTTAAGGTTTAGGTGAAAAAAGACGGGATTCGAGTTCGGCCATGAAAGATTGACATGGTTGTGCCGGTCTGTGTGGTAGAACTCGTTAAATGATGAAACCGACACGTATGAACCGACGGAATTTGCTGACAATGATGGGGCTGGCGGCTCCGGCTGTCTGGCTGGGTGGGTGCAAGGGTCAGGACGGGCTGGCTTCTGATCTTCCGTTTGACCGACTGGAGTTGAGTGAGGCTCGCTGGCGCGAGATTCTGAGTGATACGGCGTATCGGGTGCTTCGGGACGAGGGCACTGAGCGCGCGGGCTCCAGTCCACTGGACAAGGTCTACGAGCCGGGCACCTATATCTGCGCCGGCTGCAACCTGGCGTTGTTTTCCAGCGAGCACAAGTTCGATTCTCGCACCGGCTGGCCGAGTTTCTGGCAGCCGATCGATGAGCGGCATGTCGGCACCAAACGCGACTACAAGTTGATTCTGCCGCGGACGGAATATCACTGTGCCCGCTGCGGCAGCCACCAGGGACATGTCTTCGACGACGGTCCGCAACCGACCGGCCAGCGCTGGTGCAACAACGGTGTCGCTCTTCAGTTCATCCCGGAAGGTCAAGCCCTGCCTGACTTGCGCGTGGCCTAGCGTGAAATTCCTTTCAACCATGTATCGATCGAGTAGTGTAATTCCAGTGTTGGCTCTGGTCCTGAGTTTGTCGGTTGCAGCATCGGACGTCGACGACGGGCAACTGGCACGGGCGACCTTCGCCGGCGGCTGTTTCTGGTGCATGGAACCGCCGTATGACAAGCTTGATGGCGTCATTGAGACGATTTCCGGCTTCAGCGGCGGACAGGTGGCCAACCCGAGTTACCAGGATGTGGTTCGTGGTGGGACCGGTCATCTGGAGGTGGTTCAGGTTGTCTACGATCCCGCAAGAGTCAGCTACGACGAGTTGCTGGAAGTCTTCTGGCGCAATATTGATCCGTTCCAGTCCGACGGTCAGTTCTGCGACCGTGGAGACACCTATCGCACCGCGATATTCGCGCATGACGAATCCCAGGAAGATGCGGCCCGCCAGTCGCGCCAGGATGTCATTGGTCTTGACCTCGAAGATCGGCCGATCGATACCCGCATCATCCCGTTCGAGGCCTTCTACCCGGCGGAGGACTACCACCAGGATTACTACCAGAAGAATCCGGTGCGCTACAAATACTATCGCTGGCGCTGCGGCCGCGACGAGCGGCTGGAATCCCTGTGGGGCGACCAGGCCGGCGGCTGACCCGCACAGCACAAGCCGGATTTCTCTGAACTTTCGACAGCTGCTGTCGTCAGAGCATTCGTTGCGGCGCGTGGTCCCGGATCTTCGCGTCAACCGATCAATTCAAGAGGAGCACTCGATATGCCCATTGACTGCCGCAGCCTGCGGTTGTTTTCCGTTGCCCTTGTACTGCTGACCAGCCTGGCCGTCACGTCACTCAGCGCCGAGCCGCGCCATGTCACCACCGTCGAGGGAATCAGCGAGTATCAACTCGACAATGGCTTGACCGTGCTGCTGATGCCAGACGCCAGCCGCCCGACTTCGACCATCAATGTGACCTACAAGGTCGGATCGCGCCACGAAAGCATCGGCGAAACCGGCATGGCTCACCTGCTGGAACACATGGTGTTCTACGGCACGCCGGACCATCAGGACATCAAGGCCGAAATCTCCGAACGCGGCGGCGTGGCCAACGGGACCACCTGGTACGACCGCACCAACTACTTCCAGACCCTGCCGGCCGGCGAAGAAAATCTTGAATGGGCGATCCGCATGGAAGCCGATCGCATGGTCAACTCGCTGATCGATGAGGATGACCTGGCCTCGGAAATGACCGTGGTACGCAACGAATTCGAAATCGGTGAAAACAATCCAGTCGGCGTCCTGCTGCAACGGGTCATGGCCACCGCCTATCTGTGGCATGGCTATGGTCGATCGACCATCGGAGCACGCTCGGATATCGAGAACGTGCCGATCGAGCGTCTGCAAGCCTTCTATCGACGTTATTACCAGCCCGACAATGCCATCGTCATCGTCTCCGGCAATTTTGATCCCGAAAATGCCCTGGCCCTGATCGAAACCCATTTCGGCGCGATCCCGCGCCCCGAACGCACTGGCGAAATGCGCCTGTGGCCAAGCTACACCCGCGATCCGGTCCAGGATGGCCAGCGCGAAGTCACCGTTCGTCGCTCCGGCGAGGTCCAGGCGCTGATCGGCGCCTGGCATATTCCGTCAGCCCGGCATGAGGACTTCGCCGCCTTGTCAGTCCTTTCCCATATTTTGGGCGACATGCCGTCGGGCCGCCTACACAAGGCACTGGTCGAAACCGAACTGGCCACACAAGTCGGCACGTTCAGCTTCGCGCTGGGTGAGCCTTCCCTGATGATGACTTATGTTCAGGTTCCGAAGGAGCAGGATATTGATAGCGTCCAGGCCGGCATGCTGGAGGCGGTCGATCAACTGGCCGACAATCCGCCCGACGAAGACGAGGTCCAGCGTGCGATCAATTCGCTGACCAACGGCATCGAACGAACGCTCAACGATTCCAACCGGGTCGGCATCCAGTTGTCCGAATGGGCGGCTGCCGGCGACTGGCGACTGATGTTCCTGCACCGCGACCGCATCGAAGAAGTCAGCACCGATGATGTCGCGCACGTGGCGGCCACCTACCTCAAGCGGGACAACCGCACCCTGGGTCGTTTCATTCCCGACGCCGACCCGCAGCGCAGCGAGATTCCCGTTGCGCCGGAACTGGGTCCACTGCTGGCCGACTACACCGGGCGCGATGATCGCGCTGCTGGCGAGGCCTTCGACCCAACGCCGGATAACATTGCCGAGCGCCTGATCGAATTTGAGCTCGCCAACGGCACCAGGGTCGCCCTGCTGCCAAAGCAGACTCGCGGTGAAAAAGTGGTCGGCAACGTGACCCTGCGCATGGGCAGTCTCGACAGCCTGTCAGATCTGGGCGAAATCCCCGGAACGGTGTCATCCATGTTGATGCGCGGCAGTGAAAACCACTCGCGCCAGGAAATCAGCGACCGGGTCGACGAACTGCGCTCCAGCCTGAGTATCGGCGGATCAAAGCTGGTCAGCGTGCGTCTGAGCAGTGAGCGCGAGCACTTGTCGGAACTGCTCGACTTGACCGCCGATGTCCTCAAGCACCCGGCCTTTCCCGAGGACGAGTTCAATGAGCTGACCCGGCAACGCCTGGCCTCTCTGGATCAGAGCCGCGACCAGCCGTTCGCGGTGGCCAACCGCCAGCTCAACAGGCACCTGCAGGATCATGGTCCCGGACACCCCGACTACACACCGAGCTTTGACGAGCAGGCCGAGCGTTATCAGGCCATGGAGATTTCCGATCTTCGCCAGTTTCATGCCTCGCACTTCGGCCTGGGTCCACAAGCCACGATCAGTTTTGTCGGGGACTTCGATCCTGACGAGTTACGGGCAACACTTGAAACCCATTTCGGTGACTGGACCAGCGACCTGGAATTCGAACGCATTCCCTCAGAGATAACCGACGCTGAACCCCAGGCCCTGGAATCGCAGCTGGATGACAAGGCCAATGCAACGCTGCTGGCCAACTACGTTTTCCCGATGCGTGACGACCACCCGGACTACCCGGCGCTGGTACTGGCCGGCCACTTGATTGGCGGCGGATTCCTCAACTCACGCCTGGCCGACCGTATTCGCGACGAGGAAGGCCTGAGCTATGGCGTCGGTGGCGGAATCAGCGCCAGCGCAATCGATGAGTACGGTACGTTTTTCGCCTATGCCATGTTTGCCCCGGAAAATCGCGAGGCCCTGGTCGAGGTACTGTTTGAGGAACTGGAAAAGGTCGTGGAATCCGGTTTTGAGGCCGATGAGATGCAAGCCGGACGCCGGGGCTTTTTGCAGCAACTCGAAGTTGGCCGCGCCAATGACGAGCAGCTCGCCGGACAGTTGGCGAACAACCGCTATCTTGACCGCGACATTTACCACCAGGCTCGCTTTGAGCAGGCCATTGAAGGGCTGACTCTCGACGAACTCAACGCCGCGGTGCGCCGCCACTTCGACCCGTCCCGGATCAGCTATGCACTGGCCGGAGACTTCGACGACGACGAGTAATTCCCCGGCCTGCCCCGGCATGTGCGCCGGGGCAGCTGCTATTGGTAGAATTCCGGCATGATCATTCATCGACCATGGTGGAAACATCCCGTTCTGATTACCCTGCTGGTGCTGCTGGCCGGCGGCGCCGGTGCCTGGCTGGCGATGGGCAAACCGGTACCCGAAGGCTGGATCGAACAGGGCAAGCGCACGGTCGAACGTTTGCCCGACATGCTGCGTGAGCCGGAACCGGATCGCCTCTATTGCGCCGAATCCATCGACACCGATACCTGCCGCTGCATCACATCAGGTGGTGAACGCCCCGAAATCAGCGACGAAGAATGCCGCCGCCGCGCCCGCGCTTCCGAAACGGATTAAATGAAAAAACAAAGACCTGTTTGGACGCAAAGCAGCGAAGCAGCAAAGAAATCATGAAATAAAACCGGAAAACCTTTCAACTTCTTTGCTGCTTTGCTGCTTCGCTGCTTTGCGACAAAAAGATTTTCCTGATGCTCCACCGGTCTTTTGGAAAAACGACATCAGACGAGGATCTGGCGTTGCCTGAGGTAGTCGAGCAGGACGTCAACGCTTTCTTCGATTGACAGCACTTCGGTATCGAGCACCACGTCAGGGTGTTCGGGTGGTTCGTAGGGTGAATCGATGCCGGTGAAATGCTTGATCGTGCCGGCCCGGGCCTTGGCATACAGACCCTTGGGATCGCGGCTTTCACAAGCCGCCAGTGAGGCCTTGACGTGAATTTCGACAAACTCGCCGGACTCCATCAGCTCGCGCACCATGTCCCGGTCGGCCCGGAACGGCGAGATGAAAGCACTGAGCACAACCAGGCCGGCATCCGACATCAGTCGCGCCACCTCGCCAATCCGGCGGATATTTTCGACCCGGTCCTCGTCGGAGAAGCCCAGATCCCGGTTCAGGCCATGGCGTACATTGTCGCCGTCAAGCAGGTAGGAATGGTGGCCACGCTGGAACAGCGCCTGTTCAAGCGCATTGGCCACTGATGACTTGCCGGCCCCGGATAGCCCGGTAAACCACAGCACCGCCGGGCGCTGCGATTTCTGACCGGCGCGCTGGGATTTGGTGATCCGGTGTTCATGCCAGACCACGTTGTCGGACTTGTCAGACAAGGCATCGGTCACCGGCCGCACGATCATGCCGGCGGCCACGGTCAGATTGCTGATCCGGTCGATGACAACGAAGGCACCGGTTTGTCGATGCTCCGAATAGGCATCGAACGGCAGCGGTCGATTCAGCCGCCATCGGACCAGGCCAATATCGTTCAGCTTGAGCTGATCGACATGATGATGCTCCAGGGTATTGACGTCGATCTGGTGATGAATCAGCTCAGGTGTGGCGGACACGCAAGAGGCGGCCAGCTTCAGATCGTACTGCCGCCCCGGATTGAGCGGTGCATCGCTCATCCAGACGATGCGCGCATCCAGACCGGACGCCACTCGCGGACGCGCGTCGGGGCGAACCAGCATGTCGCCGCGACTGATATCAATCTCATCTTCAAGGGTCAACGTGACCGCCTGGCCGGCCACCGCCTCGTTGATATCGCCGTCGAAGGTGACGATGCGAGCGACCTGGCTCTGGCGCCCCGAGGGCACAACCATCACCGGCTCGCCGACCCGAACACGACCACTGGCCACGCTACCGGCAAACCCGCGGAACGCGGCGCTGTGACGGTTGACGTATTGAACCGGAAAGCGAAAGTCCCTTCGTTCGGCTCCGGTGCGGGCCGGAATCGCCTCAAGTGCTTCGATCAGCGTTGGCCCAGTGAACCAGTCCAGAGATCCTCTGCGACTGAGCACATTTTCACCATCCAGCGCAATCACCGGCAGGCATTGGACATCGGGAATGTTGAGTTTGTTGGCAAACGTTCGATAGTCTTCCGCGATCGCTTCGAACTGCTGCTGGTCAGCTTCGACCAGATCCATTTTGTTGATGGCCACCACCACATGCTCGATCCCGAGCAGCGAAACGATGAACGAATGGCGACGGGTCTGAGTCTGGACACCCTTGCGGGCATCGATCAGAATCACCGCCGCATCGGCGGTCGATGCGCCGGTCGCCATATTTCGGGTGTACTGCTCGTGGCCTGGTGTATCGGCAATGATGAACTTGCGCGTCGGCGTGGAAAAATAGCGGTAGGCCACGTCGATCGTGATGCCCTGCTCACGCTCGGACTGCAGCCCGTCGACCAATAACGCCAGGTCAGCCGCATCGCCCTGCGTTCCCCATTTCTTCGAATCGCGCTGGACCGCCGATAGCTGGTCTTCGTAGACCTGGCGGGCATCGAACAGCAGCCGCCCGATCAGGGTCGATTTGCCGTCATCCACGGAGCCACAAGTGATAAAACGCAGCAGATCCTTGTTGGCGTGTTCGGCCAGAATCTGCTCAATCGACATTTCAGCTGAAGCCGTCATCAGAAATACCCCTGGCGTTTCTTTTCTTCCATCGACGCTCCGCCATCGCGGTCGATAGCGCGGCCCTGGCGCTCGGAATTCTTCACCTGAATGGTTTCTTCGATAACATCGAGCAGCGTGGTGGCCGAGGATTCGATCGCCCCGGTCAACGGATAACAACCGAGGGTGCGAAAGCGGACCTTTTTCATTTCCGGTTGCTCGCCGGGTTCCAGCGGCATGCGGTCGTCATCCACCATGATCAGCATGCCGTCGCGCTCGACCACCGGTCGTTCCGCGGCAAAGTACAGCGGCACCATCGGGATATCCTCGGCCTGGATGTATTGCCAGATATCCAGCTCGGTCCAGTTCGACAACGGAAACACCCGGATCGACTCGCCCTTGTGGACCCGGCCGTTATAGAGATTCCACAGCTCGGGACGCTGATTCTTCGGGTCCCAGTGATGATTGCGATCGCGGAAGGAAAACACCCGTTCCTTGGCTCGGGAACGCTCCTCATCGCGACGCGCCCCACCGAATGCCGCATCGAAGCCGTACTTGTCCAGCGCCTGGCGCAGCGCCTGGGTTTTCATCACGTCGGTATGCACGCGCGAGCCGTGGGTAAACGGCCCTATCCCCTGCTTGACGCCGTCCTCGTTGACATGAACGATCAGATCCATCCCGGCTTCTTCGGCGATCCGGTCGCGAAACTCGTACATCGCCCGGAATTTCCAGGTGGTGTCGACATGCAGCAGCGGAAACGGCGGCGGACTGGGATAAAAGGCTTTTCGCGCCAGGTGCAGCATCACCGACGAATCCTTGCCGATCGAATACATCATCACCGGCCGCTCGAACTCGGCCGCGACCTCGCGAATGATATGAATCGCCTCAGCTTCGAGCAGCTGAAGATGCGTCAAATGATGCCCGGAATCCCTGACTTGCGAGTTGTTCATTACTCTAACGTCAACCCTTGAAAGCCCGCTACTCTAGCAGGAATCCCTGTCCCCATCAGACTTCCAGGCACCAAGCATATACCCACCAGCATGGTCTAACTCTGGTATACGCATGGTTAGAATTGGCTGCCATTCCAAAAGCAATCTCGCGCAGAGACGCAGAGGCGCAGAGAAAAACACTAAAAAGATTTACTTATTTGCATTTTCGCAAGCCCAAGCTCTTGGAGACCATTTGGTTGGCTGGTCTACCCTTTCGTCAGCTACGGACTTCTTAGCCGATCAATTTTTATCTTTTCCTCTGCGCCTCAGCGCAGGTTGGAGTGAATGGGCGGTTTTCCGAAGGAAAGAAGCCCTTGAATGGAAACCGTCCGCGCGTGCCTCTGCGCGAGAAATTAGTTTTTGGGAACTTTGTGATTGGAGAACCAGGTGGGGTCCGGGCGGGAGCAGACGATGAAGTGGGGGTTGAGAACGGATTCGCGGGCGTTGTAAGTCAGCGGCTCGCCGGTTTCGGCGTTGAGAACCTGGCCGCCGGCTTCCTCGACCACGGCCTGGGCCGCGCAGGTGTCCCATTCGCTGGTGGGCCCGAGGCGTGGATAGAGGTCTGCAGAGCCATCGGCAACCAGACACAGCTTGAGTGAGCTGCCCATCGCGACCAGTTCGGCATCCCCGAGACGCTCGACGAAGGCATCCACCGCCGGGGTATTGTGCGAGCGACTGCCGACTACCTGCCACGGTCGATCGGCAATCTTCTCGCCGACCTCGATTTTCACCGGCATCTTCTGGCCATCCTGGCGCCAGGCACCGCCGCCTTGCGCCGCATAGAACCAGCGACCCAGCGCCGGAGCGTAGACCACGCCCATGACCGGTCGATGATTTTCAACCAGGGCCACGTTGACGGTGAACTCGTCATTGCGCTTGAGAAACTCTCGGGTACCGTCCAGAGGATCCACGACCCAGCAAGTCTTCCAGTGCTTGCGCTCGGACCAGGGAGCCTGGCGTGACTCCTCTGACAGTACCGGAATCTCTGGGGTCAGCGTATTTAGCGCGGCAACGAGAATGCGATTGGCCGCGGTATCGGCGGCAGTCAAGGGGCTGTCATCGTCCTTGAGCTCGGTTTCAAACCGATCCGGATCAGCATAGATTTCGAGAATGGCCGCACCCGCGTCGGCCACTGCCTGGCGCACGTTGGCCAGCAAATTGCTTGAGTTCATGGTTTGTTTTTCTAACTGAGATTAACCGTCCAGTTTACCCGGTTTTCAGCCGCCAGACATTGCCAGGTCGAAACGTGGATAATGACCATTTCTCTGCAGTATGTCCACATGATCGAAGCGGAGTTTTTGGTGGCAGGCGGCGAGTGGTGCCGCCTGCTGGCGAGCCGAGCGTCAAATCGCCAAGGGTGATTGATTCGGCAGCACGGGAGCTTGGGCGCCTGCGACTCGCAATCTGAATACTGGAACGACGAAGCTCCCTTCTTGAAAAGGTGGTTAAGGAAAGATGCTGATCCTTCCTTGCCTTCCTCCGTGATCCTCGGCTCGCCATCAGACAACACCACTCCCCGTTGTCAGATGATTGCAAGGGGCTGTGTTTTGCCTTTACCAAACCCTCCAACTGCTGCATTGGGTGCTGTCGGGAGGGGCGGGCTGGCCGGGGCGCGGAAGCGGCTCCTGTGCCAACAGCATTTTTCGGACTGCACGAGATCATCAGGAAGCCCCGAAACTGGACCATCTTCACCGCTGCCTATTCGTTGGCACTTGGCTCCATGAAACTGGCCGACTCATCAGAGCCGATCGACCTGGCCAGCCCGAACCGCCCGGCAGTACCCGATGCTCGATGCCTCCTACATCACATTATCGGAAGGCAACTATGGAAAGTATTTTTTGATGCGGAGAACCTACTGTGATAGCCAGTCGCTGAAGGCTTTGCCGACTTCCGGGTGGCGACGTCCGTAGTGGACGGTGGCCTGGAGGAAACCCAGCTTGCTGCCGCAGTCGAAATGCTGGCCTTCGAAATGATAGGCATCGACCGGTTGGGTTTTCAGCAGTTCGGCGATCGCATCGGTAATCTGGATCTCGCCGCGATGGTCAGGACTGGTGCTCTCCAGAATGTCGAAGATACGGGAATCGAGCACGTAGCGACCCACCACCGCCAGGTTTGAAGGCGCGTCTTCAGGGTCAGGTTTTTCCACGATTCCCTGGAGACGTCCGTGACGCCCCTCGAAATTGGCTACGTCAACGACGCCATAGGAGCTGGTTCTTTCACGCGGAACTTCCTGAACGCTGATCACCGATGAACCCGACTTTTCATGATGCCGGGCCAGCTGTGCCATGACCGGATCATTGTCGTTGTCGATCAGATCATCCGGCAATATGATCCCGAAGCTGTCTTCCGCCACCAGCGAGCGGGCGCACAGAATCGCATGTCCCAGCCCCAGTGCTTCGGATTGACGCACATACAGACACTCGGCATCGGAAGGCAGCAACCCCTCCACCAGTTCAAGCAGTTCGTCCTTGCCCCGCTTGGCCAGCTCGGTTTCAAGCTCGTAAGCCTTGTCGAAATAATCCCCGATCGCGCCCTTGGTCCGGCCGGTGACAAACACCAGCCGCCGCGCACCGGCCGCCAGCGCTTCGTCAACCGCATACTGCATCAGCGGCCGATCCACGATCGGCAGCATTTCTTTGGGAATCACCTTGGTGGCGGGAAGAAAGCGGGTGCCGAGACCGGCTACGGGGAAGACTACGGTGTTTAGGGACATGGGAAGATTATGGGATAAGGGGTTCAAGAGGTCAGGATCAAGGATCAAGGATCAAGGATCAAGGAAAAAGGGAAAAGGGGAAAGGGAAAAGGGGAAAGTTTGAGGGTGCCTTGGGGGGATGACAGATTGATAAAACATTCTGACCCCATGATCCCCGCAAACCGTAAACCCGTCTTTTTCATTTCCCCTTTTCCTCCCCCCAAAGATACTTGTGGAGCTGGAGCTGGAGGCGGACTGGGGCCTTGGACTCAAGAATCCATTCGGCGAGCTGGCGGGGTTCGAGTTCGCCCCAGACGGGGGAGAACAGGACCTGCCAGCGCGACAGGTTGCGTTTTTCGACCTGTTCCAGTGCCCAGTCGAAATCGATCCGGTCGGCCAGGACGAACTTGATCTGGTCGTGGGGCTGAAGGTGATCCAGGTTGGTCCAGTCATTACGCTCGACCTCGGCCGACCCCGGGGCCTTGAGATCCAGCACCTTGATGACTCGTGGGTCCACTTCGGCGACCGACAGCGCTCCGCTGGTTTCCAACGACACGATGTAGCCGGCATCGCAAAGCCGGACCAGGAAAGGGATGCAGCGCTTCTGGGCAAGCGGCTCGCCGCCGGTGACACAAACCCGCGGAAATCCATGGCCGGCAATTTCGTCAAGCAGCGCGTCGAATTCGAACCATTCGCCGCCGTGAAACGAATACGGCGTATCGCACCAGCGACAGCGCAGCGGACAGCCGGTCAGCCGGACAAAGACAGTCGGCCAGCCAGCCAGGTCAGACTCGCCCTGGATGGAGCCGAATATCTCGGTAATCTTGAGACGAGCTTCAGTAGTGGCCATGCCGGAGGCTGTAGCAAACGGTCAGTCGATTGAATTCGACGATATTACCGCTGCCGGATGACTCAGTAATGTCCGGCCAGCCGCATATCGCGCAAACGGCCCTCGGCCAGGCGAGCCAGGGTGGTGTCAGGGTACTCACTGCGCACCTGTTCCAGGGCAGCCCTGGCTTCGTTCCACTGGCGCAGCTCATAGTGACTGAAGCCGATCTTGAGCAGCGCATCACCCTGCTTGCTGCTACCCGGATAACGATCCAGCAGCTGGTTGAAAAAGCGCAGCGCGGTTTCAAAATCGCGGGTCACGTAATAGGTTTCCGACATCCAGTATTGCGCGTTGGGCGCATAGGAGGAGTCCGGATACTGATCGAGGAACTCGGCAAATCCTTCGGCCGCATCGGCATAGCGCGTTTCGCGTAACGCACGGAAGGCCTGATCGTAGGCAGCTTGCTCGTCTTCACCTGGCGTCTCCAGCTCGCGTGGACCGTCCTGACTGGGCGCGGGCAAGGTAGTGACCTCGGAGCGGGCATCGATCGGAGCACGCACTTCGGGCCGATCAGCGGACGGGGTGACCGGCCTGACGACCGGACGATCCTGCTCTGGAGCATTACCATCAGGCGAACCTGCATCGGCCTGTTCCCGGACGGGTGAATCCGCGCCGCGACCCAGTGCCTGCAGACGCTGATCCAGATCCAGATATTGATCGCGCTGGCGTCGCTGAAGATTCTCGATCTCGCGTTGCTGGGCTTCAACCTGGCCGCGCAGCTGTCGAACCTCTTCAAGAAGATCCTGCACCTGGTAAACCAGATCCGGACCACTCTGGGCCCGGACCGGAACGGCGATGACGGTCAATACGGCGACCGTCATCAGCATCATGCCTGTACTACGCATACCGTTATTCATCAGCGAGCGGTGTAGACAATCTCCACCCGACGGTTACGCTGCCAGCAGTCTTCATTGCTTTCGCGGCAAACCGGACGCTCTTCACCGTAGCTGACGACTTCCATCTGCTGCGAAGAAGCATTGTTGGCGGACATCGCTTCGGATACGGAATTGCCGCGCCGCTCGCCCAGGCCGAGGTTGTACTCACGCGAGCCGCGCTCGTCGGCATGTCCTTCCATGATGACCCGGGCCGAAGGGTTGGCGCGCAGGTACTGGGCATGCGCTTCAATGACCGGACGGAACTGGGCCCGGATATTGGAGCGGTCAAACTCGAAATAGACCACTCGCTGGCTCAGCAGGCTGTCCGGATTGTCGAGATTCCGGGCATCACTGAAATCGCGCGGGTCCAGACGATCAGTTTCAACCGGCGGCTGTTCAACCGGCGGCGGCGTGGGATCTTGCGGCTCCGGTGGCGGAGTCGTTTGACGGGCGCAGGCGGCCAACAGGGCAGCCAGCGTCATTAGTGCAATCAAGCGCAGTGCAGTTTTCATGAAACCTCCCGATTCCTTTCAGGTATTGTCTAGGGGCAAATTTATTTATCGAATTATCGGTGACCAGGCCGGCTCTCGTACGTCGCCTTCGCTGACTACCAGCCGCTGGCGAACTCTGCCATCAGCTGATGCCGCAGCAAGAATCCCCCGCCCGTCCCGTCGGGCTGCATACAACACCATGCTGCCATTCGGCGCGAAACTGGGCGACTCATCCAGCCGACCGTCAGATAATACACTTAATCGGCCGGTTTCGCGATCAAGAACGGCAATGCGATAATCCTCGTCGCCAGTGCTGTGAATCATGGCCAGACGCCGACCATCCGGCCCGACCGAGGCACGCGCGTTGTAGCGACCCTCGGTCGTCACTCGCTCGGCCTCTCCTCCGCGGCGGTCAATCCGGTAGATCTGCGGCCGTCCAGCCCGGTCAGAGGTGAAATAAACGGTATTCCCATCGGGTGAAAACGCCGGTTCGGTGCTGATCGACCAGTGCTGGGTCAGCTGGCGCGGCTGCTCGGCGCCGGTCAGGTCCAGCAGCCAGATATTCGGGCTGCCGCTGCGGGACAGGCTGACCGCCAGATAGCGACCATCCGGGGAAAAAGCAGGGGCGCCGTTGATGCCGCGCTCGGAACTGACGATTTCGTTCTGGCCGCTGTAGAGATCCTGAACGATGACATTGGATCGTCCGGTGGCAAATGAAACGTAGGCCAGTTTGCGCCCGTCCGGGGACCAGGCCGGCGACATGATGGGTTCGGCATTGCGCACAACCGCTGTCTCGTTGAACCCGTCGGCATCGGCAACCACCAACTCGAACAGGGGGTTCTCGGAAGCCTGTCCGGTTGCCACAACGTAGGCAATTCGGGTGGCAAAGGCTCCCGGCTCTCCAATCAATGCCTCATAGATCGCATCCGATACACGATGAGCACCAAAGCGCAAATCGCCCGGACTGACCGGAAGCACTTGCGACAACATCACCCGGCCGCTGAGCACGTCGACCAGATGGTACTCGATCTCATAGCCGAAACCGTCCGGCGCATCCGTCACCCGGCCGATGACCAGGTGATCGACCTTGAGCAGGCGCCAGGTTCCGAACCGCACCTCGGGAGGACGGACCGGGCGGTCGATCATGTCGGCTTCGGCCATCGGATCGAACAATCCCGAACGGGCCAGGTTGGCGCTGATGATGCTCGACACCGTCGCCGTCGGCTCCGGTGTTCGCGATTCCCAGGCAAACGGAGCGATGGCGATCGGCATCGCGCCTTCCACGCCGTCGACAATCTCGATCCGCAGCTGCGCCGAGACCAGGCCCGGCAGCAGCAGGACCAACAGCAGCAGGCTTCGGACAAGACCCCTGGGGAGCCTCTGATTAACCGTCATATCTGAAATCAAAATCAATCTCCCGGGCAAAAACCGTTTCATAGCCCTGATAGGGCAGGAAGCCGACTCGAAGCACTGCCGCGGTTATCGATCGGCGGGTGGCATCGTCAGCGTTACAAGGTCGGACAATTTCGGCGGCAATAATTTCCCCGCCGGGAATCTGGACTACCCGAACCCGGCACAGCACGCCCGGGTTGGCAGTAGGTGGTCGGTTCCAGTTGCGCCGCACCAGCTCCTGGATGGTTGCCACGTATTCTTCAGCCAGGGTCGCGCGACGGGCATCGGCGGCCGCTTGTTCAGAGGCCAGCCTCAAGCGATCCGCTTCCTCTGCAGCCTGGCGTTCGGCTTCCTCGTGAGCGCGCTGGCGGGCCAGCTCTTCCAGCCGGCGCTCCTGCTCTTCGCGTTCACGCTGCGCTTGTTCGCGCTGCGCACGCAACTCCGCCAGCTCACGCATCCGGGCCTGCTCTTCCTCCCGACGCTGGGCTTCGAGGCGCTCCTGCTCGGCTTCACGCTGGCGGCGGAGCTCGGCCAGGCGATCGCGTTCGGCCTGCTCGGCCCGCTGTTCGGCCAGTTCACGTTCGCGCCGCTGGCGTTCGACTTCCCGGCGCGCCTGCTCTTCCTGTTCGCGCAGTTCGCGCTCCTGGCGCTCCTGTTCCTGCTGCTGACGCTCACGCTCCTGGCGAGCCTGCTCGTCGCGCTGGCGCTGCTCCTGCTGTTGCCGCTCGGCGGCCGCCTGACGCGCCGCTTCCTCTTCGCGGGCGCGAGCACCCGGTGCCTGGTCAACCAGCGTTACCATGACCGGTGGTGCCGATCGATCAAACGGTTGCCAATCCCAGGTACCGATGATCATCACGATCACCACGCCCAGATGAACGGCCAGTGCCAACCCCAGCGCCTGGAAAAATTCCTTGATCGATCGTTTTCGTTCGGCGGTGATCATTGCATCCACCCGAACATCGAGATATCTGCTAGCGGTGATCGCACAGCGATGCCGACACTCACTCTTCGTCGTCGGTGTCGCCGACCAGGCCGACCGACGGCACACCCGCCTGCTGCAGGTAGACCATGGCTTGGTAGATATGCTGATAGGCCGCCTCGCGATCGCCACCAACCAGCACCTGCAGGTCCGGGTTGCGGCTGACGATGGCCGAAATGGTCGCGACCAGCGTTTCACCGTCGATCAGCTCCGGCTGATCACCGGTATCGAGGTAGAACTCGCCCGAGCGGGTCACGGTTACCATCAACGGGTCGCCCTGCTCGCTCATTGGCGCGGCATCGCCGGTGGGCAGCTCGATTTCCACGCCCAGGTTCATCAACGGGGCAGTAATCATGAAGATCACCAGCAACACCAGCATCACGTCGATATAGGGCACGACGTTGATCTCGGACATGCGCCGGCGGCGGCGTCGAACGTAATGTTCACTCATGTCTCAAGACTCCATCACTCCGACTTGGACAGTCGCCGGGCCTGGCGGTGGAGAATGGCAGCGAACTCTTCCTTGAAATTGTCGTAGCGCATTTCCAGCCGCTCGACCTGGGACGAGAACCGGTTGAAGGCAACCACGGCCGGAATCGCGGCGAACAGGCCCATCGCGGTGGCAATCAGCGCCTCGGAAATGCCGGGTGCGACCATCGCAATGGTGGCCTGGTGAGCACCGGCCAGTCCGCGGAACGAATTCATGATGCCCCAGACGGTGCCGAACAGCCCGACATAGGGACTGACCGAACCGACGGTCGCCAGGAAGCTCAAGTGGTGCTCCAGACGATCCATTTCCCGGGTCAATGTGACCCGCATGGCGCGCTGGGCACCGTTGGTCAAGGTATCGGGGTTGAGGTGTTTTTCTTCCCGCAAGCGCGAAAATTCGCGGAAACCGGATTCAAAAATCGCCTCCACACCTTCGCGGCCGGCGCGATTGCCCGCGACCTGATCATACAGCTTGGTCAGATCGGCCCCCGACCAGAACTTTTCCTCGAAATCACGCGCCCGCTTGTCGGCTCGATTGAGCATCTGGCGCTTGCGGAAAATCACCATCCACGAGGCCACGGAGGCGAAAACCAGCAGAGCCATCACGCCCTGGACCAGCAGGCTGGCTTCCATGATCAGATGCCAGATTTGCAACTCGGATGAATTCATGAATCCTTATTCCTTTTGAAAACCACGAATCGCCTCGACCAGGTCGGCCGGAGCGCGCGCCGGACGAAACGTGTCGGCAGCCAGGCAAACGGCCCGCACATCGGCAGTTGCCAGCAGATCGCCGTCAGCGACCCGATGAATAGCCTGGCTGAAGTTGACCGAGGCGGCTCGAAGTTGTTCGACGACAACCGAGACCTCAAGTTCATCTTCAAGTCGTGCCGGCGACAGAAACCGGGTATCCATGCGACTGACGGCGAACAGTCGGTTGACTTCGTTTTTCAGGCGAACCTGGGGGAAACCCAGGTTCAGCAGCCAGTCGGAGCGTGCGCGCTCGAAAAAGTGCAGATAGCGGGCGTGGTAGACCACTCCGCCGGCGTCGGTATCTTCCCAGTAGACTCTGTAGCGCATGCTCAGTCGGCTTCAGAGTCGGGCGAGCGCGACGGCATGAACAGATCACCGGCCTGCGGTCCGTCCGGCGGTGTCAGGCCGAAATGGCGCCAGGTGCGCGAGGTTGCCATGCGGCCACGTGCAGTGCGGATCAGGTAGCCCTCCTGGATCAGGAACGGCTCGATCACATCCTCGATCGTGCCGCGTTCTTCCGACAGCGACGCGGCCAGGCTTTCCACTCCCACCGGTCCGCCATTGAAGTGCTCGACCAGGACTTTGAGCAGTCGCCGGTCCATGATGTCGAACCCCCGACGGTCGACCTGCATCATTTCCAGCGCCTGGCCGGCCACGGTATCGGTAATGCGTCCATCGGCACGGACCTGGGCGAAATCACGTACCCGCCGGAGCAGGCGGTTGGCGATCCGCGGCGTGCCCCGGGCCCGGCGGGCGATTTCGGCCGCACCGCCCGCTTCGGTCTCGATATCGAGAATACCGGCCGAGCGACTGACGATACGGGCCAGATCGTCGGCGCCGTAGAATTCCAGCCGCTCGACGATCCCGAAACGATCCCGCAATGGCGACGTCAGCAGGCCTGCCCGGGTGGTCGCACCGACCAGGGTAAAGCGTGGCAGATCCAGCTGGATCGAGCGCGCTGCGGGTCCTTCGCCGATGATGATATCGATGCGGTAGTCTTCCATCGCCGGGTAAAGGACTTCCTCGACCACCGGACTCAGACGATGGATTTCATCGACAAACAGGATATCCCCGGGCTCCAGATTGGTCAGCAGCGCGGCCAGATCCCCGGCTCGCTCCAGCACCGGGCCGGACGTCTGGCGCAAATTAGTGCCCATTTCGGCCGCAATTACATGGGCCAGGGTGGTCTTGCCCAGGCCGGGCGGGCCGAAAATCAGTACGTGATCGAGCGCTTCATGGCGCTTGCAGGCCGACTCCAGATAGATCGACAGCCGCTCTTTCATCGCCGGCTGACCGATGTACTCACTCAAGCGCCCGGGGCGCAGACTGTTTTCGATGCGCTCTTCATCCGGCTGGTTGGCCGCGCTGATCAGTCGGGTTTCGTCCATCAGCGATCAGCCCTGCATCTTGTGCTTGAGCGCGGCACGGATCAGCTGTTCTGAGTTCAAATCCGCCGCGGCCACCGCACGGACCATCTTCAGCGCTTCCGCCGACGAATAGCCCAGCGCCGTCAGCGCCGCGCGCGCTTCGCCGGCCGCATCGGCTGGCGCCGCGCTGCCACCCGGCTCGTCGCTTTCCGGCAGTCGTCCGCGCATTTCCAGAATCAGGCGCTCGGCGGTCTTTTTGCCGATGCCCGGAAGCCGGGTCAAGGCCTGGGCATCGCCGGCCTCGACCATCAACGCGAAATCGTCGCTGCTGACGCCCGACAGGATGGTCAGCGCCAGGCGGGGTCCCACCCCGGAGACTTTCAGCAATTCGCGAAACAACGCCCGATCCGAGCGCCGCATGAAGCCGTAGAGCGTCTGCGAATCCTCGCGAACGATCAGCTGGGTCAGCAACGTGACCGGCTGACCGGTCTGTGGCAGCTGGTCGAACACGCTCAGTGGGCATTCCACTTCGTAGCCGACACCACCGATATCGACCACCACCTGCGGCGGCTGGCGATCAATCACGGTGCCCTTGAGCTGGGCAATCATCGCAGCACCACGCCGGCAGGCAGGCGTGCGTTGGTCTGGCTGGTGTGGTGGTGGCACAGCGCCACGGCCAGGGCATCAGCCGAATCCTCGCCCATGCGCACATCGGTTTTCAGCAGAATTCGGGTCATGTGCTGGACCTGCTCCTTGGCCGCGCTGCCGCGGCCGACAATGGCCTGCTTGATTTCGCGCGGCGCATATTCAAAGACTTCCATACCGGCGGCCACCGCCGCGCAGATGGCAGCACCACGGGCCTGACCGAGCTTGATCGCCGCCTGCGGATTGCGGCTCATGAACACCGTCTCGACCGCGGCAATGTCCGGTCGATGTTCGGCTATGATCGCGGCCAGCCGCTCGAAAATCTGCCCCAGTCGCTCAGGCATCGGACCGCCGCCCAGCCGGACCGACTCGGCATGAATCAACCGCTCACCCTCGATAATACCGACCCCGGTAATGCGCGAACCCGGATCCAGGCCGAGGATACGCATCAGTCATCAAAGGCTTCGGACGGAATATCGGCGTTCGACCAGACATCCTGGGTATCGTCGAGATCCTCGAGCATATCGAGGAACTTGAGCAGCTGTTGGCCAGTGTCGACATCCACAGCTACCAGAACCTCGGCACGCTGGGTGATTTCGGCTTCTTCCGGCTCCAGGCCGGCCTGCTTGAGGCCATCGCGCACGGCTTCGAAGTCCTCGGCGGCGCACAATACCTCGATACTGCCGTCGTCGCCGGTCACGATGTCCTCGGCGCCCAGCTCAAGAGCGACTTCCATGACCGACTCTTCACTGGTACCGGGTGCAAAGGTGATCACGCCCTTCTTTTCAAACATGTAGGCCACCGAGCCATCGGTTCCCAGGTTGCCGCCATGCTTGGAAAACGCGTGGCGCACAGCCGCAACCGTGCGGTTTCGGTTGTCGGTCACGCAATCAACCATCACCGCCACACCACCGGGCGCATAACCCTCGTAGCGCAGTTCTTCGTAATTCACACCCTCGAGATCGCCGGTCGCTTTCTTGATCGCCCGCTCGATATTGTCCTTGGGCACGTTGGCCGCATTGGCCTTGTCCCAGGCCAGGCGCAGACGCGGATTGGCATCCGGATCACCGCCACCCTCACGCGCCGCCACGGTGATTTCGCGCACCAGGCGGGTGAATATCTTGCCGCGCTTGGCGTCCTGGGCCTTCTTGCGGTGCTGAATATTGGCCCATTTGCTGTGACCGGCCATGCGGGTGTTGCCTCCGTTGAAAGTCGTTGCGGTGATTTTAACCGAAGGTCCGGAGCGACACTGATGGAATTGAAAAGAACAAAATCTTTTGGGCGCGAAGCAGCGAAGCAACAAACAAAGCATTAAAAAGCTTTTTCGTTTCTTTGCGTCTTTGCTGCTTCGCTGCTTTGCGACATAAAGGTTTTGAATTCCGTTCAGGTGCGGCTCAGGATGGGGGGCTACAATGTTTGCAGAATTCAATAGGAATTTTCGTCATGCGTGTATTTATTCTTGTGGTTGCGGTGTTGCTGGTTGGCCAGGTTCGGGCGACCGGGGAAATCAATGTGTTGACCGATCTGAATTCGCCGTTTCCGCCTGGCTGCATCGCGTTGTCGTTGCCTGACGCGCCGGCATCGGCGGACAACACCCTGTTTGACGAAGATATTGCTGCGCCCAGTGTTGGCAGTGCCACATTGGATTCCACGGTTGCGGTAACCATCTGGCGCGTAGGCTGCCATGATCCGGGCTATTCGGTCGTCATGGTGCGCTTGCAGGCCATCGACTTCCCCGCCAATTCCTTTGTCATGGTTCCTCGAATTTTTGCCGATGCCGGCATCGTCGATTTTCCGCTGCATGACGGTCAGCTGATTCCGCATCCGGCGATCGGCGAGGCCGGTGCTTCCAGTGAAGTCATCTCGCCGGAAGGCCGCACTTACATGCTGGCGGTCAATCCCACGACCATCAACGATGAAGAGTCTTTCTTCCTGCCGTCCGACTACAACGACGAATTCACCGTGGAACTGTTCTGGGGCGATTTTTCGCCGCAGGCGGCTCCGGTGGGCGAATTGTTTCCGATTGCCGCGTACGATCCGGCCTTCGATCCGACCCAGTTCGACACCCAGCTCCTCCACGGTCGCATGACCGGCATCTACGAGTTTGAAGGTATTCCCAACACCGGACTGCAACTGTTCATCGGCGAGCAGACCGACGACACCAATTTCGTCTTCGCGATTTTCTACACCTATCTCAACGGCGAGCCGTTCTGGGTCGTCGGCAACACCGGCGGCGAACCACCCGGATTCGGCGCACTGGAGCTCGGAATGCTGCGCTTTACCGGTGGAGAATTTTTCGGTCTTGGTCCGGGCATGTATGACCAGAGCGACCTCGATATCGATCAGATCGGAACGATCGTGATCGAACCGATCGACTGCCAGCACATTCAGCTGACCTACGATTTCGACCAGGTTGGACTGGGCAGCGGAAGCATGGTTGGTCGTCGGGGGGACTTTCGGGTTGCGGGGTATGACTGTAATCCATGGGAGTAGGGTTTTTGCCGCCTGACGGCGCGGGTTTTAACCTGCGCCTGACGGCGCAAACCTCAAAGTCAAAGGCGTTTCGCTCGCGCTTCGCTTGCCGAGCGAGTTTCTTTTGGCAGTCGATCCAAAAGAAACTGTGAGAATGGAATTGCTCTGGAACCAGACGGGGCTATCGGTCAGGCTACACCTTCGAGAATCCGGTATGACTCAAAAAGAAACTGGCTGAGTCGCTTGGTTCGACCGTGCCGTGT
>Ga0208979_100235_pt1 | contig 67805 bp, 62 predicted proteins | sample HotLakConsUCCSLE_FD_184738 | JGI IMG/M metagenome (GOLD analysis project Ga0208979, IMG submission 184738) | Hypersaline microbial mat communities from Hot Lake, Washington, USA - Hot Lake Consortium UCC-SLE (SPAdes) | ecosystem: Environmental > Aquatic > Non-marine Saline and Alkaline >... | reverse complement strand
TTCCCAGGGCGCTTGAATGCCAAGAATCTGGCGGTAAAGCTCGCGGTCATGCATGGGGCTGGACTCGAATTGGGGCCAGACGGTAGCCTATCCGAACCGATCAACCCACACAAAACCGGGAAGAGCCAAAAAAAGCCCGGCCGAATAAATCGGCCGGGCTTTGTACTACCTCAATTGCGGTCAGGGCTGCTCGAAGCGATCCGAGAACACGTCGTCCGCGCCAACCAGCAATGACACTGGTATCGCCACGTCGTCATGCCCTGGGTCTGTGGTAGACACACACAAGTGCGCTTCATACAGACCTTCGGCCAGACCGGTGCTGTCAAAATTGACCGATACGGTCTCGACCGCACCTTCACCCACTGTTCCTGAAGGCGGCGACACGTTCAGCCAGGGAACCGCACCAGGTGTGGCACAGACTGGCGGCTCTGCAGAGGTGGCCAGGGTAAACGAAAGCAACTCGTTTCCGTCCGCGATGTTGCCGACTACTGTGGCTGCACCGGTTGCAGTATCGACGGTGGTCATGCGGCTATCGCCTTGCCCCAGATACGCCGCCCAGTACAGGGTACCGGTGGTGTAGTCAAAATCCATATCCTGGGCAAAGTTGGCGGCAAAACCGAGCGGACCGATCGTTGCCGCAGTTGCATCAGTCTTGTCGATGGCAATCAGTGCATCGGGCGTCAGATCAATACCGAACATTTCACCGGCACCATTGATGGCGATGGCAATGACGATATCGGCCGGAATGGTACCCACCAGCGTTGCCTCCAGCGTGCCCGTATCGATGGTGTAGAGATTGTTGGTGCCGGCTGCTGGTACGTTGACCGCGTACAAGGTATCGCTGGTGTGATCCCAGGCCATGCTGGACCAGGTGCCCACAGTTGCACCCGTCACAGTTCCGATCGACGTGTACACCCCAGTTGCCACATCAATCGTGCCGAAATCATCACCAGCTGCGTCGCCGCCAGCTGTCGACAAAATGTAGTGCTGGGTGAAATCATTATCGATGAACGTCCCGGCGTAGTAGTCGTTCGGCTGCGTGGCAGAGATCAGGTTCAATGTACCTGGCACCGTTGGATCCAGCGAGACGTAACCATCAGCCGTAAACCCGGTCGTCGAGTAGCCGATCAGCCCGGTTCCATCGATCACAATCGGGCTTGACCGGTCGGCCGGGGCCTGCGCCATTTCTGGATCAGCATGCATGCTGCTTTCGGGATCAAACGTAACCAGTTCTCCCGAATACGGCTGACTCGGGAAATGGCCTCTCGAATTGGCCCCGGCGATGACACCCTCTGTCTCGATTGTCCAGTCGTAGGACGCGCCACCAGCGCTGTTATCAAAATTCAGGTCGAGAGATGCCGTGTTGTCAGGACCCATGACCACACCCATCGGCTGATCGTCGACCACAGCACAAGGCTCGGTCAGGACCAGATCGAAGTCTGTGGTGACGGTATCACCGCTGCTGAATGTCACACCATTCACATTCTGACCAAGGTGATTCGCCGGACTGACACTCAGGTCAACCGGTGATTCGGTCTCGCTGATGTTGACCTGATAATTACCTGATGCATTGGTAAACGTGGAAACGGCGCCTCCCTGTCCGGTGACCGTGACTTCCACGTTGCTCATCGGCATCGGAGCGCCGCCGCAGTAACCGAGACTCTGCACCGTACCGTTCAGAACTGCGGTGTCAGGTCCGCCTCCACCAATGACCTCCATTGATACCGGCACGGCAATAATGGATACATTGGATGCGTTGGAGTTCACACAGACCTGGGCTTCGTAGAGACCCGGAGCAAGTCCGCTTGAGTCGACCTGCACCTGAACGATGCTGTCATTACCAGGCGTTGTGGTTCCGGCAGTGTCGTCGACACTCAGCCACGAGATGTCAGTCACGTTCTCGCACACGATAGCCTCCTTGTGCAGGGTTACCGTGACATCAGTCCAGCTCATGTCGGTTCCGCCCGACCAATCGTGCTCGAAGAAGAAATTCCAGTCGCCGGCATCAAGTACACCGCCAAACGCACCCATGTGAGTACTCGAGTAGGTCCCTGGATTGGTCGAGCCGCCTCCCTGGAATTCCCAATCGTTGAGCACACCGTCAAATCCGCCAACGTCAAACGTCGAGCTGTCCGGAGCGGTCACTATCATGCGCATGTCCGAGGCCCAGTCGCCGGATCCGATCGCGGTCACTGTGCCGTCATAGGTGAAGCCAACCACATTGCCGGTATTGGCAATTCCCGCCGGAACGTCAAAATCGACCGGGGTGGTCGGATTAACCGTGAAATCGGGAATATCCAGCACTTCATCGATCGCGACCGCACCGCGTACTCCGTGCGGCACGCTGTCCGGCGTGGATTCGGTGATTGTCCAGGCAAGATCCAGCGTTCCGGAGTTGCTGATGGTCATCGGATCAGAATCGCTGTCACCCTCATTGACGACAAACGCCATACTTTCCGGGTTGACAGAAATTTCCGGGCCACCGACACCGGACATCGCAGCCGTCAGATGCAGGTCGGGAGACAAGGCGCCGGCCTCGCTCAGAACAATCTCGCCGAATGCGATAGATCCGGTTGTATCGGCGGTCGGAGTCAGGGTAATGGTCAACTCCTGGGTCTCGTTGGTGTCACCGGTAAAGGTAAACGCAGACGGTGAGACATCGACCAGAAAGTCGCCTTCAAACGCGCTGCCGGCCGCGGTCCAGTTTGTCGGGTCACTCAGCGTATTGCGTACGGTCCGGGTAAACGTGCATGAAGGCGTGCAATCAAGATTCCGGACAGACGCCAGATTCAGCGTCTTGACATCGCCGCTGGCAGCGGGATCGGCATCCAGAAAATTCTGGAAAGTCTCATCCATGACCAGTCCGGCCAGGGCCGCCTTGGTCAGATCGACGCGACCGCTACCAACATCATCCCAGTCCCAGGATGTCGAACCGTTTTCCTTGAAACCATCCTTGAACGCGGTCATTTCAATGGCCGACTTGATCTCTGTCGCCGTCCAGTCCGGATTGGCCTGGGCGACCAGGAGGCCGGCACCGGCGATATGCGGACCTGACATGGAGGTGCCGGAAATGAATTCGTAGCCACCCGGGACGGCCGCATAGATGTTGACGCCCGGCCCGGTAATGTTCGGCTTCTGCAGATCCTGCAGCGGCGAAGGGGTCGGGCCGCGGAAACTGAAATCCGCCAGTACATCGCCTTGAGCAGCGCCGCCGGAATCGTTGGTGTCTCGGGTTGAAGCAGCCACGCTCATGACCCAGGGTCCACGGTGGTTCACCTGGCCGACCGGATCGGTAATGCTAAGACTCGTATTACCGGCCGACGCGGCAACGAAAATGCCGGCATCGACGATATCGAGCTTGATGCGGTCAAAATCGGTCCAGGGATTGGTTCCGCCAGAAATCGAGTAGTTGACCGAATGCGGATCACCATGAATGAGGACACTGTTCAAACCCGCCTCGATGTCGGCGCCGGCACAGGAACTGGTCGAGCAAACCTTGTACGAACGAACGTGAGCACAAGGCGCCACACCGGACATGTCGGTAAAACCGCCGGGAATGGCCGGGCTGGGAGAGGCCGTTTCATCAATACTGTTACCGGCAACGGTGCTGGCGGTATGTGAGCCGTGGCCATTCCCGTCACCCGGATTGGGGCCATTGCACAAGCCGCTGCCATCAGTGGCGGCACAATCCAGTGAGCTCAGCACCTTGTCCGGCACACCGCCGGTTCCGTGTCCGCATGCTGGATCGTTGTCAAACGAAGCATGAGCACCGTCCGGTATCCCGGTATCAAGAACGGCGGCGATCATGCCTTCGCCCAGCAGAGAGGATCCACCAGGGACCGCGCTGCCATCCCAGATGGAACCGGCGCCGATGAATTCGGGACCGCGGTAGGTCGACAGCTCGTAAACCCGCTCGCGCTCAATGGAGGCGACTTGCGGCAATGCAGCCAGCTGACGCGCTTCGGTCTCGGTCAAGCGGGTCGCCACACCGCTATGGGTCACCAGGTAATAGTGACTGGGTGAAAGGTCACGACGAATCAGATTGGACATATCGGCAAGGTGACTTGCCTGGAGCGCCATCAAGGCGTCACGGGCGCTCTGGATTTCCGCTGCCTGGATGTCAAAACGCTGGCCGGCACCACGCTGCTGGCGATGCTGGGCAAGCAGTCCAGGCTCATCAAACGTCACCAGATAGTTATAACGGCCCTCGGCATCTGCCGGTGAGAAATCGGGGGAAGCCACAGCCGTGGCGGCAAAAAGCATCAGCAGAACGGACATCAAGCCCGCACGCGCGAATGTTCCAGTATTCATTGAAAACCCTCTCAAAAAAATCTGTAACGCTACCCAGGGCAGCGCCGTCAAAAACCTCCCTCAGCTTTGCAGAGCCGTAATCGACGCTTGAGCCCGAGAGGCACAGTGTGACGAGTGTATTGTCAAGTTGAACAAAAAGTCAATGTCGTGCCAGTCGGATCGATCGAAGCGTGATAGAGATCACATTCTGTTGCCAACGGACCTGAAATACCCATAAAAAAAGCCCGGCCATTGCTGGCCGGGCTTTTGTCTTGCTTGACAGGCTTGATCAGCCTTCGAAACGATCCTCGAAGACCGTGTCACCCTGCACGTTGAGGTTGAACGGCACCGGAATGATCTCGGCACCCTCATCGTTGGTGTTGACACAGATCACAGCATCATGGCTGCCTTCAGCCAGCCCGCTCGCATCAATATCGACTGATACGACCGAAGAGTCGCCAGCATCGGTTGCACCAAAGAACGGTGTCACCGACAACCACGGCACTTCGCTCGGACTCTGACAGAAGTCAGGCTGTGCAACGCTCACGGTATCGATACCAATATAGTTGCTGTTGGTACCGTCTGGGCCGGCCTCGGTAACAAAGTAGCGGAAACCGACCCGACCACTCGTGGTTTCGGCAAGTCCCTCTACTGTCACCGTGAACTCCGTCCATTCGCCCGGATAGCTGGTCGTATCCTGATTTTCGTTGATGGACAACAGTAGCGTATCGAAATCACCCACATCGGTGGCCGACGCCCCGGCGAACGTGCTGGAACCGCTGGTGCTCAAGCGAACCTCCAGACGATCCGCCCAGGTTGCCGGGTTGTCCGAAGTCCGGGTCCAGAAACTCAGTTCCGTACCGTTGCGCAGAACAATCTCCGGCGTCATCAACCAGTTACTGATAATTCCGGTGCCACCGGTCGTGTTATTGAAGTTGGCACCGATATAGGCTTCTGGATCACCCTGATGAGCTTCAAAAGAATCAGGGTTGCCCTGGAACCAGTCCGAAGTTCCCAGCGGCTCGCTGAGATTCTGCAGCGCCCAGCCAGCACCCGGAAGCAGAGTGATGTCATCGAATGCCTCGGCAAATGGACCGTCAATCGGTCCTGCACCCTGAACGGCTGCATCGACAAACGGTGACTGCTCCGCACCGCGCGAGCTGCCACCCTGGCTGCTGGCACGATCCGACTCGGACACCGAAGTGATCTCACCGCCTCCTGACAAGCCATAGCCGTAGCGCACTGCATTCGGATCGGCTTCCTGGATACCCCAGACCAGCTGCGCACCACCATCGGTGTTGGCGATGGTCATGTTGTAGCTGCCCATCGTATCGCCCGGTGCAAAGGTCTCACTGAACGAGGCAGGCGTCACAACCGCACATGGCGCTTCCAGTACCAGACCGAAATCAACCACCGTGGTTGTTTCACCGGCAATAACCACTCCTGCCTCGGTGTCACTGATGTGATCCGGCGCAGAAGCAGTGACATCCACCGGACCGTTGGCAGCATCCAGATACAAGCTGTAGAAGCCGTCGCCATCAGCGACCAGGTTGAAGGTATCAATCTGACCGACAACTTCAACGTCTGCTCCGGCCGCCGGAACCGGCTCGATCTGGCACCGGCCAAGACCTTCGACGGTACCTTCGATCAACGCAGCATTGGCCGGTACGACGACGTCCATGGTGACCGGCACTTCAACCAGCGGGGTGGCCGGATCGTTGCTGTGGACACAAAGGATGGCCTCGTACAGACCTGGCTCCAGTCCGCTGGCATCGACAGACACACTCGGTGTAGACGTTGCACCAGCCGCCGTGGTGCCGCTGCTCGGTGATACATCCAGCCAGGAAACGTCGGAAGGCGAATCACAGCTTGCCGGCGTCGGTCCACCACCACCAAGCGCTGCGTCACAGGCAGCCTGATCGGTACAGACAAGAGTCAGGCCCGGCGGCAGGGTCATGCCGGACGCTGGATCAAACCAGGTGGCATCAGGATCTACCGATTCATCGTCGAAGCCTTCATGCCACTCCAGATAGATTTCGCCCGAAGCGTTGGCGTCGATTGGCGGAATCGGGTCCGGTGTTACCTCGGCAAACAGGAGAACTCCATCGGAACTGTAGTCAGTCGAGCCCGAAGAGTCATCACCCGCTCCCGGAGCCAGGAACAAGCCGGTTTGATCGCCCGCGTCAGTAACAATGGCTACCGTGGACTCCGAACGCCAGCTTGGATCGTTGGTTGTAATATTCACTTCCCAACCGATGCCGATGATCTGATTGCCAACGCCGATATCGAGCGTCATTGAAGAATTGCTCGGGTCACCGGAGTTGTAGGCGCTGTTACTGGTCATGCCGTCCACGGACAGGGTCGGGTTGCCGGCAATCGAGCCGGAACGACCAACTTGGGCCAGTTCGGTCGCAGTCAGCGCGACACTGCCGTCCAGAGTTCCGATCACGGCTCCCGTACCACCACGAACCCCACTGGCCGGGAAGCGGAAATCGCCGACTGAAGCCGCACCTTCCGCTTCTTCGATGAACCACTCCAGATCCAGATCATTGCCGTTGTTCGTAATATCCAGATTCTGGCTGTCACCGGTAGCAAGCACGTCAACGTTGAAGTCGAGTGACGCCGGAGTGACGTCGATTTGCGGCAGATCGGCAGGATCCGCAACAACAAGTTCGACCGGCACAAAGATCAGCGGATTGGCCGGGTCATCGCTGGAGATGCAGAGCGAAGCCTCGTAAGTCCCTGCCGTCAGCGCGCTGGCATCCAGAGTGACGGACACGGTCTGCGACTCACCACCGACCACCGTGCCGGAGGTCGCATCGACGCTCAGCCATGACGGCGGAGTAGCTTCACAGTTGGTCTGACCCGACAGGGTAAAGGCGGTATCCGGCCACGGCACGCCTATGGCCGTCTGGGGAGTCCAGTCCGTCGCACCGGCTCCGAACAGGTTGGCCGGATCGATCAGATGCGATGTACCGAGGGCCTGAGTCCCCTGTGACCAGTTCCAGCGCGCGTCGAAGTCGGCACCAAAATTGATGGTTGGGTAAAAGACCAGCCAATAGCGACCGGTCGGCAGACTGATTACACCGGCGGTTGCAGCCTGGACATCCAGAGTCACGTTGTTATCAGCAATTGTGACACCTGTGTCGCCCGGTGCGGCCGAATATGACCACAGTGGCGCATCGCCACCGGCTGGTCCGCCAGCCGGAACACCGTTGTCGTCTGCATAGATTTCCCAGTTCAGCGCAACTGCGGTGTTGATATTACCGCCGTTCCAGAAGCCCGGAATGAATATTTCGGAGATATCCTGAGCTACGTTGATATCGAAATCGTTGGAGGACAGAACGACCACATCGCCAGCTGGAGTGCCGAGGAACTCGTCAGAAATAATTCCTCCTGTACCGCTCTCCGGCTGATCCCAGATCACATCCAGGGTGCCGCGATTGGACGCGGTCGAGAAGAATTCCATCGACCAGTTCAAATCAACACCACCCTCATTGGCAATGTCAAGATCCACGGAGGTCGAGTTGCCAGTAGCCAACAGACTCGAAATCTCGGCGGGATCCACAGCAATTTCCTGATCCGGCAGATCGGTTCCGGAAATCGCAACCGTCAGGTGCGCATCCGGTGCCAGGTCGCCGTCTTCAGTCAGAATGATCTGCCCGAACTCGATGGCGGACGTCAAATTGGTTTGCGGGGACGCCGTAATCGTCAGGGTGACGGTTTCTTCGGTGTCACCGGTGAATGAGAAAGTGGACGGCGAAACCTGCAGGTCGAGATCCGGGTTGAAGCTGTCCGGCGTGACCGTCCAGCTGGATGCAACACCCAGCGTATTGCGCAGCGTGCGCTCGAACGTGCAGGTCGGCGTACAGGAAAGATTTCTCACGTCCGGCAGGTTCAGGGTCTTGACGTCTCCGCCCAATGATGGGTCGGCAGCCAGATAGTTGGCGATCGACTCGTCCATGACCAGACCTGACAACGCTGCCTTGGTCAGATCGACTCGACCATGACCGACATCGTCCCAGTCCCACGGGGTCGTGCCGTCTTCCTTGGTGCCGTCCTTGAATGCGGTCATCTGCATGGCGGACTTGACTTCAGACACGGTCCAGTCCGGGTTGGACTGGCGAACCAGAAGTCCCGCTCCGGCAATATGCGGACTTGACATGGAGGTGCCTGACAGGAATGCATAACCACCAGGAACGGCAGCGAAAATATTCACGCCGGGTCCAGTGATATTGGGCTTCTGCAGGTCCTGCAACGGGGAAGCCGTCGGTCCGCGAAGGCTGAACCCTGCCAGGGTGTCGCCGGCGGCCGGCTCGATGAAAGCTTCGTCTTCGGAAGTGACGGTCACCTCGGCGACGCCGCCTGCCAGCGCGGTCACCATGTCGGTGCCGTTGCTGTTGGACACCATGACCGAGGACACGGTCGTGGCTTCCAGACCACCCATCACGATGGGCAGACCTGGGGCATTATTGAAAACGATGACGAATGTGGCCCCGGCGGCCACGGCATTGTTGACCTTGTCAGCAAACGGGCAGGTGCCGCGCGAAATCAGTGCGGCGACTCCGTCGAAGGCGCTTGCCGGAAAGGCCGCACATCCTTCGACATTGGCTGCGTCCACATCGCCGGCATAGCGCAGGTCGCCAACGAAATCCACGGTCATTTCCGGGCCCGATCCTTCGAGGCCAGGTACACCCGTCGGGCCTCCCACCAGGGAAACCGATTTGCCGACGATGGTGTCATGGGTGCTGGCAGCAACACTCATCACCCACGGTCCGCGGTGATTTACCTGACCCACTGGATCAGTCACTGTTGCACTGGTGTTGCCGGCCGAGGCCGCAACAAAAATACCGGCTTCAACCAGATCCAGTTTGGTCCGGTCAAAGTCGCTCCAGGGGCTTGCACCACCGGAAATCGAATAGTTCATGACCGTGGCATCGTCATGGATCAGCACACTTTCCATGCCGGCGGCAATATCAGCACCCGGGCAGGAAGAGCCTGGGCAAACCTTGTACGAGCGAATGTTGGCACACGGTGCCACACCTGACATTTCGTCGAAAATCGCTGGAATTTCCGGCGAGGGCGACGCGGTGTTATCGATGGCGTTACCCGCGACCGTGCTCGCGGTATGCGAACCATGGCCGTCGGTGTCGACCGGGCCGGCACCGTTGCAAAGGCCGGTGCCATCAGAAGAGGAGCAATCGAGGAAGCTCAGGACCTTGTCAGGATTGCCGCCTTCACCATGGCCGCAGGACGCATCATTGACGAACGAGGGGTGGGTCGTCGGATCAGGAATCCCTGAATCGAGAATGGCAGCTACCAGGCCTTCGCCCAGGTGCGGAGAACCATCCGGCACGCCGGTGCCGTTCCAGATGTCCGTGGCGCCAATAAATTCAGGCCCACGATAGGTATTGAGTTCGTAAACCCGCTCTCGTTGAAGGTCAACGACTTCAGGCAGCGCCAGCACTCGCTCGGCCTCTTGAGGGGTCAGGCGCGCTGCAATTCCGTTCTTGCTGGCCAGGTAATGGTGCGACGGATCAAAGGCCCGCCCCAGCGTCTGCTCGATCGTGCGAACGTGTCCGGCCTGGACGGCCATCAGATTGTCACGAGCAGCCAGATTGGCCGCTGACTGATACTGGAATGGCTCGCTGGATCGACGATTGTGTTGCTCGATCAGCCCAGGCTCTGCGAATTGGATCAGGTAGACGAATCGTCCCTGCTCGTCAGCAGCCGAATAGGTGACATTGGCATCGATGGATTGGGAAGAAATGACCGTGTTCGCTGTTGCTGTACTGGCGATCGCCAGCAAACCCAGCGACATCAGGATCATTCCCAGGTGTCGAAATGAGGCGCTAAGATTCATGTTGGTATTGCCCTCTGATAATTTATTAATGGCAGTTATCCCTTGTTTTAAACGGCGAGCAACCACAGTGGCAGCATCGCCCGATTCCTTAGTCTCCGCCAGCCTGCATCAGGTCCGACGAGATCCGGCCGGCGGTAGACCGACCCCGGAGTGTACTTGCCGGAGTGCGTGAACGTCAAATAGATTCGATTTACGCCAAAAAAATTCTCTTCCGGCGTTAACCCTTTGATTTATGAGTTTTTTTACCTAATATTCCAGGACAAATCGTCGTTCGGCAACCCTTCACATTTGCTGCGGAACTGCTTTATGCTCTGCTGGAACTGTCAACGGCGACTCTATGGATTCGGGTATTCAATCAACACTGAAGTCTCTGGCGAAACACTTGCTGGCCGCCCTCGTACTTTATTTTCCCCTGGTGACAGCTTCGGCGAGTCTCGAGTTTTCGGACCAGACTGCAATATCCGGTGTGGCACCCCCATTTCTTGCAGATATTCCGGCTGGCGGCATTGCGGTCGCGGATTTTGATGGGAACGGCTACCCGGATATCTTCGTCACCGGCTACCTGCTTGATAATCGTATTCACTTCAATCAGGGCGACGGTACATTTGTCGAGAATCCCGACATCAATGCCATGGTGGCGGGCAATCGCTGCAGCGTTGCCGCTGCCGCCGACTACAACAATGACGGTTGGCCGGATATTTACGTTGGCTGCCGCAATCAGAGCAACCTGTTGCTGAAAAACCTTGAAGGCAAGGGTTTCAGCAATGAGATTGTGCCGGAGCTGGATCATTCGGCAACGGGCGCAAATTCGTCCCGCACCGATGCGGTGGCCTGGGGCGATTTGACCGGCAACGGTCACCTGGACCTGTTCATCGGCGTCTATCCGGCCAGCAGCCAACCCGACTTGAACGATCCGGACAATATTGATCGCATCGTCCTGAATCATGGTGACGGGACCTGGACCAATATTGCGGAGGCCTTCACCGGAGAGGCTCGTGCCAAGTCGGCTCGGACCACCCTCGCGGTCGCCATCAGTGATCTTGACCATAACGGCCAGCCCGACATTTACGTGGTCAACGACAAGTTGCAGGGCAATCTGCTCTGGCGCAATGACGGAGCCGGCTGCGGCGGCTTGTGCTTGACCGAAAGATCGGCCCAATCGGGTGTTTCGCGGCCGGTTTTCGGGATGGGGATCGGACTGGGCGATGTCGACCGGGATGGACGCTGGGACATGTATTTTTCCAGCATCGACGAGCAGGTCCTGATGCGCGGCCAGAGCGCCACGCCACTGTTTTTCGCGGAAGACACCGACAGCGCTCTCAACCATCTGGCGGTCGGCTGGGGAACGATTTTCGCCGACTTCGACAATGATGGCTGGGAAGATGCCTTCCTGGCTGTCAATAGCGGCAGCTTCTCCACCTCCAGCAACTCCGACCAACTGTTCTCGAACCAGGGCGACGGCACCTTTGTCAGCGTAATCAGCGGCAGCGGACTGGAAACGATCCGACCCACCGAGGCAGCGGCCATCATCGACTTCGACCTCGATGGTCGACTGGACCTCGTTCTGGGGCACTGGAACCAGGATCCCGGTTACCGGCTTTATCGCAACGTCACGCCGGCGACTGGCAACTGGATAGGTTTTCGGCTTCAGGGGGGCGATGGCATCAATCGCGACGCGATCGGCACCCGAATAACGCTTGATGACGGATCGGGCACGACCCAGATCCGCGAGCTCAGAGCGGGTGAATCGCGCGGGTCCAGCCATCACCCGGTGCTGCATTTCGGCCTGGGTGAGGCGACCAGCGCCGATGTAACTGTGCGCTGGCCCGACGGGCTTAGCCAGACCTTCGAAGACATGAGTCCCGGCAACTATCATGTGCTCGCCTATCCGGGCGCAGAGATCATTTTCCAGGACCGTTTCGACCAACTCTAGGAATCACATGACCACACGACGTCTACTGCCCGACGGGCGAACTCTCGCTTTACTCCTGCCATGTCTGGTCACAACCCCGGTAGTGGCCGACACGTTGCAGCTTCCGCCAGCCGGCCTGGACCCATCGCGCCAGGGAACCATTAATTGCGCAGCTCAACCGTCCACCGCCAGGGCCTGGAACGAGCAAATGCTGGCCGCCATCCGCCGTGACCCGGCCAGACCGACAGTCCATGCCCGCAATCTGTTCCATGTTTCAGCCGCGATGTACGACGCCTGGGCCGCCTACCTGCCGGCCGCCGACCAGGTCCTTCATGCAGAATCGGCCAGTGCAGCGGATCCGCAAAGCGCCCAGGCCGAGGCGATCAGTTTTGCGGCGTTTCGACTGCTCAATCATCGTTTTGCCGATTCTCCGGGCGCACCGATCAGCCTGCCCGATTTCCAGACCTGCATGACCCAGCTCGGTCACGATCCGGGTTTCACCGACACCACCGGCAACACCCCGGCAGCGCTCGGCAACCGGATTGCCGAAACCCTGGTTGCTCACGGCCTGGGTGACGGCTCGAACGAAGCCAACTCCTACGTCGATTACAGCGGCTATTTTCCGGCCAACAACCCGATGCTGGTTCAGCTTTCCGGTACCGGCGGCATGGCCGATCCGAATGCCTGGCAACCGCTGATTCCACCGGGCGCATTCGGAGTACAGTCATTTCTGACGCCGTTCTGGTCCCAGGTCGAGCCGTTTGCCATCGCTCGCCCGTCACCTGGACAGCCCTACATGGATCCCGGTCCACCACCCCGCCTTGGCGGAGCAGGGGACCTCGCGCTCAAGCAATCGGTGGTCGAACTGATTCGTGCAAGCGCCGCGCTTGATCCGGATAGCGGTCAGCTGCTCGACATTTCGCCTGCCGTGGTCGGCAACAATTCACTCGGCACTGATGACGGCAGCGGCTACGCCTTCAACCCGGTTACTGGTCAACCCTATCCCCCCAACGTGGTCAGGCTTGGCGATTTCGGCCGGGTCATGGCCGAATTCTGGGCAGACGGTCCGGCCTCTACCACACCGCCCGGCCACTGGAACGAAATCGCCAACGCGGTCGTTGATCATCCGGATTTCGAGCGCCGGATGACCGGAGCTGGGCCCGAGCTGGATCGGCTGGAGTGGGACGTCAAGCTCTACCTGGCCCTCAACGGCGCGCTGCATGATTCAGCCATCGTGACCTGGGAAGTCAAACGCAATCATGACTCGGCAAGGCCGATCAGCCTGATTCGTGAAATGGGCAGTTTTGGCCAATCCAGCAACCCGTCCGACAGCTCCTGGCACCCCATGGGTCTGCCGCTCGAACCCGGACTGATCGAGCTGATCACCGCGCAATCCAGTGCGCCTGGCGAACGCCATGCTCATCTGGCCGCACACATCAATGAGATTGCCGTGCTTGGCTGGCTGGGACACCCGACCGATGCGACCACCGAGTACGGCGGAGTTGGCTGGATTCTGGCCGTCGACTGGTGGCCCTATCAGCAGGCTGACTTTGTGACACCGCCGTTCGCTGGCTACACCTCCGGTCATAGTGGTTTCAGCCGAGCGGCCGCCGAGGTACTGACGCTGATCAGCGGCAGTCCGTGGTTCCCGGGTGGTCTGGGCGGTTACACCATCACCGCCGACGGCCCGGGCTACAACCTGCAGTTCGAATACGGACCCAGCGAGCCGGTCGAATTGCAGTGGGTCAGTTACTACGATGCTGCCGACGAAGCGGGTCAGTCGCGGGTCTGGGGCGGCATCCATCCGCCCTTTGATGACTACACCGGTCGCTTGCTGGGAGCAGAAGTCGGGACGGTGGCCATGGCCAGGGCATTGGAACTGTTTGGATCGCCGCCGCCAACCGGGTCGCCGTTCGCGGTCCCGTCAACCCAGGCGCCCTGGCGAATCTTGCTGGTACTGATGGTGCTTATGGCGGGACTGGTGTATTCCCGCCGCTGAATGGATCAAGTTCTCAGTCCGACACCACGCTTCAACAGGGTCAGGCAGATGACAAACAGCACGGCACCGAAGCCGATCACGATGGCATAGGCTATCCACAGCGGAATGTCGCTCACGCCCAGCAGTCCGTAGCGAAAGGCGCTGACCATGTAGACGATCGGATTGACCAGCGAAATGCTCTGCCAGATCCCCGGCAGCAGACTGACCGAGAAAAACACGCCGCCAAGGTAAGTCATCGGCTGCAGGACAAAGGTCGGGATGATCGAAATATCGTCGAACTTCTGGGCAAAGATCGCGTTGATGAAACCGCCGAGTGCGAACACGACCGCGGTCAGAATCAGGATCGACAACGATACGCCGAGGTGATGCATATGAAAGCCGGAAAACAGCCCGGCAATCAACCAGACCAGCACTCCGACAGCCAGCGACCGGAACACCGCGCCCGATACATAACCGGCCAGAATGATCCACGGCGGCAGCGGTGAGACCAGCAGCTCTTCGACATGGCGGCCGAACTTGGCGCCAAAGAATGAACTGGTGATATTGCCGTAGGAATTGGTGATCACGCTGAGCATGATCAGTCCCGGCACGATGAAATCCATGTACGGCATGCCGCCCATCTCGCCGACCCGGCGGCCGATGATCGCGCCGAAGATCACGAAATACAGGCTCATCGTGATCACCGGCGGGATCAGGGTCTGCGCCCAGATTCTCAGGATCCGGGTCACTTCCTTGATCAGGATGGTCTGATAGCCGATCCAGTAGCTGCGTGCCGATACCTTGACGCTCATGCCGCCTGCTCCCCGTCCATATTGACCAGGCGCACGAACAATTCTTCCAGTCGATTGGCCTTGTTGCGCATCGACGTCACTTCGATGCCTTGTTCTTCGAGCACCCGGAACAGACGGTTGAGGCTGCGCGATTTGGGCATGCTCGCCTCCAGCGTGGTCGAATCGCGCAGGACAATTTCGGCCCCTTCAAGCACCGGGGCCTGGCTGATCGGCTGGCGCAGATCGAGCACGAAGGTTTCGATGTCGAGCTTGCCCAGCAGCTTCTTGACACTGGTGTTCTCGACAATCTTTCCCTGGTCGATGATCGCGATGTTGCGACACAGGTTTTCGGCTTCTTCCAGGTAGTGGGTGGTCAGAATGACCGTTGTCCCGGCTTCATTGATCTCCTTGATGAACTTCCACATCGATCGCCGGATTTCAATATCAACACCAGCCGTTGGCTCGTCAAGAATCAGCAGACGCGGCTCGTGAACCATCGCCCGGGCGATCAGCAGACGCCGCTTCATTCCGCCCGACAGGCTTCGAGACATTCGAAAAGCCGGCTCCCACAGGCTGAGCTTTTTCAGGTAGAACTCGGCGCGTTCGCGGGCAATCCTGCGCGGTACACCATAGTAGCCGGCCTGGTTGACCACGATATCGAACGGCTTTTCGAACTGATTGAAATTGACTTCCTGCGGTACCAGTCCAATCTCGGCCATGGCCTGGGACCGGTTGTCCTGCACGCTGGTACCAAACACGCTGGTCTCTCCGGAGCTCGCGTTGACCAATGAGCTGACGATGCCGATCAGGGTCGATTTGCCGGCGCCATTGGGACCCAGCAGGGCGAAAAAATCCCCCTCTGCAACGCTCAGATCGATGCCGCGCAGTGCAACCACCCCATTCTTGTAGGTTTTTTTCAGATTTCGGACTTCTAGAGCATGCATGACGTCTGGCCTGTTGGTTTTGTCATGGCGGACAGGCAGAATGGCTGTTCCCGCGCCAAGTGAAACACAAGTGGAACATGATTGGGGTTATGACACTGCGAATCAATTACCTGAACTTGCCGATTGTCTTGCCGATTGTCTTGTCGATAGTCGCTGCAGCACTGCTCGCCAGCCAGCCCGCTTCAGCTCAGCGTTATGCGGACCTGGAGTCCTGTGAACTGGCTGCAGGTGGCGGACGCCTGACTGTAACGGCTCGCTGCGGCACTCTCGAGGTTGCCGAAAACCCGGACGACCCCGACACTCGCAGGATCGAACTGAGTTATGCCATTGTCCCTGCACGGGCCAGTCAAGTGCAGCCTGACCCGGTGTTTTTCCTGGCCGGCGGCCCCGGCCAGTCGGCCCGTGACGTGGCACCGATAATCAGCACCGCGCTCAGGGATGTCAATCGCGACCGCGATCTGATCTTTCTCGACCAGCGCGGAACCGGTGGCTCCAATCGACTCGATTGCCTGGTCGACGATGCCGAGGAATGGCTGGAAATGGACTTTGACCGGATGGATCAGGAGCTGCAGCAATGCCAGCAGCAATGGGATGCCGATGTTCGCTACTACACGACAGCCGATGCAGCGCGCGATCTGGATCAGCTGCGGCAACATCTGGAATTCGAACAGATCAACCTGGTCGGTGGCTCTTACGGCACCCGGATGGCCCAGGCTTACCTGCGCCACTATCCTGATGCAGTGCGCAGCGTGGTGATCGACGGGGTCGTACCGACGCGCCTGCACCTGGGCTCGGAACACGGAATGAAGCTCGATCAGTCGCTCTATCGCCTGTTCGACCAGTGCCGCGAGGACGCCACTTGCGCCGAACGCTTTCCGGACCTCGATCAGGCGCTCCAGAATCTGATTGCGCATTACCAGCAAGAGACCGAGGCGCTGATCGTTACCCATCCGCGCACCGGACAGGGCATTCCGGTCGATTTCAGCAACGATGTCCTGGCCAGCGCGCTCCGGTTCCTGGCCTACAACCCCCAGACCCAGATGATCATTCCCTACCTGATCCATGAAGCGGCCACCACCGGCAGCCCGTCGCGCCTGGCCAGCCAGGCACTGATCGTCCAGGACCAGATGAGCGACCAGATCGCCATCGGCTTGAATTTTGCGGTCGGCTGCAGCGAGGACTGGCCCGGCTGGCCACACGATCTCGATCAGTCGGGCACGCTGCTGGGCAACAGCATGCGCGAATTCTACGAAACGGTCTGTGCCTGGTGGCCGGCCGGCGAGGTTGCCGATGATTTCCACCAGCCGTTTGCCAGCGACGTGCCGATGCTGGTTCTGTCGGGCGAACTCGATCCGGTCACGCCACCTGAATACGGTGACGAAGCCGCCGAGCAGTTCGACAACAGCCTGCACCTGATCGGGCGCGGCCTGGGTCATATCGTGCTTGGACAACCGTGCTTCGGGAAGATCATTACCCAATTCATTGACCAGGCCAGTGTCGGTGATCTCGACACCGACTGCCTGGACCAACTCGGCCCTGAGCCGTTTTTCGTCGACTTGCTGGGGCCGACACCATGATTGAAGCCAACCATCTCAGAAAGACGTTCAACAAGGGCAAGGTGGTCGCGGTTGACGATGTCAGTTTTCACGCGATGGACGGCCAGATCACCGGCCTGCTCGGTCCGAACGGCGCCGGCAAGACCACCACCCTGCGCATGCTCTACACCCTGCTCAAACCCGATTCGGGCAACATGCGGGTCGATGGTATCGATCCGGAATCCGACCCGCTGAAAGTCAAGCGCGCACTCGGCGTTGTACCGGATTCCCGCGGTCTTTACGATCGCCTGACCGCGCGCGAAAACATTCGTTACTACGGACGGCTGCAGGGTCTGGACAAGGCCACCATCGATGACCGGATCAAGCGCTTTGTCGAGGTCCTCGACATGGGCGAGTTCATCGAGCGACGCACTGATGGATTTTCTCAAGGTCAGCGAGTCAAGGTCGCGATTGCCAGGGCCCTGATCCACGAGCCGCGCACCGTGTTGCTTGACGAACCGTCAAACGGTCTGGACGTCATGACAACCCGGGCCTTGCGCGGTTTTCTGCAGGAACTCAAGCGCGAGGGCCGCTGCGTGGTGCTGTCCACCCACATCATGCAGGAGGTGGCGGCGCTGTGCGATCGTATTGTCATCATTTCGTCCGGTCGAGTCGCCGCTGAAGGCACTGCCCAGGAGCTGTTGAATCAGTCCGGTGAGGCCAACCTGGAAGATGCGTTTGTCAAACTGATCGGTAGCGACGAGGGACTGCTGGCATGATCGCCGTATTCATCAAAGAGGTGCTGGACAATTTCCGCGACCGCCGGGTCATCATCAATACCCTGATCCTGGGCCCGTTGATGGGACCGGTCATTTTTGCCGTGATGATTTCATTCATGACCAGCCAGGCGACCGAGCGCATGGAGTCGACCCTCGAGCTGCCGGTGATCGGTGCCGAGCATGCACCCGGCCTGCTGGGTTATCTGGAACGGCGCGGGGTGGTCATCAAACCGCCGCCCGACGACCCGGTACAGGCGATTCGCAGCGAGGAAGAGGAAGTCATTCTTCGCATCACCTCGGAGTTCGGCGAAGCCTGGGAGGCCGGGCGACCCGCCCCGCTGGAACTGATGGTTGATCAATCGCTGCGCTATTCCGGCACCACGATCAGCCGGGTGCGCGGCTACCTCAATGGCTACGCCAACCAGATCAGTCAGCTGCGGCTGCAGCTACGCGGGGTCCATCCGGAGCTGACCCAGCCCATCCAGATCGGAATCGATGATCTGTCCACCCCCGAATCGCGCGGCGGCATGGTGCTGGCGTTCCTGCCTTACTTCATCCTGATCACGGTGTTCATGGGTTCAATGCATATGGCCATCGATACCACCGCTGGCGAGCGCGAGCGCAAATCACTGGAACCGCTGCTGATCAATCCGCTGCCACGCTGGCAGATCATGGCCGGCAAGTTGGCGGCAACCACCAGCTTTGCGCTAATGACCCTGGGACTCGGCCTGATTGCCTTCGTGTATGCGATGGGCTTTTTGCCGGTGGCCGAAATGGATATCGCACTCAATCTCGATTTGCGGGTTGCCCTGTGGGCGTTTGTGCTGGTCGCGCCGGCCGCGCTGCTGGCCGCTGCCATGCTGACCATTCTGGCGGCATTCGCCAAAAGCTTCCGCGAAGCCCAGAGCTACATGGGCCTGGTGATCCTGGTGCCGATGATTCCCAGCTTCTGGATTCTGATCGATCCGACCCGCACCGAGACCTGGATGACCCTGGTACCGCTGCTCAGCCAGAACGTCCTTATTCTCGAACTGGTGCGCGGCGAGCCGGTCAACCTGACCTGGTTTGCACTGTCGATGGGAACGACCGGCGTGGCTGCCCTGATTCTGGCGGCCGTCGCCGGCACGCTGTACAACCGGCCGAGGTTGATTTTTACGTCGGGGTGAAAGGGGGAGAAGGGGAGAAGGGGAGAAGGGGAGAAGGGGAGAAGGGTAGAAGGTAGAGGGTAAAACATACGGCCCCTCTCACCCTCTCACCCTCTCACCCTCTCACCCGTTCACCCTGAACTGCCATAATCCGCAAATGACTCTCACCGTCTCATTCGTCGCCGTCATCGTCGCCATGATCGCGCTCTGGGCATGGCAACTGAAATCCCGGCGCGCCGACTGGGTCGATGTTGCCTGGGCTGCCAGCATCGGGTTGCTGGCCATCGGCTATGCCATTTTTGGCGATGGGGCAGTCGAAAAGCGCATCCTGGTGGCACTGGTGGCCGGAAGCTGGTCGTTCCGACTGACCCGTCACCTGGCCGTTCGCCTGGCCGGGCATGACGAGGAAGACGGTCGCTATCAATCCATGCGCGAGCATTTCAGCGCGCATCCCAACCGTTTTTTCCTGCTGTTCTTTATCGGTCAGGCGCTGATCGCCTGGCTGTTTGCATTACCGGCCTGGGTGGTGGCCAATGATCCGGATCCGGGCTTGAGTGTCTGGGTCATCCTGGGCGTTGCCGTCTGGCTGATCAGCCTGGTCGGCGAGTCCATTGCCGATCGCCAGCTTGCTTCGTTCCGCAACGACGCCAACAATCGCGGCAAGGTCTGCAAGACGGGTTTATGGCGCTATTCAAGGCACCCGAATTATTTCTTCGAGTGGCTGCACTGGTTCAGCTATCCGCTAATCGCACTCGGAGCGCCGTGGCAGTGGATCACCTGGTTCGGCCCGGTCCTGATGCTGCTGTTCCTGTACCGCCTGACCGGTATCCCGTACACCGAAAAGCAGTCACTGAAATCCCGCGGCGACGCCTACCGCGAATACCAACGCACCACCTCCCCCTTCATCCCCCTCCCACGCAAAAGCTGAAAACCTATCTATCGCAAAGCAGCGAAGCAGCAAAGAAGTAAAGAAGTTAAAAACCCTTGAGTCTTGTTTCTTTGTTGCTTCGCTGCTTCGCGTCCAAAAGGTTTTCTTCTCTTAACGAAGGGTTACACTAGGATTCTTATTTGAAGCCTTTAGTAGGGGTCGGTACGGTATGTGCGGCATTGTTGCGGCGAACGCGGAACGAAATATCATCCCGATTCTGATCGACGGGCTCAGGCGCCTGGAGTATCGCGGCTACGATTCGGCCGGGCTGGCCTGTCTGGCCGACGACCAGTCATTGTTCGAGCAAGCCGAGGTCGGCAAGGTCGCCGACCTGGTCAGCGCTCTGCCCGGCAACCTGAATTCCCGCCTGGGCATCGCCCACACCCGCTGGGCCACCCACGGTGCCCCGACCCGCGAAAATGCCCATCCGCATATGTCCGGCAAGCGGGTCGCGGTCGTTCACAACGGCATTATCGAAAATTTCGAACCGCTCAAACGCCAGCTTGAACAGGATGGCTACCAGTTTCGCTCGGAAACCGATACCGAAGTCATCGCCCATCTGATCGACCGGGAGCTGAATGCTGGCGGCAGCCCGATGGACGCCCTGCGCAAGACCTTGTCCCAGCTCGACGGTGCCTACGCCATTGCCGTGCTGATTGCCGATTTTCCGGATCGGATCTTTGGTGCACGGCAGGGCAGTCCGCTGGTTGTCGGTGTCGGTGTCGGCGAACACTTTCTGGCCTCCGATGCAGCCGCCCTGGTTCCGGTCACCCAGCAAATGCTCTACCTGGAGGATGGTGACCTGGTCGAGATCCGGCGCGATGGCGTGGATATCACGCGCCTCGACGGTTCAGCAGTCGATCGGCCCGTGCGCATCTCCAGCCTGCCGGCCGATAGCGCCGATCGCGGCAATTACCGCCACTTCATGGAAAAGGAGATTCACGAGCAGCCGGATGCCATTGCCACCACCCTCAATGCGCACCTCGACGGCACCCGGATCTGCCCGAGCCTGGACCGCGACCTGCTCAAGCGGGTCAAGGCCATTCATATCATAGCCTGTGGCACCAGCTACCACGCCGGACTGGTCGCCCGCTACTGGATCGAACAACTCGCCCGAATTCCGGTCAGCGTCGAGATTGCCAGCGAATACCGTTATCGGGAGCCGGCCATTCCGGACAACACGCTGCTGATCGCGATTTCCCAGTCCGGCGAAACCGCCGACACGATGGCAGCCCTGGTCCAGTCCGAAGGACTTGGTTACCTGGGGACGCTCGGCATCTGCAACGTGCCCGAAAGCGCCCTGACCCGCCAGTGCGACCAGATCATCATGACCCGGGCCGGCCTTGAAATCGGCGTGGCCTCGACCAAGGCCTTTACCACCCAGCTGACTGCCTTGCTGCTGCTGGCCGCCGCCCTGGCCGAAACCCACGGCGCCGATCCGGCAATGATCCGCCAGGTGATCGAAAAGCTCGGGCAGGCCTCGCAACAGGCCCGGGAAGTACTGGCCACCGACGACGAAGTTCGCGATGTGGCCGAGGAGATTGCCGGTAAACCGCATGCCCTGTTTCTCGGGCGCGGACCCGCCTATCCGATCGCAATGGAAGGAGCACTCAAGCTCAAGGAAATTTCCTACATCCACGCCGAAGCCTACGCCGCCGGCGAGCTCAAGCACGGCCCGCTGGCGCTGGTCGACGACAGCCTGCCGGTCATCGTGACGGCCTCGAGCAACCGGCTTCTGAGCAAGCTCGTTTCAAACATGCAGGAAGTGCGCGCCCGCGGCGGAATGCTCTATGTCTTTGCCGATCGCGGCGTAACCCTGGAACCCCACGCCAACATCCGCGTGGTCAGAGTGCCGGCTCCGGATTCAATCATCTCTCCGATCCTGCAGGTACTGCCCCTGCAGTTCCTTGCCTACCACGTCGGCGTCCTCAAAGGCACCGACGTCGACCAACCCCGCAACCTGGCCAAATCCGTGACCGTGGAATAAAAAACACCCGCGATCGTCGTTGGACAATCGCGGGTGCGTTACTCAGGTCTCCCCAGCGGCCGGAGATCGTGGCCCGGGGCGGATGCCGTTTCACCTGTCGGCATCCTTTAGGGTTCCCCTTCCCGTTCAGTACGCCGGCCGTTTGGGCCGGCGGTAATTCATTCAGGCGTGGAGCTTGCGTTCCGGAGCGGCTTCAACGGCCGTCTCGTCGTGCTCGGCTTCCAGGTCCATCAACCACTGCATGACGACTTCGTCGGAGAGCAGGGCGTTGAACTGGCTTTCGCTGTTGTAGGCAATCTGTTCCATGATTCGTTTCCCTTTGAGTTGGAATAACAAGTTGATCTTGTTTACCTATATGCAAACAACGTGCCAAAACCAAAGCCAGCCATTTAAAACAATGACTTAGAGAGCAACTTTTATTAAACCCCCGCTCCCCATTGACATAATTTGTCCATCAAGTATCAAAAAGTGACGGTGCCTGGCACTGGTACGCGGGCCGGTTTTTCGCCTTTTCCAAACCCTCAAACTGCTGCATTGGGTGCTGTCGGGAGGGGCGGGCTGGCCGGGACGCGGAAGCGACTTCAAATACAACAGCATTTTTCGGACGCCACGAAATTTTCAGGAAGCCATGAAACGGGGCCATCTTCATCGCTGCCAATTCGTTGGCACCTGGCTCCACAAAACTGACCTACTAAACAGAGCCGAACGTCCCGGCCAGCCCGAACCGCCCGGCAGTACCCGATGCTCAATGCCCTCTACATCTCTAGTCCCACAAGCTTGAACGCTTTTTCGTTAGTGTGGACAACTGAGAGATCAGACCGATTGACGGTTCAGAACAGGCAACGCCCAGCGGCTTGCAACCAACCGTCAACGCTGAGTGGTGTCTGGAAAAAGCAAAACGCGCCCACCATGACAGTGGGCGCGCTGCGCTGTCTGTACCCTGAGAAAGTTACCTCAGGGCGGGTGACCAATCAGACCAAGTCACCCTGGAGGGTTCCCCTTCCCGTGTATTCTTTACGACTCAGGCGTGAAGCTGGCGGGCGGTCTGAAGATCGCGATTGTCTTCCAGATCGGATGCCGAATCTTCCGCTTCGAGGTCCATCAGCCACTGCATCACGACTTCGTCGGAAAGCAGGCCGTTGAAAGCGGATTCGTCGACGGATGCGATCAGGTCGGCGTCGTGGTTGTCGTTGATGATCAGGTTGAAGTCAGCCATTTTCAGTTTTCGCCTCGTTCTGGTGCGATTGTCGTGTGAAAAGGTATATGCAGAAAACGTGCCAACTTCTGCCCATCGTCGAAAAACAAGGGATGGGTCGGCCCGCCGGTGACCAACGAGTGCGCAAAGTGACAGATTTTGTCCACTCTCCAGGCGGCCGGGTCAATTTGCGTCAGCCCAACAATCTGGCCGCCTGACAGGCACAATGAACCCCTGTTTGTCGAGTTTCCTGCGATGCCCGTTCGCCACTACCTGCTGCTGCTGACCATCTGTCTGGTATGGGCCGGAAATTTCCTGGCCGCCGCCTGGGCAGTCAGAATCTTCGAGCCGGTGACCTTTACCGTGGTCCGCTTCTTTCTGGTGTTGTTGCTGCTTCTGCCATTGATGCGGCTGCCGGACCGCGCCCAGTGGCCGCGACTGGTAGCCTGCTGCTGGACCATGGGTGCGATTCACTTCGGGCTGGTTTTTCTTGCCCTGGTACGATCGGCCGATGTGTCATCGATCGCGCTTTTGATGCAGATCTATATTCCCTTGTCCACATTGCTGGCGGTGCTGTTCATCGGGGAGCGAGTCGGCTGGCGCACCACACTGGGAATCGCGATCGCCTTTTCAGGCGTGCTGGTCATGGGACTGGATCCGCTGGTGCTCGGTCAGCTGGACGTGCTGGCGCTGGTGCTGGCTTCAGCCCTGTCACTGGCGATTGGAACCATCCTGATGCGTGGCGTGCGCGGCATCGGCGTTCTGAGCTTTCAGGGCTGGAATGCGGCGCTGTCGCTCCCGCCGCTGCTGATTCTGGCATTGATACTGGAAAATCCCGCCGACCATATTGCCCTCAGCCTGCGCGAACCGGCCGCCTGGCTGGCCGTCGGATACTCGGCCATCGGCGCTTCGATCCTGGGCCACGGCGGCTTCTACTGGCTGATCCAGCGACATGAAGTCAACAAGGTCACCCCGCACCTGCTCCTGGTACCCCTGTTATCCGTCGCCCTCGGCGTCATGTTCTGGGGCGACCGGCCAGGTCCCCGCCTGCTGATCGGCGGCGGACTGATCATAGTCGGCGTTCTATGGATCACCCTGCGCGCCCGCTGGCGCCGCCGCCCCATGCCGGCGGAACCACCGGTCTAGGTGTGGTCTCTCAGGTTTTCCGCCTTTAACAGACCCTCAATCTGCTGCATTGGGTGCTGTCGGGAGGGGCGGGCTGGCCGGGGCGCGGATGCGGCTTAAAAGCCAACAGCCTATTTCAGACTCCACGACATTTTCAGGAAGCCCTGAAACGGGGCCATCTTCATCGCTGCCAATTCGTTGGCACCTGGCTCCACAAAACTGACCGACTCAACAGAGCCGATCGTCCCGGCCAGCCCGCCCCTCCCGGCAGCACCCGATGCTCGATACCCACTACATCTCAATTTCACAAGCTGCAACGCTTTTTATCGTTGGTGTGGACAACTGAGGAATCCCACCTGGGGAACCCTCTGCAACTACTGAAAGCCGGGCTGACCCACCTGATCGGGAAACTGGGCCACCTTCCTCAGTGCGCCCGAGTCAAATCCTTGCGCATCGAGTCGTTCGAGCAGATCCTGATACAGCGATGGTTCCATCTGCGGCTCACGTGCCATGATCCAGGCGTAATCACGAGACGGATGCCCAACCACTACCCACTGATAGTCTTCGTCCAGTTCGATGATCACGTAGTCAAATCGGAACGGCCAGAAAAACCGCACCTTCCAGCGCGCATTGGTCTGCTCGTCCACCACCCAGGCCACCCCTTCCATGCGCTGGTCCGGCTGATCGAAATCCCCTTCCTTATAGAGGTAGATGTCGTCCATCCGCCCATCGTCACGCGGCCGATAGATTGCCCGACCCGCCAGATTGCCCCGTTCGCCAAAGTAAGGAATGTTCGCAATCACGAACCACTCCCCCATATACCGATCCAGCTCAACCCGCTCCACCATCGTCAACGGCTCATTCGACCCAAAAGAAGCACACCCGGAAATACAAAGAGCCAAAAGAACAACCAAATACCGCTTCATAAGATGTAAATGTCCAGCAATTCACCACAGTCGCCAGAATGCCACCCCAATCGTGAACGTCACCGCAAGCCCCTTCGCCCCTTCGCCCCTTCGCCCCTTCGCCCCTTCGCCCCTTCTCCCCTTCTCCCCTTCTCCCCTTTCCCTTTTCCCTTTTCCCGTTAACCCCTTCACCAAACTTCTTGCCCCCTTCACACAACCATGCTAATGTAATAGCGTGTTATTACATTAAACGACCATGAAGCAACTCGACCAACAGCACGCCGAAGCCAACCGCGCCGCCCGATCCAGCCTGGCCGAAGCCTTTCTCGCCATGACCACCGCCGACGAATGCCGCGCGTTGCTCAAGGACCTGACCACACCTGCCGAGCTCGAAGCGCTGGTCGACCGCTGGCGGGTGGTCAAATTTATCGACCAGGGCATGCCCTACCGCGAAATCCACGAGATCACCGGCGTCAGCGTCACCACCATCGGCCGCGTAGCCCGCTTCCTGGAACACGGCAACGGCGGCTACCGCCTCGCCCTCGACAGATTGAACCTCGAACCCTGAGCCTTTCGCCTTGTACCTTTCACCTTGAACCTTGAGCCTAATTGAAAATGTCCCGCCTGAAAATCGCCATCCAGAAATCCGGTCGCCTCGCCGACAAGTCACTGTCGCTGCTGGAGCGCTCCGGGCTCTCGTTCGCCCGATCCAAGGACAAGCTGTTCTGGTTCGGCCGCAATCTCCCTGTTGACCTGCTTTTAGTCCGCGATGACGACATCCCGCGCCTGCTGCTCGAAGGCGTCTGCCATCTCGGCATCGTCGGCGAAAACGTCGCCATGGAAAAACTGCTGGAGCATCGGCAACGTCGACCGGCCGCCGAGCTGGAATCCCTGCTCAAGCTGGAGTTCGGCCACTGTCGCCTGATGCTGGCTGTGCCGGAAGACGCCACTTTTGCCAGCGCCGCCCAATTCAATGGCAAGCGCCTGGCCACCAGCTATCCCTGGCTGACGCGGCAGTACCTGGAACGTCACGGGGCCGAGGCCGACATCGTCACGCTGAACGGCGCGGTGGAGATTGCACCGAGCCTGGGAACGGCTGATGCGATCGTCGACCTGGTTTCGACCGGCACCACGCTTCGGGCCAATCATCTCAAGGCAGTCGACGAGGTCCTTTCGTCCCAGGCCGCGCTGTATCGCTGTCCGGCCAGGCTCGACGAGGCCGGCGAGACGCTGCTGGCCAAATTGCTGACCCGGATCCAGGGCGTGCAGCAGGCCGCCGAGACCAAGTATGTGATGCTCCACGCACCGCGCGACCGGCTTGCCGATATTTCGGCCATTCTACCCGGCGCGGAGTCACCGACCGTGCTGAGCCTGGAAGGTCAGCCCGATCGGGTCGCGGTCCATGCCGTGTGCACCGAGCAGGTGTTCTGGGAGCACCTGGAAGAGTTGAAGAAAGCCGGTGCGTCGGCGGTACTGGTCTTGCCGGTGGAGAAAATGCTGGCATGAAAATCCTCGCTGCCGACATCCTGGGCCAGTCCGGAATCGACGAATTGCTCAGACGTCCGGCGATGGAATCCGACGCCGAGCTCCGTTCCACGGTCGCCGATATCATCGCCACCGTACGTAAAGACGGCGATGCTGCCCTGCTGGAATATGGCCGGCGCTTCGACGGCCGCGAGCCGGCCAGTCTGCTGGCCAATGCCGATGATCTGGACGGTGCCGAGTCGGAGCTGGACGCCGATCTGCTTGCCGCGATTGATACCGCGATCGACACGGTCGGTCGATTTCACTCGGAAGCCAAGCCCGTTGACCAGGTCACCGAAACGGCTCCGGGCGTGACCTGTCAGGCACGCTGGCGGGCACTGGATCCGGTGGGTCTGTACGTGCCGGCCGGCACGGCCCCATTGCCGTCGACCGCGATCATGCTTGGTGTGCCGGCCAGGCTGGCGGGCTGCAAGCACATCGTGCTGGCCACACCCCCCGGACCGGATGGCCGGGCCGATGCAGCCGTACGTGCAATCGCAAAGCGCCTCGGAATCAGCACCGTGCTGGTTTCCGGCGGCGCCCAGGCCGTGGCAGCGATGGCTTACGGCACCGAAAGCGTGCCGCGGGTGACCAAGATTTTCGGTCCAGGCAATCGTTTTGTCGCCGAAGCCAAGCGCCAGGTCAGTGAAACCGCCGACGGAGCGGCGATGGACCTGCCGGCCGGGCCTTCGGAAGTCATGGTCATCGCCGACGATTCGGCCGACCCGGAGTTCATTGCCATCGATCTGCTCTCCCAGGCCGAGCACGGCCCGGATTCGCAGGTCTTCCTGGTCACGACCAGCCCCGAGATTGCCCGCCAGACCGCACTTTCCCTGGAAACATTGCTGCAGCGTCTGCCGCGCGCCGACACGGCTCGCCAGGCACTGACCCATGGCGCCATCCTGGTGGTTGCCGATAACGCCCAGGCCGTCGAGATCGCCAATGCCTACGCGCCCGAGCATCTGATCATTGCCTGCCGTGACGCCGATGGCCTGTGCGCCGACATCAATACGGCCGGCTCGGTGTTTCTCGGCCACTACACCCCCGAAGCACTGGGCGACTACATTTCCGGCACCAACCACGTGCTGCCCACCGCCGGCTGGGCGCGCTCCCGGGCCGGTTTGTCGATCACCGACTTCATGCGCCGCATGACCATCCAGGAAGCGACCCCCGAGGGCTTGAGAAACCTGGGACCGGCCGGTGCCCGGCTCGCCGCCCACGAGGGCCTGGATGCCCATCGCCTGGCCATCCAGCTGCGCCTGGATGCGCTGGCAAAAGGAGCGGCCTGAATGAATCCGATGGACCTGGCCAGGCCGGAAATTCGTGCGCTGGAAGCCTATGCCTCGGCGCGGGCGCTGGCCGACAGTGCCGGTATTCTGCTCAACGCCAATGAAAATCCCTGGCCGCCGCCCAATGATGACGGCATGGCCCTGAATCGATACCCCGATCCGCAACCGGTCGAATTGAAAAACCGCCTGGCCGAACGCTACGAGGTATCGCCCGACCAGCTGCTGATTACCCGCGGCAGCGATGAGGGCATTGATCTGCTGGTCCGGGCCTTCTGCCGGGCCAGCGTCGATTCCGTGCTGACCTGTCCGCCGTGCTTCGGCATGTATGCCTTGAGCGCGCGAATTCAGGGTGCCCGGGTCATTGAAGTCCCGCTGATCGAAGGGGAGAACGGCTGGAAACTGGACGAAGCCGGATTGCTTGAGGCACCGCCCTGCCGCCTGTATTTTTTGTGCACACCGAACAATCCGACCGGCAACCGGATCCAGTCGGACCTGATCGCCGGGCTGGCGAATCGAGTGGCCGATCACGGTCTGGTGGTAGTGGATGAGGCCTACGTGGAGTTCACCGATGCACCATCGGCGAGCCGCCTGCTCGACGCTCATCCCAACCTGGTTGTGCTGCGCACCCTGTCGAAAGCCTTTGGCCTGGCCGGTTGCCGTATCGGCAGCGTGCTCGGTCATTCGGACCTGATTGGGTTGCTGAAACGCATCATCGCCCCCTACCCCCTGCCGACACCGTCGATTCGTGCTGCCCTGGCCGCACTGCAAGCCACTGATGATCGGGTCGAGCAGCTGATCACCTTGCGCCGGCAGAAAGCGCGACTGGTGGAAGTCTTGTCCACACACCCGGCGATTCGCAAGCTGTGGCCGGGCGAAGCCAATTTCATTCTGATTCGCGTAGCCAGCGCGACCGACCTGGTGGCGGCGGCCGCCACCGCCGGGATCCGCTTGCGCAATCAGTCGTCCCAGCACGGGTTGGACGGTTGCGTCCGGATCACTATCGGTACGCCGGAAGAAACGTCGGCACTGATTCACTTCTTCAAGAGCTGGAACCCATGAGTCTGAAAAAGATCCTGTTTATCGACCGCGATGGCTGCCTGATCGAAGAACCGGCCGACGAGCAGGTTGATTCCTTCGCCAAGTTCCGCTTGATGCCGGGCGTGATCCCGGCCCTGCTCAAGCTCAAGGCCGCCGGCTTTCGTTTTGTCATGGTCAGCAACCAGGACGGATTGGGCACCGATTCGTTCCCGACCGCAGACTTCGAAGGCCCTCAGAATCTGCTGCTGGATATTCTTCAGTCGCAAGGCATCGAATTTGATGCGATTCACATCGACCCGACCCTGCCCGAAGATCAGGCACCCACCCGCAAGCCCGGCATCGGCATGCTGCTCGACTACCTGGCCGATGCCAGCCTGGACCGGACCCAGTCGGCGGTCATCGGCGACCGGGAAACCGATCTTGAACTGGCCGCCAATATGGGTCTGCGCGGATTCCGGGTGGGGCCAAAGGGCGAGGATTGGGCAACCACGGCAAGCAGGATTCTGGGCACGCCCCGGACAGCCACGGTCAGACGCCAGACCCGCGAAACCGGGATCTCGGTGGCGGTCAACCTGGACCAGGCCCAGCCGGTAAAGATCGACACCGGCATCGGGTTTTTCGACCATATGCTCGACCAGATTGCCAGCCACGGGGGATTCAGCTTGGTCCTCGACTGTCGCGGCGATCTCGAGGTCGACGAACACCACACCGTGGAAGATTGCGCCCTGGCACTGGGCCAGGCCCTGGACCAGGCACTGAGTGACCGGGTCGGCGTGGGCCGATACGGCTTTGTTCTGCCGATGGACGAATCGCTGGCCCGGGTTGCGATCGACCTGTCCGGCCGCCCGGCATTTGTCCTCAACGGCGAATTCCCGCGCGAATCGGTCGGCGGCCTGCACACCGAAATGGTCCGCCACTTCTTCGCCTCGCTGGCCCAGACCCTCAAATGCGCCATCCACATCGACCTGACCGGCGAAAACACCCACCACATGGTCGAAGCCTGCTTCAAAGGCGTCGGCCGCGCCCTGCGCCCGGCCCTGACCCGCACCAACACCGGCATGCCTTCCACCAAAGGCGTGCTGTAAATGAACGGTTTCAGGGTTCAGGTTTCAGGGTTCAGGGAGCTGCCTCGATGAGCATCGCTGTTATCAATTCGGGGGGGGCGAATCTGGGGTCGGTGGGGCATGCCTTGCGGCGGCTGGGGGTTGAGTGTCTGCTGACGCGTGATCCGGAGGTGATCCGTTCGGCCGCGCGGGTCATTCTGCCTGGGGTGGGTTCGGCTCGATCGGCGATGGACGCACTGCGCGAGGCCGGCCTGGTCGAGGTGATTCGCGGGCTTGAGCAGCCGGTATTGGGCATTTGCCTGGGACTGCAATTGCTCTATGATCATTCGGACGAAGGCGACTGTGACTGCCTGGGACTGATTCCGGGGCGGGTAACACGCCTTGAAGTCGATACCACGCTGCGTCTGCCGCATATGGGCTGGAATCAGCTCGACTGGAGCCGGACCGACGATCCGCTGGCTGACGGGCTGACCGGCCGGGAATGGTTCTACTTTGTCCATAGCTATGGCGCACCGACAGATCACGCCGTGGCCACCAGCCGGCATGGCCAGGCCTTTGCCGCAGTTGTTCGTCACAACAACTTTGCTGCCTGCCAGTTTCATCCGGAAAAGTCCGCCAGCGCCGGTGCCCGTTTGTTGCAAAACTTTCTGGAGAGCTGAAACCATGCAACCACTGAAGACACGGAAAACACGGAAAGAGCAAGGGGAGAAAAGTCAATGCCCCAGGGCTCTACCGCAGGCAGTTGGAGTAACGACATGCAACTGATACCGGCCATTGATTTGCGGGGCGGGCGCGTCGTTCGCCTGGAGCAGGGCGACTACGATCGCGAAACCCGCTACAACGACGATCCGGTCGAACTGGCACTCCGCTACCAGAAGGCCGGAGCGCGCATCCTGCACCTGGTTGACCTCGACGGTGCCCGCTCCGGCAACGAGGAAAATCTCGCGACCATCGGCCAGATCTGCAGCGCGCTGGATATTCCGGTTCAGACCGGCGGCGGCGTGCGCTGCCTGGAAGATGTCGAGTTGCGGATTGACAAGGGCGCCGCGCGGGTCGTGATCGGCAGCCTGTGCGTACAGAATCCGACCGCCGTGTGTGCCTGGATCGAGGCCCTCGGTGGTGAGGCGATCGTGGCGGGCCTCGATGTAGCGCGCGGCCTGGACGGTCAGTGGATACCCCGGGCGGCCGGCTGGACCCAGAGCGGAGACTTTGACCTGTTCACACTGCTCGATCGCCTGGCCGATGCCGGCCTGGAGCATTTGTTGTGTACCGATATCGAACGGGACGGCATGTTTTCCGGCCCGGCAATCGGACTGTATGAAAGCATCACCCAGCGCTATTCCAAGCTGAAGGTCCAGGCCTCGGGCGGCGTTGCCCGATCAGCGGACCTGGAACGGGTTGCCGCGACCGGTGTAAGTGGCTGCATCGTCGGCCGGGCCCTGCTGGAAGGACGTATCGAGATGGAAGAGATCGACCGATGGTCGCGGTAAGACTGATTCCCTGCCTCGACGTGCGCGACGGCCGGGTCGTCAAGGGCGTACGGTTTCGCGATCATCGCGAGATCGGCGACATTGTCGATCTGGCCGGGCGCTATCGCGACCAGGGGGCCGACGAACTGGTTTTCTATGACATCACCGCCAGCCCCCAACGGCGTAGCGTCGAGGTTGGCTGGGTAGAAAGAGTCGCCGAGGCCATCGACATTCCGTTTTGTGTCGCCGGCGGCATTCGCGATGTGGCCACCGCACGCGCGGTTCTGCATGCCGGGGCCGACAAGATTTCGGTCAACTCACCCGCCCTGGAACGGCCCGAGCTGATCAGCGAGCTGGCCGATGCGTTTGGCTCGCAGTGCGTGGTGATCGGCATCGACTCGATCCGCGAAAACGGAAAACTGAGAGTACGGCAGTACACCGGCGACCCCGACAACATGGTCGACCCGCGCCGCGATACGGCTCACTGGGTCGAAGCGGTGCAGACACTCGGCGCCGGAGAAATCGTGCTCAACTGCATGGACGCCGACGGCGTTCGCTCAGGCTACGACATCGAACAACTCAAGGCCATGCGGAACATCTGCCGAGTCCCGCTGATCGCCTCCGGCGGCGCCGGCCAGGCCGAACATTTTCGCGACGTGTTCGAACAAGCCGACGTCGACGGCGCCCTGGCCGCCACCGTCTTCCACACCGGCCAGATCACCATTCCCGACCTCAAGACCTGGCTCGCCGACCGCAACATCGTGGTTCGAACATGAAAAGCCTTGGGTGCAAACCTCTCAAAGGCGATCTCGCGCAGAGGCGCAGAGACGCAGAGGAAAGCTTTAACAACAAAAACCTTTTTCCTTTCTTCTTAGCGCAGTTCGAAATCAATGGGCGGATTACCGAAGGCATTGAGCCCTTTGATGGAGAACGCCCGCGCGTGTCTTCGCATCTTTGCGTTAAGAAGATTTTGATTTTTTCTTCCTCTGCGTCTCTGCGCCTCTGCGCGAAATTGCTTTTGCTTTTAGGGCTTTCCTTTGCATCTTTGCTCGCATTAAAACCACCTATAAATCTATGAAACCAAATACTCAAACATTGCCGGTGCTGGACTGGGACAAGGGCGACGGGTTGTTGCCAGCGATTGTTCAGGATGCTCGCGACGGGCGGGTGCTGATGCTGGGGTACATGAACGCCGCGGCGCTGGAGAAGAGCCTGGACTCGGGAAAGGTCACCTTCTTCTCCCGCAGCAAGCAGCGTCTGTGGACCAAGGGGGAGACTTCCGGCAACGTGCTCGAGCTGACCGGCATCAACAGCGACTGCGATCATGACACCTTGCTGGTTCAGGCCATTCCGCACGGGCCGACCTGCCATACCGGCACTGAAACCTGCTTTGGCGACACCGAGCTGCCGCCAATCGGCCTGCTGGCTCAGCTTGAACAGGTCATTTCCGACCGCGCCAACTCACCGGGCAGCAGCAGCTACACCGCCAGCCTGCTTGAAAAAGGCGTGGAACGCTGTGCCCAGAAAGTCGGCGAAGAAGGTGTGGAAGTGGCACTTGCCGCGGTCTCCGGCAATCGGGAACAGCTCAATAACGAAGCCGCCGACCTGCTCTACCACCTGCTGGTCTGCCTGCGCGCCGCCGGCAGCAACCTCGACCAGGTCCTGGCCGTCCTCAGCACCCGCCGCCGCTAAAAAGAGAAAACCTTTTGGGCGCAAAGCAGCGAAGCATCCAAGAAACCAATTTCAAAAAAGCCTTTCTTCTTTCTTTTCCTTCTTTGCTGCTTCGCTGCTTCGCGACATAAAGATTTTTTTCCGAACTCAGCCTATGCGGTTTCGGACTTCAGCAGGCTTGGGTCGACCTGCGGCGTGGCCATCAGTTCGGGGCGGGCGTAGTAGTAGCCCTGGAAATTGGTAATCCCGGCCTTTTCCTTCAGCCACTCGACCTCTTCTGCGCGCTCGACGCCGGTTGCGATCAATTCGATATCCAGCGCCCGGCAGGTACCGGTGATGCCCAGCACGATGGCCTGGCGCCGGCGACTGCTGTGAATCAGATTGATGATCTCGCGATCGAGCTTGACCAAGTCCGGGCGAAACACCGCCAGTCGCTTCAGGCCGGCCTCGCCGGTACCGAAGTTGTCGGCCAGTACGCGAAAACCCTGGGCGTGGGCGTGGTCTCGCACCGCCGAGAGTTCGCGCGGGTTGCCGAGGCGGCTCAGACTGGCGAACTCGAGCACGATCTGGCTCGGTGACAGCCCCTCGAGGTCAACCTGCTCGCGGGTAGTGGCCAGCGCCAGTTCGAGATTGCCCGGATTGATCTGGGTGCAATTGAGAAAAAGGCAGGACTCAATGCCAAGCCCGGCCGCATCCCTGATTGCCCGGCTGCGGCAGGCCTGATCGAAAAATGCCAGGTTCTCGGGCAGCACGTTGGCAATGATGCTGCCGGCCGGCTCGCCGGAGCGACCTCGAACCAGCGCCTCGTAGCCGCTGATGCGGCCTTGCGCCAGGTCAACCACGGGCTGGAACGCAAACTGGATGCCCATGCCAATCACGCTGGTGTAGTGAGCGAGGCGCTCGCGACGATCAAAATCAGTTGTTGCCATGTCCATGTTCAGTGGTATCCGGAAAGTGAGTCAAAGGGAAATTCTTCTGCCTGTCTACCCTTATCCATATTCCGTGCCAGCCGATCAGAACCGTTGAACCGATCACGCCCGATCCATTTCCTGCCCACACCAGCGCACAGTCCAGGGCCGGTTCCGATCAACGACCTGGACCAGGCTGGTCTGTCGGGTGTCAATCCCGGTCCGTGCGAGCCACAAAGCTGCGGTAGTCCTCCAGCGCATCGTCGAGTGCGGCCTGGTACAGGCGCTGACTGTGTTCCCGGCTGGCCAGCGCCGGTTCGGAGCCACAGCGTCCATCCGGAAAACTTCGGCGGAAATCGGCGGCATCCCGAATGGGACCGGTCGGGGCCCGGACCGGCTCAAGCGGAACATCACGCTGCTGGTCCGGCCAGGCATGCCAGGTCAGGGAAATTTCCGAAGGTGTCGCGTGCCCACCCTCGGCGTCGCCGTACAGCTCTCGACTCAGCCCGACGACCCGCTTGCCCATGAACCAGTTGGCCATTTTCAGATCAAGCCCGCTGGACCGTCCGTGATAACTGGCATCCGCCCAGATTTCGGAAAACGCCGCGTTGACCGTCGCGATATTGCCGCCATGACCATTGAGAAAATAGAACTGGCGAAATCCTTGAACCGCCAGCGAACCGACGATATCCCGAACCACGGCAAGCAGCGTGGAAGGCCTCAGACTGACCGAGCCGGGAAAACCCAGGTGATGCTGAGCCATACCGTAACTGATGGTCGGAGCGACAAGAATCTCGTGCTCGCTCATCCCCGACGCAATGGTTTCCGGACAGATCGCATCGGTCCCGATCAGCCCGGTCGGGCCATGCTGTTCGGTCGAACCGATCGGAATCACAATACCCCGACTGCTTTCAAGATAAGCCTCGATCTCCGGCCAGGTGGACAACTGCAGCTTCATTATTACTCTCCGATATGTTGTAGCAGGTTTCGGCGGCGGGCCAGGCGGGCCCAGAATCGTCCGCTGACAAACCAGCATAGAAAGACCGCTTCACGCAAAAGATTCAACAGCGTGCCAGGCGTCAATCTCAGTCCGGGCTCGGCCGGAATCAATTCGACATCGAGGCCGGCCTGATTTGCCAGTACCTGCAAACGACCCAGATGGTAGCGACTCGACATCAACGACACCGGTTGATCCTCTTCGATCAGCGAACGCGCGCGAACGAGGTTTTCCAGGCTGTCGGTCGACTCCTCTTCGAGCACCAGCCGATCAGCATCGACCCGGTGATGGCGCAGCAGCCAGTCGCGACCCACAGCGGCCTCGGACGGTTGCCCGCCGCCGAGCAGAACCAGGGTCAGATCCGGATGGCGATCAAGCAGTTCGGCGGCTCGAACAAGGCGAGCCCGATAGTCATCCGAAAGCTCACCGTGCACCAGTCGATGACCGCATAGCAGCAAAATCCCCTGGCTCGGCTCACGATAGCGAATCCAGGAAAATCGCAGCACCCAGAACAGGCAGGTGAGCAAACTCAGACCCGCAGTCAACAACACCGCAAGACCCGTCACGGTCAGTGACTCGAATGTGGCGGCGGGCCCGATTCGACGTGCCGTCGTGGTAGCGGTGATGGTTTTCGACATCGGATGAAACGTTGGTCTGATCAATTCGAGTCGATATACTACAGCGCATGTCACTACTCGATTGTTTACCGCGTCACACTCCGCCACTTCTGGCGTATCGGTCCTGATGTCTCCACTGAAAATCGGTGCCATGACGGTGACCTGTGCAGCCGGTGCCGGACTGAACGCCGTGCGCGAGGCGCTGCGCATGGAACGCTCCGGCCTGAGACCCAATGACTTCGACCACTGCGATCTGGCCACCTGGATCGGCCGGGTCGATGATGTCGAGTCGGTGCGATTCGCCGATCAGCTGACAGAATTCGACTGCCGCAACAATCGCCTGGCCGAACTGGGACTGCTCCAGGACGACTTTCTGGCCTCGGTAGAACAGCTCAAGGGTCGGGTCGATCCCGACCGCATCGCCTGCGTGATCGGAACCAGCACCGCCGGTATCGGCACGACCGAGACGGCTTACCGCGAGATGGGTGATGGCGATCACTTCGCCAGCCGTTTTCTGCTGCCACGGGTCCACACTCCGCACACGTCCAGTGCTTACGTGGCCCGACGGCTCGGCCTCGGCGGCCCGGTCATGACGATTTCCACCGCCTGCTCCTCCAGCGCCAAGGTATTTGCTTCGGCCGCGCGCCTGATCGAGGCCGGGCTGGCCGACGCGGCCGTGGTCGGCGGCGTCGACAGCCTGTGCCTGTCGGTACTCTACGGTTTTCATTCGCTGGAGCTGGTTTCCGACCAGCCCTGCCGCCCGTTCGACCAGAACCGCAAGGGCCTGAGTCTGGGCGAGGCAGCGGGCTTTGCCATACTCGAGCGCTCACCACCTCAGGTTCTCGGCGAATTGCTGGGCTGGGGCGAGAGTTCCGATGCCCATCATATGGCCTCGCCGCATCCCCAAGGCGAAGGAGCATCTGCCGCGATGCAGCAGGCCCTGGATATCGCCGGCCTGAGCAGCGATCAGATCGGCTACATCAATTGTCATGGCACGGCCACACCACTAAACGACCAGGTCGAGGCCATGGCAATCCGCCGAGTCTTTCCCCGGCCGCCGGCCGCCGCTTCGACCAAGGGCTGGACCGGTCATACCCTGGGAGCTGCCGGGATCGTCGAGGCCGTGTTCAGTCTGCTGGTACTCAACGATGACTACCAGCCGGCCGGCCTGAACCTGGACAGCCCTGATCCTGAGTGGTCGGATTTCATTCTCAGCGAGCCGGTTGAGCAGGCTGTCGATCACGTGCTGAGCAATTCCTTCGGCTTCGGCGGCAGCAACTGCAGCCTGATTTTTGGACGCCCATGAGTCATTCATTCGACCACTCGATCGACATCCTGGGCGCCGGAATTTCCGCGCCCGGACTGGACGGTTGGGACAGCTTCCTGAAAGCGCTGGACGGCGAGGCCCTTGACCCGGACAAGGCACTTCGTCCCTCCAGCCTGCTGTCGCCCCGCGAGCGCCGACGCGCGCCTGCGGCGGTCAAGCTGACTTTTGCCGCCGCCGAGGAAGCCTGCCAGCAGGCCGGCATTTCACCGGCCGAGCCGCTGGCCATCTTCAGTTCCGGCATGGGCGATCTGGACATTACCGACTACCTGTGCCGAACCCTGGCCGACCAGCCCGAGTTGCTCTCGCCCACCCGTTTTCACAACTCGGTCCACAATGCCGCGTCCGGCTACTGGTCGATCGGAGCTGGTGCCAGGGGCGATGTGACCGCATTGTCGGCCTGGCGCGACAGTGCCACCATAGGCCTGATCGAAGCGGTCACTCGCGCCCGCCTGGGACGCCAGCCCGTCCTGCTGGTTGTTTACGATGACAAGGCGGTTGGACCGATGCAGGATTTGTGGCCCAGCCAATGGGGATTCTGTGCCGCAATGGTCCTGGCCGGTCCGGACAACGACCGCCAGCCGCTGGCCCGTCTGAAGGTGAGCCACGCGCGCGGCGAGGATCAATTCCAGCCCCTGCCCGATTCGCTGGAAGCACGTCGCAGCGACAATCCTGCCGCCCGCATCCTGCCGCTGCTGGCGCTGATTGCCGCTTGTCATGACGATTGTTATGACAAGCGTGATGACAATGGTAGTGACAATCGTTCCGGCAATCGGGCCAGCCAGCCGGTGTTACTCGGCGCTGAACAAGGTCCGGGACTGCGTTTCGAGCGTGTTCCGGCATGAGCGTCTGTGCGGTTATTCCGGCCCGCAACGAGGGCCGCACCATTGCCGATGTCGTCAATCAGACCTTGTTGACGGTTGACCGGGTCATCGTGGTCGATGACGGTTCCGACGACGATACGGTTGCCCGTCTTGACGGACTTGCCGTTGACATCCTCCGGCGTCCCGCCGCCGGCGGCAAGGCAGCCGCCCTGGCCGACGGCTTTGCCCTGGCCCTGAAAGGCGAGTGCTCGGCAGTCGTTACCCTGGATGGTGACGGCCAGCACGATCCGGCCGATGTTCCCCGGTTGCTGGAAGCTGCCCGGGCGTATCCGGACCATCTGGTCCTCGGTGCGCGCATTCGCCAGCGCCATCACCAGCCGGCGATCCGGCATTTTGCCAATCGCTTTGCCGACTTCTTCGTGTCCTGGGCCAGCGGCCAGCGGGTACCGGACAGTCAGACCGGATTTCGGGTGTATCCGCGCCGGCTGCTTGATGCCGTGCGGCCCTCGACCGAAAAACGCCACGGTTTCGTCTACGAGACGGCCATGCTGATCGACGGTGCCCGGGCCGGTTTCCCCTGCGTGGCCGTCGCCATTGACAGCGTCTACCGGGCCGAAGCCCGCCCCAGCTATTTTCGGCCCGGACGCGATGTCTGGGAGATTTTCCTGTTTGTCTTCTGGCGTATCGTCCGGCGCGCGCTTTACCTGCCCGGCCTTTGGCGGATGCTGCGAACACCCACCCGTTTTTCCCAGGGGAACGGCTGAACAAGCCTGTCCGCGCAGCCTCGTTCAGCGGTCCCCGCGGTCGTGAAAAAGTCGCTGATGCCAAGGGCGTACACTGTAATCTGGTTTTTGCTGAACTCGATAACGATTGAATACCATTCGCGACAATGATGTAGTCATTCTGGGTGGCGGCCTGGCCGGGCTGACCCTTGCCCTGCAGCTGCGCCTGGATTTGCCGGCTGCCCGCATCAGTGTCATCGAACGCCGGCGTCACCCGGTCGAGGAAGGGGCCCACAAGGTCGGTGAATCCACGGTCGAGATCGGTGCCGAATACCTGGCCAACATGATCGGCCTGAAAGACCATCTCGACCAGTGCCATCTGCGCAAATACGGTCTGCGACTGTTCTTCGACGCCAACCAGTTCGACGATCTGGCGCTGGCCGGCGAGCTCGGGGCCAGCCATCTGCTGAGCCTGCCGAGCTACCAGATCGATCGCGGCGTGCTCGAAAATCACCTGGCCGAGCGGGTCCAGGCATCGGGTATCGAATTGATCAACGATGCGACTGTTGTCGATATCGGACTCAATGAAGACAAGGTCCACGATGTCACCATTCGAACCGATCAAGGCGAAAGACAGCTCACCGGTCGTTGGCTGGTCGATGCGATGGGACGGGCCAGCCTGATCAAGCGCCGACTCGATCTGGCCGAAGACAACGATCACCATTGCAGTTCGGTCTGGTTCCGCATTCAGGACCGGATCGACGTCTCTGACTGGAGTTCGAACCCGGACTGGCAGGCGCGCTGCAGCCAGCTTCCGCGCTGGCACTCGACCAATCACCTGGTGGGTCCCGGCTACTGGGTGTGGCTGATTCCGCTGGCCTCCGGCTCGACCAGCATCGGCGTTGTCTTCGACAATCGCATGCATGATTTCAAGCAGTTCACCACCTACCAGAGCACCCTGGACTGGCTGGCCGATCACCAGCCACGCTGTCATCAGGCCATTCTGGAATCGAATGGCGCGCTTCAGGATTTTCTCTACCTGCGCCGGATCTCCTACGGCTGTCGTCAGGTCTACTCCGAGCAACGCTGGGCGCTGACCGGAGAGGCCGGGGTATTTCTGGACCCGTTCTACTCGCCAGGCACCGATTTCATCGCGATCAGCAATACCCTGATTGCCGATCTGATCCGGCGCGACCTGAACGGACAGTCCATTCGGCGCCAGTCACGCTTGTATGAACGCGCCTATTTCTCGTTCTACCAGTCATCGCTCAAGATCTATCGCAACCAGTACGAACTGTTCGGCCATGCCCGGGCGATGAGCGCCAAGACCATCTGGGACTATTCCTATTACTGGGCGGTGCTGGCGCTGGTCTTCTTCTCCGGTCGCCTGACCGATACCCGGCTGCTGGCGCGAAACGGCCCGCTGCTGGAATCGCTGCGCGATCTCAACGAGGAGATTCAGACCCTGTTTCTGGAGTGGTCCCGGCAGGAAGAGCCGATCAACAGCCAGGGGCTTTTCATCAATCAGTCCGAGCTGCCGCTACTGGTACGTCTGAACCGCGAACTGACCGAGGTGGTCCGCGACAACGACGATCAGCTGGACCAGCGCCTGACCCGCAACGCCGACATGCTCAAACGCCTGGCCAGCGAACTCGCGTCACTGGCACCGTCCGCTGCTGGAGGGCGCCTGGCCGAATCTTTGTCAACCGACAAGCCGGTCATCCTTGACGATCTGCCCCTCGATTATTTGCAGCCCAGGGCTTCCGGCCGAGAGCCCAGTTTCTACGGCCGGGCCCGTCAAGCGGTCGGCTAGGTGTCTGAATATTTTGGTGGCCAGCGGCGAGTGGTGCGGTCCGACTTACAAATACCCGAGCTCGCCCCAGCCCGTAGGTCGGCCCGACGTGGCCGACGGTCATGGCAATCGGTTGTCTCCAAAAGGTTGATTTTGAACGCACATCCAGCCGGTTTGCAAAAACGTAGCCAAAAATCCAACATCCGGTGGATCCGGAGGCATGGACCGTCGGGCGCGTCGGCCCGACCTACGCCATCGTGACCGCTTCGATTTCGACCAGGAGGTCGGAGCGGCAGATATCTCCGCGCAATCCCACCATCGATGAATTCGGCCAGGCCCTGGCCAGTCGTTCGGCGATCACCGGCCAGTGCGCGGCCTCGCGCACATAAACGCGGAACAGGCTTCGGTGATCGAAGTGGTTCAGAGCGTCGCGATTCATGCGCCGGGCACTTTCGGCCATCAGCGACTCCAGGTTGGCCAGAATCTCTTCGGTCTGGGCGACCACATCTCCCGGGTGGCGGGTTTCATGCCCGACCACACTGGCCGTTCCCGAAATCATCAGCAGTACCTGCCCGTCATTGGCCGCCACCGCCGTCGCGCGCGCAAACGACGGACTGCGCGGCCCATAGCAACGCGGATAGCGATAGGCACTGATCTGGCGGGGGTTTTCGATATTGACGCCGGGCCGGGTACCGAATAACCCGTAAATACGCAGCATCGGTTCTTCGCCACCGATCGCCGTTCCGGCACACAGCGACTGGCCGCTGACGTCGGCCGCTTCCAGTGCCCGGGCCCGGCCCAGGCAGAAACGTCGGTAGCGCTCACGGTCACCGCTACCGTCATTGATGGCCGGAAGATAATTCCAGGCTCGAATCAGGTGCGGCTGACCCAGGCGAGCTGCCAACGCCAGAACGTCCCGGTAGGCCTGGAACACCGCCTGCTCCGGATCCTGACTGGTGTCGTCCGGGCGCGCCAGCGCCAGCGCCAGGCCCTGCCCGGATCGACGCCATTCGATACCGCCCTCGCTGCCGCTGTCGACCGGTCCGCCAGTCGACCAGAATTCACTGGAAAGGTTACCGCCCAGCCACTCCAGGCCCGTCGACCAACCAATAACATCGGGGATCGCAGCGGGCTCGAAATCAAAACGCAGCAGGGTCCTGCCTGGACCGGGGTCGTCCGGGCTCACCTGAATAAGGTCGGCAGCACAGGTTTTTCCGGCCAGTATCGATTCAGGAAGCACGATCAAACACCACCTGAGCATTGCGCAGCCGCTGACGCCGGGCACGCCAGGCCGAACGCCACTGGCCAAGACTGGTCACCGAGTAAATCAGTCGGAAAAGACGCAGGCGCCAGTAAACCCGGGCATTGTCGAATACATCCCCGGCCAGTACGGAAATCACGGCCTGTTTGATGCCCAGTACGTTGTGCGGATTGAGAAACAGCCGGCGCAGCCCCGGAGCCGGGAATCGATAGATGAACCAGGACAACTCGCGCACCCCGCGACTCACCCGGGCACGATGACGTCGCCGGGCTTGCCGGGCCGCCGCCCGATCACCGGCCAGCTCGGCCAGCACGACATCGGCGCCGCACTCGGCACTGTGCATGCCGAAAAATACGCCCGAGGAAAACACCGGGTCGACAAACACCCCGGCATCGCCGACCATCAGCCAGCGCTCACCGGCCAGCTGGCGTGAGTGGTAGGAATAATTGCCCGTTGCCGTGATCTCGGAGATCCGCTCGGAGGCGGCGATCCTTTCGGCAGCGGCCGGATTGCGCCCGATCGTGGCGCGGAAAAACGCGTCGACATCGCCGCGTCGCCCGCGCAGATAATCCGGATTGCATACGGCACCCACGCTCATCACCCCGTCCGGCAGCGGAATCATCCAGATCCAGCCCTGATCAAACCAGTAGATACTGATATTGCCGGCCGAATCACCGGCGCGCCGGGGAACCTGGCGAAAATGGCCGTACAGCGCCGCCGTTCCATGCTGGCGATTGCGCTGCTGCAAACCGAATTTCCGCGCCAGCAATGCGTCCCGGCCGCTGGCATCCACCACAAACCGGGCGCTGACCGTCTGCTCGGTATCGGCAAGGGCGACCTGGAGCACCGGGTCCGCACCGGTGTCGAAATCGATATCGCGTACCCGTGCACCGGTCATCAAGCGAGCCCCCGAGCGTCCGGCATGCTCGAACAGCAAGCGATCGAAATCCGATCGTCTGACCTGGAAAGCCTGCTCGCAACCGGGCGCCGGATCCAGCGCGTCGGCGAAGCGAAACTCCTGCAACGCCTCGGATGCATCGTCACTGGTGAAATCAACCCCCATTTTGTCGACACCAATGGACCTGACCTCATCGACCAGGCCCAGCCGCTGAAAAATCTTCATGTTGTGGGGCAACAGGGATTCACCAATATGAAAGCGGGGATGCTGGTCCTTCTCCAGCACCAGGACCGAATGTCCCTGTGCCGCTACCAGGCTCGCCAGGGTCGACCCGGCCGGGCCGCCCCCGATTACGGCCAGGTCGACCCGTTCCGGAAGATTGTCGGTCATACTGGCATTCAAGGAATCACCTTGCCGTATAGGTAGTTTGAAAGGCAGCGTATATTATAATGCGTGGTGATGAGTCGACCAGCCGTCGGCAAACCTTGCCGCTCAAGGCGTTGCCCGGCAAGTTGTCCGGCATGGTATCCAATAACAGGTCCAATAGTCAGTTTCCCTCTGGAGGAACCCAATGAGTGCAGAGCAGACGCCCGCGGAGCGGATGCTGGCCGAGCTGATCGTCGAGTCACTGAATCTCGAAGACATCTCGCCACAAGACATCGAACCGGAAAAACCGCTGTTCGGCGGAGAATACGGCCTGGACTCGATTGATGCGCTGGAGCTGGCCCTGGCCATTTCCAAGACCTATGGCGTCCAGCTCAAGGCCGATGACGAAAAGAACCAGCAGGTTTTTGCCAATCTTCGTGCGCTGAGTGCGCATGTGGAAACCCTCAGATCCTGAGTGCGCATGGCTAGCGCCGATTCCATCAGTCAACCGATGCCCGCCTGGCGGCTGGCCGCACTGGCTGCCTACCCGGTGATCATCCTGCTGGCATTGATGCTGGACCAGCCCCAGCTTCGCGCATTGGGTCTGCCAGTGCTGGCCGTCGCCGTGGTGGGTCCGCTGCCGGACAGCATGGGCGGTAAAGCCCTGTTGCTCGGCTCGGTCATGCTGGCCGCGCTGGTCATGGTCGAACCGGCGCTGGCCTTGTGGCCCCCCGGGCTCATCTGCCTGGCTGTTGCCTCCTGGTTCGGCCTGTCGTTGTTGCCCGGTCGTGAACCTCGTATTCAACAGTTCGCCGCCTGCGCGCTGGCCATGCATGATCGCGAGCTGCCGGATAACTCCGACGGCTGGCTGCGTGGCTGGACCCTGCTCTGGACCCTCATGCTCAGCGCCTATGGCCTGGTCACATTGAGTCTGGCAATGACCGATCGAGTCTCGCTCTGGCTGTTCTGGGTATTTCTGGTCATGCCGTTGCTGATGGTCACCCTGTTGCTTTCCGAGCACTATCTGCGCCGGCTGCGCTTTCCCGACCAGCCGCGCTGGACGGCCGCGTTTTTTCTGCGCACGCTGGCTCGCATCCAGCCCAGGCAGTTCAGTTCATGAATCGACTGCCGCTGTCCGATCGTGGCCTGGATGAACCCATCCTGATCGACGCTGGCCAGGTTCACACCCTGGGCCGGTTTCTGGCCGCTGCCGAAGCACTGGCTGATGAACTGCCGGCGAACCGGCCGGTGGTCAATCTGTGCCAGAACCGGCGTCACTTCAGCACCGGTTTTGCCGCCACGCTGCTGGCCGGTGGCTGCAACCTGCTGCCGGCCAATCGATTGCCAACCACGATCGATACCCTGCTAGCCAACCATCCCGACGCGGTGGTTCTGGCCGATTGCGCGTACCAGGGGCTCAAGACCCGGCTGATTCATCCCGGACAAGTGGCAACACCGGCGCAAGCGGCAACCAGCGTGCCGAAGATCGCGGCCGATCAACTGGCCGCGGTCGTCTTCACTTCGGGCAGCACCGGCAATGCTTCGCGCATCGAAAAGCCGTGGCGCACGCTGGTTGAAAGCTCAAGGGTCAACCAGTCCGAATACGGGCCGAAAGTTCCGGTACAGGCCGTCGCAACGGTACCGCCCCAGCATATGTGGGGTCTGGAAACCTCAGTGCTGATGCCGCTGTTCGGTCCGCTGACCATGAGCAGCAGTCAGCCGTTCTTTGCCGCCGACATCATCGAAGCGCTGAACCGGCTTGATGGCCCAAAAGTGCTGATCAGCGCGCCGGTCCACCTGCGAATCCTGGCCGAACACAGCGGCGAACTGCCGGCTATCGAGACGATTTACTCGGCGACCGCGCCGCTGAGTGCCCGTCTCGCCAGGCGCCTGGAAGCAGCAACCGGTGCCCGGGTCATTGAAGTTTACGGCTGTTCCGAAGCCGGCTGCCTGGCGCGACGGCACGCTGCGGCAGCCGAACCCTGGCAGCTGTTCAAGGCATTTCGACTCAGCGGTGGCCCCAGCCGTTTTCAGGCCTGGGCGGAACACCTCCCCGAACCGGTGGCATTGATGGATGAGTTGAGCATCGACGCCAGCGGTCGCTTCGAACTGGTCGGGCGGACCAGCGATCTGGTCAACGTGGCCGGCAAGCGTGCTTCGCTGGCCGAGCTGACCCGAATTCTGCTCGATATTCGTGGCGTGGTTGATGGGGTGATTTTTCAGCCACCCGCGCAGGGCGAGGGACGGGTCGAACGGCTGGCCGCGCTGGTTGTGGCACCCGGCATGCGAGCCGACCAGCTTCGACACGAACTGGCCGGACGCATTGATCCGGCGTTTATGCCGCGTCCATTGAAACTGGTGGAAGCCCTGCCGCGAGCCGAATCCGGAAAATTGCCGCAATCTGCATTGGTCAATTTCTTCCGTCAGGTCAGTCAGCCGGCCAGATGACCGAGATTGTGCGTTCGCTGGCGGTGCCGGCAGGTCACCCGGCCCTGCCCGGCCATTTTCCCGGCCAGCCCATCGTGCCGGGGGTCGTTCTGCTGGCCGAGGTCGCCGAAGCGGCCCGCGAGTCGCTGGCCTTTGACGCTCAGGAACAGCAGTGGCGCCGGGTCAAATTCCTGGCTCCCGTCCTGCCGGATCAGCGCCTGGATATTCATCTGAGCGGCGATGCCGACGGGTTTTCATTCCGGATTCTGTCGACGTCTCAACAACTGATCGCCCGAGGGCAATGCCGCCATGCCAAAGTGGCGTGATCGCCCCGAAGGTGGCAACCGCTTCTGGCTGCTGTTTATTCGCTGGCTGATTCTGAATGTCGGCCGCGGATTCGCGCAGCTGTGCATGTGGCCGACCAGCCTGTATTTCCTGCTGGTCCGCGGCGATGAGCGGCGCGCATCACGCGACTGGCTGGATCGCGTCCAGGCGCCGCGCCGCGGGCTGTTCGGAGTCCTGCTGCACATCTATACCTTTGCCATCACCATCGTCGATCGGGTCTTGCTGCTGGCCGGGCGCGATCGGTCGCTCAAGGTCCGCGCCGAGGGAATCGATCAGCTGAACGAGGTCCTGGCCAGGGGACGAGGTTGCCTGCTGCTGGGCTCGCACCTGGGCAGCTTCGAGGCGATTCGGGTATTCAGCCGCCAGGCCCCGGCAGAATTCCGCCGGCTCAAGGTGGTCATGGATCGCAATCAGAATTCACTGATGACCCGGATGCTCGAAGCGATCAATCCCGAAATCCGCGATACCGTGATCAGCGCCCGCCAGCCTGGTCCGCAGATTGTGCTGGAAGCCGCCGAAGTCATGGCCCAGGGCGGCATGGTGGCGATGCTGGCCGACCGCACCTATCGCCAGGAAGCCGCGGTCGAGGTGGATTTTCTCGGCCAGGGCGCGCCGTTCCCGGTCGCGCCACTGGCGATCGCCGCGGCCCTCGATGTGCCGGTCTTCCTGGTTTTCGGTATTTATGAGGGCAAACGGCGCTATCGCCTGGTGTTCGACCCCCTGCCCAGCCCGGGACCGCTGTCTCGCAACCGCCGCGAAAAGCGCGCTCAATTGAACCAATGGGTTGCTGCGTATGCCCAAAGGCTGGAACATTATGCAAAAGCCTACCCCTACAACTGGTTTAACTTCTATGATTTCTGGAACTCTGACCGGCCTGCTGCTGATCGCGCTGAGCACGCCAGTTCTGGCCCAGGTTGACGAGCCTCAAGCGCTTGTCGATCCTGTGCAGCTACTTGCAAACCTGGACCTGGCCCAGCAGCGCCTCGCCTTTTCCGAAATCCGGACATCGGAGCTGCTGAACGATCCGCTCGAAGTCACCGGCGAGTTGCGACTGCGCGAAAACCAGGTGCTGGAGCGAGAAACGCTGACGCCGTTTGTCGAAACCCAGACCCTGTCCGCCGATTCGGTCGAGATTCGTCGACCCAACGGCCACAGGCGTCGCTTCAGCCTGGATCGTGCACCGGAGCTGGGCGCGCTGCGCGAGGTCCTGATTGCGATCATGAGTGGTGACACCGGACCCCTTGCCGACGCCTTCGACATGACCGCCAGCGGACAGCCGGATGCCTGGTCGCTGGAACTTCGGCCGTGCTCCGACCGGATCGCCGAACGCCTCGAGGCAATGGTGATGAGTGGCAGCGATCAGCGCCTCGACGGACTGGAACTGGTCCTGACCAACGGCGAACGCATCGAGACCCGCTTCCACTACGACCCATGAGAGGTCTGCTGCTTCCAGCCCTGATCCTGATCGTACTGGCCGGCCTGGCCACGGTAGCGATCCGGTCGCTTGAACTGGATTACCGAATCGACGCCTTTCTGCCGGCCCCGGCCGATGCCGACCAGGCACTGGTGGTCGATCAGTTGGGATCCGGTCCGGGCGGACGGATGATTCTGGCAGCCATCGACGGTGCCTCTCCGGCCCGGTTGGCCCAGGTCAGTCATGAGCTGGCCGGGCAATGGCGCGGGCTGGACGGTGTCGTTCAGGTGCAAAACGGCAGCGATGTACCGGACCCGGCCACCCTGGAAAAGCTGATGCAGGCCCGTTTCGTGCTGATCGATCGCATCGAGGATAGGACCGAACCCGACGCGATCACCGACCAACTCGATGACCGGCTGTCGGAACTGGCCATGGGCGGACGACAGGTTGAACAACTGATCCGGCGCGATCCGCTCGGACTGATTCCCGAACTGGCCGACAGACTCGCACCGGCCAGTTCGCCGCAACGCTTCGACGGCGCCTGGTTCGATCCGGCGATGGAACGTGCATTACTGATCGTCAGCAGCGAATACCCGGCCTTTGCCAGTCAGGATCAGCGGATCCTGGTCGACAATCTGCGTGCCGCGTTTGCCGAACAGGCTGATGCCGAGATGTCGCTGAAACTGGCCGGCCCGGCAATGATCGGCCTGGACAGCGCCGAACGATCACGCGGCGACGCCACCCGCCTGAGCCTGATCGGCAGCGTTTTCCTGTTGCTGATCCTGACGGTTGTCTGGCGTTCACCGGCGCTGGTCCTGGCCGGCGCACTCCCGCTGGCGGCAGGCGCAGTCTGCGGGCTGGCGGCAACCGTCGTGTTCTTCGGCCAGGTCCACGGCCTGACCCTGGCATTCGGATTCACTTTGCTCGGCGTGGTGCTGGATTACCCGGTGCACCTGTTCGGTCATGCCAGTGGTCGACGCCTCAATCAATCAGCCCGGGATATCGCCGCTCCACTGCTGCTGGGTGCAACCAGCACCCTGATCGCCTATCTGGCCATCTGGACCTCGACCAGCCAGGGCCTGGCCCAACTCGGCGCGTTTTCCGCAGCTGGCCTGGCCGGCGCCGCCCTGACGACCCTGCTGCTGCCGTGGCTCAATATCTCCGCTCCCGACCGTCTGCCGCGACGGGTGCCCACGGTGGTCTACCAGCCATGGATCGTCGGACTGGCGGCATTGATTGCTGTCGGCACGCTTTTCTGGCAGGGCGAAGATCGCTGGTCGGCCGACCTGTCGCGCCTGAGTCCGATCAGTCCGGAACGTATCGCCGATGACGTCGATCTGCGCCGCGCCCTGGGTGCCGGTGATGTCGGTCAGCTGATCGTGATCAATGTCTCCACGCTCGATCAAGCGCTGCAGACCAGTGAACACACCGTCGAAATCCTGGAATCGGCCCGTCAGCAAGGCCTGCTCGACAACTGGCAGAGTCCGTCGGACCTGATTCCCAGCACCGCCGAACAGGCTCGCCGACGATCGGCCTGGCCCTCACCGGAATCACTTTCGCTGGCGATCAGCGAGGCCGCGCCGCGATTTCAGGCCGAAGCATTCGGCCCGTTCATGGACGACCTGGCCGGCCTTGGCGACCTGCCGAACCTGACCCCGGAATGGTGGGCCGACACCGCGCTGGCCGATCGGGTCAACAGTCTGCTGACCCCGACCGATGACGGCTGGCGGGCGCTGATCGTGCCGGTCGGTCTGAGCGATCCCGATGCCCTGTCCGGCTTGCTTGAACAACATCAGGCAGCGGCCCGGCTGATCGATATGCGGGCGGTTTCCGAAGCCATGGTGACGGCCTACCGGATCGAAGCCGGCTGGAGCCTGGCGATTGCCGCGATGCTGATCGTGGTCCTGCTGGCTGTGAGACTGGGACGTCTCGGAACCACCCTGCGGGTGATCGCACCGCCATTGGCTGCCGTGGCCTGTACGGCAGCCATCATGAGCGTGTTCGATCAAGGCCTGACCATTGTTCACCTGGTCGGGCTGCTGCTGGCTGCCGGTATCGGGCTGGACTTTGCCATCTTCACCCAGACCCTGGCCGACCGGCCCGAACAGCGCCAGCGCACCAATCGCTCGGTGCTGGTTTGCGCGGTTACCAGCGGCGGGGTATTCCTGATTCTCGGCCAGTCCGGCATCGGCACCCTGAACATGCTTGGATTGACCGTCGCCCTGGGCATTCTGCTATCGTGGATTTTCGCTCGCCTGTGTCAGCCACCATGTCGTTATCGTTGAAGCGATCCATCGCCGAACTGGTTCCCCATGCCGGTGCCATGGTGCTATTGCATGAAGTCATTGCCCATGACGATCAGACCATTCACTGTCGCGCCGACACCGGCCCGATCAACGATCATCCGCTGCGCCGGGGCCAGACTCTGCCGGCCACGGCCCTGGCCGAATACGGTGCCCAGGCCATTGCCGTCCACGGCGGACTGATGAGCGAGCCCGACCAGCCCCCTCGACCCGGCAGGCTGGTCGCGCTGGGGCAATTCGATACCCATGTCGATCAACTGACCGATACCGGCCGGCTGGACGTCTGGGCCACTCGCCTGAGCGGTGATGAAGCGGGCCAGATCTACGAGTTCCGGGTCGCCCGGGACAATCAGGCCCTGGCCAGCGGCCGCGCCACGATCATGTTCGCCGACCGGGCAGGACAAGCTTGAAGCGCCGGCTTGCCAAACGCCCGGACGGCTGTCGGGCGCTGGTCACCGGTGGTTCCGGCGATATCGGACGCGCCATCTGCATGGCTCTTGCGGCTGACGGCATGCAGGTGATCGTTCATGCCGGCAAGCGGCTGGACGCGGCTGAACAGACCGTTGCCACCATTCGCCAGGCCGGTGGCCGCGCCGATGTCGCCCAGTTCGATCTGACCGATGGCGAAGCAACGGCCAGCGCAATGCAGGCGCTGCTGGCCGACGAACCGCTGGGCGTGGTCGTGCACAACGCCGGCTACCATGACGATGGCCCAATGGCCGGAATGACTGCCGATCAGTGGCAGCGGGTCATGGATATCAATCTGAACGGATTCTTCCGGGTGGTTCAGCCGGCCCTGCTTGGCATGGCCCGACTGCGCTTCGGGCGAGTCATCGCCATTTCCAGCGTTGCCGCCCGGCTGGGCAATCGCGGCCAGGCCAACTACGCGGCGGCCAAAGCCGGGCTGCACGGTGCCGTGATCTCGCTGGCGCGCGAAATGGCCGCCCGGGGGGTCACCGCCAATACGGTCGCGCCGGGCCTGATCGACACCGGCATGATCGATCCATCTCATCTCGATCAGGCCCTGGCCCTGATTCCGGCCGGGCGGATCGGCCAACCCGAAGAGGTCGCTTCGCTGGTCGCTTTTCTGTGTCGCGACGAGGCCGCCTATATCAATGCCCAGATGATCGGCATCGACGGAGGCATGGCACCCGGTCATTAGCGGGTCATCAACCAGGTTGCGGGTCTGGCATATTTGATGCATTCTGATTTCAATTATGTCCGACTCATCCACCACGAAGTCCTTGAGCAGAAAATCGCCCGGTAATGACCCCGAGGCCGAGCTGTTTCGTCAGTTCTTCGAGATTTCTCCCGATGGCCTTGTGCTGATCGATCAGGCCGACTGCGTGCTCAAGGCCAACCCGGCCTGGCTGAAGCTGTTTGGCTACCAGCTCAAGGAGGTCGAAGGACAACCGATCAACTCCCTGATTGTCGATCCGGCCTTTCACCAGGAGGCCAGCGCTATTTCCAGCCAGGCGCTCAGTCAGAATGTCATTCACCATGAAAGTTTGCGCCGTACCCGAGAGGGTGATCTGATTCATGTCGAGATATTCGGAACGCCCATCGCGGTCGGCGGCGAGCAGATCGGCATTTATGCGATGTATCGCGATATCACCGCCCGTCGCCAGGCCGAAGACCTGCTCAGCCAGAGCGAGGCCAAGCACCGATCCATCGTCGAAACCATGGAAGACGGCTTTTATGAGGTCGACCTGGGCGGCAACGTGGTGTTCTTCAACCAGGCCCTTTGTCGCCACCTTGACCGCCAGCCTGATCAGATGCTCGGGCTGAACAATCGGGACTTCATGGATGCCGAAACCGCCCGACGGGTTTATCAGGTCTACCACCAGGTCTATCAAACAGGCAAGGCGAATCCCGGTTTTTCCTGGCAGATGTTGCTTCCCGACGGCAGCCGCCGGTTCATGGAAACCTCCGTCACCCTGATTCAGGACTCGGCCGGCCATGCCAGCGGCTTCCGCGGCGTACTGCGCGATGTCACCGAACGGGTCATGACCCACCGTGCCCTGTTTCACGAAAAAGAGCAGGCCCAGATCACGCTCAACGCGATTGGCGATGGCGTGGTGCGTATCGACACCAATGGGCGAATCGAGTACCTGAATCCCAGTGCCAGCCGACTGATAGGAATTCCCGGCGAGGATGTGCTGGGACTTCCCATTCACCAGATCATTGATCTGGACAGTGATTCCGAACGTGAAAGCGGCCTGACCGAGATAGAACGCTGTCTGGCCGGCCATTCGGTCAGCGACTCCGATAGTCAGGCCTATCTGCGTCGTCCGGAAGGCGGGCTGTGCGCGATTGATTTCTCGGCCATGCCGATTCACGACAGTGAAGGACAGATTGTTGGAGCCGTCATCGTATTCAGCGATATCAGTGAAGAACTGCGGATTCGGGAGGAACTGGCCTACCAGGCCCAGCACGACGCGCTGACCGGGCTGGGCAATCGCTATCGCTTCGAAACCGCCATCGAGCAGCTGGTCACGCAGGCCCGAAACCGGCAGGGAGTGCACAGTCTGCTCTACATGGACCTGGACCAGTTCAAGATCGTCAACGACACCTGCGGTCATCATGCCGGTGACCGTTTGCTGCGCGAATTGTCCGGTATCATTTCGGGGCTGGTGCGGCGCGATGATCTGCTCGCCCGCCTTGGCGGTGACGAGTTCGGGTTGTTGCTGGTCAATTGTCCGCCGGACCGCGGGGCTGAGATCGCCGCCGACATCATAGCCGCCGTCAACGCCTTCGAATTTCGCTGGGACAAGCAGACCTTCGGTGTCGGGATCAGCATCGGCCTGGTGCTGATAGACGGCAGCGCCAGCGTCACCGCCCTGCTCAAGGCTGCCGATCAGGCCTGCTACGCGGCCAAGGACCAGGGCCGCAATCGCTTGCATATCTTCAGCAACGACGACGATGCCGTGCTGCAGCGCAGTACCGAGTTGCGCGCCGCTGCCGGCATCGACCTGGCCATTCGGGAGGGCCGTCTGGAGCTGTTTCAACAGCGGATCGTCGATCTGACCGGTCAGCAGGGGGGCGGTCACTGCGAATTGCTGCTGCGCATGCGCGGGCGTGACGGCAAGCTGGTTCCTCCCGGAGCCTTTCTGCCCGGTGCCGAGCGCTACGGCAAGATGGCGCTGATTGATCACTGGGTGGTCACCCAGGCGATCGAGAAACTGCGTCAGCTCAAGCAACTGGGCCAACTCGATCCCCGGGACCGCTTTTCGATCAATCTGTCCGGATCGACCATCAACGACCCCGGCTTCCAGGGCATCATCGAATCGTTGCTGCGTTCCAACGGCGTCGATGCCTCCAATATCTGTTTCGAGATCACCGAAAGCAGTGCGGTCACGAACTTTCGCGGGGCAACACGGTTTCTGCAGGCCATGCGCCTGCTCGGCGTGCAAATCATGCTGGACGATTTCGGCAGCGGCCTGAGCTCCTTTACTTACCTGAAGAATCTGCCGATCGACTATCTCAAGATCGACGGAGCGCTGGTTCGCGACATTGCCGATTCAGCCTTCGATCTCGCCATCCTCAAAGCCATCCAGGCGGTCGCCCGGGAGATCGGGATTCCGGTGGTGGCCGAACATGTCCAGTCCCAGGCCGTCCTCGACCAGCTGACCGGCATCGGGATCGAGTATGCCCAGGGCTATTTCCTGCACGAACCCGAGCCATGGATGATCGGCGAACCATCCCACAAGAATCCGTGACCTTTGTCACCTGACAGCTAATCGCGGCTTCGGCTACGATCAGCCCTGGACTGTCTGAGGAGCACTCATGGAAAGCGCAACCAGTCACCCGGTTCACGACCGGTATCAGCATCTGGATGTTCTGCGCGGATTCGCGTTACTCGGAATCCTGCTGGTCAACTTCGAGTGGTTCACTCGGCCGCTTCAGGCGATCATGCTCGGTTCGGAACCGGGACTGGGTGGTGCCGACATGGCCGCCGACTGGCTGGTCACGATTTTCGGCGAAGGCAAATTCTATCCGCTGTTTTCCATGCTGTTCGGCGCCGGCTTTGCGCTGATGGCCGATCGGGCGATCAAGCGCGCGGCGCCGTTCTGGGGTATCTACCTGCGCCGCCTGCTGGTTCTGCTGGTGTTCGGCCTGGCTCATACACTTCTGGTCTGGGCCGGCGATATTCTGCTGATCTATGCACTTTCAGCATTGGTCATGATCGTGCTGTTCCGCAAGACACCGCCGCGGCGGCTGTGGAAGTGGGCGCTGGTATTCCTGATCTTTCCGGTCACGCTGATGTGGCTGGGAACGCTGTCGATCGCGCTCACCCAGTCCCAGCCGGAGCTCCAGGCCGAGATGATGGCCGAATTTGCTGCCGACGAGCGGGCGTTGCTGCAGGAGGTCGAGCGCGCGGCCGAAATTCATGCCCAGGGCACCTTTGTCGATAACGTCTACCAACGCATCGACGACACCATCTTCAAGATGGTTTTCTTCCTGTTCTGGGCCACGCCGATCATCGGGTTTTTCCTGATCGGACGCTGGCTGGTCGTCACCGGAAAACTCACTCACCCCAGGGAACACCAGCTCTATTTTCGCCGCTGGCGCGCTCGCGGCCTGATCATCGGGCTGGTTTGTGCGGTTGGCGCGACCTGGCTGCTGCACGACCTCAATGCGATGATTCCATCGTCCAATGCCGCCCTGGGAATGACCCTGGCCACGGTCGCGGGCATCTTCATGTCACTGGGCTATCTGTCCACGATTACCCTGGCCAGCGAGCGCTTGCGCTTCCTGGCTCCCGCTGGCCAGATGGCCCTGACCAACTATCTGGCCCAGTCGATTATCTGGACCTGGCTGATCTACGGTCACGGCCTGGGGTTGTGGGGCGAGTTGCCGCGCTGGTCGCAGATTCCCCTGTCACTCGGGTTTTTCAGCCTTCAGATCGTGTTCAGTAGCTGGTGGCTGGCCCGCTTCCGCTTCGGCCCGGCCGAATGGCTGTGGCGCAGTCTGACCTACTGGCAAGTTCAGCCCATGCGTCACACCAGCGGCCAGACCTGAAGCCATCAAGGCTGGATCGGCGGGTCTTCCGGCTCGGTCTGTTCAGCCTCATCAGCATCCTCATCCTCGTCGTCGCGGCGACGTTCCAGAAGGCCGCGCAGCAGCATCTGGCTGGTGCGCTCGCGGGTCTCCGGCTCCGTCTGTTCCGACTCATCGGCTGAAGCTCCGGTCTCTCCGTCCCCATCAGTCGCGGTTTGGGGATCGCCGTCGGTTGGTTCATCGGATTCACGTTCCTCTCGCGGTCGGAGCAAGCGGTCCTGGATTTGCTGGCGAACGGCACGTTCAGCCAGGCTGGACAGGTCGACGGTAACGGTCGGTTGACTGACCGGACCGGTTATGGCCAGCGGAATCCGTCCATTGGTTGCATCGCGCAGCGTCCGGGGCAACTGTTCAGTCAGGGTCGATCCGAGATTCAGATCAAGCCGATAGTCGACCAGATCGGCGGCAAAATCGATCCGGCCACGTCCGGTCACGCCGTAGCTGCCGGCAGCAAGATTGATATCAGGAAGTTCGATGACCCCGTTGCTGGCCTCCAGGCTGGCGCCGAACGTGTCGAACTCGGTTCGACCACCAAACGCCTGGCTGACGTTGCCCAGGTTGGAGGTGGTCAGTTTCTCATCGATCAGCCGGCGCAAATCCACGCCTTCCAGCGCACCGCCTTCGATCGTGAACTGGCCACGGCCATTGAGCGAGGCCAGGATCGATGCCAGATCCAGGCCATTGAAGGTCATGTCCAGACTGAAATCGCCCAGGCCGCTCAACGGTGCCGCCGCACCGCTCAATGCGGCCAGTTGTTCGACCAGTACCTGGTTCAGCCGGGGTTGCATTGCCACCCGCGGCGGGCTCTGGTTGAAGTCGACTTCAACCCGGCCGTCAAAACTCCCGCCCAGCAGCTGCGCGTTCATCGGCGCAAGCACCAGAACCCCGTTGACCAGGCGTGCCTGGGTCGACACCTGGGTCAAGGTGACCGCATCCGAAAGAATCAGCGTATCCAGTGTCAGACCGAACTCAACATCAAGCGCCTGCAGGGCCTGGAAGTCCGTCGGCGCCTGCCCGGCTTCAGTCGTTTCATCAGATTGGGAGCCTGATTCAGGCATCAGCTCGCGCAGGTCCAGGGTTTGTCCGGCAAGCGTCAGCTCGGCGCGCAGATCATCACCCAGGCGAACCCGCCCGCGCGCCGTCAGATCCTGATCATTCAGCGACAGCCGCGCCCCCTCCAGCGCCACTTCCATGGTATCGGCCAGGACCATATCCAGCGGTTCGGTCAGTGCCAGGCCGATATCCATGTCGCCGCTGGTCATTTCAACGCTGAATACCGGCAGACTCAAGCGCGTCTGGTTCCCGATGGACACTTGAAGTTGGCCTTGCGCCTGACCGGTTACATCGCCGCCAGGAAGACTGAAGGCTGCGTTCATTCGGTCGACCGCGATGCTTGTCAGATTGGCTGCGACCGTCATTTGGCCGGCGAGGGAATCAACAATCAACCGATCGCCGGTCTGATCGCGAACCGTCGCGTTGAGCTGAAAAGCCACTGGCTGGTCAGCCCGAAACGGGTCGAGCTGGAGCTGATCAATGTGAAATTCGCTGCGCGTCTGCCGGCCAAGATCGATCTGGATCAGCGAAACGTTGTCCAGGGAAATGGCTCCCAACACCAGCTGCGACAGATCCGGTTCGGCAGTTGGCTGATCGGCAGCAGGTTCGGCCAGCAGACCGGCCAGGTTCGAATCACCGGCGCGATTGGTGACCAGGTTCAGCTCCGCATCGGCCAGGGTAATGGCGCCGATTTCCATATCACCACGAACCAGTGGCCAGACCCGCACCGAGGCGATTGCCCGGCCGACCTCGGCCAGTGGAGCTGCCTCCCCGAACCCCGGTGGATTACCGACATGGACATCGCTGATCTCCAGCGCCAGCCAGGGAAACAGCTTGAGCGACATCGGCCCGTCCAGGCGTACCTCGCGGCCCAGCGTTTCCGATGCACGCTCGGCAATTTCCTCACGATAGTCATCCGGATCGATCAGCACCACCGCCGCAATCGCCAGAACAACCACCGCGGCAATCACGACACCCAGGATCAGCAACAGTTTGCGTACCATCAGCTCGGCTCTCTCAATACCAGGAGCGCCAGCTTACCAAACCGACCCGCCAGGTAAACAACACGACCAACCCCATCAGCATGAACCAGGCCCAGGCCGAACCGGCCGGTACCGGAATGGGTTCGCTGGCGCCCGACCCCGAAAGGTTCTCCAGCGGTACCAGCCGAACCAGCCCGGTGGCCAGCGCGGTAACGGTCAACATATACTCACCGGCCAACGCGTTGGCGCTGATCGGCACGCTGACCTGGCCGCTGGAATCGGTCTGCAACTCGATCTGATTGGAGCCGTTGGAGAACAGGACCCCGGCGTCATTGTCGGGTGTGGCCAGCAAAAGCGTCTCCCCGACCAGCACGCTGCCCCACTGATCAGCCAGTTCGAGCACAATCGGCTCGGCAAAAGTCTGACCAACCTCGGTTTGCTGATTGCCGCCGCCCAGCAGTTCAAGCCGTGCCGGCGCCGGACCCAGAAACCGCCGCGCATAGATGCCGAAACCCGACTCATCCTGGCCCGCACTTTCCCAGGTGACGATAAATCCTCCGTCGGGAAGGCCACTGACCGTTGGGAAGTCCTGGTAGGCCTCGATTTCCTGGTGAATCGCAAACTCATCTCCCAGGAATTCGCCGGCCAGGGTCATGCGGCGACCATAGATGCCCTGCTGCTCGAAGTCCTCCGGGAAACTCTGCCAGACAATGACATAGTGGCCATCGCCGTCCAGGCCGATTTCCGGCAGATCCTGAATACCCTCGTCGAACTGGTTGACCTGGGTTTCCGGGCCCGCCGGCTGACAATCGGCGTCGAAGCGTCGCAGCATCACACGCCGATAGACGAACGAACTCTGGCCGAGCGTATCCTGCCAGACCACCGCAAACCGGCCATCATCGGTCCGGGCCAGTCGCGGGCGATATTGCAGACCAGCGGTCGTCTGGTTGACCTGGATCTCATCCGCCCCGTCGCCGCTGGCGTCGAGACAGCGTACAAAAATGCCCCAGTCATTGCCGTCGCTGACCGCGTCCTGCCAGGCCACGACACGCGAACCATCGTCTCCGACCGCGATATCAACCCGGCGCTGAGCACCGTCCTGTAACTGGTTCACCGGCACAATCGGGGAAAGGGGCTGGCCGTCACTATCCAGCGTTCGCGCTACGATATTGAAAGTCGCACCGGCAACGGCCTGCGCTTCCCAGGCGACCAGCGTGCGCCCGTCACTGGTCAATCCCAATCGCGGCAGGATTTGTGTGCCACTGAGCGTCTCACTGACCCGGCGGTCACCGGCCAGCGGCATCCCGTTTGAACCAAAGTGTCGCAGTGAGATGACGTCGCTGGCACTGGTCCGGTCGGGACCGTTCCAGACCACCACGAATGACCCGTCATCGTCCATTGCCAGGTGGTGACCGTCCTGCGAACCGTCATTGAAAACATTGATACGAAACTCCTCGCCGATCCGATCCCCGAATTCATCCAGTCGCTGGGCGTAGATACTCCAGCCCGGCAGGTCCTGATTGCGAGACTGCCAGATGATGACCGAGTTACCGCTATCGTCGCTGGCCACGATCGGAATGCGTTGATCGCCTTCCTCGAATGTGTTGACGAGAAATTCCGGCGTGGCGAGCTGGTCAAACGGTTGAGCAAGCAGCATTGCGGCCGGGGCCGCCAGCAGCACCCCGGAGAGAATTCGAATCAGCAATGATTGTGACATCTGGCGGCGAGTCTGCGTTGATCAGACCCGCAGCATACCAAGCCGGCGGGATCAGGCCGACAAGAAAGGTACCTGGTGCCGAAAGAAAAGTACCTCGCTCGGTTTACATCCCGAACCAGGCCATGACGTAGCTTTCCATCAGCTCTTCCCGATGGGGTGAAACCATCGCGATGACCTCGTCGGATACCTGGCGGTTGACCTCAGCGTTGCCCTGGTTGCCGATCGCCGTCACCGCAACCTGTTCACCCAGTGCGCGAAAGGTCTGGTTCCTCACCCACAGGTATTCTTCCAGGCTGAACTGGTAACGGTTCAGCGCGGCGACCTGGTTGCGCTTGGCTTCCAGAAGCAGCCCGCCAAGATCGCGGTACGCCGTGACGATTTCGACGATGTTCGCGCTGCGACCGTTTTCTTCGATTTCCTGCTGAATCTCGTCCCACTTGCTCTCCAGCGCCTGGAGTTCGCCTTCCATGCCGGCACGCATATCGCGCTGGGCAACGAGATAGCGCTGAAATTGTGCCTGATCCAGGTCGCCATCGGCCGGCGGCGCAAAATTTTCGGTCCGCTCGATCTGACTGTTGATCTCCTGGAATTCCGTGGCAAAACTGCCCGCATCCTTGACCAGCTCCCAGCCCGGTTTGATCACCAGAAAATACCCGGCCGTACCGCCGCCGATGACCACCACCACGATCACGATCAAACAACCCACCAGAAACTTTTGCATGTTCAGCCACGTCCTTCATATCAAGTTTGTCGGTGCCCTCTAGTACGAATTCCGGGCAGAAATTACGTCACACCTGAGATCAACTCGTCACTTCTGATGGTTACAATCACGGATTGAATTACGGCAGGTCAGTCGCATGGCAGTTTCCCGCATTTTCCTGACGCTCTGTATCCTCGGTACCGTTCTGACTGGTTGCTCCGGCAATCCGAGCCACGACAAGACGACGGTACCGCTGTTGCTGATTTCCATCGATGGCTTCCGTCACGACTATTTCGATCTGGCCGACACGCCTGCCCTGGACCGATTGCGCGAAGGAGGCCTGCACGCCGACAGCCTGCACCATGTTTTCCCGACCAAGACCTTCCCTACCCACTACACCATCGTCACCGGCCGCCATCCGGGTACCCATGGCATCGTTGCCAACAGCATGTGGGATCCCAGGCGCAACAGCCGGTTTTCACTGGGCAATCGCGAAGCGGTCAGCGACGGCTACTGGTACCAGGGCGGGGAGCCAATCTGGGTTACGGTCGAACGTCAGGGACTGACAGCAGCAACCTACTTCTGGCCCGGCTCCGAAGCCCGCATCCACCGTGACCGACCCACCTACTGGAAGCCGTTTGTCAACGACGCCCCGCATGCCGAGCGCATTGAACAGGTGCTGGCATGGCTGGACCTGCCCGACGCCGAGCGACCGGATTTCCTCACCCTGTACTTCTCCGCCGTGGACTCGGCCGGACATCGTGATGGTGCGCGCTCTGAGTCCGTGGCCAGCGCGCTGGTCGATATCGACCGCCACCTGGGCGATCTACTGGACGGCCTCGAGGCTCGCGATCTGCTCGACAACATGCACATCCTTCTGGTTTCCGACCACGGCATGGCCCGGGTGGACTTCGACCAGTACATCCTGCTCGACGAGTATCTGGACCTGAGCCGGGTCGAAGTGTCCGACTGGGGTCCGGCCGCCCAGATCTGGGCCACCGACATGACTGCCGACGAGATCGTTGCCGCGCTGGACGGCGCCCATCCCCATCTGCGAGTCTGGAAGCGTGAGGATATCCCGGCTCGCTATCACTTCGGTGAACATCACCGCGTCCCCGATGTGCTTGCGGAAGCCGACCCGGAATGGATGATTTCCAACAAGCCCTACATGGCCGGGCGAACCCGCTACTCACTAATGGGCATGCACGGCTGGGATCCGGCTTACCACAAGATGCACGGTGGATTCGTAGCCCACGGTCCTGCGTTTGCTGGCGGCAGTCGCTCTCCGGCCGTCCGCAGCATTGATCTCTATGCCCTGATGAATCACCTGCTGGGAACCCGGCCAGCCGACCACCAGGGCAGCCTCGCCTACCTCCAGCCCTACCTGTTCGCCGCCGAAGCCCTGGATTATCAAACCATGACGCTGAACTGTCCCGGGAACCAACCCGGCGAAGTCAGGCGGGGCCCGGCCCACCTGGCGTTACACTGGAACGAGCGCATCCATGTCCTGCCTCAGCGGACCGACGCGGTTGGAACAGTTTACGAATCTACGGATTTGCGCTTGACTGTCGAGGAGGACCGAGTCACGGTGTCCATCGACGGCACAACCTGGAACGATTGCACCCTGCGCGAGTAGGATTGAGTGGTTTTCTGAAGTGAACGGTGGTCGAGTTGATCAGCGAACCACAAAGCCGATGACTTCGCCCGACTCACAGTTCAGCCTCAGCAGTTCACCCTCGTTTGCCCCGTACTTCCCGTTGGGAACGCTGTAATCACCTTGATCCCGACTGGAACGAACCAATTGAAGACGGGTGCCGTCCCGAGGATCAACCATCGGGCTTCGACAACCCTCACCCGGGTTCGCCGCGCGCGTCGTCTCTTCATTGATCTCGCCCACCATGAATCGGCTCGGCGCATCTTCAGGCGAGCGTATATTCTGATCAGGCCCGAAATCCGATGAAGCGCAGGCCACAAGCAACAGTGAGGCCAGTACCAATGCGGTCCGCCCTAGTGCCAGGCAAGCAAAAATATCACGCATGATTTCTCTGCCCGAATCGTTTTTGAAAGACCTCGGCCAACGGGAGTCTGACAAACCGTGGCAGCGTGTGATGCTCCTTTCTGAAAGTCAGAAAAATCCATTTGTGCTCCATGACGTTCAACATGGCGGCAATGTCATACAAAGGAGGGACTACCAGCGTGACCTTTTTGCCAACACGTTGTAATTCTGAGTAGAATCGCTCCGGATCATCGACGTGCTCTATCGTGTGCGAGCACAACACGTTTTCAAACTCATCGTCTCCAAATGGCAAGTGATAGATGCTGTCCACCTGGCGAAAACGAGGCAGTTCCTTGTGTTGGACAATATCAACATTCACCCCGCCCCCGTTGGTCTTTCCACAGCAGATATTCAAATCCCATTTTTGCTTGTTCACGATTCGATTCTTGCCCAGTTGATAACTGACATAATGCGCGAGAATCAGATAAACCACGACCAAAGTCACTACGAGTATTGACTCAACCAGCATATTGCTCTCTTTCTGATTATTGACTTTCCCGAGAACGCTAACCATCAATGCCAACCTCCTGCCAATGCTGCAACTTCACATCAAACGGGATTGAAGCATTGGCCGGACTGGTCGATGGCAAGCGAACCAGGCGGATTCCGGCAAAGCGCTTCGGCAGTCCCGGGTGGACATGTCGCAAGTAGGTTTTCTCGGCCTTTGCCCCATTGAAGAAAATCGTCCTGATACCGACATGCTGACTCAGAAACGTTTCGAAATCGTTCGGGATTATAGAGGAATCGACGATATCAGCGTCAAGGCTGCTGCTTCGTTCACAGGTTTTCAGCACGTCCCACAAGGCCAGGTCCTGACCGATCAGCGCCTGGCACCGGTTCTCATACGACGCTTCCGCGGGTACCTTCAGAATGGAACTCATCATTCGCCAGAAATAGTTCCGCGGATGCGCGTAATACTGCCCAGCCTCGAGAGAGGCCTTGCCCGGCATCGAACCAAGAATCAGCCTTGTCGCCCCCGGGCCTGCAACGGGAGGGAAGCTATGAACGCGCATCGAACTGCCAGAGATTGTCCACAATGAGCAAGGTTCCAGCTATTGGACTGTGGGTCGATTGTCGATATTCCGAATCTCCTTGAACTCCCCGTCAACAACAATACCCGATCGTCCATCCCGCTTCTCGGATTGGTACCAACGGTCTCGATGCCAAAGCTCTAGATATCCCTCTTGCAAGTGCAAGCGTACATCTGCTTGTCCATCTGCCTCGTAGTCGACGACCTCGAGAACTGCTTCATCCTTCTCATCAAGCACCGTGTAGGTGATGATATCCAGCCTGCCATCGCCATTCCGGTCGGCCGCCGTCAACATCGGCACTTCAGTATCGCGTTGCTGAACAAGAAGACCACCGCCCGCCGACATGGGTCGGCCCTTTTCAATTCCTGTCTTGAAAAGGCCATCGGCCGTGACGGACAGATACTGAAATTCCTGCCCGTTAGACCGAAACTCGGCGTCCAGTTCATTGACCCGCGAAGACTCGACTCGAAAGCCGTTGGACTCATGGACTTCAACTCCCGATACAGTGTCCGGCGGAATCATTTCAAGAAACTCCTGCGTTAACTGGTCAATTCTGTCGGAATCCTGTGCCAAAGCACCGATACAAACAAGAAATGCCAGACAGCCCATAATTGACGCACTATATTTCATTCGAAAGCTATCCAGTGGTTTGAAATCTGACCGTTGAGATAAGGACAACAGCCCAAAGCCCGAGCGCTGCGAGAAAATTTATCGTGAACACAACCCCCCTTAGCCGGATGTTGCGAGTCAGTATTTGTACAAAACTGTGCAGTACTCGGCCGACAACAAATATCCATGCGAGCACCACTGCAGCAAGGCCGGGTTCCATCGACATAAGGATCACGCACGCGATGTGAAAAAACAAAGGCCACTCGAATTGATTGGACAGGTTGGCACTGATGCGGGGTTCGATACTAGCCCATGGATTACTGCCATCCGGACGGCGCCCGATTCCCCAGACCGCCGGAGCCCGCGCAACAGTCAAAAGAATGTACAGAAAGGCAGCCAGCGCAACATGCGCGGCCAATGGCAGGATCAGCGCTTGCGTCATGTCAAACTCTCATCGCCGTTTGATACACGTGATCTAAGGAACCTCTGAACAAGTCTACGCGGGCGCGACGGTGCCTTTGCGGGAGGCTCCGGCTTGGCTTGGGCGAGCGTGGTTTGGTCATTCCAAATGAGCGAGCCCAAACAAGGCGGAGGCCCCGCAAAGGCCCGTCCCGACAGGGTTTCGCCGGAGAAGCCGCATCTCACACGTTGCGCCACTCGGCCGTAGCTACGGCTACTGTCACTCGCGTCGCACCGCACGATCTGCGGCTTCTCCGACTGAAACGCGCTCCGCGTAGACTTGTTCAGAGGTTCCTAAGTCCAAAGATGGATAGACCGGCTGCAATGAACGATGCTATGACCACAGTCAATAGCATCATACCTACCACAGCGTCAGCCACAGGAGCTCCCAAAACGCCGTCCGATGCAATTGGTGTCGACCTGCCTGCTCCCGTCACGGCACCGAGCAAGCAGCCCAGCCAGTTCATATAGCTCGAGTACACCCACGACCAGTACATGAGCCGCTTTTTGCCGAACCGAGAGGACGAATGAAGGCCACACCGCACCGATTGCCAAAAGCAATACACCGCTCAGAATTCCTATGGTATGTGCTGACAGCCCCAGTCGTGGTATCGGCATGGCCTGGATGAAAAGCCCGGATATCAGTGCCAGCAAAATCAGCACAAAACCATGCCTGATAATACCGGTATTCATACAACCTCTCCCCGTATTGTAGAAATCAGGTCGGCCTGGCCTCATTTGCCAGCGCCTCCTTTCAATGCACTGCCCCTTGCCATGGACTACGGCGACTCAGGGAAGTGCGGAATGTTTATGTCGAGGCATACCCAGGGCTGTGATCGTGAAGTCCAAATGTCCAGTGCAGGCTTGAACCAGGAGGGGTCATCCAGAGTTGGGAATCGGATCGACATAAATTCCGAAACCGCTTCCCCGCGGGTGAAGAGCGGGGTTCCGCACTCAGCACAGAAGCTACGAGTCGTCCTTCCTCCTGTGTTGCCGTGAACGATGTAGGTCTTGGGTGCACCAGTAATTTCGGTGGCTGAAACTGCGACAACGATTCCCGATGCGAAAGGAGCCCCGCTCGAACGCTGACAGTCCTGGCAGTGGCAGTTGAGCGTAGCGATGGGCTGTTCATTACACGTGTAGCGAATTGCTCCGCATGCGCAACCGCCAGTTATTTGTACCGTCATGCATGAATCTCCGTTGTGCTCTCTAACGTCTAAGGTAGCGCCTCCGAACCAGTCTACGCGGGCGCGTGGACTGGTTCAGAGGTTCCTTAGCTAAGCGGCGCGCTTTAGCGCGTCCGGTGGAGGCCGAAGGCCGGACCGAACTTGAGCGACTTGTTATGCAGCGGAAACAACCGCCTTCTCAGTGCTGGAGGGAAGATCTACCGAAACAAAGAGTTCCTTCGGGTACAGGTAATCCTCTCCAGACTCGTCTTTGACTCGCAACTGCCCCAGACTCTCCGCATCTCCGTCGGGGATGACTTCATAGAGCTTCCGGCGCTCGAGAGAAGCGGGATATTCCTCATTGTCGATGCAGATTACAAAAAGCTGATTCATTTCAGTTTTCCAAAAAGCGCTTGATTTTGAATTCCTTCTGGCCTGGAAGTTCACGGATTGACCGACCTACAGCGAAGGTCTCGATCCCTTCGATTTCGCTGATGATCTCAAAGGTCACTAGCCATTTCCTTCAAAGAGCTGCATAACGTTTGGGTTAACCTGCGTCGCCACTTGGCTGACCCGGCTTTGCCGCCGCGGAGCTTTCCGGCGTCCGGTTGAACCCTTTGCTATACGGGTGTACCATATTCGGGTATTATTTGGTATCAGGTGGGTTCGATATGGCAAGAAACACTAGCATTACATTATGCGGACACTTTGACCAGTTTATTTCCCAACAGCTGGCGGAAGGCCGCTACGGCTCGGTGAGCGAGGTAGTACGAGCAGCCCTGCGACTGCTTGAGGAACGGGAAGAGAAAGTTCGAGCCTTACGACAGGCACTTCGAGTAGGCGAGGAAAGCGGGTTTGAAAGCTACTCGCTGGAGTCCGTGATCTCTGAACTTGACGAAAACGCAAGTGGCTAAACCTGAAATTCGAGTCTCCCGGGCCGCTCGACAAGATTTGCTTCGAATCGGTCGCTTCACTGAACACAGATGGGGGAAGGCTAAGAGAAACCACTATCTCGGACAGCTTGATGAAGCGTTCGGACTCATTTGTGAAAATTCGTTAATCGGCACCCCCTGCGATGACGTCTACCCAGACTACCGCAAATTCCCCGAAGGACCACACGTAATCTACTACCGCGTAACTGACATGGTCGAAATCATTCGAATACTCCACCAGCGCATGGATCCGGACTCACACCTGCCTTAGCGTATAACGACTTAGCCAAGCGGCGCGCTTTAGCGCGTCCGGTGGAGGCCGAAGGCCGGAACAAACTTGAGCGACTTGTTATGTGATGGGCTTGAGCTAGGCTGCAACAAGCCTTTTCACATGCAGGTCTTTCCGGTGCTGTTCAGCATTCCAAAGATCATACTGCGTATGCTGATTTAACCAACTTTCAGCTGTAGTATCGAAAGCAATCGACAAGCGAACTGCCATTTCAGGACTGACACCAGCGCGCCCATTAAGAATGGCACTCAATGTCTTTCGGCTTACGCCTAAGGCCTTTGCAGTATCTGTAACAGACAGATCCAGCGGCTCGAGACAAAGCTCTCGAATGACTTCACCAGGATGTGGAGGATTGTGCATCAGCATGGCGATTCCTCAATGATAGTCTTCATAGTTAACGATCTCGGCATCTACACCTTCAAAGCGAAAGGTTACCCGCCAATTCCCACTGACATCGACAGCCCAGGTATCAGACCGATTTCCTTTGAGTTCGTGAAGCCGAAGGCCCGGAAGATTCATAATCCTGCGGCTGTTTTGCGGCATGAAGCCGGCCAAGTATCAATCGGAGCCTCTTGGCCTGAGCGCTTTGGATTCCGGAAACATTTCCAGTTTCGAAGAAACGCCTTAGACCCTTGTGCTTGAAACTCCGAATCATGTGCCATGGCGTAACCTGTCCAGTTACGGGTATCAATCACATAACGACTTAGCTAAGCGACGCGGCTATGCCGCGTCCGGTGGAGGCAGAAAGCCGGAACGAACTTGAGCGACTTGTTATGCGATCTGTTGCAGGGAGTTTGCAAGATCGCGGCCAGCGGTTGGCGGAGGTAGAGACCTGCCTTCCTGTTGATAAAGCTCAATTATTTCATCAACAATTCGACAAAGGTGATCGAAAACTTCCTTCTCGTCACCACCGTGGCAGCCGCCATAGACCAGGCCGGGAGCGCTACCAACAAAACACTGGTCCTCTTCGGACCATTCCACGATTTTTGCGTAAAGTACACTTTCCTTCATTTCTTTGCGTCCTCGACGGCTTTCTCAACCGCCCGAATTTGGTAGTTCTTGGCGTCATCGCCCAGTTTGCCCGAAATTGTCACCGGTTTCGACACATTGGGATGGATAAAATTCCGATGGCTGCCCTTGCCGCCTCGGTTCGCAAACCCGGCGTTCTCTAGCTTTTTTACCAATTCTCTGACTTTGGGCGGCATCCCCAAACCCTATTGGTTAGGTTTCAGTCGCAAAACGTTTGGGTTAACCGGCGCCGCCACTGAGCCAGCTCGGCTTTGCCACCGCGAAGCTTACCGGCGTCCGGTTGAACCCATTGTTAGGAGCGCCGCTGGGCGATAAAATGACGGCTGAAACGATATTTGGAGCCACTATGTCGACCGAACGCCTGCGACGCCTACGTTCCGAGATGCTGGCACTTTCCGAGGCCGAACGGGCCGAATTGGCGCACGACCTGATCCAGAGCCTGGACGAACCCCGGGATGACGGAGTTGAAGATGCCTGGGATCGGGAGATTTCCCGTCGAATCGGGGAAATCGATGCCGGACAGGCCGAATTGGTGGATCGGGCCGAGTTTCGACGGAGAATTCGCAAAAAACTTGAGTCCCGGTAGCGCCGGCAACGGAGGCTTTGTGGTTTTTCGAAATAAAGAAGCAAAGCGGTAGTGCCGTGGAGCGCGTGCGAAAAGTACGAATTCTCAGGCAGGCAGCCGAGGAAGCGGAAGCGGCGACTGGTTGGTACGAAAAGGAGCGAGATGGCCTGGGTGCGGAGTTTGCAGAGGCGATTGATGCTGTCCTCGATATTATAGAAGACGGTCTCGTTCCCCTGTCCGCTATGCCGGGACATTCCGGCTCCGAAGGAGCAAAACGCCTTATTCTTCGCCGCTTCCCCTACGACGTTGTTGTTGTCGAAAGTGGAACAGAATTGGTCGTCGTGGCGTTTGCTCATCATTCTCGAAAGCCTGGATATTGGCGAGATAGAACTAGCTCCTAATCGGGATAGGGAGGCACCTTACGATGCCTCTCCTCCCACACCACCGGGCATACGGATCACGTACCACGGCGGTTCGATGAACATCACTACCGTGCCACCAGGCTGGGTAGTCCCAAGTCAGCAA
>Ga0208979_100232_pt1 | contig 68328 bp, 70 predicted proteins | sample HotLakConsUCCSLE_FD_184738 | JGI IMG/M metagenome (GOLD analysis project Ga0208979, IMG submission 184738) | Hypersaline microbial mat communities from Hot Lake, Washington, USA - Hot Lake Consortium UCC-SLE (SPAdes) | ecosystem: Environmental > Aquatic > Non-marine Saline and Alkaline >... | reverse complement strand
AATCGACCCGGTAATAAATCTTTAATTTTTTCCCATTGATCGTCTCTCAAACCATACCTGCGCATCTCTACCATATCCTCACTTTTGTCACAATTACTATCATCCTTATTTTATCTGTTATTCTCTTCTATTTGATGACACGCCCTAAAACTATTATTACTATTGCCCATTGCCTATTCCCCAACTAAACTAATAAATCATAACTTTGACAATTTATTGGCTAAGGTAAAAATTAGTCATTTTAACTTATTTATTTTACTATCATGAGCAACAAAACAGCCCTAATTACAGGGGCATCATCGGGAATCGGTAAGGCATTCGCTGAAGAATTAGCCCAAAAAAGTTATGATTTAATTATTATTGCTAGAACTACAGAAGCATTAAATAATATAAAAAACGACTTAGAAACTAAGCATAAAATAAGCGTAAAAGTTATCACTCAAGATTTAACTTTGCCTAATGCTTGTGAAGATATTTATGAGCAACTAAAACAAGAAAATATAATCGTTGACTTGTTGATAAATAATGCAGGTTTTGGTGATTATGGGTTATTTTGCGATCGCCCCTTAGATAAGCAATTGAAAATGATCCAATTAAATATTAGCGCCTTGGTTACCCTAACTCATTTATTTTTACAGGATATGAGAGAGAGAAAAGAAGGAGACATTATCAATGTGGGTTCTATTGCAGGTTATCAACCCTTACCCTACTTATCTGTATATGCTGCCACTAAAGCCTTTGTATTGTCCTTTTCCGAGGCACTATGGGCAGAAAACAAAGAATATGGGGTCAATATATTAGCCCTTTGCCCAGGCCCCACAGAATCCAATTTTGGCGAGGTAGCAGAGTTTGAACTTAACCAAAACAGTGACGATATGTCCTTAGCCAAAGCCGAAGATGTTGTCAAAGATGCCCTTGATGCCCTTAGTCAGAAAAAATCTAACAGTGTCACGGGGGGATTAGTCAATCAAATCATTGTTAATTTACCCCGCTTTTTGCCCAGAGAATTACTTTTAAAAGCCGTAGAAAAACAGTTTAAAAAGAATAAATAATGAACAAAACTATTTACTATTAGTAGTAAGGGCATTTTCTGCAGTCCACGCAGGATGAGCAAACAAAGCATCTATTTCCCTAACTCCTCTCAACTGATTAGATAGGGGTAGATGTCCGAGAGGCGCACTCAAATCCCAGACAAATTCTTGGGGGTATTTTGTCCACCGATTACCATCTTTCCATTTTAATTTTGCCCATAATTCGATATAGTCTTTTCTTTGGGAAAGCCAAATTTTTCTTTGGATACTATAACCAAATTTTCCTTCGGAATAAACATTCCATAATAAATCAATGGTAAGTAAATCTTTAATAGGAAATTTAGCAATTTCAGTAAAATAAAGCCATTTTCTTTGGACTGCTTTTTGTCCTGCTATTTCGCAAAGTTTAACTCTAGTTAGTACGTCAGCTTTTTGATATTCTTTGACTATTAAAAGTTCTTGTAATTCTGAGTAATCTATATTGGATGATGACTCTGGTTGGACTATTCCTTGGGGTATTTTATCAGCGATAAAACTATTATTTTCTTGATTATCACTATTCTTTAAGGCTTGATATATTTTACCTAAAACTGGATTGGGAACTTGTTCTTGAGATGAAGATAAAAACTCTCTTAAAAACTGGTATCCTTCTTCCCCTTTTGCAATAATGTCATCAATAAGTTTTAGTTGATTTTTGTTAGATGCCTGATTAAATTTTTCGGTGAGAGTCCCTAATTCATTCATGTTCACTAAAGTTTAATTACCTATCTGCACTAATGCTATATTTTATTTATTAATATCTAAAATTTTATTGATAATTTTAGTGGTTGAAGTTGGTATTTCAATGTCAACCAGTTTAATTTTACCACCATAGGCGAATACCGCAGGGGATTCGGGCAAAGTTTCAACTTGATAGTCTCCCCCTTTGACATATATATCTGGTTGTAGGGTTTCGATGATTTTGGTGGCGGTGGTTTCATAAAACATAACTGCTCCGTCCACGCTACTCAGGGCGGTTAAAAGCTCTGCCCTTTGGGCTTCGGGAATGATGGGGCGCTCTGGTTTGCCTTGGGTGGGGGGTTTAATTTGTTGTACGCTGCGATCGCCATTTACTCCCACAATCAAAGTTTTACCCTGATTTTTAGCCTCTTGGAGATAACGAATATGTCCAACATGGAGTAAATCAAAACAACCATTGGTAAATACAAGGGGGCGCCATTGCTGGGGATTTTGGTCAATAATAGATTTTAACTGCTCTAAGGAATATATTTTACTCATAAATTGTCATTAATTGATAATTTGACTATTGGCGATTAACCAACGATTATTAACCCTCACAAGGTCATATCTAACCAATAAATTAGAATCATAGGATTGTTGATTGTTTAATTGTCCATTGTTGAAATACTGAGAATTTTCTCTCACCCGTGCGGTGATATTTGCCTCCATATTATTTTGGGGGTTAATGTTTACTTCCTCAATGGTGACATCATGTTCATAGCGACGATAAGCACTTTGATTGCGCAGAGTGTTGATATTACCACGCCAAATGGACAAAAAGGGATCTGCTAAAACGTTGTCCAAAGCCCCTAGGTTGTAATCTGGCCCTGTTGCCAAAGCTTTTGCCTCCAACCACCCATTGATAATTTCTGAAGCCATTTCTGGGGATAAAGGCTGGGAAGATGAGTCTGTACCGGCTAATTCTTCGGGCAACTCAATCAGAGATTGACTTAACGATATTTCGAGGTTAGCATCTCCCGATTGATTAAATACCCGATAAAACAGGGCAGAAAAAATACCTAATAAAATCAGCAATACGAATAATATTATCATCGGTGATGATGAAAAATTCTGGGAGGACGACATTTCCTTTTCATCTTCTGGGGTGTCTGATATTAAATTATCGTTTTTAGGCTCTTCTGGCTCATCATTATCATCAATTTCCGCCTCGAGGAAGGATGAGAAACCCACGAGGGAGGAATCTTCTTCCGTTTTTTCTATCTCTGGGGTAGAAATATTTGGAGGGGGAATTTCTGAAGCCTGAAGGGGTGTTTCTTCTTGGTCAAATTCCGAGGGATAGTCTTTTAATAAGGATAAGGGATCTTCCTCATCTATGGCATTAATTTCAGGGGGTGCTATGTTTTCGAGGGCGCGTTGCAGTCTGCCATCGTCAAAATATTCTTGAACAGATGAAGATTCCCTCTCAAGATTTTTAAATTGGGGAAAAAGCTCTTCTTTAAGCCAATTTTCGGCATAGATAATTAACCCTGGTACTAAATCAGGTGCGCCTTGGGAAAGTTTTTTGATAGACTTAACTTTTTCTGTTTCATAACTATGGTTAAGTAGTTTTTCGGCTTGGTTAATATTTCCTAGTAATAATGAGCAGATGGATTGTTCAAGATATACGTCTTGATATTGGTTAAGATGATCAAGGATATTTTGGGCTTGAATAATTAGCTCTGGTTTTCTTTCCACAAAACCCCTGACGATGAGGGCGTTAACGGTAAGATAAGTAGCAGCGATGGAGGGGCGTGATGATTCTTGTTTAAATAATTCTTCTTGTTCGAGGGGGGTTAGGTAGGTTCTAACTTCTTGTAAAAATCTTAGAAAATCGTCGGTGTTTAACCCTGATTGATCTTGTTTTTTTCCTTCTATACCTTCCCTTGAGTCTAGCATTTTCTGGAGCAGGGCGATCGCCTTTTGTCTATCCACCAGTTGAGAATCTGATTTAGATAATAACTCGATAACTTCGTAAGGACGAACTTTTTGTAAGTCGCTATCAATTTCTTGGCGAATGGGCATAAATACATTTTGTTGCTCTAAGATAGCATCCGCTGCCCATAGATAAAGACTAGCGTTTTCATACTCCCGTTGATGCCATTTTTCTTTGGCAAGGTCTAAATAGGCACTTATTACCGTTAAAATTAAATCTTGCCACCATGACTGTAGTTGATTGGTGTCGGTGCTAATTTCTTCGAGAGGCTCTTTTCCTTCCAAGAAAGACTGAGCAATATTGAGTAATAATTCGTACTCTCCCAACTCCTGCAACATCATCAAAGCCCCAAGGAGTAAATCTCCATCTACTTCGATGGTGGGGTTGGCAATGGATGTTTCTGAAAGACTGAGGGCATCATCAATGCTCATGTCCATATTACCGTCACCGTTAATGATGGCAGAGCCATGGGAAGGGAAAATTTCATCGTCATACTGTTGACGAATTTCCTCATCCTTTAACACTGAATGAGCCAATTTTATTAGGTTTTGGCGAGAGGCGATCGCAGATTGACTATATTCACTACGGGGTAATTGTAGCATACGATCTTCGTACGCCTGATTGATCAAATCATCCTCTGCCTGTAGAGGCACACCAAGGATGCGGTAATAGTCTAGGGGTATTTGCACGGTTTACCTAACTTAAGATGATGATGGTTTGCTCACTTACCATAATAAATAACCATAAAGGTAACTAAGTGACAACAAAATTTTACCTTAGTTGGATGAAAAATTGTGGATTTAGAGGAGGAATAGAAAATAATTAATTATTTATTTCTCAATTACCCAAATAGCATAGAAACAGGATCTAGGTTAATATTGATTAGTTATTGCTGTTGTGATGAAATAAAAACCTAGGTTCAGATATGGCGCTAATTGTCCAAAAATATGGTGGTAGTTCTGTAGGCTCTACGGAGAGAATAAAAGAAGTTAGTAAGCGGATTTGTGCAACCGTCAAGGAAGGAAATCAGGTTGTTGTGGTAGTTTCCGCTATGGGTAAGACTACAGATAGTTTGGTCAAGTTAGCGCAAGATATTTCGAGTAACCCTTGTCGTCGGGAGATGGATATGTTGCTCTCGACGGGGGAGCAGGTGTCAATCTCTTTACTTAGTATGGCACTACAGGAAATGGGGCAACCCGCTATTTCTTTGACGGGGGCGCAGGTGGGTATTGTTACAGAAGCCCATCACAGCAAGGCTCGGATTTTAGAAATTAAAACCGAAAGGGTAAATAAGCACCTTGGGGAAGGTAAAGTAATTGTTGTTGCGGGTTTCCAAGGTATTAGTAATCTTCAAGAGTTGGAAATTACTACCCTCGGGAGGGGTGGCTCTGATACCTCTGCGGTGGCTTTGGCGGTGGCCATTGGGGCGGATTGTTGCGAGATTTATACGGATGTACCAGGAATTTTAACCACTGACCCTAGAATTGTCCCTGAAGCTCAGTTATTATCAGAGATTACCAGCGATGAAATGTTGGAGTTGGCAAGTTTGGGCGCGAAGGTGTTACACCCTCGGGCGGTGGAAATTGCCCGTAATTTTGGGATGCCTTTGGTGGTCAAGTCTAGCTGGACGGATGATGTGGGTACTAGGGTAATTTCTCCTCCTAATCAGGGGCGCTCGTTAATCGGTTTGGAGATTACTAAGGCGGTGGATGCGGTGCAATTTGACTCAGATCAAGCTAAAATAGCCCTTCTCAGGGTTGCCGATCGCCCCGGGGTAGCCGCCAAGTTGTTCGGGGAAATAGCCCGTCAGGATGTGGATGTGGACCTAATTATTCAGTCTATCCATGAGGGGAATAGTAATGATATTGCCTTTACGGTGGTTAAGGGGATGTTACCCCACGCTGAAGCGGTGGCAAATGCGATCGCCCCTATCCTTGATGAAAACAGTACCACCGATATTTTAGTGGAACAAAAAATTGCCAAAATCGCCATCGCAGGGGCAGGGATGATTGGCAGACCTGGTATTGCGGCTCAAATGTTTCGGGCTTTGGCGGAGGCAGGGGTAAATATTCAAATGATTTCCACCTCCGAGGTGAAGGTTAGTTGTATTGTTAATCAGGATGAGTGCGATCGGGCGATCGCCTCTTTGTGTAATACTTTTAATATTGATAGTTCCAATATTACCCACAACCAAGAAAACGAAAACCAAAGTAATCTTGTCCCCGTGAGAGGAGTTGCCCTAGACAAAAATCAAGCCCAAATTGCTATCCTCTATGTACCAGATATGCCGGGTATGGCTGCCAAAATTTTTACTACCCTCGCCGATGAAAATATCAGTGTTGATATGATTATCCAATCTCAACGGTGTCGCCTAGTGGATGGAATACCCATGCGTGATATTGCCTTTACCGTCGCTTCCTCCGATGCCCCCCAAGCCATGGAAGTTATCAATAAATTACAAGATACTCTCAAATTTAGACAAGTTGCGATCGATGACAACATCGCCAAAGTAAGCATTGTCGGCTCAGGCATGGTAGGGCATCCCGGTATCGCTGCTCAATTTTTCAGCGCCCTTGCCCACGAAAAAATTAATATCTCCATGATTACCACCTCAGAAATTAAAATCAGTTGTGTGGTATCCCAAGAGCAAGGCATTCAAGCCCTCAAAGCCGTCCATAAGGCATTTAACCTCGGCGGAGAAGTACAAGCGGATATTCCTGCCGTAAGCTGGAAATAAAAAAGTTATCTTGCTCAAGTAATTAATTTTCGGCGTTACTTAATACTGAGATGAAGTAATGCCTAATTTTCTAAGGCTTTAAGGTAATCCATAGCAGCTTTTAGTTTTGAATCATAGGACATGGCAAACTGAGAAAACCAGAATCCCTCATCGGAATTAATATCTAGGTTTTTTAACCAAACTTCAGCTTTTTTGGTTAACTGCTCTATCTTTTCAGCTTCTGCCCTTGCTAACTCTTCCTTCCTTCTTGCCTCTGCCTTGGCTTTCCTCTGGGCTTCTAATTCCTTCTTTTTAATTTCCTCAAAATCATTACTGGAAATTTGATCACGGGGCTTAATTTTTTCTTGTAAATTCTGAGTTAAAGAAATTAAAGCATCATCTACCGCAGAAAATTTCTGAGAGTTATTTTTTATGGGCTTTTTTTGTTGAAACTTAGCCTCTATATCTGCGAGTAAATCATCAGATGGCTGATTCTTTTGGGGAACAGATGAAGATTTTTGTTGATACTGATCGGTTAAACTTGCTAAAACAGAATCAATAGGATCATTTTCTGCTGGATGAGTCATGATTGAATTAGCTTAACTTAATTTTGCCTTTGCTTTATTATATGCTCTTTAACCACCGTAAGCATAGTGCTAGTACTGTTATTCATTTTTATTATAATTTTTTTAGCCTAAAATTTACTGGTTAAATAATCTACAATTATTGTCTAATTTCTCTAAAATAAAATTATCAATGACTATATATAACAAACTTATTCGAGATAAAATTCCTGAAATTATTAAAAATAATAATAAACAGTGTGAAATAAAAAAACTTTCCGTTAGGGAATATAAACAATCATTAAAAAATAAATTGTTAGAGGAAGTTTACGAAGTTTTAGAAGCAAATAATACTAAAGATTTAATAGATGAAATAGCAGATGTTTATGAAGTTTTATCTGCAATAATACAAGTGTATGAATTGAGTGAAGAAGAAATAAAAGAAGTACAGAAGGAAAAAGGGGAAAAAAGAGGAATTTTTGATAAAAAAATACAATTAATTTCAGTTTATGAGAATAATATAATTGAACAAGATTTAAATAAAAATATCAACATTGAAAAGGATTTACATAATTATTTATACAAAAATATTGATCAAAAAATAGCTAATAATTTAGATCACAATTCAGATTTATTAAAACAAGCTTTTTCTGCCATAGCAAATGAGAATCCTTTATGGTTAAGTTTAAAGTTACCCGTCGAGTGGGGCGGTTTACAGGTTAGTAAAAGAGACTTTTTCACATCTAAAATGATGATGGCAAAATATTCAGGGGCTTTAGCTTTTTTACAAGCACAACATCAAACAGCGGTAGGAATATTATCTTCATCTGAAAACGAAATTATTAAACAAAGATATTTACCAAAAATTGCTAAAGGATTAAGTTTTTGTGGGGTCGCTTTTTCCCATTTGCGTCGTTTAAAAAATCCTCCTTTACGGGCAGTAGTTGATGAAAAAGGTTATCGATTGACAGGAAACATTTTTTGGATTACAGGATTTAATATTTTTGAGCATTTTGTGGTGGGAGCCATTTTAGAGGATGGTAGAGAATTATATGCGATCGCACCTTTTGCTAGTACCAACAAAAATGGAGGCAAAATAACCATTAATAAAACCATGAGATTAGGGGCAATGGCATCAACTAATACCGTCAGTGCAAGCATGGAAAAATGGTATATTCATCCTGATGATATTATTAAAATAAATCCTTCCCAAACTATTGTTAAAGATAGTGAAAAACAAGTATTAAATAATAGTGCTTTTGCCCTTGGTTGTGCCATGGGAAGCCTTGATTTAATAAAAGAAAATGCCGATAAACTAGAACTTGAATCAGTATTTTTTAACTACGAAAAATTAACCACAGAATTAAATAATTTGAAAGAAAATATCTTGACAGAAATCGAAAATCCATCAAAAACTCCTCAGCATAAACTAACTTTAAGAGCAAAAGCCATCAACTTAGCTTTTCGTTGCACCCAAGGGGCAGTAATCACTAGCAAAGGTTCAGCTAATTTACAAGATAATACCGCCCAAAGATTGTATAAAGAGGCTTTAGTTTATAGTGTTTCCGGGCAAACCATTCCTATTTTAGAAAAAAGTTTTGAGATGTTAATAAGGAAATAGTCTAAAGTGCGATCGCCACATACTTGTAGCTTTTCTTGTATTTGCTTCATCGCATGATTATCATGTTATCTATCTGTTATGTAATTGAATAACATTTTAAATAAGTATATTCACGAATTCATCAATATTGCTATTATTTTTGAGCTTCATTAATATATCATTTACATCAAGATTAACGGCTTTTGCTTGTCTATAGAGTATATCTTTAACTTTCAGAGAGCCATAAAGATTGACTAGAGTAACAAGGAAATCATCAGGGGAAATTGCCTTTATACCATAGAATTCAGTCGTATCAGGAGGAAAGTCTTTGAGATTGGCGGTAATGATGAGACTTGCTTTTGCTTCTATGGCAGCGGCAAGTACATGACGATCTTTTGGTTCATTCGTCAGTGTATTAATGATTTTCTGTTTCGGTTCAACTAAAGACTCAGGAAAAGCTAACTTTATCTGTTCAACTCTTTTTTTAGCTTTTAACAAGGCTTTTTCTATGGTTATATTCTGCCTTTTTGCTAAAATTTTAGCTAGATTTCTGGTGCTTTCTTCTAATATTTGTTCAGAAATATGAAATCTAAATAAATTTGCTTCAATCATTCTTAGCAAAGTATCACAAAGGGGCATGGGAATGATGACACAAGCATCTAAAACTACTACTAACTTCGTCACGAATTATTTTCTAATTTCAGGCTCTAGTCATATAATCCATCTTCTTTTAGCCCCTGTGAAAAACTGTTTAATAAGCGATTACGCTTTTTGTTTCTGATTTGCTGATACTGTACTACATCTTTGGTTTTAATTTTACTTCTATTACCGATTTTTATATAAGATAGTTCTCGATTTTTTAACATTTTATTGAGATAAGCAGGTGAAACGTTAAGAAAATCTGCTGTCTCCTCTATAGTCATATATTCATCACGACAGATAACAATCACTGATTTAGCATCTCTTTGTAATTCCAAAGTTAGCTCATTAATGTTATGTTTTTCCTTTTTAACACGTTTCTTTTTTCCTTGCTCTGCTCTTTTTATAAATTGCATAGGACTATTCTTGACTCATTCTTTTCCCATCATATCATTAGTCATAATATCGAGTTTGGGTAATCGATTTTTATATTGCATAATGATTAATTTTCACCACTAAAGGCGATCGCATGGGAGACTGCTTCGCAGAGCTGCATTTTAAATTGTGTTCAATAAAATCACTTAAGACTGCTTTAACAACTGGAACTGACACGCCATTACCCATTTGTTTATAAACAGCATTATCATTATCTAATAATTTGTAAGTATCCGGGTATCCTTGCAATCGAGCGCACTCCCTTGGTGTAATTCTCCTCGGCATATTATTTTGAACAACTCCAAGTCTATTTGCGTCAGATGCTGTTAGTGTTATTGAAATACCTTCTGGATCTAGAAATTTAAAAACTTCAAAAGACATATTTCCACATACAGGATTGTATCTTCCGTCATGAGAACTCAAATAACCTTTTTCTAAAAGTGATTTTGTGACTTGATCAAAGTTGTTTTCATGGTAAAAGGTTAATATCTGTTCTTTTGTTAAACTTTTTCCATCTTGGTGTGTCCCGAAGATTTTTTTTCTTCGATTTGCAATGAGCAAATTCATGAACTCAATTTCTTGAGAAGTACAATCACCTTTAAGACCAAGCTCCCAAGAGTGTATGGATTTTCCTCCTCTATGATCTATGAGCCTATAACCATGTAATCGAGAAAGATTATCTCCTACAACTCTTTGAAGCTTATTGATAAAGTCTTGTGTGCAAATATATTTTTTATCGGGATTAGGCTCTAAAATATTTTTAACCGTAACAGCTTTAAAATTTTCTTCACCAAAGAGAGAGGTTTGAATATATGTAGATTTTCTTTTAAATTTATGAGTATCGGCGGCACCAACATCACTATTGAGGGTCAATTTAATTTGTTTATCTAATACACCCAAAATATATATTCTTACCCTGTTCTGTGGCACGTCAAAATTACTCGAATTCAGCAATAAGTAATCCACTGAGTAACCCAAACTCTCTAAACTATCCTTTATTGTTTTAAAAGTTCTACCCTTATCATGAGTTACTAACCCCCTGACGTTTTCTAACAAAAAGTAAGAAGGCATTTTTTTCTTTAATATTCTTTCTATATGAAAGAAAAGCGTTCCTCTAGTATCACCAAAACCTTTTTGTTTGCCTGCGTATGAAAATGCCTGACAAGGAAACCCTGCTAATAAAAAATCGAAATCAGGCAATTCATCAACTTTTGTAATATCAGAATATGGGTTGCTTCCAAAATTTAACTCATATGATTGACAGGAATTTTTATCAATTTCCGAACTAAAAACACATTCGAAATCAAGACCAAAATCCTTACACGCCTGCTCAAAAGCTAAGCGAATTCCACCTGTCCCGGCAAATAAATCGATAAATTTAACCAAGTTCTTTACCTATCCATTCCGATAATACAGAGAATTCTTCTTCAGAGTATGCAACAGTACAATCACTATTTGAGCAAATAGTAGACACTGCTGACCTTCTTTGGAAATTGCCTGCTCCATCAAGGATATAGGCTATCTTATAACCTTTTTTATGCATCAATTTTTTTCTGTCTGCTGCTTGTCCTGATTTGCGCTCTATCGTGCTGTTAGTCGTTACTTGAAAGCTAATTTCTATTCCAATGAACTTGTTATCTTTTTTCACAACGACATCAAAAGGCATCCCTCCTTTTTTATCATATCCATCTAATTCTATCTTGCCATTACTCATAACATTATAGTTTTTACCAAGGGATTTTTTGAGGTATTTAACTACTTCTTTTTGTGCTAACTGCCCCAACGAGTTTGCTGTGGCTCCTCCAGTTATTCTGCTTACATTTATATATCGCTCTCTAACATATTTTTCTAGTATCTTTGGTTTACCTAATAATGTACCAATTTCACAAGCTGATAGAGCAGCTTCATCACTAACTTTAGAGGTAGAGCCAAACATCAGCAGAACTATCATATCCTTATAGATGTCTGAAAGTGGTTTTTCAACAACTAAACCACATCCATCAATTAGCAGTTTGTTATTTTTGAGTCCAAGAATAGGTAATGCGTTAAAGTTATATTGATAGTTTTTTAGATTCCAGATAAATTGAATGTAATGTCCTTTCTCATTAGTTGGAAATATTGATTTAAATGACTTGCCTAGCCTTTGTATTGGCTCGCCGCCATAGTCTGCCAAGACACACAAATGTTTCAAAAATAAATTTGCAGGAAAACAGGACGCATTTATTAAATCAAAGACTTGAAAAGGCGATTTCTTAGATAACGATAGTATGCCCAAAAAATCATCTTGTGTTTGAATCAACTTTGGTATGATGCTGATTGAGGCATTTCTATCACTTAGATGTTTAGGCCACCACAAAATCGCATTTTTTTCTAAGTCATCAATACTTCTATCGTACTTCATATTTACTTATTATCCCTGTTTTATTTTCTAAGCAGCTAACGGTTGATTATGCTAAAAGTTTCTTAATAATCATCTCATAGACGATGATGAAACAAATTCCTCCATATATTCTCTAAATCAATACCAGAAAGTTTTTGAACCAAGCATAAAAACGTATTTAAATAGTATTAATGAAAAACTCACGAATTTGTTAGTTTTGCTTTTTAAAAGTAGCACATAGGCTATCCATGAACAAGTAAGCTATTACTGATTCGATCGCCCCTTATTCCTAACTCAAAGCCTGATAAATAGCCCAAATCGCCATCGCCCGTAAATAGTGACTAGCGCGGAAAGTATTAACAGCTGTGATAGCTTCGGGGGTACGGAATTGTAAACCGTTGCTATAGACTTGGTTAACCACCGTTTCGGCTACCTGTAAACCCTCCTCTTTCATGCCATTAAGAATCATAAAAGCAACGATACCATAGTTAATCCCTGTCCAAATTTCGAGGGGGTGGGTATCATTTTCCTTTTCTGGGCTTCCGTCAGGTTTAACCCCGTTGGCGATGCCGAGAGTGCCGTTATGGAACTTGAGATAACAAGCATCATAAATTTTTTGCAGGGTGGCGGTGACATATTCTTTTTCCACCACATCGGGTAACTTCAATAGTTGGGCGTAATATTGTCCGCACAGTTGATCCGCCATAACAACATCTGAACCGCTCTTACTGTCTAGGTTATAGTATTCCCCATTCCAGAGGGTATCGTGGTAAATTGCCCTTGATTGGTGTAACCATTGACGGAAGAGGACGATCGCACCTTCAATATTTTCCCTAGCGTTTTCCTTTTCCAAGGCAGGATTTACGGGGGGATTATCTAATAAGATATTACCAATGGCGATCGCACTTTCTAGCGCACATATCCATAAACCACCACAATAGGCACTAATACCCTGTAGGCGCCAATCATCAAAAGTTTGGTCAGGCGCTCCTGAATTTTCGGGAATACCGTCATTATCAAGGTCAAACCCTTTGACATAGTGCAAAGTCTCCACCACACTATCCCAACATTCCCAGAGGAAATCCTGATCATTTTTGCCCGTATAAAGATAATCTCGATATACCAAGAGAACAAAATCCGAACCTAAATCCTTCCATAAGTTGCAATCTTGATAACTGGTATAGTTGCTTTTTTGCCAAGGATGCTCATTGGGTGCACCTAAATCGTGGGGAGTTGCTCCCTTCGCTTTGCGGATAGCTGATGCCCCATTGTACCCAATGATGCGGGGGGTGTCATCCGCCGTGGGAATAGCACGGGCAAAGGCTTCCATAATCGATTTTTCGAGACGGGGAAAAAGTTGTAAAAGTCCAAAAGAGCCATATAAACGGACATCTAAACTCTCATACCAACGGTAATCAATACATTCTAACACCCCAAATTGACCCACAGGATCATCCTCCGTGGCGGCTGTCCACAGTGTACCCCCTTGAGTAAGCAAATATAATTCATTAAACAAAGCCATTTTTAGCCAATCAGGTAGATTAGAGCGACTCAAAATTGGCTCTTGCCACATTTTTATCTTATTTTGCCACATATCATGGTGTTTTAGCCCCGTGCGAATCATTGACCACACATTACGCCCGTTGCGTCCAAAAAAGTCGGTATAACGGCGAAAATAGTTAACTCCTTGGGCAAACTCAGTTACAGGAAAATCCCACCCTAAAATAAAAGGAATTTTCTTGGTTTTACCCGGACGAATAGTAAATCTGATCGCCATTGCCCCCGCAATTTGTTCCCCCGGTTCGGCGGGGGTTTCGTCTTGAAAGTCTGGTAGAGAGCCATTCATAGCAAATCTATCCCAAATTTCGCTCCCATCTCCCTTGGGGTTCCAACGGGTATGATAAAATACCTCTAAACTAGGATTTGTTGTCGTTGCGATCGCCCATTGTCCTTCCCCTTCCATAGGCTCATCCTCAAGCCTAATGCGGTCAAATAAACAACCAACCCTAAATCCATCCTGTATCCATTGATTCAGATTACCCGTACTATTACCCAAACATGGTTGATAATCATACTCAGGGCTACCATCATCCCTCACCTTTACCGTCGGCGATTTAATAGCATTGGTAAACCAACCCACCGTATTTTGCCAAGAAACCATAATACTAATCGTTATAGGCTTATCCGTGGGATTATGAATACTCCACTCAAACACCCCCACAGGATAACTTGACTCTTGATAATTCCCTGCCCATACGGGGGAAAATTGCTCACACACCAACTGGGATTTAAAAACCCCTTCATAACTAAACCAACTACGGGGATATAACGCCGAGTATGTACCCTTCCCTTGAGGATACCATGACCAACTCGATAAACTACCATCTTCAGGGGCATTGGTACTCAGCGCATAAACTTGGGCATCTTCCCCCTCGGAATGTTCAAATACCGCAAACTGACAAGCAGGAATACTCTGAAAAGTGTGATTTCCTCCATCAATGTGCCACAAATTAAAATCACCACTAGGCGCCCTACCAACACAACCAGCCCCAAAACCCCCCAAAGGCATCCCATGGTTTGGCCCATCATCCAAATTACTTTCGTATCGCACAGTATAAGGATTGTCCCATTTTTTGCCGATTTCACATTGCCAAGATTGACGAGGGATTGTTGGTAGTTCGATTTTGAACATAGTTAGTGATTGATAGTTTACCGTTTTATCATTTTAAGGTTAGGGGTTGAACTTTTCACAACAATTTTGCCGTTTAAGTCTGTTTTTTGGGGCAAGATACCCTAACAACATAAAAATGACCCAGAAAATATTATGATTAAAGGTTGACTGTGTAAAGTAAAGATTTTATGAGTAATAAAAAGATTAGAATAGGTTTATTAGGTTTTGGTGGTTTAGGACAAGCTGCTGGAAGAATTTTACAGCCTAAATCCGAGATGCAATTAGTAGCGGTTGCCGATCGCCACGGATACGCTTACAATAACTCAGGGTTAGATATTGATCAATTAATTCACACCTACCACGAAAAAGGCTCTACGGGATACGCAGAAGGTGGGGTAATTAGTGATAACAGCATCGAAGAATTGATTAATAAAGCCGATGTAGATGGTTATTTCCTCGCTTTGCCCAACTTGCCCAATACCTTCATGGCAGACGTTACCCGTCAATTTATTAAATCTGGTTGGCAAGGAGTATTGGTAGATGCCCTCAAACGTACCAGTGCCGTAGAACAGTTATTAACCCTAAAAGACGACCTGCAAAAAGCTGGTATTACCTATCTTACTGGCTGTGGTGCCACCCCCGGATTATTAACCGCCGCCGCCGCCGTTGCTGCCCAAAGTTTTGCCGAAATTCATAATGTTAAAATTACCTTTGGAGTGGGCATTGCTAATTGGGAGGCCTACCGTGCCACTATCCGTGAAGATATTGCCCATATGCCAGGGTTTGACGTAGATAAAGCCAACGCCATGACTGATGCGGAGGTAGAAGCATTTTTGGATAAAACCAACGGTATTTTAACCCTCGAAAACATGGAACACGCCGATGATATTATGTTAGAACTAGCGGGTATATGCGATCGCACCCAGGTATCTGTAGGGGGTGTTGTCGATACCCGTAACCCCAAAAAACCCATCAGCACCAATGTAAAAATTACAGGGCGCACCTTCGAGGGCAAAATCTCCGCCCATACCTTCACCCTTGGGGATGAAACTAGCATGGCAGCCAACGTCTGTGGCCCAGCCTTCGGCTATCTCAAAGCAGGAGCAAAACTGAGAGAAAAAGGCATCAATGGCTTACTTACCGCTGCCGAAGTAATGCCTTTGTTTGTTAAGTAAATGTAGGGTGGGCATTGCCCACCTAAATCTAAGAATCTTGATTAAGATTGCTCATCTTGATTTTTGCGCTATTTCTTTCTTCTCCGATCAATCCGATCTTTTATCTCCGTTCCACGTTTAAAATGTTCTTCACTTTTAATAAAATTTTCCTCACTTTTATCCTGTTCACTTTTTTTTTTGGCATATACATTGCTTAAGAAAAAATGCGCTTGATAACTTTCATATAGCTTCATAGCCTCTAATCCACACTGTTCAGCCATTGATAAATTGCCTAAATCAAGAAATGCTCCCCCTCTTGTCGTTAAAATAGCACTTTTTACCCGTGCATCAGCATAGACTTTTTTCTTTAAGAACTCATCAGTTAATTTAAGAACTTCTTCAGGATTTCCGAGCTTTCGCAAACATCCACATATTTGTGTGATAATCCAAGTCTTTTTGGTCTTTTCATATAGCTTTTCGTAATAAATCACTAAAGTTTCATATAACCTATGATCCTCTAGCCATTGAATCTCATCAATTGCCTCAACATCAGTAGTATTTTGATGATGATTTTTTCTCGTGAGTTTTTCGTCTGAATCAATTTTTATAAGAATGGGATACAGAGGGCTAGATAGTGACTCACTTTTATGGGCTTGTGCCTTATACTTCTTTTTCAGTTTAATAAAATGCTTAATTTCTGAATCTTTAAAATTTTCTTTCATATCAATATATTTTATTGCTATTAAATTTTATATATAATAACTTTTGATTTTCAAATTGTGTAGGGCAATCTACACCCAAACAAACCCCCAAATCTCTTAATATTGAATGTAAAGAGATATTAAGAGAAATTAAAATATGACCACAACAGCGGTAAAAAATCCCCTCCTAATTGGCAAAGGATTACCCCCCTTTGCAGACATCAAACCTGAGCATATCGTGTCAGGCATAGAAGAATTACTAACAGAGTTAGAGACTGAATTAACTAAGCTAGAAGAAAATATAACCCCTACATGGGAAGCATTAGTAAACCCCCTTAACGACATAGAAGAAAGACTGCGCTGGAGTTGGGGTATTATCGGGCATTTGATGGGAGTAAAAAACAGCCCTGAGTTGCGCACCGCTTACGAAACGGTACAACCAAAATTAGTACAGTTTGCCAGTAGATTAAGTCAGAGTAAGCCTATCTATGAAGGTTTTATCAAAATCCAAGCCAGTGATGATTGGGATAAATTAGAATCTGCCCAAAAGAGAATTATTGAGTCTGCTATCAAAGAAGCGGAATTGTCTGGGGTTGCCCTTGAGGGTGAAAAAAAAGAGCGTTTCAATGAAATTCAGTTACAACTAGCAGAGTTATCCACAAAATTCTCCAATAATGTCTTAGATTCCACCAAGGCTTTTCAGTTAAAATTAACAACCCCCGAAGACGTAGACGGTTTACCCGCTAGTTTATTGAGTTTAGGTGCCCAAACCGCAAGAATGGAAGGAGAAGAAGAAGCCACTGCTGAAAAAGGCCCTTGGATCATAACTTTAGATTATCCTAGTTTTGCTCCTTTCCTTAAATTTAGTACCCGCAGAGATTTAAGGGAAAAGGTTTACCGTGCTTTTGTTACCCGTGCTAGTGAGGGAGATACGGATAATAATCCTTTGATTAACAAGATTTTAACCCTCAGACAAGAACAAGCAGATATTTTAGGTTACGATAACTACGCAGAAGTTAGTCTCGCCCGTAAGATGGCTGACAGTGTGGAAGCAGTGGAGAAACTCTTAGAGGAGTTGAGGGTGGTTAGTTATGATGTGGCAAAAGAGGAGTTGCAGGAGTTAAAGGCTTTTGCGAAAACTGAGGATTTGAAGCCTTGGGATGTGAGTTTCTGGGCTGAAAAACAAAGGGAGTTTAAGTTTAATTTTACTGAGGAAGAGTTACGCCCTTATTTTTCCCTTGAGAGGGTGTTGGATGGTTTGTTTGGTTTAGCCAAAAAGATTTTTGGGGTGACAATTACCCCTGCGGATGGTGTGGCACCTGTGTGGCATGAAGATGTGAAATATTTTCAGGTGGCGGATGAGAGTAACGAAACCATGGCTTATTTTTACCTTGATGCCTATTCGCGCCCTGCGGAAAAAAGAGGGGGTGCCTGGATGGATGATTGTGTTGGTAGGACAAGAATTGAGGAAAATGGGGTGGTAACTACCCGTTTACCTGTGGCTTATCTTACTTGTAATCAGTCTCCCCCTGTGGATGGTAAGCCTAGTTTGATGACTTTTGGGGAGGTGGAAACTCTTTTCCATGAGTTTGGGCATGGTTTACAGCATATGTTAACTAAAATTGACTATATCGGGGCTTCGGGCATCAATAATGTGGAATGGGATGCGGTGGAGTTACCTAGTCAGTTTATGGAAAATTGGTGTTTGGAAAAAAGCACTTTGTTTGGCATGGCGAAACACTATGAGACTGGGGAGACTTTACCGACTCATTATTATGAGAAGTTGGTGGCTTCTAAGAATTATATGAGCGCCACGGGGATGTTAAGACAGTTACATTTTAGTTTGTTGGACTTGGAGTTACACGCCCGTTATACTCCTAGGGATGAGGTTTCACCCCATGATGTGTCACGGAAGTTAGCTCAAAAAACCATGGTGATGTCTCCTTTACCCGAAGATAAATTTTTATGTGCTTTTGGACATATTTTTGCAGGGGGTTATGCTGCTGGTTATTACAGTTATAAGTGGGCTGAGGTGCTTAGTGCTGATGCTTTTTCGGCTTTTGAGGAGGTTGATTTAGAGAATGAAAGTGCGATCGCCCTTATCGGTAAACGTTTCCGTGATACTGTACTAGGATTAGGCGGTAGTTTATCTCCCATGGAAGTATTTAAACAATTCCGAGGAAGAGAACCCCAAACCGAAGCATTATTAAGACATAGTGGACTACTAGCAACAGCTAATTAATAAATTATGGGGGTGGGCATTGCTCACCCTTACCACTTTATAAGGCATTGCTTAATCATGGTATGAAATATAATTGAATGACATTAAAAATTGAGACGTCAAAATATTATTACCGTTGCCTGTTCCCTGCCGAAATGAGAAATCATATCTAAAATCAGCTTATAATCGATAAAAGAGACAAGGGAGAATATAAGTATGGTTGCCCAACTCACCAAACAGCAATACACCATCGAGGAATATTTAGAATTAGAAAGCCAAGCCGAAATTAGGCATGAATATATAGATGGAGAAATACTAGAAATGGCAGGAGGCACGACAAATCATAATGAAATTATCACAAATCTGTGTGTCATACTCAAACCATCGTTACGGAAACTGAAAGGAAAAATATATACAGAAAATGTACGTTTATGGATAGCCCAACACAAAATGTTTACCTATCCTGATGTGATGGTGATAGCCGAAAACCCAGAATACCATGGAGAAAATAAAACCACTGTAACCAATCCCATTATTATCATCGAGGTTTTATCTAAATCCACCAGAGACTATGATTTAGGTCGTAAATTTGAATATTATCGTAGTTTAAATTCTCTTCAAGAATATATTTTAATTGATCCAGAAAAACCCTTGGTAATGAGTTATAGCAAAAATAATAATCAACAATGGTCACTAACAATCCTTGAAAATATTGATGATAAATTAAACTTAAACTCAGTGCCTGTAGAGCTTATTTTGAAAGATATTTATGATGGTATTGTTTAAATTTTTGTTACTACAAAATGGATTATATTTGAGAAATTAAGTCAAACGAAAAAAAGAGTTTCCCACCTAATAGAAAACTCTTTTATCAACTAATTAAACCTTAGAAAAAATTAACGAATTAAATTTAATAACTCTTTAGGAGAAGCGAGTAAATCGATCGCAACGAAGAATATTTTGCCATCAGGATTGAGAAGGAAACGCCAAGCGATGTTCATTCCCACGTTACCACCAAACCAAGGAGTTTGTACCTTACCAGTAACCTTAATTTGAGTATATCCATCGTCTGCAGGTTCAGTAATACCTCTTTCAGGAATTAGCTTGAGGTTTTGACACTCTTCTTTGAAGAAACGGAAAATATTGTCTTTACCTACGATAGGACGTTTAAAAGGAGGTTGAAGCGCTCCGTCAGCAGTAAATAATGTAATTAAAGTCTCAAAATCATTGGCATTGAGATTATCCATGTAATCAAGGACTGTTTTGTTAGTAACACCCTCAATGGATACGTTTGTTCTTTGGTTCATATCCTTGGGAGGGGCAACAGGCTCAGATACAGGAGTATAGTTTTCGAGCTTACTGACATCATAACCCATATCAACCACGGCATTACGTAAAACAGTAATCTGTTGACCAGATTCTAAACCTTTAATAGTATTTAAAACCGAATTAGCATTAGCAGATAACTTATAACCTTCAGGAATAGGTGCAACGATACCTTCTTCCATAAATTTACCTAACTGATACCAAAAACCTAATTTAATATTAGCAGACCATCCTCCATAGGTACGACACAAAGGAGTATCCGCACGGTTGGCTAAGTCACACATTGCCTGAGATTGTTCTTGAAAACTCATTTTTTTGATTTCTTCAAGGGTGGACTCTGCCAACACCATACTAGCGGCTCCAGGCGCAGCAATGGTAATGGTTTTCCCCATTTCTAAATATGCAAACCAAATCAAAGCAAGTTGATCTTCTGCATTTAATTGGGTAAATCTGGCCACAGTTGCAGGAACTGCATCGGCGGAAAGGGTGTTGGGAAAAATGTTTCTGGCTGAATCAATGGTAAAAGGCATAAATTGCTCCATTTCACTAACTATATAGTCTCAATTTAACACAGGGTCATTAAGATAAATTTAAAGTTAAGGTGTGGATTTTGCACCAAGTCTTTTAGATAAATGTGTGATATTGCTGCCAGATTTTATCCATAAAGAAAATATTTGCCTAATGAATGGTTGATCCCTGATAATTGAGCATTGACTATTAAAATAAAACAGAAATTAAGAAATAATTATGACAACAGATCCAGCTACTTTAATGAAACAAGAAGTGGGTAAAGCCGCCGCTGCTCGGGTAAAATCTGATTCTATTGTGGGTTTGGGTACCGGTTCTACCACTGCTTTTGCTATTCAATATATTGGTGAAAGGTTAGCTAGTGGAGATTTAAAAAATATTGTGGGAGTTCCTACTTCTTTTCAGGCAGAAGTATTGGCGAAAAAATATGGTATTCCTTTAACTACCCTAGATGCGATCGCCCATATCGATATCGCCATTGATGGGGCTGATGAAGTTGATCCTCAAAAAAACCTGATTAAAGGTGGTGGTGCCGCCCATACCCGTGAGAAAGTAGTTGATAGTCTTGCCAAAGAGTTTATTGTGGTGGTAGATAGCGGTAAATTAGTTGATAAACTAGGCTCTACCTTCCTTTTACCCGTAGAGGTTATTCCCATGGCCGTTACCCCTGTCATGCGTAAATTAGAAGAATTAGGAGGTAAACCTGACCTAAGAATGGGAGTTAGAAAAGCAGGTCCTGTGGTGACGGATCAAGGTAACTTGGTTATTGATGTTAAGTTTGATGATATATCAGATCCTGCAACCCTTGAGGCCACCATTAATAATATTCCTGGAGTGTTGGAAAATGGATTATTTGTGGGTGTAGCGAATATCATTTTGGTAGGTGAAATTATTGACGGGAAACCTAGTATCCGAGAATTTTAAAATCTGATCTAACTTTTCTCCCCCATTTATTTACTGATGTTAATATTAAGGGGGGAAAAGTTTAGACTTTTTCCCCTTGCCTTGTTAGTGAAAGAATAGTTAATAAAATGTTTTCTTTTCGTCCAAAATTTCCCAAAAAAAAGAGTCCTCCTCCTACTCCCACGATAAAAGAACGACCTAAAAGATTAGTTAAAATACCGTATCATTTTCAGAAAAACGATATTATTACTTATTCTGACAAGGATATTAAAAGAGAGTTGTATAAATACCCCGGGCTGTTAAAAACTTTGGGTCATGCCTATGATTATCAAATTATTTATACTAGCCCAAACAGTAGAACTGATTACTGGTTTTGCCGGGATTTACCTACTACTACGAAGTTATTAAAATACCTCAATGAGCAAGGATGGACTGTTGATTGGCAAGAAAAGCCTTTTATCTTGTAGCTGCCATTTAGCATCACAGAAAAAAAGATTTACGAATACTATGGGCAGAATTCTTGTCGGGTATTAGATTATAAAGATTTTATTTGACTGTGTTAGCATAACGACCATAGAGAGCAATGTGCAACCTAACATACTCTGCTACAAGATAAAATAATCACTTTGCATCAGGAGATTTAATGTTCTTTAACACGTGGCAGGGATTAGGGCGAGTCATTATCGTTGGAGTTTTGGCTTATACAACCCTAGTAATTTTTCTTCAATTTTCGGGGAAACGTACACTCTCGAAGATGAATGCTTTTGACTTAGTGGTAACAGTTGCTCTTGGTTCAACACTGGCAACAATTCTCTTATCAAAAGATGTCGCTCTTGCTGAGGGTTTACTTGCTTTATTTTTATTGATTGCATTTCAATTTTCCCTAACGTGGCTATCTGTGCGTTTTCCTACCATAAAAGAGCTAGTCAAGTCAGAGCCAACGCTTTTATTTCATCAAGGACAAATGTGACAGAGTACATTGCGATCGCAACGAGTAACCAATGAAGAAGTACGGGCAGCCATTCGTAGCCAAGGCATCAGTCAGATGAGTGAAATTGAAGCTGTAATCTTAGAAACAGATGGTAGTCTTAGTATTCTTCGTGCTACGAAACAACCCGTAACTACGGCTCTTGATGATGTGAATAATTATCCATCCCCTTCTGGTTAATATTAAACAATAAGGGTTACAGTATTAAAAAGTAGGAGGTTTGATAGAAATTGACAAACAAATCATACAAATCCTCCCATAAATAAAAGTAACTTATCCAATGACAGAACTAGAAATATCTATAGTTAAGCTGCCAAAAGTCCTTTATCAGAAGAAGATAGCACCCCTTGATAATAGTTTTCTAATTGACGAGTAGCAGCCGCCCAGCCCCATTTTTCTGCTTCTAAACGAGCATTTTGTCTCAATGCTTCTCTTTCGTCTTTTTGGGCTAATAATCTTTGGGTAGCGGCGATCGCCCCTTGAGGATCATCAGGTTCAAACATATAACCATTTACCCCATCGGTGACAATGTCAGGAATGCCACCCCTTCTGGCCGCCACCACAGGACAACCTGCCGCCATGGCTTCAAGTAATACCAAACCGAGGGTTTCCGTGGAAGAAGGAAAAATAAAAGCATCTGCTGAGGCATAGGCTTCCCCTAACTCTTTACCATGGAGATAACCCACAAAATTGGTATTTGTACCCGCAAAAAACTGTTCTAACTCTGCCCTCGCTGGCCCATTACCCACAATAGCCAACCTTGCATTGGGGATGCTTTCTAACACTGGTTTAATTTTATCAATTTGTTTTTCGGCTGATACTCTGCCCACATATAAAAGTAACGGTGCGTCAGGATTACCCTGCGAGAGGCGATCGCGCATATCTTTAGACACTAAACTAGGGTTAAACGATTCTGTATCCACCCCCCTCTGCCACAAATCTACCCTTTCGATGCCGTGATTTACCAACTCATCCACCATGGCTGTAGAGGTACATAAATTCAATTTTGCTTGGTTATGGGCTAATTTTAATAATTCCCACAATAAACCTTCCAAAGCACCTACATTGTAGTGGTGCAAATATTGCGGTAAATGGGTATGATATGAAGCAACCAAAGGAATATTTAATTTTTTTGCGTAATATATACCCCCTACTCCTAACACCGCAGGATTTACCACATGGACTAAATCAGGTTTAAATCTTTGTAAGGCAAAACGAATAGAAGGGTTAGGAATAGCCAACTTCAACTCAGGGTATAAAGGTAAAGGAATCCCTTTTATACCATTAATTTTTGCTCCTTTATATTCTTTTAAACCACCTTCTGGGGAGAAGATTAAAACTTGATTTCCCTGTTTTTGTAGATGCTCAACGGTATGTTTTAAACGAGTTACAATACCGTCAACCTTGGGCAAAAATGTTTCGGTGAATAAGGCTATACGCATAAAAAAAAGGATTAATTCATAGATCGTTAATTTAACTCATTACTATATCGTAGATTTTGCATAAATCAATAAAATTATTAATTATCTATTTTTCCCTTTTTATAGATCATTCAAGGGAAAGAAGAGAAGAATTGCCCACAATGGGACTTAAAAGGGAATTTAATTCCCCCCCCTGCAAAAAATGTCTTTCTATCGTTAGTCAATAGCTGTTGAATGCTTTGGGGATGATTGATAAAAACCAATGGTTGACGAAATCCTGCTGGTTTACTCATAAAAATGTCGGGGGATTTTATCACTGCCTGACGCATATATTCAATAGGATTTACAATCCATAAAACTTTTTTTCCTAAACCTGTGAAGATGGTTTTTATGTCTTTCATGTTCTCTTTAAAGTGAATCCCAATCCCATTGTAATGTACTGCAATTATTCATTATCAATTCTCCATTCCCTATTATTTATGTAGGGTATTCCGTCCTCTATTAGTTTATTCGTGCCAGTAAAATTAAATTAAGGATTTATTTATATTTAATTTTTTATAGAGAAAATGCAACCAAATAACCCCCAACAATTTACGGAGAAGGCTTGGAGTGCGATCGCCCGTACCCCAGATATAGCCAAGGAAAACAACCATCAACAGATTGAAACCGAACATTTATTAAAAGCATTATTAGAACAAAAAGGACTAGCCGTAAGCATCTTTAACAAAACTGATGCTAATGTTAATCGTTTGTTAGAAAAAACAGAGCAATTTATTGCCAATCAACCTAAAGTAAAAAATATTGGAGAATCAGTCTATTTAGGTAAAGGATTAGATCGTCTTTTAGACCAAGCCGAAAACTATCGCAAAGAATTTAAAGATGATTTTATCTCCATAGAACATATTATCCTTTCCTATGCAAAAGATGACCGTTTTGGGAAGAATTTATTAAAAGAATTTGACCTCAATGAAAACAAACTAAAAACTATTATTAAAGAAATAAGAGGAACTCAACAAGTGACAGATCAAAACCCCGAAGGAAAATATGAATCTTTGCAAAAATATGGTAGAGATTTAACCGAATTAGCCAGAAAAGGAAAGCTCGATCCCGTCATTGGTCGTGATGATGAAGTACGCCGTACTATTCAAATACTCTCCCGCCGTACCAAAAATAATCCCGTGTTAATCGGTGAACCGGGGGTGGGTAAAACTGCCATTGTGGAAGGACTTGCCCAACGTATCATTAACCGTGATGTCCCAGAATCATTATTAGACCGTACCCTCATCGGCTTGGATATGGGGGCGCTCATTGCGGGGGCAAAATATCGGGGGGAATTTGAAGAAAGACTCAAAGCCGTCTTAAAAGAAGTCACTGAGTCCGAGGGTAATATTATCCTCTTTATCGACGAAATCCATACCGTTGTCGGTGCGGGGGCAACCCAAGGCGCCATGGATGCAGGAAACCTCCTCAAACCCATGTTAGCGAGGGGAGAATTGCGTTGTATTGGGGCCACTACCCTCGATGAATACCGCAAGTATATCGAAAAGGATGCGGCGCTAGAAAGACGTTTTCAATCGGTATTTGTGGGCGAACCTAATGTTATTGATACTGTATCTATTTTACGGGGTTTAAAAGAGCGTTACGAAGTCCATCACGGGGTAAAAATTGCCGATGGTGCTTTGGTGGCGGCGGCGATGCTTTCGGATAGGTATATTAGCGATCGCTTTTTACCTGACAAAGCTATTGATTTAGTGGATGAATCGGCGGCTAAATTAAAGATGGAAATTACCTCAAAACCAGACGAATTAGATGAAATTGATCGCAAAATTTTACAGCTAGAAATGGAGCGTTTATCCCTGAAAAAGGAGGAGGATTTAGCATCTATTGAAAGGAGGGAAAAATTAGAGCAAGAATTGGCAAATTTAAAAGAAAAACAAAGCACTTTTAATGCCCAGTGGCAGAGTGAAAAAGAAATCATTGATAAAATTCGTACCCTGCGCGAATCCCTTGAAAAAATTAACGTGGAAATTCAACAGGCTGAAAGAAATTATGACTATAATAAAGCGGCGGAATTACGTTATGGGAAGTTAGCGGATGTACAAAAAGAGGTAAAAGAAAAAGAAGCTCTCTTGGCAGAAAAGCAAACCAGCGGTAAATCCTTGTTACGGGAGGAGGTGCAAGAGTCGGACATTGCGGAAATTATCTCGAAATGGTCGGGTATTCCTATTAGTAAATTAGTAGAATCGGAGAAGGCAAAATTATTGCATCTTGAAGATCAACTCCATGAAAGGGTAGTGGGTCAAGAAGAGGCTGTAACCGCTGTCTCTGATGCCATACAGCGTTCTCGAGCAGGGTTAGCAGATCCCAATCGTCCCACCGCTAGTTTTATCTTTCTCGGCCCCACAGGGGTGGGTAAAACAGAGTTAGCAAAAGCCCTTGCCCAGATTTTGTTTGACACCGAAGATGCCATCGTACGTATTGATATGTCAGAATATATGGAAAAACACACGGTATCCCGTCTCATGGGGGCGCCTCCAGGGTATGTAGGTTATGAGCAAGGGGGGCAACTCACGGAAGCCATTCGCCGTCGTCCTTATTCTGTGGTACTTTTTGATGAGATTGAAAAAGCCCATCCCGATGTGTTTAATGTGATGTTACAGATTTTGGATGATGGACGCTTAACGGATTCCCAAGGGCGTACGGTGGATTTTAAAAATACTATCATCATCATGACCAGTAATATCGGTTCTCAGTATATTCTTGATTTGGCTGGGGATGATGCCCAATACGAAACCATGCGCACAAGGGTTATGGATACTATGCGAGATAGCTTCCGTCCTGAGTTTCTCAACCGTATTGATGAGATTATTATTTTCCACAGTCTCCAAAAATCCCAGTTACGCTATATCGTCAAGTTACAGGTTAACCGCCTTGAGGAGCGATTGGCGGAGCAAAAGTTGTCTTTAAATATCACTGATGAGGCTCTCGATTTCCTTGCTGACATTGGTTATGATCCTGTATATGGTGCTCGTCCCCTTAAAAGGGCAGTACAAAGATACCTTGAAACTGCGATCGCCAAGGCCATCTTAAAAGGAGAATTTAAGGACGGAAACACCATCAATGTCACAGTAGAGGATGAAAGATTAGCCCTTACATCATAATTTTTAACCACTGAGGACTAATTATTCATTATTCGGCAAAAGAGTAAGAAGGGGTTTAAACCCCTTGCCTAAAATGATTGGTGGAAACGTTCTAACTAGAAATATTTAACTATTCTCTTTTCTTTGCCCTAATTACTCCACTTTTTCACCTAATATTATCAATTTCTTTCAGCATCATCAAAACGAATAATATCATCATCTCCTAAATATTCTCCATTTTGAATCTCAATCATCACCAGAGGAATCACCCCCGGATTTTCCACTCGGTGACGGATATTCATGGGTACATAGGTTGACTGCTTCGGTAACAATAGTCTTTGCTCCCCATTAAAAATAACCTTGGCAGTACCCGCCACCACCACCCAATGCTCACTGCGATGATAGTGCATTTGGGTACTGATATGATGACCTGGTTTGACTATAATACGATTGATACGGTAATAAGGGCCTTCTTCCAAGAGAGTAACAGTACCCCAAGGAGGGTTACGGGTATATTCTGATTCTTGGGCTTCTTGATCTCGATTAGTGGTTTCTGTCATGGCTGATTATCAAAAATTAAGCAGATCAATTATTAATTTTGATCATACAACTGATTCACGTCTAGGACATAAAAATTGTTGAAAACTCCAATGGTTCTGAATTTATAAAGATAAAGATTTGTTTCGTAAATGCTTAACACCATATAATCTCTTTTCTGGGTAGTTTCTCTTACCACCCTCGGAATTTGACCTTTACCCGCTTCTACCATCATATGGCATACTTGGCTTTTGACCACTTGGTCTAATCCAGAAGCCCCTGCCTGACAAAGATTTTCCTTGGCATAGAGAGATAGTTTTTCTTCAGCGAATTCTTCATATTGTTTCTGATTGGGGTTTGTAAACATTAAGATACCCCCAAATATCGCCAACGTTGTGCCGCTGACAATGGCAATGGTGGACAACGAGAGACTTTTTGATGGTGCAAAAGGGTTCATAAAAAAAATCCGCAGATTACCTAGACTATTTTAATACTTTTATGTTATAATTAATAATCGTAATGACGTGGCGAGCGTAGCCAAGTGGTTAAGGCAGTGGATTGTGGTTCCGCCATTCGTGGGTTCGAGTCCCATCGTTCGCCCTTTCAAGTATGATGTTGTCTTTGACAATTATTATATCATTTTTATTATTTGGTGGTTAAATATTTTTATTAACAAGATATTTAACCGAGTGTTTTATCCATGGGTTAGGTGCTGAGGCTTTTGAGAATCCAGCCGATAATGATTCCGAAACCCCCAAATCTCACTATTTGCCAAAAGGGTTCGTTTAGACTACTCCATTTGAACAACTGACTTTCTAGTCTTACTTCTATTTCTTCTAGTTGTTGGTTGATTAGGTTTATTTCGGTTTTAATGGAATCTTGGGAATTTCTTTTAAGTTGTTTCTCCAGTTCTTTTTTTTCTTCTTCTAATACTTTTTGACGGATTTGATCTTTTTCTACCTGATTGTAACGCTGTTTTAGCTGGGCGATCGCACTTTCAAGCTCAAAAATAGCACCACCTAAATCAAAATCATCATTATCGGGGGAAGAGTTTTCACGCTCAGACATTCTAAAATAAAAAGTAAACGATCCATTAAATTGTACAACATGACTATCTCATCAGAAACAAAAACTATTTCGGAACTAACTACCCTCGAATTAGCCCAACTATTAGCTGAAAAAATGACCATTAGCTCTTATGATTGGCATAAACAAAAAAATAATCGTAAAGCCCAAGCAGGGCAACAACTAGCCTCTAGTCTTGTCTTTTTGTTGAATAATCAACCAGAAGAAGCCCTCGCAAGAGTTAATCAAGCCCAAGGATGGTTAAATAAAACCATCAACCCCCTACCTTGCCCAACCCATGGCAATCATAAGCAATCTTAAGGCTCAAAAAAAATCCCCTAAAAAGCTGTAACGGCTTTACGGGGAAAAAAGTGGTGATGGACTTGTTTACACAGTTTCACTTGAGTACCCTGTTTATTCCATAAAACTCGATCAAAAATGTGGTGTAACATACACAACCCTCGACCATTTTCTGATTCTTCGGGGGGAAATTTATCACTTTTGCTATAACATTCACACTTGCAAAAACCCGTACCTTGATTGCAAATTAACCATGAATACTCGCCCTTTTTATAAGCAAATTTTACCACCACAGGCTTACTAGGATCCAAACCATTGCCATGTTTTGCCGCATTAACTAGGGCTTCTTGTAAACCTAATCTAATTTCTGGGTGTAATTCTTTAGGTATTTTTGTTAATAATAAATCTAAAACAGGACAAAGATAGAGGGTTGAAGGAAAACTTACGGTTTGCCATTTCCCGGTGTGAAGGGGTATTGTCATGGAAATCATGTCTTTATATCTCCCGATAATTGATTGAGCAGTGGAAGGTAGAAGTTTTTGGTTGTCTCAGGGACACTCGAGGCTATCACTTCTTAGAATGGGTTTTAAAGGATGAAGAGGGTGAGATGTTTTTGGTAACATGATAATCTTTTAGGATGCTCAAAGCAATTGCTTATATAGAAAAAGTTAATTTTCGCTTTTTCCTTAATGGTATTGTATAGCTTTTTTTGTCTATTGTTTTGCTTTTTATGTAATTTTACTTAAACTCACACAATTATCATATCACAGTTTAGAGTCTGGATAATTGATAATAAATTCATAAATAATAATACATAATAAATAATTGATGAAATTTCGACCAATAAAACGTATCGCCCATAAAACCGTTAACCTATTCCGTGTAGATGAAACTCAGGTGGCGGAAATTTTAGAGTCAGTGCGATCGCAACTTCCCACCACTGAAGCCCTTTTAATTGGCAAACCCCAAGCAGGAAAAAGCTCCATTGTCAGGGGATTAACGGGGGTAGGGGCAGAAATTGTTGGGCAAGGTTTTCGCCCCCATACTCAATATACGGAAAGGTATGCTTATCCTTCGGAAGATTTACCCCTCCTGATTTTTACGGATACTGTGGGTTTGGGGGATGTGGAAAAAAATACTGAGGCAATTATTGAGGAATTAAGCCAAGAATTAGATAAGGAAACAGGCAAGGCGAGGATTATTATTTTAACGGTAAAAATTAATGATTTTGCCACCGATAGTCTTAAAGAAGTGGCGGTAAATTTACGAAAAAAATACCCTCAAATTCCTTGCTTATTGACAGTAACTTCAACCCATGAATTGTACCCCATGGCCATGGAAAATCATCCCTCTTATCCTCCGAATTTACCTGATATTGTAAGGGCTTTTAATGAGATTAAGAATAGTTTTTTAGGTTTATATGATCGAGGAGTTTTAATTGATTTTACCCTAGAGGAGGATGGTTATAATCCTGTTTTTTATGGTTTAGATGCCATGGTAGATAACCTTGCTCAACTATTGCCAGAGGCGGAATCCAAGACTATTTATCAACTGTTGGATGAAAAAGCAGGTTCACAGTTAGGGAACATTTATAAGGAAGTGGCAAGGCGTTATATTCTCTCTTTTTCTATCATTGCTGGTACTGTGGCAGCGGTGCCTTTACCTTTTGCGACAATGCCTGTATTGACTGCCCTAGAGGTTTCTATGGTGGGGCTTCTAGGTAAATTATATGGTCAAAATATTAGCGTTTCTCAGGCGGGAGGAATAGTAAGTGCGATCGCAGGGGGATTTTTAGCCCAAGCTATAGGTAGAGAATTAATCAAGTTTATACCAGGTTTTGGTAGTGTCATCGCTGCCTCATGGGCAGCCGCCTATACTTGGGGATTGGGGGAGGGGGCTTGTGCTTATTTTGGAGATGTTGTGGGGGGCAAAAAACCTGATCCCGATAAGATTAAAAAAGTAATGCAAAATGCTTTTCAAGAAGCAAAAGAAAGATTTAAAAAAGCCTCAGAAAAAACATAAAATTAAATGGGGCATAGCAATTTTGCTAATAAAGAAAAATTGGATAATGAAAAGGTAAATATTATTTAACCAGGGGGCCATTTTAAGGGGCGATCGCCTAGTATATGTAAATGTAGATGATCGACAGTTTGCCCTCCATCATTACCATTGTTAATTACTACCCTATAACCGTTGATTAAATTTTCTTGGGCGGCTACCTTTTTTACAGTAAGAAGTAAATGTCCTAATAAAGATTCATCCTCAAATTGAGCATCATCTATCCTGATAATGGGTTTTTTGGGTATAACAAGAATGTGAGTGGGGGCCTGGGGGGCCACATCCCGAAAAGCTAAACATAAGTCATCTTCATACACTATATCAGCTGGTATTTCACGGCGAATTATCTTACTAAAAATGGTTTCGCTCATAATTCTTTTAGCTATCAATTTTATGGGTTGGTTAACTAACCTTTGATTATATCTCGCAAAGACCCAAGGAAGACAAAGGAATATTTCTTGATTAAATTGATGTGTTATTATCTGAGCAAAAAGGGTAACTATGGATAGCGGAGAGTTAGCAAAGTATATTGAACAAACAGAAAGTATTTCTAAGCCTTGGTTATTGGTGCAACTACGATTGAAAAAGTTGCAAGAAAATAGACAGAATATATCGGCTGAAGATTATGACCAAAAATTAGCAGAAATTTATGATGATTTAATGAACCTCGGAGAATGGTGGCAAGGAATAGAAGATCAAGTTTTTTAAGAAATGATACTGAAAAAAATGTCAAGAAAAAATCAAATTGATTATAATCAAAACACGATAAATCTAACTACAAATTAACTATGGTAGAATTCATTATTACCCTATCCATCACAGCGGTGTCTATGTACATAGCATCCGTGATTATACCAGGCATCATCATGGAAAGTGCAGGGGCGGCATTTATTGGAGCTTTTGTACTAGGCTTGGTAAATGGGATCATTAAACCTATTTTAGTCTTTTTTACTTTCCCCATAACCATCGTTACTCTGGGTTTATTTCTGTTAGTAGTAAATGCCATTTGTTTTTCTTTGGTGGGCTACTTTACCCCAGGCTTCAGAGTAGGAGGATTTCTAAATGCTTTATTTGGTTCCGTAATTGTCTCAATTGTATCGGCTACAATTAGCCAACTCGTCTTTTAGAATCAATATTAGGTATTTTTTTGATAATTAATCCACAGTAACACAGACATATTTAAACTCTAATTCTTAATTATTTTGCCCCTAATTCCTCCCCTAGAGGAGAGGGGATATTTTTTGTCTTAAAATTCAGCATTCATGGGGGTACGGGGGAAAGGAATTACATCTCGGATGTTGTCGATGCCTGTCATGAATTGTACTAATCTTTCAAATCCTAAGCCAAATCCTGCATGGGGTACAGTACCGTACCTTCTTAAGTCTAAGTACCACCATAAATCTTGGGGATTGATGTCCATTTCCTTAATTCTAGCTTCTAAAAGATCATATCTTTCTTCCCTTTGGGAGCCTCCGATAATTTCACCGATATTGGGTGCTAAAATGTCCATGGCGGCGACGGTTTTTTGATCCTCATTCATGCGCATATAAAACGCTTTGATGTCTTTGGGATAGTCCGTGACGATGACGGGTTTTTTAAAGTATTCCTCGGCCAAATATCTTTCATGTTCTGATTGTAGATCTATACCCCATTCTACAGGAAATTGAAAAGTGCGATCGCACTTTAACAACAAACTAACCGCTTCGGTATAAGTAACCCGTGCAAATTCATTATTAATAATAATATCGGCATTAGCTAAAACTGTATCATTAATGCGCAGATTAAAAAACTCCATATCTTCAGGACAATTATCCAACACATATTTGAAAACATATTTTAAAAACTCCTCCGCCAAATTTTGATCCCCTTCCAAATCACAAAACGCCATTTCAGGCTCAACCATCCAAAATTCAGCTAGATGACGGGAAGTATTAGAATTTTCCGCCCGAAAAGTTGGGCCAAAGGTATAGACATTTTCAAAAGACATGGCCATAATTTCGGCCTCAAGTTGCCCACTAACCGTTAAATAGGCTTTCTTACCAAAAAAGTCTTCCTTATAGTCAGTTTTACCATTATCGTTACGGGGAATATTATCAAGGTTAAAATTAGTCACCGTAAATAATTCCCCTGCCCCTTCGCAGTCACTGGCGGTAATAATAGGTGTATGTATCCATAGAAAACTCTTCTCTTGAAAAAATTGATGGATGGCATTAGCACAAGCATTACGCACCCGCATCACCGCCCCAAGGGTATTAGTACGCCCCCGAAGATGGGCAATGGTACGCAAAAATTCAAGGGAGTGACGTTTTTTTTGTAGAGGATAGTCTTTTCCGTCACACTCTCCATAAACGGTTACTATGTCAGCGTGTAACTCTATGCTTTGCCCCTTAGCGGGGGATTCTACCAAGACTCCTTCCACTGACAAAGATGCCCCTGTGCTTAGTCTTTTAACAATGTTATTATAATCGTCTAAGTCTTGGTTTAAAACTACCTGCAAATTAGCAAGAGATGAGCCGTCACTGACTTCTATAAAGGTAAATTCTTTTAATTCTCTTTTGGTGCGTACCCACCCTTGAATTTTTACTTTTTCTTGGGGTTGTCCCTGGCGTAAAATATTAATTATACGGTTACTCATCTTGGTATGAAAAGAAAATTTTTCAATTATTTATTACTTATTTATCTTAACATAAGCTACCTAATATAATCTTTATTATACTCTAATTATTTAATTAATTAATTAGTTATATAATATAAATAATTGTCTATTTTGAGCATTTTGAATCATTAACTTTTTCTATTCTCAAATTAGTGTTGTTTAATTTCTATTTTCTTCTCCTTAATGTAATGTATCATCTTTAGATCTTCTCCTTTAATATGATGAATAAGCCAGTCAGTTAAAAATCTTGATACTTTTGCTGTAATAAATTGCTGATGTTCCAAAAGTTCTTTTTGTAAAGTAATTACATCATTTTTTAGCATTTCATGTTTTTCTTTATGAATAGCATAATCAGGATAATTATAATCAATCATAAATTTTTCTTCCGCATCAAAATGTTTGATAGTATATTCTACTAATCTTGCTAGTGTATTGTTAATGACTTCTTTCCCGTGACCTTCCATCATCGCATTATGCAATTGATTAATCAATTTAAACAGGTATTGATGCTGTTGATCAATTACATTTTCTCCCGTTATATATTCTTCTCTCCAAAAGGCAATGGACATAATTGATTACCCCTCAAGCTCTGTATATCATCAATTATAAACTAGGCTTTTTTTTTGTTAAATGCTTTATTGCTTTTTATGGTTAATATTAACAATAATTTATAAAAGTTAACTCTTTTTCCAGTCTCTATAAAATTGAGCTAATTTATCAGGATTTATTTTTAGATAGTAACCAAGAATCATAATTTGATTAATCATAGTAGTTTTAAATATTCCTAGTTTTTGCCATCTACGGGCAGAGGTTGTGACGGAGGAATGGGCAATTTTTATTTTGCCCATTTTTTGTAACTTCTTAATGAAGGCAAAGTCTTCCATAATGGCAATTTCAGGAAAACCTCCGACGGTTTCAAAAGTTTCTTTTTTTAAAAAAAATCCCTGATCTCCATAGGGTAAAGAAAATAAATGCGATCGCAATTTAACCAAAACAGAAATCAAATATAAAGATAAAGAATCATGATTAATTTTAAGATTAAAAGCTCCGGCTATCACTCTATTTTGACTTAAAATAAAATTAATATCTTCAAAATAATTATTAGGTAAAAGACTATCCCCATGGAGAAATAATAAAATGTTTCCTGTGGCTAATCTTGCTCCCAAATTCATCTGATAACTACGACTAGCAACAGGAGATAAAATAATTTTTAGCCCATGATTTTCAAGAATTTGTCTGGTACTATCACCACTACCACCATCGACAAAAATAATTTCTATATTTTGTAAAGACGTAAAAGAAGATATATTTTCTTTCAAAAAAACCTCCTCATTAAAAACAGGAATGATAAGACTTAGCTTATTAAGATGTGTTTGCTCTGACATTTCAAAATAAATTAGTAATGGAAATTGACTATTTTTTTCATCATAATCAATTTATAAAAATAACTATGATGACCGGAATTATAGCACCCAAAGCATTATAAACAAAGACTATTTACCCTCCTGTTAATAGTTAAAAACATCAAAAAAAAGAGCCCAAAATAATTTCGTTTCACATTTTTTGATGTTTAATTTTCCTCTTATTCACTAAAGTGTAAAGCTCTATTTTTAATCTAATTCCAACTTTAGATCAGAATTCTTGGTGGTTTTTTAACAAAATTAGGGTTTAGTTAATCGGTTAGGGTGGATACTAAAAATCAGTTGTCCATGGTTTGATTTATTTATCAAATTGCAAAGGTAAAGGGCGCTTGGCAATATATAACCAAAATAAACCAAAAAGTCCAAGGGCGATCGCACTTATACTAATAATTTGAGCCACCCGCCAATCCCCCACCATGAGACTATCAGTGCGAAAACCCTCAATCCATACCCTACCCAAACTGTAAGAGATTAGATAAACAAAAGCCAAAGTACCCGTTTTCAAATTATTTTTACGACGTAAACCCCAGAAAAAAAGAGCCATTAACAACACAAAAACCATCACATTCCACACAGACTCGTATAAAAAAGTAGGATGGAAATATTCAGATTGTAAAAACTCAGAAGGACGACGATTAGGAGGAATATATAAACCCCAAGGCAAATTCGTTGGCACCCCAAAGGCTTCGGAATTAAAAAAGTTACCCCATCTACCAATGGCCTGACCTAAAATAACAGAAGGCATTATCACATCTATCAACGCCCAAAAAGACTGCTTTTTAACCTTAGCAAATAGTATCGTTGCGATGGTACCACCGATAATTGCCCCATGGATAGCGATGCCCCCCTGCCAAATAGCAATCATATCCCCCGGCCGCCCCGCATACCTTTCCCACTCAAACAACACATAGTAAATTCTGGCAAAAGGTAGCGCCCCTATCACCAACCATAATATTAGATCACCGATCATTTCAGGGTCAACATTTTTTCTCTTAGCCAAATTTTGGGCTATAAATAAGCCAATTATCACCGCCATGGCAATCAAGAAACCATACCAACGCACAGCTACAGGCCCTAATTCAAATAAAATCGGACCAGGAGATTGGAAACGGAAAGCAAATAAATTCATAAAAATTTTGTATTAATAGTATTTTTCTTTTCTATGGAGGATTAGGGAAACTTAGGTAAAATTAATGGTATGATTAACACAGGATTATTGCAAATCTTGATCTTCATATAGTTACAGAAATTTAACAGTTTCTCAAATATTTTAAATGAGAAAAAAGCATATTAGCCCAGATAGCGCCCTTGGTTTAGTTTCAACCCTCAGTTTTCCTGCCATCGTTGGCACAGCAGACATGATGTTAAAGTCAGCGGAGGTAATTTTAGTGGGTTATGAAAAAATCGGTAGTGGCCATTGTACTGCTATTGTTCGGGGTAATATTGCGGATGTACGCCTTGCGGTGGAGGAAGGGGCAAGAATGGCCGAACAAATAGGACAATTACACACTAAGCTAGTGATAGCCCGTCCTATGCCCAATTTAGAGGCTGTTTTTCCCATTGGTAGTCGTTTGATAGAATTAGCCCAACAGGAAAGGGGTTACAGTCGTTTGAGTAATCGCTCTATTGGTTTAATTGAAACTAGGGGTTTCCCTGCCATGGTAGGGGCTGCGGATATGATGTTAAAATCTGCGGATGTACAATTGGCTTCCTACGAAACCATTGGTAGTGGTTTGTGTACTGCCATTATACGGGGTACTGTGGCTAATGTGGCGGTAGCCATCGAGGCGGGAATGGCAGAGGCGGAAAGGATTGGGGAGTTAAATTCGGTGATGATTATTCCTCGTCTATTGGAAGATTTAGAGCATACTTTACCTGTGGCGAATTATTGGTTAGATGAAGAGGATAAACAACAGCCCCTACCTAATTTTGCTAAGAAGAAACGCCCTCTATCCCGTCGCAAGTTAGTTGCTTTACCTGAGTTGGAAAAAGTACCTGTTAATTTTAATAATTCTTCTAAGGTGGAATTAAAGGCAGAGTTGGAAAATAGAAAGCATCAGAAAAAGCCTTTATCCATGGAAATTATTGAGCCTCAAACCGAAGACGATTAATGAATAATTGATAATTGAAAATGGATAATTGATAATAACAATTTAATTATACTGTTGAGAACAGGAGATAAACGGCAAGGAGAAATCATTACACTATTCCCCACCTCAAACAAAACCATTTTTCATGACAACCTAATCAATACATTATGTGGAAAGAAATTGCGATCGCCATTAGTAACCATACTAAAAAAGAATTTATGCTAAAAAACTCCCGTAGTGTGGGAGGAGGTTGTATAAACCAAGCCTATCAACTGATAGGGGAAAATAATAGCTACTTTGTGAAATTAAATTCTCCTCACCAATGGGAAATGTTTCGGGTAGAGGCGATCGCCCTTAGACAAATGTATGATACTAATACTATTAGAGTACCCAAACCCATCTGCACAGGTTACACCGATAACCATAGCTATATCGTCTTAGAATGGCTCGAATTTGGTAGGGCCAACAATCAATCATGGCAAACCATGGGTAAACACCTCGCCCAACTCCATCAACAAGGTAAAGCCGATAAATTTGGTTGGGATTATAATAATACCATAGGTTCAACCCCTCAAATCAATGACTGGGTAGAAAACTGGGCAGACTTTTTCGCCGAAAAAAGAATCGGTTATCAATTAAAACTAGCCAGTAGAAAAGGGGCAACTTTCGGTAATCAAAATAACATCATAGAAGCCATTAAAATAAAATTATCTCACCATCACCCCCAACCATCCTTGGTCCACGGAGACTTGTGGGGTGGTAATGCTAGTTTTTTGGCAGGAGGAATTCCCATAATTTTTGATCCTGCTACCTATTACGGAGATAGGGAAGTAGATATAGCTATGACAGAACTTTTTGGCGGTTTTCCTTCGGCTTTTTATGAAGGCTATAACCAAGAATGGCCCTTAGATTCTGGTTATGCACAAAGAAAAACTATCTATAATCTTTATCATATTCTTAACCATTACAACCTTTTTGGGGGCGGATATGCCAGTCAAGCCCAAGGGATGATTAATCAAATTTTATAGAGGAATGGTGTGATTCATTGGGTTATAATCAGTTATTCATTCTCAATTATCAATAGTTATCGTGAATTACTGGTTAATGAAATCTGAGCCCAGCGCTTATGGTATTGATGACTTACAAAGGGAAAAAACGACTATCTGGGATGGGGTGAGGAATTATCAAGCCCGTAATATCCTTGGGGAAATGGAAAAAGGGGATTTAGCTTTTTTTTATCATTCCAATTGTAAACCCCCTGCCATTGTGGGATTAATGGAGGTAATAGAAACCAATATAGTTGATCCGACTCAATTGGATCGCACTTCACCCTATTTTGATGCCAAAGCAACCCCTGAAAAACCCCGTTGGCATACGGTGAAAGTAAAATTTACAGAAAAATTTGCTCAGCCATTATCCCTCGAAACCCTTAAACAAACCTTTAATCCTGATGATTTCTTGGTGGTAAAAAAAGGTAATCGATTATCGGTAATGCCTGTAAATAATACCGTTGCCCAAGAGATATTGCTATTAATTCGAGCTTGATGAAAAAGTACGTTTTGCCTCCTAAATCCCCCAATTTTGAAGAACTTTAATCATATTGTTAACAATGGGCTTAAGCCCATTGCCCATAACCTAATTATTCACTATTCCCCGTAAGCTAAACTATTTCAACATCAAAGCCACTTGTTTAGCAAAGTAAGTTAGAATCAAGTCTGCCCCTGCCCTTTTCATGCTGGTAAGGGTTTCAAGGACAATTTTTTTCTCATCAATCCATCCTTTTTCCGCTGCCGCTTTAATCATGGCATATTCACCACTGACGTTATAAGCAACTACGGGAATATTGGTATAGTCTCTTACTTGACGGATAATATCAAGGTAAGCAAGGGCTGGTTTAACCATCACCATATCTGCACCTTCAGCAATGTCTAACTCAACTTCGGTAATGGCTTCACGGGAGTTGGCAATGTCCATTTGATAGGTTTTTTTATCACCGAATTTGGGTGCAGATTCTAGGGCATCACGGAAGGGACCATAATAGGCGGAGGCGTATTTGGCAGAATAAGCGATGATACCAACATGGGTAAATCCTGCTTCGTCAAGGGCTTCACGAATTACCCCAATTCTACCGTCCATCATGTCGGAGGGGGCAACCATATCAGCCCCCGCCTGGGCTTGGGATACGGACATTTTGGCTAATACTGCCACGGTTTCATCGTTGAGGATTTCCCCATCTACTACGATACCATCATGACCGAAGGGGGAATAAGGATCAAGGGCGACATCCGTGATAATGGTAATTTCGGGTACTTCTGCTTTAATGGCTTTGATGGTGCGTTGTACTAAGCCATCGGGGTTATAGCTTTCGGTGCCTTCGTTGTCTTTTTTGTCGTCGGTGACGAGGGGAAAAAGTGCGATCGCCTTTATACCTAATTCATAGCATTCTTTTACTTCTTCGATCAACAAATCAAGACTATAACGATAACAATCTGGCATGGAAACAATCTCTTGTTTAAGGTTTTCCCCTTCCATCACAAACACGGGATAAATCAAATCATTAACAGTTAACTGGGTTTCTTGTACCATCGCCCGTAGTGCTGAAGTGCGACGCAAACGGCGAGGACGGTTTGTTAAATTATATAAGGGCATTTTTTATAAAAGTTTTTCATCAAAACATTGGCAACATATTATTATAAGGGAGTCTCGGCTTTTCTCCCTCTCTTGTTAAATAAATTAATATTTCTTTGAGGGAACAGGGAATAGGAAACGGGGAACAGTTTTCAATGGTTTATGATTATGAGTGAATCTTCTTTTTCCCTAACTATTCATTATCCATTCTCAACTATCAATTATCCCTCACGTTTACTTGCCCAAGGATAAACTTAAGACTGTCGTAGTCATTTTTTAACAAAACACTCAATACCCTTCCTGCTTTTACTAACCAAGGGCGATCGCACCCTCGAATATTATATACTTCTCTAAGGGTAGCCGCCGTAAGGGATTCAATGGGAGTATTATTCACCTGAAGTAAAACCCGCAAAAAATCAGGATTTTCAGTGAATCTCGTTATTTCATCGGTGGTACAGCTAAATACCCCCTGATGGATTTGGGGAGGGCGAGGGGGTAAATACTGAAAAACTCGCCCATGGGGAGGATTAACGCCATTATTTCCTTGGGCAGGGGTTTCAAAACCGATTATTACTGCCCGAAACTCGGTTTTTAACATAGCAAAAATCTGCGGTTGTTGCTCTTTTAATTCTTCTAAAGATAACCCCAAAGCCCTTGCCCTATGGATAGAATCGATGGGGGCAGTGGTGACATTGGTAACGATGGCATAAATTTTATTTCCCGCCTGATTATCAACGGCTTTTACCCAACTACCAAAGGGAGGCATCATGGGAAAGGCTAATTCTTCAGGCTCTAAGCATTGAGCTAAAAATTCTGTGGTAGAGGTTTCAATCACTTCCCCTATATGGGTTATGGTACCATGTTGATTATCAGTTATCTGCATATGTCATCCCAATTTTATCCATCTACGATCAAAAATCATAAACTGTTCCCCGTTCCCCATTCCCTATTCTGAAATTGTTAACATTCTTGTACATTTTGGGAAGAAAACCAAATCAGGTTAAAATGTAGTTGGGGTAAACAAACAAACCATGTACGGAGGTTTCGTTATGACAACATTAACATATACCGACAAAGATTTCGCAGCTATGACCATGGAAGATGTTGCGCAAATTGCGTCAAGGTTAGAAAATGATGATTATAAGACTCCCTTTGAAGGTTTACAGGATTGGCATAAACTAAGGGCGATCGCATTTCACCGTGAAGATTTAATTGAACCTTACTTTTATCTCCTCGACATTGAAGCCTATGACGAATCATAAAGGATTTTTAGAATCTTTTAAAGACAAAAAAATTTTAATCTGTATTGGGGGAGGCATCGCTGCATATAAGGTATGCACTGTTATCTCCCAATTGTTTCAACAGGGAGCGCAAGTTGAAGTTATCCTCACCGACTCCGCCCAACAGTTTATTACTCCCCTCACAGTTTCCACCCTCGCCCGAAAACAGGCTTACACCGATGCCGATTTTTGGCAACCTATTCACCCTCGCCCCCTACACATTAGCTTAGGAGAATGGGCCGATTTAATTTTGATTGCCCCCCTCACTGCCAATACCCTTGCTAAGTTAGTCCATGGCATGGCAGATAACCTTTTAACGAATACGGTTCTTGCTTCAAATTGCCCCATAGCAGTCGCCCCCGCTATGAATACGGAAATGTGGCTACAATCGACGGTACAAGCAAACTGGGAACTTTTAGGGCAAAATGATCGTTTTTTTCCTCTCCACACCAATACGGGCTTGTTGGCGTGCGATCGCACTGGACAGGGAAGAATGGCAGAGTCGGAAGAAATTATTTCCGCCCTCGAATCGGTGATACATACTGGGGGAAAACAAGATTTAAAGGATAAAAATATCTTAATTAGCACGGGAGGCACAAGGGAATTTTTTGATCCCGTACGCTTTATCGGTAACCCTTCCACAGGTAAGATGGGCATAGCCTTGGCTATGGCTTGTCATCATCGGGGGGCAAAGGTTACTTTGGTGGGTGCAAATGTTGCCCCTGAGTTGTTAAAAAATCTTCCCCCTCTACAATTTATTGATGTGACTACCGCTGAAGAAATGGAAAAAGCCATGGTGAATAATTTTCCCCATCATCATTGGGCAATTATGGCGGCAGCAGTGGCGGATGTAAAACCAAGGGAGTGTTATAAAACGAAGCTGAGTAAGGGCAATTTGCCTCCCTATATAGAATTGGATATGGTGACGGACATTGTGGCGAAGTTGGGCAAAATGAAGCAACCTGAACAACTTTTGATTGGTTTTGCTGCCCAAACGGGGGATATTGTTACCCCTGCACTGGATAAATTAAATCGTAAACGGTTAAGTGCGATCGTTGCGAATCCTATTGATAAAATAAATGTAGGATTTGGCACTGATACCAATGAGGCGATATTTATTACTGCGGATGGGCAAAAAACAACCTTACAACCATCTTCAAAGTTTTACCTTAGTCATCAAATTATTGATTTGATTTTGGGGCAAGTGGCTTAAATTTTGAGATGTCTAGCAAAGGCAAAAGATGTAAAAAATTCGCATTTTGTTATTAACCCATTTCTTTGATGTCTTCTAAGGTTTTCCAGCCTGGTAGCCATAAATCTCTATCTTTTAATTGTTTAGCATTTATCCAAAAACGCACATTATCATCGCAGGATGCTGTCATTTCGGCAAACACCCATTTATCTTTATTTTTACGGTTAATTACTTGAAAGTGTCTCCAGCCCCAAGTTTGTTGGGTGGATGTCCATTTTGAGCCTAAAAGATGAGGAAATTTTTGTTTTTGAGCCACGGATGATTAATTGATAGTTGATAATAAAAAAAGTTAATTAACTTAAATTCGGGATAACTGATATTCGAGTAATCCTTTATGAGAAGATAATCTCTTGCCAATTATTTCTACACTTTTGTTATGGACTCACTAATGTCTATTCCCCATTCTCCATTGTTTAAGTCATTGGTGCTATACAATAAATTTTAGCTATCTTATATTTTAAATTTTATGGTTTCTACTTTTTTGTTGACTATTTTATTAATGATCGGTTTATTTTTCTTTATTCGTGCTAGTACCAAGGATAGAATTGAAGTTGTAACTCTTCGTTGTCCTGAAAGTGAGGATAGTATTTTGGCATATCTTCGGGATTACTTTCAACAAAGATCTTACCAAGTAAAGGCGATCGATGGGGAAAGAAATAAGGTTACTTTGGAGGGTTTAGTTTCTCCGAGTATCTTTTTGGCTGCCCTTCTCAGTTTTTTGGCCGGATGTGGTTTATTTTCTTTTTCCCTTGTCTTACAAATGTTATTTCACCCTGAAATTAACTGGTTTCTCGGCTTAATTATTTTATCTCCCGTAGCTGGTTTCTTTTACTGGAAAGGTTCTAAACGAGTGGAAGAAGTCGCTTTTCGCATTGATAATGTTGTTGATGAGGAGGAGAAAAAGGAAACTGTTTTTACTATTCAAGCCCATCGGGATGAGTTGATTAATTTACAAACTTCTTTCCCTTTTAATTATGAGGTAAAGGAAGCATAAAAAAAGGATGTTATATTTAACACCCCTTCTTATTCTTTTGGGGAGAATTTCATGGTTTTATTTTCCCCTAAATTTATTTTTATTTTTTACTAACTATAAATTAAAGTAAACCAGTGTTAGTACCTTGTCTGCCAGTTACTAATTGTACTTTAACAATGGAACCACCCATTTTTTGAATTCTTTGTTGCTCTTTGAACCAGTTATCGTAGGGAACTAATTTGGTGAAGTAGGTGTTTTGTAATTCTCTTTGGGTTCTGATTCTGGTTTGACTTGGTACACAAGCCGTTACTTTAAACATTCTCATGTGAGGTAGTCTCCTTGGTTTGTGGAAAAATTTATTAAGCGGATTTTTTTTATATTGAGAGAGATATATATAATTCTTTCTTATGCAATGAAAAGCTACGGTTAGGAGCCAAGAGTCAATACTAAATTAACTAAACGATGAAGTCAAACTGGCACTTACTCCTGACTTTCCTAACCTGTGGGTTAAGGTTTTACCTTATCTATCTACAAGCCTTAAGTCTTAGCTTAAGCCAGAGCAGATATAGTCGAAGTAAACACCCATTTCTTTACCAGCGTCAGCACCTACTAAACTAGCGGTTACTTCTTTCATAGCTTGGATAGCTTGAACGGTGGAACTGATGGGTACTCCTAGGGAGTTGTAGGTTTCTTTTAAACCGTTTAATACGCGCTCATCTAAGATGGAAGCGTCACCAGCTAACATAGCATAGGTGGAGTAACGAAGATAGTAGTCTAAGTCACGAATACAAGCAGCGTAACGACGGGTGGTGTACATATTTCCACCTGGACGGGTTACGTCAGAGTATAGTAAGGATTTAGCTACAGCTTCTTTTACGATGGTAGCGGCGTTAGCGCTGATTACGCTAGCGGCACGAACACGGAGTTGACCACTTTGGAAGTAGCCTTTTAATTTGGTTAAAGCGGATGCGTCAAGGTATTTACCTTGTACGTCGGAGGAGTTGATTACTGCAGTAATTGCGTCTTGCATGGTTATTTTCCTTTCTAATTAATTGACTTTGTGTTAGTTTTGCAGGACTAAAAGAATTTTAGACTCGATAGGTTTACGGATTTATGAGTAAAACCTATTGTAATGCTCCGACTACATAGTCGAAGTAGGAAGCTGCTTCTGAGGTGTCTTCTGCAGACATTAAGGAAGTTGCAACTTCTTTCATTTCACGTACACTTTGAGCTACTGCGCCGATGTCAGTACCTAAAGATTTGTACATTTCTTTTACGCCAACTAAGCCAATTTCTTCGATGGGGGTAACGTCACCAGCTACTACTCCATAGGTGATTAGACGTAGATAGTAGTCCATGTCACGTAAACAAGTAGCGGTCATTTCTTCGCCGTAGGAGTTTCCACCAGGAGAAACGATGTCAGGGCGTTTTTGGAAGAGGCGATCGCCAGCTTCTTTGATGATGCGCTCACGAGAATCAGTTAAGGTTTGAGCGATTCTTAGACGGCTTTCACCAGAAGAGACGAAGGACTTGATTCTGTCTAGTTCGCCGGGGCTTAAATAACGTGCTTCTGCGTCAGCATTCACGATGGATTTCGTGACGATACTCATTTATGGATTCCTCCAAGTAAATTAATTTAGATAGTTTTTTTTTATTAAACCAGTTTTTTGATGTTTCTGGTATTTAAATTTTGTTTGACTTTTCAGGGTCAATCTGAGAACCAGTATAACTTAATGTTGTTATATTGATTAGCTTTGTTTATTTGGTTGGGATTGTTATGTTCCCTTCCGAATGTTATTGTGCAGTATCAAGTATCATTTTTATTCATTTTCTTAATACTTTTTAACAATTAGTAAGGGGAACAGGGAATAGGCAATGGGCAATGGGTTAAATAATTGACAATTTATAATGGAGAATTGATAATTCTTACCTGTTGCTTTTTCCCACGGAGGCAATTAAATCAGTCCTTCAAATTCTAATTCTTCGATCATTTGTAAGCCCCTAGGATCTCCTAATTTGAGCAAAGAGCTTTTAGCGTCTTCTTTTACTCCTAAGTCTTCGTCTTCCACTAGGGCTTCGATGAGGGCATCTATGGCGGTGTTATAGACTACGTTAAAGGGTAATTCTTGGCATAGTTTGCCCACTGTCCAAGCACAGTTACTACGCACAGCGGCGATCGCATCTTGCCGTAAAGTAGTAATTAAGGAAGGTACGGAGGTGATAATGTCTTCGTAGTTCAATTTGGCAATATTAGCGATACTACTAGCCGACCAAAGACGCACGGCAGCTATATCATGTTTGAGGGCATGGAGTAATGGTTGGAATGAAGTGCGATCTCCACTATTCCCCAAAGCCCACACCACTCCTTTACGTACATAACCATTCCAATCATTCTGAAGGGTCAAAATAAGGGGTTGTACTGCAGATGAATCAGTGTTTCTACCTAACGCATAAGCTGCACTAACCCGTATCAAGGGACAATTATGATTTAAACGTTCCACTAGCAAAGGAACAGCCCTAGAATCAGAAATTTCACAAAAAGCCCTTGCCCCCTCAATTTGTTCTTGTAAATTGTCGCTAGATAACAAACCCAGCATCACATCAGGATCTGGCTTTTCGGGTTCGTTATCCTCGATTAAATCTAAAGGATCGAGGTTATCAAAATCTATGGCAGTGTTACTTAAGCTAGAGTCATTCATATGAAATAATGATACATTATCTTAATGCACAGGTAAACAGTTTTAAGTGTCTATTACTACTGAAGTTAATCATTGTACCAGAAAGTATAAATCTGCCATTGCTTTGGGCAGTAATTTGGGAAAAAGTAAAGATACTTTACAAAAAGCGGTGGAAATTATCCAATCGGCCCCCCAAATCGATTTAATCCGATGTTCTAGTTGGTATCAAACTAAGCCCATTGGCCCTGCCCAACCCGATTACATTAATGGTTGTATTACTATTAATACTTCTTTTAATCCCTCTGAGTTATTGTCTTTTCTACTCAAAATTGAACAAAAATTTGGTAGGGAAAGAAAAGAAAAATGGGGTGCGAGAACCCTTGACTTAGATCTTATTTTATATGATGATTTACTCATTGATTTACCTAATTTAAAAGTTCCCCATATTTTGATGAGAGAAAGAGCTTTTGTCCTAATTCCTTTGGCTGAAATTGCTTCCCAATGGGTTGATCCTGTGACAAACTTAACAGTGCAAATATTAAAAAATAATCTTAATTATAGTGATGATGATATTATCAAATTATCTGATGATTAAATCTTTAGATATTTATCAACATAATAACTTTAAAATCTGACTAATTACTTATATATAAGATAAATAAGATTAGCAATCTTATTAAAAATTGACATATTTACAAACTATTGACTATCAAATAAAATATTTATGGATAAATTATTACGAGGCTTAAATATCTATTTAATTGGGATGATGGGTTCAGGAAAAACTACTGTAGGAAAGTTTTTAGCTCATAAATTAGAATACCGTTTTTTAGATACTGATAATACTATTGAAGTGGTGGCTCAAAAAAGTATTAATAAAATTTTTGAGGAGGATGGAGAAGACGTTTTTCGCACTTTAGAAAATCGAGTTTTAGGGGAAGTGTCTAGTTATCTACATACTGTAATTAGTACAGGGGGAGGTATCGTTTTGAAAAGCGATAATTGGGCTCATTTACGAGATGGTATGGTTATTTGGTTGGATGTGCCTGTGGATATTTTGGTGGATAGATTACAACATGACAACACTAGACCTTTGTTAAAGGACACTGATTTACAAGAAAAATTAAGTAATATTTTAGAGCAAAGAAAAAGTCTCTATCAACAGGCAGATATAACCATTTCGGTTACTAGAGACCAATCTACGGATGATATTGTTACAGAAATTATTAGAGTTATTCCTAGTAAGGTAAAGCCTGAATTTAATCCTAATTTGAATTGATTGATCAGAAACATTAGTTCCATATTATGCTTATCAGTTTAGCTCTATAAATCTCCCATAATTGGGAGATTTAAAAAACTAAAGTATTAAATTATTTCATGGATTTAATATTAATATTTAAAGTTATTTTTAATAATAGATTTATCTTTGAGTGATAATTATTTTATCTCCAATAACTGCATTTCTTGCCACTAAATTTCCTTGGCTATCTTGGAAATTAATTTTATTAAAATAAAGCAGTCTGCCAATGTCATAAACATCATTGACGAAATTATCTTGTTCATTACTATTCATTTGATACCAATTTTGAGTAAGGGTGATAAGAAGATTGTTTTCACTAAAATTCGCTTTTAGATTAATAATTAAATTTTTACCGTATTTATCAGTAATTTGGTCAATTTGCTCTTGAATGTTATCGTATAATGTTTGTTCGATAGTAAGGGCGCTAACGGTTTTTTGTTCGATAATTATTTCTACTTCTTTATCGGGAATTGGTTGTTCAATTTTTTCTGGTTGAGGGGGAGTATCATCAGCAATAATAGCGGGGGGAGTTTCTACTATTCCTTTTTGGGTGGAATTATTGTCTAGTGATTTTTCTATGTCAGGTTTATCGTTAACGACATTTTCCTTGATATTTGTTTCTGAGTTGATGATATTTTCTGTTTTTGTTTGATTGTCTGGGGTGTCTATGTCGGGGGGATTTTGCTTATTTGGGGGTGTTTCGATGGCGACAATCTTTGTTTTATCTTCACTATTATCTATTTCTAGGTTGGGGTTGATGAGAGTCCAGCATATTCCCAAGATAATTATAATTGAAACAAGGGCGATCAGACCAAAGGTCTGCCACTTTGTGAGCGCTCCTAAACGAAAATCAAAATTAAGTCTTTTTTTGCGAGAGGGTAGGTTTTCGGGAACATTCTTTGGTATAGTTTCAGAATTATCTTGAACTTTAAAACGGGGAGCAAGTTTAATATTATTAATTAAGTTGTTACTAGACTCGATAAAAGTGTTAGTAATTTCTATGGTGGGAAACTTTTGTATTTCTGATTGATTAATTCTTTCTAGGGTTAATTGTAGTTTCTTTATAGTCTTTTTTAAACTAATAATAGTCTCTTTTATCTCTATATCAGCAGGTTTATTCTCTGGTTTTTGATTATCCATTAATTTTATAAATATAAATTAGATTTTAAGATAGTTGTTGTTTTAAATTAGATAAAAATTCAATTTTGGTCGTATTGTAGCTAGGACATGAAAAATATTATTCAACTTATCATTATTAATTTATCATTATTTTTTATCTGTGTGGGTTGTTCCTCTATTTCTGCTCCCCTAGAATTTGCCCCGCCTCCTTCTATAGTTGAAAAGGCGATCGCCCTTACCCTACAATCAAGCTATAATAATTTAGGTGATCAATTAAAGACAAAACCAGCTACATTTGAGCTTAGTAAGATAGATGTTAAACGCATAGAATCAAGAATAATTTATAATTTGTCAGTTTATCATTTAGAAGGAATCTATAACATTAAACTTAAACTAAATAACAATAAAACAAAAACCATTAAAAACGAATTTCAGTTAGATATAGAAAGAAGAAAACAAGGAGAAACTTGGAGATTATTAAAAGAATATAAAGAAGATGGAGAAGACAAATATTTTGCTTATCAAATAAACTAAAATGTAAGCTATTTTACATCACGACCTGAATCTATCCCCTACCATGGAATCAGTAATAGGTGAATAGTTTAAATAAAAACTTCAGTTCAAGGAAAAAATAGAGTTATGGAGATATTGTCTTTAGAACATTTACAAACCCACGGAGTTAAAGCAGAAGAAATACAAAAAGGTCTTAAAATAAAATGTTTTGGCAAAAGTTTCCTCAGAAAATCTGATGTCCCTAAAAGATTTAGAGAAAAAGCTCTATTTCTTTCTGCTGAATTGTTAAGTAAGGGAGAAGAAAGTTTTGTCACTGAAACTAAATTTTCCTATACCGTATGGATGGAAGAAAAAGTGGAAGTGATGGGCAAAAAGTTTGTGCCTTCTAAGCAGGTAAATAGTGAAAATAATAGAGTAATTAACGACAACAATAATAGTCAAAAATTTTCTAGTCAAAATTTCCGAGCTTCAAATAAAAAAATAGTTAATAATACTAACAGGGAAGAACATATCATGAGTGCTAGTATTACAGAGCTAGAGAATAATGTCCAATGGAATATTAGTGTTCGTGACAAAAATTCCCCTACTACCACAACCCCAAGTTCTCCTCCTCAAAGAAAAGTTCAAAGTTATGAAACCTATCGAGGGGCAGCCTTTATTCATGAAGAAAAAGAAGAAAGTATCACAAAAATAAAGAAAAAACCGAAAACCTATAGAGGTCAGGTATATTAATTTTTGCTATAAAATACTTCTACCAACTAAAATTTTTCTCACTTCTAGCATGGCGGAATAGGTGGGAATTATGTATAGTGTCTGATTTTCGGGAGTAATTTTTAAAGCTTCTTCTATGGCTTCAGGTAGATTTTCTTTGACAATTAAATTCAAGTCACTGTCTATATTATCTAGGCTATATTTCAATCTTAGGGACATATCATAAACCCTGTCTCCGCTAACCACTATATTGCCTCCAGACTCCACTAATTTTTCAGTATCTACATCCCATATCCATGATACATCGGTACCATCTGGAGTGCGATCGTTTAAAATCATCATAGTGGTACAGTGGGGGTTAATTTTTTTCAGGTCATTTACTGCCCTGATAGTTTCATTCATGCCCACAGGATTTTTAGATAGAAGAATGCGAATATGCTTATTATTAATGGTTAATTCTTCTGCTCTACCAAAGGCTGCTTTAAAGTTAATAATAGTTTGATTAATTACTTCTTTTTCTACTCCCACAGATTGGGCTAGTAATCCAGCGGCTAAAGTATTATATTTGTTGTAAACTCCGATTAAAATTTGTCCCCACTCTTGGCTATTTACGTTTAATTTACTCTTAGTAAATTCACATTTTGGGCAGTCATAGTCTCCCAGATGAGAAAGGTAAACCCCTTCATAGTCAAGGAAATGACCACAATTTGGACAATAAATAGAATCTACTGCATGGGGAATTTCTTCTAAGTATAAATCTCTTTCATTTAAGCCGAAAAAGAGAACTTTTTTATCAATATTTTGCCCTAAATAACAAAGGGTAGGATCATCTCCATTAATAACAATTGTAGTCGCTTGGGATAAAGGTGCGATCGCCTCTTTCCACCGATAACTAATAGTATCAACTTCCCCATAACGATCTAATTGATCTCGGAATAAATTTAGAGCTAAAATATGGCTAGGGTTGCACTCCCTTAACACCAAAGGTAAAACATTTTCATCTACCTCAAGAATGGCATAATCCGCCTCTATTTTTCCCCATAGATTACTATTATCAATCAAACAAGTAACCAAACCATTGATTAAATTGGCCCCCGTGGAATTGTGAATTACCCTATAACCATCATTTTGCAAAATTTCCTTCAACAAAAGAGAAGTAGTCGTTTTGCCATTAGTACCAACTACCAAAATTACCCCTTTCTTAATCTGCTTTGACAAAACCGCCAATAGACGAGGATGGAAACGTCTAGCAATAGCCCCCGGTAAAACACTCGCTGCCCCCAAACCCAACAGACGCACTGTGCCAGTGACAATTTTTGCCGTTGCTACCGCCAAAGCCAAAGGAAACTTAACCATCAATATTGCCCCACTCTCCAAAATCAAAAAAATTAATTTATTAAATACCTAACACTAATAACCATCACCTAAATTATTCCCTAACGCTAATTAACTATTGCTAGGAATAATATCAAGATAAGCATCAAAATCTTTGAGGGCTTCAAAATATTGAGCCTCTGCTGCATTATAGTTTCTTTCCTTGGCGGCAGCATCTATTCTTTCAAAATGACTAAACAACTCTCTAGCAAGGTTTTGAGCAGATTTTTGATCTTTTTGAAGTAAACGACTAGAAGCATTCGCCATAGACTGACGTAAGCCCCCTAAAGGACCATGAATAAAGGTTCTGGTATCTACCCAATTTTCAGTTTTAATAAACTCTTCGAGGGTAGCCATTTTCTCCCGTGCTTCGGCGATGGGGGCTCGGTATAATTGTAGTTGCTCAATTTTTTCTGGGCTATAAACTGTAGGAATTTTGGCTTTAGTAGGGCTACTACAACTGACTAATAAAGTAGTAACCAGTACCAAAAGAAGGGATAGAATGGGACGTATTTTTTTCATCATCTTGTTTTTATTAACGTTCATTAAAATTTTGTTCTCTGATTATTTTCTCAGAATTGCTACGATTAGCCAAGTTTATTTATTTTGTTGGTGAAATACTTCCATCGAATAATATCCTAGAAAGGTAGAGTGGGTAAAAAATATTATTGTTTTGGAAATTATGATACATTACCCTGCCAACATTTTTTATAGTGACAAGTTTTATTAATATTAGTGTCTAATAAAATAGATAAAATAAACTTTAGAGTTATTCTATAAGGCTATTTGAAAAGACTATTTTCCTTAATTTGTTTTTCAATGTTATCGATTTCTTGTAACAGATTAAATTTTTTATAGCTTGAAAAAGTTTGTTTTAACTGATTCATTAAGTCATCTCTTTTTGCTTTTAATATTTTCATCTTATTTAATCTTACATAATCAATTTTAGAACCTAATTTTTTCTTTAGGTCATTTAATTCATAATCTACTTCTATTTCTGCCCATCGATGCTCCCATGATAATTGTGCTAAGGTGGGGTCAACTTCCGTCATAGCTTCGTTATAGGCTTCTAAACATAAAACTTTGTCTTCTATCCTAGAATAAGTTTGAGTAAAAGACTCTGGGCATGTCTTACCGTTATCAAACATTCTGGCTAAACCATATATTCCTAAACCTAAAATTCCGCCAGAAAAAGCCATGGCACCAATTCCCACTCCTAACGCTGTGCCACCCATCGCTATACCTATGTTTCCTATGGTTTGATGGGTTGTAATTCCGCTTAAAATCCCTACACAAGTGCTAACAGTTGCAGAGGAATCTTTTGTGTTGATGCCATGAATACAACCATACAAAGCCCCACCTGTGATAAAACCTAGCCCTGCGGTTGAGCCTAATCCTAAGCCTATACCTCCAAAACTTCCCACTATACCGATGCCCCCCATTGTCGAAGGAATACAACTACCTGCGATCGCACCTGTAACGGGAAATAAAACTTGTTTCATTACCTATATAATCACAAATCTATTAACGACTGTTGTAAATCTTGGGTTAAATCAAGACTATTTCGTTTTGCACTTTGAGAAGAAGAACAATATTTTTTGACCATTAAAGGCTTACCAATGTTAACTTCAACACTTGCTCCCCTTTTGGGTATCTCTTGATCATAAGTGATTTTAACTGGTAAAATTTTTGTAGCTACTTCTGGTTTTACCTCCTCAGTGTCGAGGGCTATTTTAGCAACTCCCCTTTTTAAGGGTTGTACCTCCTTGGTGCGAAAAATGCCCCCTTCAGGAAAAATAACTACCATTTCCCCTTGACATAACAACTCAAAACTATATTTTAAACTTTCAATGCCTGGATGCTCTGTATTAACAGGAAATCCTCCTAGACGACGAATAAACCAACCCTGTATTCCTTTCATTTCGTTGGCAGATACCATAAAATGTGGATTTCTACCACTGGACAATCTACCTACCGCATAGGGTACTATGATAGCATCCCAGCGAGAGCGGTGGGTGGGTGCCACGATTACTGCCCCATCGGTGGGAATATTTTCTTGCCCTGTAATAGTTACTTTTTTGAAGAAAAAGGGAAGGAGTAATTGTTTTCCGAGGGGATAAACTATTTTACTAAGCCAAGGGGCTACTTCTGAGATAATGGTTGGAGAGTGGCTATTAGCAAGTAAATTTGTTAATTTTTGCTCATTAATCATGGTTTTTTATTAATTTATTATTCTCTCTAGCTTAAAACTATTATTAATTTCTTTGGCTATGGCGGTGACAGTTTTTTGATTGTCTTTTTTTGTTTTTTGAACTATTCTTTTCATAATAGAATAGATAGTAATTCATCATAAAACACCATTTTTTGTGTTAGGAATTTTTCATCACCATTGGTAATCCATATTTTATAGTGAGAAAGGCTATCATCATGGTTAGCATTAAGAAACCCATGGTTAAAGGATAAATATTTAGTGACCATAAAATGATTAAGGTTATTCCTAATATAGCCCCAATTAATTCCCCTATTCTTTTTTCTATTCCCCAAGGGATGATAGTTATTTGCTCTCTAAATATGTTTATTTTTATTTTTGCTAAACTATTAAACCATAGTTGACTTATTAAAGTTATGATTGCTCCAATATTTATATAGAAGTACATATAGTAAAATCCTATCAATTCAAGGGCGATCGTGGAACACAAAATGGTAAAATAGAAGGAAATATTATGATATTTTATATTTGTTTTTACCACAAAATAATCCCTTAAATCAATGATTGCCATCTTACATTGTTCCAAGCAAAAAAGTAAAAGTCCTCCGCAAAGGAAACGATAAGATAAATCTGAATTAACAAACACTTTGGTCAATAAATCTAAAGCAGGGACAAAAAAAAGACAAGCAATAGTAATTTTAATTAATAATATTTTCACCAACAAAAAGATAAAATACTGTTTAAACAGCATCTAATTTATCACAGCATAGATACAAAATGAATTTAGATACCATTATCCATAATCCTCCATCTGGGCAAGAAATCAAGTATGTTTTTGTGTTACTCCATGGCTGGGGGGCAAACTATCATGATTTATCTTCCCTTCCGCCACTCTTAGACTTACCCCACTGTCAATATATCTTCCCCAATGCCCCCTATGCTCATCCCCATGTGCCAGAAGGTAAAGCATGGTATGCCCTAGAAAATAATAATCAGGGCATCAGAGAAAGTGTCGATACTTTTTATCGTTGGTTACTAACCCTCGAAGATAAGACTAATATTCCCCTCAGTAAAACCATTGTGGGCGGTTTTTCTCAAGGTGGTGCCATGAGTTTAGATGTGGGCTTACAGTTACCTGTAGCGGGGGTATGCAGTCTCAGTGGCTATCTGCATTTTGAGCCTAGCACCGAGAGAAATCCTTTTCCTCCTACTCTGATTTGCCATGGTACAAATGATCTTATTGTACCAATTCAAGCGGCGAGAGATGCCAAAACAAAGTTAGAAAATGTGGGTATAAATATACAATATAAGGAGTATCAAATGGCTCATGAAATTATACCCTTAGAGATTAATGTGATACGTGATTTTGTTTTAAAACAAGTTAATTATAAGTAACAACATCTACAGGGAATTGCTTTAGGGGATAAGGTGTTAGGTAATGTAAATTAATTCAAATAAGTTATGGATAACGAATTGTTTATTACTTACTCTTTTTACTGATAAATAGGTTGGCGAAATTAATTATAGCTCTTATTTTATTAAGACTCTTATGAACAAGGGGTTTAAACCCCTTACCTAAATCGATTTAATTATGCCCACTTACTTAAGTGGTAGTTTTATAGAAAAAAGGTTAAAAAAGCCTTGTCTAAAAAAATTAATATTAAGTTTATGTATTTAACAAACAAAGATGAGATTAAAAGTATAATTCTTGATTTGAGAGATATAGATATATTATGGGTTGATACAGAAACCGCTGACTATAAAACCAAAACTCCTCGAATTTCCCTTATTCAAGTGTTGGCTTATCCTGATAATATTGATGGTAGTCGTACTTATTTATTTGATGTTTTAAATCAGGAAGAATTGGTAGGTTATTTTGTTGACCATATTATGATGAATGAAAGCATCACAAAGGTTTTTCATAATGCTAAATATGATCTAAGATTTTTGGGAGGAAAACAAACTAAAAATGTTTTTTGTACTTATGAGCTCGCTAAAACAATTCCTTATCATATTTTACCTGTTAAAAGTAAGTCTTTAAAAACACTAACTGAGTATTTTACCGATTTCAAAGACATTGACAAAAATGAGCAGAGCGGAGATTGGGGAGTTCGTCCTTTAAAGAAAAATCAGTTATATTATGCTCAAATGGATTGTGTCTATTTAGCTCAAGTTTATCAACATTTATTAAAGTTAGATAAAATTATGAAAGAAAATCAAGATAATATTAGTTTGGAAGATCTTTGTAAAAGATATAGGGAAATCGAAGAACAATGGTTATTTTTAGATTCTGAAATCAAATTTTTAAAGGATAATATTAAAGAAAAAATGCTTGATAATAATCTTGAGGAAAATAATTATTTTAAGTTGTCTGAAAGAAAAACGAATACAATCAAAACTACTATACAAAATTTAATACGGCTAATTAATGAGAAAGGTAATAGTATAGATTTTAGTATTAATTTAACTAAGAATATTCAAAAAAGTTTAGGTAATAGTTTAGATGATTTGGAGACAAAAGTAGAAACAACAATTTCTTATAGTTTGAAAGATATTAAATAAGTTTTATTATTTTTGTGGTAACGTATTATAAAAAAATAACGAATGTTAAATATTTTGTATTAATTATTATGATAGATATTCTTTCTTCGTTTTTATTTAAATCTAGTTGTGCATTGTGTGAGCGAAAAAGTAATAGTATCATTTGTGAATATTGCCATAATCAGTTAATTACTTGTAGAGTAGCTAATCCAGTAATTCAGAAGAATAAAAAATATCTTTTGTTTATTTGGGCTAGATATGAAAACTATATAAAAAGAGCTATTTTTACTTTTAAATATGAAAATCAAACAAAATTGGGAGAAGTTTTTGGGCAGTTACTGGCGAAGGAATGGATTACTCAAAATTTGTTAAAAAAAGGTCAAAAAATCACGATCGCACCTATACCTCTGCATCAAAAAAAGTTAAAAGAAAGAGGCTTTAATCAGGCAGAATTAGTGGCTAAATCTTTCTGTGAAATAACAAGTTATAATTATCTTCCCCATTTATTAGCAAGGATAAAAAATACTGATGCTATGTTTGGCTTAAATCCTCTGGAAAGACAAAATAATATTACTCAAGCCTTTACCATTGGGAAAGATTATTCTCGGTTTAATCGTCAACACTCTGTTATAGTTTTAGACGATATTTATACTACAGGAGCAACGGTACAGGAAGCAGTTAAAGTTTTAAAGGCTCTAAAAATTGATGTTTTAGGGGTAATTGCGATCGCATCTAGTTTTAAAAATAATGAATAACTAATCATGAATAATGATCTGATTATAAAAGAAAACATTAAACTAATATGTGATGATTTAGACTTTAAAAATGACCAAGAAGTAAGCAAGTTATATAATAATTTATGGATGCCTCTTACTATCCACTTGGCAAATCAATTTAAAGAAAAATCTCAACCATTATTAGTGGGAATTTTAGGAGGACAAAGTACAGGAAAAACGACTCTAACTAAAATTTTAAAGTATTTATTAACCCAGTTAAATATTAACAGTGAAACTATTTCTTTGGATGACTTTTATAAAACCTATGAAGAAAGAAAAGAGTTAGCAAAATCTGACCCCCGTTTAATTTGGCGTGGCCCTCCCCTCACCCATGATGTATCCTTAGCTTTAAGAGTCCTACAATCTCTATTGCAATGTCGCCCCGTGGTTATTCCTCGTTTTGATAAATCCTTACATGGGGGTAAGGGCGATCAGATACCACTTCGTGATTTAAAATCTGATAAAACAACCAATAAAGTGGATATAATTTTGTTTGAAGGATGGTTTGTAGGAGTAAAGCCCATTCCAGAAGACAAATTTAATAACCCTCCCCATCCTATCATCACCGAAGCCGACAAACAATTTGCCAAAGACTGTAACCAAAGACTAAAAGAATATTTACCTCTTTGGGAATTAATAGACTATCAAATAATCCTAAACCCCATTGATTATCACTACAGTTTGCCTTGGCGCCAAGAAGCCGAACAAAAAATGAAAGCCCAAGGAAAAACAGGAATGAGTAATCAAGAAATCAAAGAATTTGTCGAGTATTTTTGGAAAGCCCTGCACCCAGAATTATTCATCAATACCTTATCTGTAAGCAAATCACTGGTAATAAAAATTGATCAAAATCATTTTTGTGCAGATTATATGATAAATAATAACTAGGTTACACAAAATAGATTAAAACTCGCACCATGAACCATATTCCCTCGTGATTCGGTATAATTTGATCAATTCTTACTGTAAATTAGGTTAAATAGTCACGGGTTTGGCATCATCGCACAATCCAAACTATCGCACTATAGCGATAAAAAGAAATATTTTCTTAACAAAAATTTAACTTATATCATCTCTAATATTTTAAGAGAGTTATTGTTAATTCTTTTATTACAAAAGATTTGATACCGTAACAATTACATAATTAGTTAATGACTAAAACAATAGTTCGCTATTTATGATAGTGTTTATAACCGTTATTCTCTTGTTTTTTGCCATTAATAAAATATATTAGTTCTTGCTTAAAAAACTTTTTTATACTTATTCAACTTAAAAAGTTCTATAGAATTCTCAATCAATTTGTGAACTATTTAAAAATCAATTACTTAGCAAAAGGTAAAAATTTATTACCTCTAAATTATTGGTGATAATTTTCTCACAAATAATCATAAGTAAGTAGGCATAATTAAATCGATTTAGGCAAGGGGTTTAAACCCCTTGTTCATAAGAGTTTAAAATTAATTTTGCCAACCTACTTAAGAATCCTATGAAAACAAAAAACACAACAAACTAAATAATCATTTTCGCCAAAAAAAATAACTACTATGCAAGTAATCAATCCAATCAAATTTGATAACCTCAAAGGGGATATTTTTGGAGGTTTAACCGCAGCAGTGGTGGCATTACCCATGGCATTAGCCTTCGGGATTGCTTCTGGTGCTGGGGCTTCAGCTGGAATTTGGGGAGCTATCCTTGTGGGGTTTTTTGCTTCCTTGTTTGGGGGTACACCAAGCCTAATTTCTGAACCTACTGGTCCAATGACAGTTATCGTCACAGCGGTGATGGCTGAATTGATCGCGCGCAATCCAGAAACAGGTTTAGCCATGGGCTTCACTGTCATTATGATGGCAGGAGTTTTCCAGATTCTTTTTGGAGTCTTGAAACTGGGAAAATATATCACCATGCTTCCCTACAACGTCATCTCAGGTTTCATGACAGGTATCGGGGTCATTCTCATTTTCTTACAAATTGCCCCATTCTTGGGTCAAGAAACCCCGGCAGGAGGGGTGATTGGAGTTATTAGGAATCTTCCTGAATTAATCACAAATATTAATCCTCAAGAGTTGGCACTGGGTTTAATTACCCTCGCCATTTTATTTTTCTATCCTCGCAAATGGAAAGCTATTGTACCTCCTCAGTTAACGGCTTTGTTGATTGGTACATTAATCACTGTTTTCCTTTTGAGAGACTATGATATTCGCACCATCAGTACCATCGGTGAAATTACCCCTGGTTTACCCAAGTTACAAATGCCTACTTGGAATATGGAAAATTTACGACTTATGTTTGTCAATGCCATTGTCTTGGCAACGGTGGGTTGTATTGACTGTTTATTAACCTGTTTGGTGTGTGATAGTTTAACCCGTGGTGAGCATAAATCGAATAAAGAATTAATTGGTCAAGGACTGGCGAATATCATCACTGGTGTTTGTGGGGGTATTGCTGGTTCTGGGGCTACAACCCCTAGTGTGGTAGCAATTCAGGCAGGTGCACGTTCGACTTTAGCGAGTGTGGTAAGGGCAGGGGTTTTATTCATTATTGCTATCTGGGCAGCGCCCTTAACCGCTGATATTCCTTTAGCTGTGTTGGCGGGCATTGTGTTGAAGGTAGGTATTAGCGTTATTGATTCTGGTTTTCTCAAACGGGTTCACAAAATTTCTTGGAAAGCGGCAGGAATTGTCTATGTGGTGGTGTTGTTAACGGTGTTTGTAGATTTGATGATTGCGGTGGCTGTGGGGGTATTTATTGCTAATATCTTGACCATTGAGAAGTTATCGGAGTTACAATCTACGGCGGTTAAAACTATTACGGATGATGATGATCAAATTCTGTTGAGTGATGAGGAGAAACAAATTCTTGATTTGGCGGATAATCGTTTGTTACTTTTCCATCTTAGTGGCCCAATGATTTTTGGGGTGGCAAAGGCGATCGCACGGGAACACAGTGCCATTGATAATTATGATGTATTTTTGGTGGATTTAAGTGAAGTGCCTGTGTTGGGGGTAACTTCTTCCCTTGCCATTGAAAATGCTATCCATGAAGCTATCGATTTAGGTCGTGAAGTTATTGTGGTGGGGGCTACAGGGAAGGTGAAACGTCGTCTCGAAAAACTTGGTATTGCAGGATTAATTCCTGGACACCATTGGATGGGCGATCGCCTGACGGCCTTACAAGAAGGGTTAAACATTGTCAGGGCAAAACAAAGTCTTGATCCTTCTACCGAACAAGTAGCCGTAGATAGTTAGATTTTTATTGGACACATTTTAGTTTTTCCCTTGTTAGAGAAATGATTTGAGGGTGGGCATTGCTCACCCTGTACTTTTTTAACTCACAGCTACGGACTTGTTTTTATTAATGGTTTTACGCCACCATCCCAAAAGGGTACTAGCCACAAAAATACTAGAATAAGAGCCTGCTAAGAAACCGACAATTAAAGCTAGGGCGAAATATTTGAGAGTTTCTCCACCAAAAAGGAAAATGGCAACTAAGGGTAAAACCGTAGTTAAACTGGTATTGATAGAACGAGTGAGGGTTTGATTAACAGCAATGACGATGGTTTCGTTCATGGTTTCTGCGTCGATGTGTTCATCTTTGCTGATTTCCCTGATGCGATCGTAGATTACCACAGTGTCATTAACAGAAAAACCGATAATGGTTAATATTGCCACCAAAAAGAGGGTGTCAACTTCCACACCTATGGTTAAACCTAGGACGGCAAAGAAACCAAGGGCGATTAAAGCATCATGGAGAAGGGCAAGAACGGCAAAAAAAGCATAGTCAGTTTTAAACCTAATACTTAGGTATACCACAATACCAAAAAAGGACACCAAAAGAGCCAAAATCCCAGAGGTAAACAACTCCTGTCCTATGCTAGGTCCTACGGTGTCGATTTGTTGACTTTCTGGGTCAAAAGCCCCTATTTCTTGGGTTAGAGCTTCTGCTAATCTGGTTCTTGCCTCTACATCGAGGGTTTGGGTACGAATGGATAAACTTCTTTGCTCATCTCCTACTATTTGGACACTACTATTGGCTAAATTTTGACCTTCTAATACTTCTCTGACTTGGTTGGTGGTTAAAGGGCGATCGCAATTACCTTCCACACTACAGTCCAACTCCAACTGTAATCTAGTACCCCCTACAAAGTCGATACTAGGACGTAAAGGAGTACCAATAGTCGTATAGGAAACCACCATCGCCACCACACTGAGGATACACAAAATAGCAGAGATACTCCACCATATCTTCTCCCATTTGACAACATTAAACTGAATCATTTGATAAATAATTAATAATTGATAGTTGATAATTGATAATGTTTTAACTATTACCTCTCCCTTTTAAGGGCGGCTTGGAAAGCTTTTTTCTTAAGGATTTTTAGTTTTCAAATCAGGACAGAATAGTTGAGGTTTTTGACGCACAGAAGGAAATCCCAACACAGCAATTAACAAGAAAGTACGACTACAAGTAAGCGCCGTAAACATACTTACCACCACCCCAATGGCGAGGGTAAGAGCAAAACCTCGCACTAAACCAGCACCGAGCCAAAAAAGAGCAGCACAGGCGATGAGGGTAGTTACATTACTATCCAAAATACTAGAAAAAGCCCTAGAAAAACCCGACTCTACAGCGCGATATAAAGTCTTACCAGCCCTCAACTCCTCTCGGGTACGTTCAAAAATCAGTACATTAGCATCTACCGCCATCCCAATGCTAAGGATAAAACCCGCAATTCCTGGTAAAGTAAGAGTTACTCCCGCAAGGGAAAAACAAGCGAGGGTTAATAAACCATAAATCATCAGCGCAAAATCCGCTAATATCCCCGGTAGACGATAATAAACCGCCATATACACCAAAACTAACCCCAACCCAGCCAAAGCAGCGATTACACTACGGCGAATACTATCTTGGCCCAAAGTCGCACCCACAATGCGATTCTCCACAATTTCCACAGGCACAGGTAAAGCTCCTCCCTCCAGTTGCAAAGCCAACTCCTTAGCCCCATCAAGGGTAAATCCAGGACTACCCCCAGAAATACTCGCTCTACCGCCCATAATACCCGTACTAGCATACTCCGCACTGACACTAGGGGCGCTGATTAACTCTCCATCAAGGAAAATTCCCAATGTTCTACCCGTACCAGCAATATCTTTGGTTAACTCTGCAAACAACTGTCCCCCTTCATTATCAAACTCTAAAACCACCTCCCACACGTTCGGTTGTTGGGTGGGCTGATAACTAGCACGGCGTAATTTTTCTCCATTTAATTCACTTCTAACATACAAATTTTCAGAAAGGGTGCGAAGTTCTTCTTGTTTTTCCTCAATCACACTCAACTGATTTTCCCTTTCCTCGGGATCTTCTATTTCCTGAAAAGTAACGAGAAGTTGTTGTAATTCCTGTTGACGAACGTTAATTTGAGCCTGTATTTGAGGATCATCAGTTTGGGTTCTAAAGTCAAGCTGGGCAGTACCTCCGAGGACTCTTTCTGCCTGTTCAGGGTTATCAACCCCCGGCAGTTGTACCAAAATACGGTCTTCTCCCACACTCTGTACCACGGCTTCAGAAACGCCTAATCCGTTAACCCGTCTATCAATTACTTGTCTAACGGCTTCGAGACGATCTTCTGTAATTTCTGGTACTTCATCAGTGGTCTGTAGTTGAATGGTTAGCTGAGAGCCTCCCCTTAAATCTAATCCCAACTGTAGGGGTAAATTTACAAGGGTGACGATCGCCGTTACCACCATGACTATAATTAATATGATAAAAGCTCTTTGTCTTTCCACAATAAAATTAAAATAAAAGTTTTTTTAAATGCTAATCCTTGAGAATGGGGAATGGGGAATAGGCAACGGGAATAAATCCCATAAATTAACTAATGCCTCGTCCCTGATTCCTAATTATTAAACCTAATCTTCATGAATAGAAAATAAGAGTTTTAAATTTGACCATTCATGATTTTTTGAACCGCTTCTACAATTTGATTAGGTTGAACAATGGTTAATCTTTCTAAAGTTCCATTATAGGGGGTAGGAATATCCTGGGAAGCCAAACGCACCACAGGCGCATCCAACTCATCAAACAGTTGATCATTTATCGATGCGGTCAACTCTGCCCCAATACCACCACTTTTCATACATTCCTCCACAATAATAACCTTGTGGGTTTTACGAATAGACTCCCCAATGGTTTCCATATCCAGGGGTTTGAGAGAAATTAAATCGATAATTTCTGGATCGTAACCTTCCTTTTCCAACTGTTTGAGAGCTTGGGTGCAATGGTGTCTCATTCTCGAATAGGTCAAAATAGTAACATCTTTTCCTTTACGGACAACTTCTGCTTTATCTAAAGGTAGAGTGTATTCGTGTTCGGGGAGATTTTCTTTATGGTTATATAATAAAACGTGTTCAAAAAATAGAACGGGGTTATCGTCTCTAATAGCTGATTTTAATAATCCTTTGGCATTATACGCAGTAGAACAAGCAACGATTTTTAAACCAGGTACTGCTTGGAAATAGGCTTCTAGTCTTTGGGAGTGTTCAGCCCCCAGTTGTCTACCCACACCCCCAGGCCCTCTGATGACCGTAGGAATTTTGAAATTTCCTCCAGAGGTGTAGCGCATCATCCCTGCATTGTTAGAAATTTGGTTAAAAGCAAGGAGCAAAAAGCCCATGTTCATACCCTCAATAACGGGGCGTAACCCTGTCATGGCAGCACCTACAGCCATCCCAGTAAAACTGTTTTCGGCGATGGGGGTGTCTAATACTCTAAATTCACCGTATTTTTCGTATAATCCTTTGGTAACTTTGTACGATCCACCATAAATTCCTACGTCTTCTCCGAGGACAAATACGCTTTCGTCTCTTGCCATTTCTTCGTCAATAGCTTCACGCAAAGCGTTAAACATCAAAGTTTCTGCCATTTATTTTCCTTTATTAATTCTAGCTATAGCAGATCTAATCTTATCATTTTTTGCCCTTTTCTCAAGGACTAGGTGTTAGGGATTATTGGGATTCATTGGATGTCAATTAATTTATTACCACATCTGTAATTTTCGTTTTATTCAGGGCATCTTATAATGGTTTTATCTTTTAACTTAATCGCCCCATGACAGACTTACAATGGCTGTTGATATGTGCTGGGTTAGTCTTTCTGATGCAACCCGGATTTATGTGCCTAGAATCGGGTTTAACTCGCTCAAAAAATAATATCAATGTAGCCGTCAAAAACCTCGCTGATTTTGGTATATCCGTTGCCCTCTTTTGGTGTTTTGGCTATGCCATCATGTTTGGGGCATCCTCCTTGGGATTGATAGGCACAGAGGGCTTTTTTCTCAATGTTGATACGGACATGGAATTAGGGGCTTTTTTCCTTTTTCAAGCCATGTTTTGTAGTACCGCCACCACCATCGTTTCCGGTGCCGTGGCAGAGAGACTCAGGTTTGACTCTTATATTATCATTGCCATCCTCGTTTCAGGGTTAATTTATCCTCTTTTTGGTCATTGGGTTTGGAATGGACTTGAATTAGACACAATGATGGGATGGTTAGGAAAATTAGGTTATATCGACTTTGCTGGTTGTAGTGTAGTCCATGGTGTTGGTGCATGGGTAGGATTGGCAACTTTATTGATTATAGGGCCTCGTACAGGACGTTTTAACTCTGATGGAAAGAAAAATAAAATCCATGGGGCCAATTTACCTCTTTCGGTGTTGGGAGTAATGTTGTTATGGATTGCTTGGTTTGGTTTTAATGGGGGCAGTGTCTTAGTCTTTAATAACCAAGTCGCTCTAATTTTAGTTAATACCCTCATGGGGGGAGTAGCTGGAATGATTAGTAGTTGCATTTTTACATGGTATCGAGAAAAAATTCCCCAAGTGGAATCCTTGATGAATGGTGCGATCGCAGGTTTGGTGTCCATCACCGCCTCTTGTCATATCATATCCACCTCTGAGGCGGTAATCATTGGTGGAGTGGGAGGTATTTTGATGGTCATAGTCAAAAATTTCATAGAATATCATTATATAGACGATGCAGTGGATGCGGTGGCTGTCCATGGCGCTGCTGGGGTTTGGGGTATTTTAGCCGTGGCACTTTTTGCTAAACCAGAATTATTAAATACGGGGTTATCTCTTTTTAATCAATTTTTAGTACAACTACTAGGGGCGCTGGTATGTTTTATCTGGGCTTTTGGAATCAGTTGGTTAATTCTTTCGGGGGTTAATCGTTTTTTTCCCCTTCGAGTATCGGTGGAGGAGGAAATTACAGGGTTAAATGTTTCTGAGCATCAGGCAAAAACAGAGGTTTATGATCTTATGAATATCATAGATCAACAAACCCAAACCCAAGACCTGAGTTTAAGAGTACCTATCGAACCTTTTACAGAGGTAGGACACATTGCTTTTCGTTACAATCAATTAATCGATAGTTTAGAAAAATCTACGGAAACATTACAAGCGAATAATTTGGAGTTAGCCCAAGCCAAGGAAAGGGCTGAGGTGGCAAATAAAACTAAAAGTATTTTTCTTGCTAATATGAGCCATGAATTACGTACTCCCATGAATGCTATTTTGGGATTTTCTCAAATTATGATGCGCTCTAAAAGTCTCGATTCTGAGCAATTAGAAAATATTAGTATTATTAATCGTAGTGGTAATTATCTTTTAAATTTAATTAATAATGTTTTGGATTTATCGAAGATTGAGGCTGGAAAAATGATGCTCAATCTTAAAAATATTGACTTATATCATTTACTTGATGAAGTTGACGATTTATTACATTTAAAGGCAGAGGAAAAAAATCTACAATTAACTTTTAATATTGATGATAATGTACCTCGATATATTCGTACGGATGAAACTAAATTACGTCAAGTTTTGATTAATATTATTAATAATGCCATTAAGTTTACAGAGGAAGGAGGAGTAAAAATCACTGTAAAAGTAGTTAATACTAATCATGTTAATCAGTCTATGTTTTATGATGATGTAGATTATCAAGATTATCCTAATGTTAGAATAGATTTTGCCATTGAAGATTCGGGAATAGGCATTGCGGAGAAGGATATTAGCAAGGTTTTTGATGCCTTTATTCAAACAGAGGTGGGCAGAAATAGTCAGGAAGGTACAGGGTTAGGACTTTCTATCAGTCGCAAATTTGTTCAGCTGATGGGAGGAGATATTAATCTTAGAAGTATCCTCGGAAAAGGTACTATTTTTAATTTTGATACTGTCGCTAAAATTATTAATATTAATGAGGTAGAAGTATCAGAAACTTATCATACAAAAAGGGTCATTGGTTTAAAAAACAAACAACCTTCATATCGTATTTTAGTAGTTGACGATCGCCCTGTAAACCGACTTTTGCTAGTAAAATTATTACAACCTTTAGGATTTGAATTAAAAGAGGCTATTAATGGTCAAGAGGCGATCGCAATTTGGCAGCAGTGGAAACCTCATCTGATTTGGATGGATATGCGAATGCCTGTCATGGACGGCTATGAAGCCACCAAGTATATTAAAAGTGTAGGGGGAAATCCCACCGCTATTATCGCCCTTACTGCCAGTGTACTAGAAGAAGAAAAGGCGATCGTTATGTCCGCTGGATGTGACGATTTTGTCAGAAAACCATTCAGAGAGTCTGTTATCTTTGATGTCATGGCAAAACATCTCGGTATTAAATATATTTATGAACAAGAAACCATCGCCCCATCATCAAAATTTCATGAACCTCTAACCATTGAAGAATTAGAAAAAATGCCTTCTAGTTGGTTAGACAAACTATATAAAGCCGTAATTGACTTAGATGATGATTTAGTTTTAGAATTAATTTCAGAAATTCCTCAAAATTTTGAAAATTTAGCTAAAAAATTAATCTACCTAGTCAATAACTTTCAACTATCACAAATCAGAAAATTAATTGAAAAAATCAATTAAAATATACTATTATCGATACCCTTAAAAAAATGACTTTCGATGAACTATCAACAGAAAATGATTTAATTGGAAGTATTTTGATCGTTGATGATCAACCTGCTAACTTAAGGGTATTAGCTACTATGTTAAAGGGTAAAAAGTATAAGGTAAAAAAAGCCCAAGATGGAGAAACCGCCCTTATGGCGGCTCTATCAAATCCGCCTGATTTAATTTTGCTTGATATTTTGATGCCCATTATGCATGGTTATGAAGTGTGTCAAAAACTAAAATCGAATCCTCTTACTCAGCACATTCCTGTAATATTTATTAGTGCTTTAAACGATGTTTTTGATAAAATAAAAGCCTTTGAAATAGGAGCAGTTGACTATATAACAAAACCATTTCAAGAGGAAGAAGTTTTAGCCAGAATAAATAGTCAATTAACCATTCAAGCTCAAAAAAGACTATTAGAAAAAGACAAAAAATTATTACAAATTAAGCAGCAGAAATTAGAAGAAGAAATTAAACAAAGAAAAGAAGCTGAATTAATTTTGTCTCAATCACGGGCTTTTATTTTTAGTATTCTTAATTCTTCCCTTGATGGTATTGCAGCCCTTGAAGCAGTAAGAAATGATAAAACAGGGGAAATTGAGGATTTTCGTTGTGTTTTAGTTAATCCTATTACAGCTAACTTTTTTAATTTAAAAACAGAAAATTTAATCGATAAATTACTTTTTAAAGAATTTATTAATAAAAAAAAATATGATTTACTAAAATATCTTGTGAAAGTGGTAGAAAATGATAGTATCATCAAAAAAGATATTAAGCTCGTTCATAATAGAAAGAAAAATTGGTTTCACATTACCGCTGTTAAATTAGGAGATGGTTTTTCCATTACTATTCGAGATATTACCGCTCGAAAAAATTTGGAATTAAAATTAAATAGACTAGCAACTATCGATAGTTTAACAAATGTCTATAACCGACAGAGCTTTGATTTTCGTCTCAAAAATGAATGGTTTAGGTGCGATCGCGCCCAAAAACCTTTATCATTAATATTGTGTGACGTAGATTACTTTAAACTATATAACGACTTCTATGGACATCAAGCAGGGGATAAATGTCTTAAAACCGTCGCCAGTATCATGGATACCATTGCAAAAAGGTCATCGGATTTTTTAGCAAGATATGGAGGAGAAGAATTTGCCATCATTTTGCCCAACACACCATCCCAAGGCGCCCTCATCATTGCCAACACCATTAAAACAGAAGTAGAAAACGCTCATCTTGTCCACCACAAATCAAAAATTAGTCAGTATATCACCCTCAGTTTAGGAGTTGCCACCGTCACCCCTTCCTGCAACTATTCTCCCGAAGATTTGCTTAACAGTGCAGACAAAGCATTATACAAAGCAAAAAAAAATGGTCGTAACAGAGTCGTCGCCGATACATTAAACCCTCTTTAAAAAACCATCAACCTAGCAAAGGTAGAAAAAACAACAATAAAATTGTAACTCCACTTAAAGTAATGAAATTTAATAACTCTATTATTTGACTGACGTTACGCACTCATTTATAAGTTATAGTCACTTTACTTAAGTATGAACCAATCAAGGGTAAAATAATGGATGAAGTAATTATTTTTATATTTAAGTATAATGCCCCATGATATAGAATTAAGACAAAAAGTAATTGACTATGTAGAAAATAGAGGTAACGTAACAAAAGCATCGAGAATATTTGGAATATCAAGAGCATCAATATATAGATGGTTGAATAGAAAAGATTTAAGACCAACAGTGGTCAAA